>Ga0316628_100003484_pt1 | contig 12122 bp, 11 predicted proteins | sample OWC_Aug_M2_C1_D5_FD_207648 | JGI IMG/M metagenome (GOLD analysis project Ga0316628, IMG submission 207648) | Wetland soil microbial communities from Old Woman Creek delta, Ohio, United States - OWC_Aug_M2_C1_D5_C | ecosystem: Environmental > Terrestrial > Soil > Wetlands | place: USA: Ohio...
ATGAAGACGGCGACAGGCCCCTCCAGGATGTCCTTTATGCCCTCGAAGATGGCGTGCGAGGGGTCCTTGGGGGTCGAAAGGACCTTGCGATTGAAGAGCCGCCCATCCCGCCAGATGACGAAGTCGGTGAAGGTGCCGCCGGTGTCGATGCCGACTCGGATGGAAGCTGATCTCTGGCGGTGTTCCATGGGCGAAGGAGTATTAAACCGTTAAGACAGGAGACAAGTCAAGACCGGAGGGCAAGGCGATCCCGGAACAGGAGGGACGGTCCCTACGGGAACAGTCCCGAATCAGTGGCAGGTGCTGCAGGACTTGGTCGAGCAAGACGTGCAGCTCGCGGAGGAGGCCTTGATGCGGCTGGACCCGCCGCCGATGCCGAAGCCGGAGATCCTCTTTTGGACCTCGGCCGAGCCGCACGTATCACAGACAACGTCCTTGTCTTTATCGGCGGCGACCAGGCATTCGAACCGCCGCCCGCACTTCTTGCAGGCATACTCATAGATCGGCATAGCATGCTTATTTTACAGGAATAATCGCTCTCGGTCTAGGCGCGGCGATGCGGACTCCTCCCCTCAGTTCCGGCCCGGGAAGGCGTTTTAAATCACCGCAGCGAAAGGAGACGATCCCCGAGGACCCTCCCCGGCTAACGAAAGGACTATTTGACCAGGGCGACGGCCTCGATCTCCACCTTGACGTCGCGCGGCAGGCGGGCGACCTGAACGGCGGCCCGGGCCGGGTTGGGCGCCTTGAAGAACTCGGCGTAGACCGCGTTCATCTTGGCGAAATCGTTCATGTCCTGGAGGAAGACGGTCGTCTTGACGACGTCGTCGTAGGACGAGCCGGCCGCGTCGAGCACGGCCCCGACGTTCTTGAGGACCTGGCGCGTCTGGTCCTCGATGGTGCCCATGTTCAGCTCGCCCGTGGCCGGGTCGATGGGGATCTGGCCCGAGCAGAAAACGAAACCGTTGGCGATGATGCCCTGGGAATACGGGCCGATCGCCTTCGGCGCCTTGTCCGTCTGGACCTGCTTTTTCATGACCATTCTCCTTGAGACGCCGGCGAAGGCCTGGGGCGCGGCGGCGACCGCGAGGCCCGCTGCGGCGAGGAATTTCCGTCTGTCCAACGTCCCCATTCCCGCCGTTCAGACCGACAGCCCGTCCAGGGCGGCGGTCAGGAACGTCCAGAACTTCTCGACGGACCCGATGTGGACGTGCTCCTCCGGCGAATGGGGGTTCTTCATCGTCGGCCCGAACGAGATCATGTCCATGCCCGGGAACTTCTCACCGATAATGCCGCACTCGAGCCCGGCGTGGACGGCCACGACCTCGGCCTCCTTGCCGAAGGTCTTGACGTAGAGCTCCTTCAGCTTTTTAAGGAGAGGGGAGTCGAGGTTGGGCATCCAGCCGGGGTAGCCGTTCTTGAACTCGGCCTTGGCCCCGGCCAGGGCGCAGACGGACTTGATGACCTCCCGGGTGGCCTCCAGGGCCGAGGCCACGGAGCTGCGCGTGCTGCAGAGCACCTCGAATTCCTTCTTGCCGGTCTTGACTATGGCCAGGTTGGTCGACGTCTCGGTCAGGCCGGCGATCTCGGGATGCATGGCGATGACGCCGTGGGGCAGGGCGATGAGGAAGTCGAGGAGGCGGCGCTGGCAGTCCTGGGTCAGGGCGTAGTCCTTCCCTTCCGCCGGGGTGAGGGCATGGGCCGCTCCGGGTTCGACGGCTTTGTATTCGACCCCGATCTTGTCGAAGGCCTTCTTGAGGGCCGCGGTCATCGCCCGCACCTGGACCGGCGGGCAGGCCAGCATGGCCACCGCCTCGCGCGGGATGGCGTTGTGCTTGCTGCCGCCTTCTATGCCGATGACCTCGAACTTGGCCGTCGCGTGGGCCTGGAGGAGCATGCGGGCCAGGAGCTTGATGGCGTTGCCCCGGCCCTGGTTGATGTCGAGGCCGGAATGGCCGCCCCGGAAGCCCGACACGTGGAGCTTGTAGAGATTCTTCGAGGCGGCTTTCTTCCTGTCCAAAGGAAGGACGAGCGTCGAGTCCGCGCCGCCGGCGCAGCCGATGGTGAACGTCCCTTCGTCCTCGCTGTCGAGGTTGAGCAGCATCTTGCCGGTCAGGAAGCCCTTCTGGATCTTGTTGGCGCCCGTCAACCCGGTCTCCTCGTCGACCGTGAACAGGAACTCGAGCGGGCCGTGGACGAGCGTCTTGTCCTCCATGATGGCCAGGGCGGCGGCCAGGCCGATGCCGTTATCGGCCCCGAGGGTCGTTCCCTGGGCGTAGACCCAGTCGCCCTTGATCTCGGTCAGGATGGGGTCCTTGCAGAAGTCGTGGACCTTGTCCGAGTTCTTCTCGCAAACCATGTCGAGATGGCCCTGGAGGATGGCTCCGACGGCCCCCTCCCGGCCGGCGGTCGCCGGCTTGCTGACGACGACGTTGCCGACCTTGTCCCGCTTGCCCGGCAGGTTGAGGGACGCGGCTACGGACAGGACATAGTCCCCGAGGGCTTTCTCGCTGCCCGAGCAATGGGGGACGGTCAGGATCTTGGCGAAATGCTTCCAGAGCGGACGAGGCTTGAGTTCATCGAGGGAGGATGCCATGTAAAACTCCTTTGAGGGCGTTGCCGAGACGGCCATGATGCCACAAAAAAGCGATGGATTCAAGCCGCCCTCCAGGGGTATAATCGAAGAAAATGAACCCCCGCGCCCGCCTCTTCACGACCGCCGTGGCGGCCCTCCTGACGGTCGTCCCGTCCGTCCTCGAGGCCAAGGTCCGGGTCATGGCCACGGTCCTCCCCTTGGGCGAGTTCGCCGCCCGGATCGCCGGGGACCGGGCCGAGGTCTCTCTCCTGCTCCCGCCCGGGGCCGGGGTCCACACCTGGCAGCCGCGGCCTGGAGACGTCGTTCGCTTGGCCAAAACCGACCTCCTTCTCTACATCGGCGCCGACCTGGAGCCCTGGCTGCCCGGGTTGCTCAAGGCCCTTCCCGGCGGGCGGTTGAGGACGTTCGAAGCGGCATCCGGGCTTCAGCTGCTCGAGGCCCGCGACGAGGACGACGCGCAGGAGGCCGGACGCGGTCCGCTCGACCCCCATGTCTGGCTCGATCTCGAAATCGATGTCCTCATCGTCGGGAAGATCGCCGAGGAACTCGCCGTCATCGACCCCGGCGGCACGGACGAGTTCAAAGCCAACGCGGAGGCCTTGGCCGGCCGGCTCCGGCGGCTCGACGCGGTTTTCCGCGAGGGGTTGTCGGGCTGTCCGGGCCGCGACATCGTGCTGGCCGGCCACGGCGCATTCGGCTACCTGGCCCGCCGCTACGGGCTTGCCCAGCGGGCCCTCTACGGCTTGAGCCCGGACGCCCAGCCGAAGCCCCGGGACCTCATGGAAGCCGTCAGCTTCTGCCGCCGTAACAACGTCCGGACGGTCTTCTTCGAGAACTCGGTCTCCCCGGACCTCGCGAAGACGCTGGCCAGGGAGATCGACGGCCGCGTCCTCGTCCTCCACGCCGGGCACAATTTGACCCGGGACCAGCAGGACCGGAAGGTCGGGTTCTTCGAGCTCATGGAAGAGAACTTGAAGGCCCTCCGCCTGGGCCTCGGGTGCGGGTGAGGCCATGGACCTGATCGCGCTCCGCGGCGTCACCTTCGGCTATGACGTGGCTCCGGTCCTCATGGACATCGACCTGACGCTCCGCGAAGGGGACTTCCTGGCCATCATCGGGCCCAACGGCTCGGGGAAGACGACCTTGGTCAAGGTCGCCCTCGGCCTGCTCAAGCCCGCCGCGGGGACGGTCGAGATCTTCGGCCGCCCCATCGGCGAATTCAGCGACTGGGGCAAGATCGGCTACATCCCCCAGAAAGCCACGCATATCGACCCGTTCTTCCCGGCCTCGGCCGAGGAGGTCGTGGCCATGGCCCTTTTGTCCAGTCGGAAGACGGGCCTGGCCTCCGGCCGGGAGGGCCGGGACCGCGTCCTCAAGGCCCTCGGCGAGGTCGGCATGGCCGAGTACCGGAAGTGGCCCATCGGGCGATTGTCGGGAGGACAGCAGCAGCGCGTCTTCATCGCCCGGGCCCTCGTCACCGCGCCCCGCGTCCTCGTCCTCGACGAGCCGACGACGGGAGTCGACGGAGTCACCCAGACGGCTTTCTATGACCTGCTCGACCGGCTGAACCAGCGGGAAGGCCTGGCCATCGTCCTGATAACTCACGACATCGGCATCGTCAACAAACACGTCACCCGCGTCGCCTGCTTGAATCAAAGGCTGGTCTACCACGGCAGTCACGAGGAGTTCTGCCGGTCGGACGTCTTCCGGGATATGGTCAGCCGCGGCGACCACCTCGTCTCCCACGAGCACTGATCAGCCCATGGACGCGCTCCTGAGCTACGGATTCCTCCAGCGGGCCTTCCTGGCGGGCGTGTTCATCGCCGTCGCCTGCGCCGTCCTGGGGATCTTCCTCATCCTGCGGAAAGACGCCATGATCGGCCACGGCCTGTCCCACATCGCTTTCGCCGGGGTGGCCCTCGGCCTCTTCCTGAACGTCCTGCCGCTGGCCGCGGCCCTGGTCGTCGCCGCCGCGGCCGCCGTCGCCGTCATGAAGCTCAAAGACAAGGCCGGCCTCCACGGCGACACGGCCATCGGCATCTTCAGCAGTCTGGGACTGGCGCTGGGCGTGCTCCTGGCTTCGATGGCCAGGAGCTTCAACGTCGAGCTCATGTCCTACCTTTTCGGGGACATCCTGGCCATCGAACCGGTCGAGGTCGGGCTGGCCGTGGCCCTGGCCGCGGCCGTCCTGCTGGCCGTCGGCCTGAATTACGCCAAGCTCCAGTTCATGACCTTCGATAGGGAGTCGGCCAAAGCGGCGGGGGTCAAGGTCGGCCGCCTGGACATGCTCCTCATGGTCCTGACGGCCGTCACGATCGTCCTGGGGATGAAGGTCGCCGGGATCCTGCTGGTGGCCGGGCTCGTCGTCATCCCGGCCGCGGCCGGGCTCCAGGTGGCGACGAGCTTCCGGATGGCCGTCCGGGCCGCGACCGCGGTGGCCGTGCTGTCGGTCGCCGGCGGGCTGGCCCTGTCGCTGGCCCTGAACATCCCCGCCTCGGCCGCGATCATCCTTATCTGCTTCTCGGCGTTCGTCGCCTTGGCCCTGGCGAAGGGCAGAAAACGAGGCCTCCGTACGGGCGAGAAATAGACAGGGTCGCTCAGGCCGCCGGCGGTGCGGCCAGGGCCTTGGCGACGATGGTCCTGACGGATCTCCCTTCTTTGTCCAGGGCCTTCCTCAGACGCTCGGCCCGGCGGCGCACGTCGCCGACGAACGTGCGGTCCTTGATCCCTCCCAGGTTGATCAGGACATTGTCGAACGCGCCTTCGCCGGCCGCCTGGCCCGCCAGGCCCGCGACGCCTGCGTCGCTGACGGAGTTCTTGTTGCCCTTGGCCGCCGCGACCGCGGCCAGGCCGACGACCTCGACCGCCTTTTCAAGCACTTCGAGGGGGACGAGGGTCGCTTCCTTGTTGGCTTCCTCGACGGCCTTGTCCTTTTCGAGGGCCTGTTCGGGGGTCGTCTTGGGCAGGCGGAAGGCGTCCATGACCTTGTTGAACGCCCGGGTGTCCCTGTCGACGTCCTCCAAGAGGGCGTCCTTGAGCGTTTGGGCCCGGACGGCGACGGCGACCATGTCGTCCCGGACCTCCTCGTAGCCCTTCTTCCCGACGGTCAGGTTAGCGACCATCGCGGCCAGGGCGGCCGAGAGCGCGCCGCAAAGCGCGGCCACGCTGCCGCCGCCCGGGGCCGGGGAATCCATGGACAGCTCGTTGGCGAACCCGCGCAGGGTCATCCCGACGAAGGAAGGTCCGTCCTTCTCGAACTGGTATTCGATGACCTTCTTGGCCGGGTCGAAGGGGGAGACGTCGTTGAGCCCAAGGGACCGGACGGCCGTCCGGATGAGCTCCTCTTCGGGCACGCCGGGGCTCTTGCCTTGCCTTTCGAGATAGTAGCGGCCGGCCATGAGCAGGGCTTCCTTGGGGATGAGGCCGACCAGCTCGCTTCCTGTCACTCGCAGGCCGAGCTTGCCGGCCAGTTTCCGGGCCTCGTCGAAGACGACGTGGACGGGGGTGACCTTGTAGTTGGTGAAGTTGACCGAGATCTGGGCCAGGCCATAATCCTCGATGTACCAGCCGACGGACTTGACCTCCTTGAACTTGCCCGCCACCTTGACCGTATTGCCGCGTTTGTCCTTGACGACGTTCCCGTCCTTGTCGCGTTTGGCCCGGCCGCTTTCCCGGAGGCTGAGGGCGATCTCATTGGCCAGCTTGCGGTCCCGTGTATTGAGGTTGATGTTGTAGGCGATCAGGAATTCCCGCGCCCCGATGACGGTCGCGCCGGCCTTGGGGTTGACGAGCGGCTGTCCGAAGTCGGGCGCCCAGCGGCGGTCCTTGAATTTCTCGGCCAGGCCCTCATATTCGCCGGCCCGGACGGTGGCCAGGTTGCGGCGCTCCGGCTTCCGGGCGGCGGCTTCGTAGAGGTACACCGGGATGCCCAGCTCGGCGGCGACCCGGGCGCCGAGCTCCCCGGCCAGCCTGACGCAGTCCTCCATGGTCACTCCGGAGACCGGGACGAACGGGCAGACGTCGGTGGCCCCGACGCGGCTGTGGGCGCCCTTGTGAGCCCGCATGTCGATGACCTCGGCGGCCTTGGCGATGGCCCGGAAGGCCGCTTCCTTGACGGCGCCCGGGGCCCCGATGAAGGTAACGACGGTCCTGTTCGTGGATTCCCCGGGGTCGACGTCGAGGAGTTTGACCCCCGGGACGGTCTCGATCTCGGCGACGATGGCCTTGATCTTCTCCTTATCCCGGCCCTCGCTGAAATTGGGGACGCATTCGACAAGCTTCATCTCGACTCTCCTTTGCGCGGGTCCTTGATCAGCTCGCCCATGGTATCGTAGACCTCGAGGGCCTCGAATTCCCCGAGATGCCGGCTTATCCAATCGGGATGCCCGACGATGACGACGAGGGGTTTCGCGGCCAGGTATTTCCGGGCGGTGTCCGCGGCCCGTTCGACGTTGACCAGTTTGAGGCGCTCCGGCATCCTGTCCCAGTGCCCGATGTCGAGGTCGAGGGCCACCATCCGGGCCATCCATTCGGCGAACCCCTCGATCGACTCGAACCGGGCCGGCAGGTTCCCAATGAGGTAGGACTTGGCCTCCTCGATCTCGGCCGGGAGGGCCGTCGCCGCGGCCAGGGCCCTGATCTCGCGCTCGATCTCCCGGACGGCCGGGACGATGGTCTCGGGCGTGACCCGGGCCCGGGCCCAGAACACGCCGCAGGTGCGGAAGAACTCCGTCTCGCTGAAGGCATAGTAGGCGAAGCCCTTCGTCTCGCGCAGGTTCATGAACAGGCGGCTTTGGGTCGTCCCTCCCAGCACCTGCTTGAGCACCAGGAACGGGAAGAAGTCCTCGCTGGACGAGTCCATGATGACGTTGCCGGCGAAGATCGAGGCCTCTTTGACCGTCGGGTCGGCGACGTAGCAAACCCTATCGCGGGTGTTCGGCGGCGGGACGGGGACGGCGTCCCGCTCGACGGGCCGGGAGACCCAGGAGCCGAAAAGGGGCGCGGCCTTCTTGACGGCCGTATCGCCGTCGATGTTGCCCGAGATCAGGAGGGCGGCGTTGTTGGGCCGGTAGAAGCGGCCGTAGAAGGCGGCGATGTCCTTGGCCGTGACGCGCTTGATGACGTCCTCGGCGTAGGTCGCGATGCGGTAGGGATTGCCCTCGAACAGCGTCCTGAGGAGCTGGCGCCAGGCCAGGAACTCCGGGTCCTTCTTCCGGCCGTAGAGCTCCCAGTACACCTCCCGCCGGAGGGCGACGAGCTCGCGCTCCGACAATCCCGGCTCGAGAGCCATCAGCCGCAGGGCGAACAGGGCCCGGTCGAAGACCTCCTCCAGGACGTGGACGGTCAGGACCGTATAGTCCATGAGGACGTTCACGGAGTAATCCGCTCCCATCCCTTCCAGCATGTTCTCGATGTCATCGGCGGACAGGAGCCTCGTTCCCTTGCCGATCATCCGGGCGGTCAGGGACGCTAAGGCCGGAAGTTCCGGCGGCGAGTCCACCTCGCCGGCCCGGATGACGAGCTGGATGGTGACCAAGGGGAAGCCCGGCCGGTAGGCCGAAGCTACCGTCAGGCCGTTCGACAGGGTGACCCTCCGGAGGGCGGGCAGGCTGAGCTCGTGGGGTTGGGAGTCGGCGAGGGGCGGGGTCCGGCGGAACCGTTCCTGGGCCGCCGCCGGGAACGCGAAGCACGCCGCGGCCGCGACGAGCGTCAGCAGGACCGCCGGGCGCGAGGGTCGAGGGGGCCGCGGCCTCATCGCTGTTCGATCTCCAGGATGACCTTGTTGCGCGAGAGGATGTGGCGGCCGGCCAGGCTCATCAGGGAGGCCGGGCCGATCCGGAGGCAGTTCTCCAGGTCGTCGCCGAACGAGTCCAGCGCGTGTCCTGCGAAGGCCGCGTCGACGAGGAACAGGGCCCGTCCCAGCCTCGTCGAGACGCGCCGGAAGTAGTCCATCTTGAACTGGTGCCTGGCCCTGGCCAGCTCGTCGAAGGAGACCGGGTTCGTCTTCAGCCGGTCGAACTCCGAGGCGATGGCCCTCTCCGACCTCTGCGTCATGATGGCGTTGTTGGTCAGGCAGAAGATCTTCAAGGCCCGCGCCCCGCCGCGTTCATCCAAAGACCCGCTGAGATATTGGGCGGTCAGGTCCCGCCGCAGGAGGCGGCGCCTTATCCGCGAGGTCTCGCCTTTGAACAGGATGTATTCGAGGATCCTCAGGGCGTAGGCGTCGCCCGTCTGTAGGGGATAGAACCTGTAGCCGAAGTGGAACCCCGAGGAGGTCCAGGGGGCGCCGGGCAACGTCTCGTTGACCTCGTCGGTCTGACGGAAGAACGGCGGGGCCGGCACGGGAACGTCGTAGCCCGGCGGGATGGAATCGAAATAGCGGGCGACGAGTTCCCTTGTCTTGGCCGTGTCGAATTGGCCGACGATGCACAGGACGGCGTTCGTCGGGACATAGAACTTCTGATAGAACGACCGGACCCCGTCCACCGACAGGCCCATCATCTCCTTGCCGGAGCCGATCAGGGGGTGGCCATAGGCGAAATCGGGGAAGATCAGGTCGTCGAACCGGGCGAAGCTCTCGAGATAGGGGTCGGAGCGAATTCGGGCCTGGTGCTCTCCGAGGATGTCGGAGCGGGTCTGCTCGACAGCGGCGGCGGTGATGGCCAGGGACTTCATCCGGTCCGATTCGAGCCACAGGGCCAAGGCCAGGTAGTTCGAGGGGAGCGTCTCGTAGAATAGGGTTTTGTCGAGCGTCGTCGTGGCGTTGAACTCGCCTCCAACCTTCTGAATGAACCCGACGTGCTGGAGGGGGCTGACGTTCTCGGAGCCCTGGAACATCAGGTTCTCGAGAAGGTAGGCCAGCCCTTCCTGGGCGGGGCTTTCGCGGACCGTGCCGGCGCCGTAGGCCACGACCACGGTCACCAGCGGCAGGCTGGCGTCCTCGGACAGAATGACACGCAGCCCGTTCCTCAGCCGGTAATCCAGGAGATCGAAGCCCAAGCCGCTCGGCCGGCGTTCCTGGGCCGGCAGGGTCCCCGCGCAGAGGCAGAGGGCGCATACCGACACGATGAAGGAGCGCGCCGCTTTCGCTTTGCCCATAGAAGAAGCCTTGGAAACGGACAACGTCTTACAATAGCACAAACCCCCCGGTGTTGAAAACCCCTCGAGAATGTGCTACTTTGGGCCGAAATCGAAGGGAGAGCGCTCATGGACCACGACATCAAGGACCTCGGCCTGGCGGCCACGGGGCGTCTGCGCATGGAATGGGCGGCCCGCTTCATGCCCGTGCTGGAGAGCATCAAGAAGACCTTCGCCGAGGAGAAACCCCTCCGAGGCATCCGGATCTCGGCCTGCCTCCACGTCACCTCGGAGACGGCCAACCTCATGGAGGCGCTCAAGCTCGGCGGGGCGGACGTGAGGCTCTGCGCCTCCAATCCCCTCAGCACCCAGGACGACATCCCTGCCGCCCTGGTCAAGCACCATAAGATCCCGGTCTTCGCCGTCAAGGGAGAGGACCATAAGACCTACTACCGCCACATCCTCCAGGCCCTGGACCATCGCCCGTCCGTGACCATGGACGACGGCGCCGACCTGGTCTCGGTCACGCACTCCAAGCGCCGCGACCTCCTCCCGGGCATCCTGGCCGGCACGGAGGAGACCACGACGGGCGTCATCCGGTTGAAGAGCATGGCCAAGGACGGCGTCCTGCGGTACCCGATCATTGCCGTCAACGACGCCCAGACCAAGCACCTCTTCGACAACCGCTACGGCACGGGCCAGAGCACGGTCGACGGCATCCTCAGGGCCACTAACGTCCTCCTGGCCGGCCTCAAGTTCGTCGTAGCCGGCTACGGGATGTGCGGCAAGGGCGTGGCCATGAGGGCCCGCGGCGCCGGCGCCCACGTCATCGTCACCGAGGTCAACCCCATTCGGGCCATCGAAGCGGTCATGGACGGCTTCGAGGTCATGCCCATGGCCGCGGCGGCTCCCCTAGGCGACGTCTTCCTGACGGTCACCGGCAACAAGGCGGTCATACGCAAGGAGCACTTCGTGCGCATGAAGGACGGGGCCATCGTGGCCAACGCCGGCCATTTCAACGTCGAGATCGACATCCCGGCCCTCGAGGCCCTGTCGCGGGGGAAGAGGCGCGTCCGCGAGTTCGTCGACGAATACACTCTGGCGGGGGGGAAGCGCGTCCACCTCCTCGGCGAAGGCCGGCTGATCAACCTGGCCGCCGCCGAAGGGCACCCGGCCATGGTCATGGACATGAGCTTCGCCAACCAGGCCCTGAGCGTCCGCTGGCTCCTCGAACACGCCCGGACCCTGGAAAAACGCGTTTACCCCGTGCCCCGGGAGATCGACGAGCGGATCGCCGCGCTGAAGCTCGGCTCGATGGGCGCCGTGATCGACAAGCTGACGGCGGCCCAGAAGAAATACCTGGACGATTGGCGCGAGGGGACCTGACGCTCGGCCGGCGGCTCAGCCTTTATCGCGGATCAGCTTGAGGTAGTTGGCGATCGTCTCTTTGGACTCCTTGTCCGCGACCTTTCCCGAGATATTGAGGAAGATCTCCTTGGCCTTGTCGTAATCCCCGTTCTTGTAATACGCCACGGCGAGATGGTAGCTGAAGGGGACCTCGTCGGGGACGATCTTGACGGCCGTCTCGTAGGAGGCGATGGCCTCGCCCAGGTTGTTCAGCCTTTCGTAGATGACGCCCCTGAGGTCGTGGGCCATGGCGAACCGGGGCTTCAGCTGGATGGCCTTGTGGACGTTCTCCAGTGCCTCGTCGAGGCGGTTCTTGACGACCTGGAGTCGGGCTAGGTTGTAATAGGGGGATTCCCGCGACTGGTAGCCGACGTCGAGCAGGGCCGTCTTGAACTCCTCCTCGGCCTTGTCGAGGAAGCCCTGTTCCTGGTAGACGGTGCCGAGGTTGTTGCGGGCTTCCGTGAACTGCGGATTGACCTCGAGGCATTTCTGGAAGGCTTTGGCCGATTCGTCCAGTCGGCCTTTGGAAGCGTGGGCCAACCCGAGCGCGTTCCAGGCCAGGTAGTAGCGGGTGTCCAGGGCCAGGGTCTTGACGAAGCTCTTAATGGCCTCGTCGGTGTTGTTCTGGTTGAGGTAGAACAGCCCCATGTTGTATTGGTACTTGGGGTCTTTTTCCCGGCCCCGCTGGATCTTCGCCTGGGAAGACGCGCAGAAGGCCAGGCTGGCGCACATCGTCAGGACGGCGACGGCTTTGACGCGCATCGGTCTCCTCCTCGTTCAGGATAGGCCGGTCCTCATTCGGCCTTCAGGGCCCGGGACATCAGGTCCCTGACGGCGCTCTGCGGCGCCTTGGCCCTGTAGAGGACCTGGTAGATCTGTTCCGAAATGGGCATCTCGACGCCCAGGGCCCGCGCCAGACGGCGGGCGGCCAGGGTCGTGTGCACTCCTTCGGCCACCATTTTCATCCCGGCCAGGATCTCTTCGAGGGTCCGCCCCTTGCCGAGCTCCTGCCCGACGCGATGGTTCCGGCTGAGCTCGCCGG
>Ga0316628_100003485_pt1 | contig 12120 bp, 8 predicted proteins | sample OWC_Aug_M2_C1_D5_FD_207648 | JGI IMG/M metagenome (GOLD analysis project Ga0316628, IMG submission 207648) | Wetland soil microbial communities from Old Woman Creek delta, Ohio, United States - OWC_Aug_M2_C1_D5_C | ecosystem: Environmental > Terrestrial > Soil > Wetlands | place: USA: Ohio...
GCCGGTCTCGTCGCCTACCACCGCCTGGAAGACGCGGCCCGGGCGGCCGCGCAGGCGCGAGGGGACGAAGTCGCAGAGCAGGACGCGGGCCACGAAGGTCGCGCGCCGTCCGACCTCGAGCTCTCCCACGCGCAGCAGCGTGCGGCGATCGTCGTAGCGGGCGGGCAGCCGATAGAGGAGATCGGCGACGCGGCCGAGACCGCGGGCCTCGAGGAGCGCGGCGCGGCGGGGACCGACGCCGGGGAGCGCGGCCACCGGCCGCTCCAGGGCGTCCAGCGCGAAGCCGGGCTCGGCGAGCGGGGCCAGGCGCGCCAGGGCGCGCTCCACCTTGCGGCGGAGCTCCGCCGGCTCGGGAGAGCCGTCGAAGAGCTGGCGCACCGCTTCGAGGGCGCGGCGGGCATCGCGCGGGATCGCGAGCTCGAGCGCGCGCTCGGCGGCCGCCCGGACCGTCGGCACCAGCTCGCGCACCCGGTCCAGGTGGCGGAAGTCGTCCGCCGCCGCGAAGCGCAGCGGCCTCAGCACGGCCTCCAGCGCCACGCCGAACGTCCGCTGCCACTCGCAGCGCGCTTCGCTTGCGCTCAGCCGTGGATCTCCTGCAACGAGCGCACGCCGATCGATCCCGCGCGCAGCGCCCGGATCGCTCCCGCCGCCGCCCGTGCGGCGGCGGCGGTGGTGAAGTAGGGAACGCCCCGCTGGAGCGCGGCGCGGCGGATGGCATAGGAGTCCGCGACGGCCAGGGGATCGGGGCTCACGGTGTTGATCACCAGGTCCACCTCGCCCGCCTCGATCCGCTGCACCACGTCCGGGGAGCCCTGCCCGACCTTCGGCACCACCCCCACCGGAACCCCGAGCCGCCCGATGGCCCGCGCCGTGCCCTCGGTCGCCAGCACCTCGAAGCCGCAGGCCGCGAGCTCGCGCACCGACTCCGCCACCCGCTCGTGGTCCTCGTCCCGGACCGACACCAGCACGCGTCCGCTCGTCGGCAGGGTGTTGCCCGCCTCGGTCTGGGCCTTGGCGTACGCTCGCCCGAAGTCGGAGTCGATGCCCATCACCTCGCCCGTGCTGCGCATCTCGGGGCCGAGCAGCACGTCCACCCCCGGGAACTTCACGAAGGGGAAGACCGCCTCCTTCACGGAGAAGTGACGCGGCACGATCTCGTGCACGAAGCCGAGCTCCTCCAGGGTGCGCCCGACCATCACCAGGGCCGCCAGCTTGGCGAGGGGTCTCCCGATCGCCTTGGAGACGAAGGGCACGGTGCGCGAGGCCCGCGGGTTCACCTCCAGCACGTAGACCTCGCCGCCCTTCACCGCGTACTGCACGTTCACGAGGCCGCGCACCCCGAGCTCGAGGGCGAGGCGGCGCGTCGAGTCGAGGATCTCCTCCACCACGGGCTTCGGGAGCGAATAGGGGGGGATCGAGCAGGCGCTGTCGCCGGAGTGCACCCCCGCCTCCTCGATGTGCTCCATCACCCCGCCGATCACGACGCGTCGCCCGTCGGAGAGGGCGTCCACGTCCACCTCGATGGCATCCGCCAGGAAGCGGTCCACCAGCACCGGATGCTCGGGCGAGGCGCGCACCGCGTCGCGCATGTAGTCGCGGAGCGAGCTCGCGTCGTTCACGATCTGCATCGCCCGGCCGCCGAGCACGTACGACGGCCGCACCAGCACCGGATAGCCGAGCCGCGCCGCCACGGCCTCGGCCTCGGCCGGGCTGCGCGCCACGGCGCCCGGAGGCCGGCGCAGCGCGAGCTTCTCCAGGAGCTGGTCGAAGCGCTCGCGATCCTCCGCCCGGTCGATGGCGTCGGGCGGCGTGCCGAGGATCGGCACGCCCGCGCGCTCGAGGGGCACGGCGAGGCGCAGCGGGGTCTGGCCGCCGAACTGCACGATCACGCCCTCGGGCCGCTCCTTGTCGTAGATCTCGAGCACGTCCTCGAGCGTCAGCGGCTCGAAGTAGAGGCGGTCGCTGGTGTCGTAGTCCGTCGAGACCGTCTCCGGGTTGCAGTTCACCATGATGGCTTCGAAGCCCGCTTCGCGCAGCGCGAAGACGGCGTGCACGCAGCAGTAGTCGAACTCGATCCCCTGCCCGATGCGGTTCGGTCCGCCGCCGAGGATCATCACCTTGCGCCGCTCCGTCGGCCGCGCCTCGCACTCGTCCTCGTAGGTGGAGTAGAGGTAGGGCGTGTAGGCCTCGAACTCGGCGCCGCAGGTATCCACGCGCTTGTAGACCGGGCGCAGGCCCGCCTCGTGGCGGCGCGCGCGCAGCTCGTTCTCCGAGAGGCCCCAGAGCGCGGCCAGGCGCTGGTCCGAGAAGCCGGCCTGCTTGGCCGGACGCAGCCACGCGCCGCGCTTCTCGGGGCGCGCCGCGACCAGCGCCGCCTCCATCTCCACCAGCTCCTGCAGGTTGCCGAGGAACCAGGGATCGATCGCCGAGCGGCGGTGGATCTCCTCCAGCGTGACGCCGCGGCGGAAGGCCTCCGCGATGGCCCAGACCCGGCCGGGCCGCGGCACGTCGATCTCGGCGAAGAGCGCCGCCAGGCCCGCCTCGCCCTCGGGCACCTCCGGCGGCTCGAGCCCGGCGTGCCCGATCTCGAGCGAGCGCAGCGCCTTGTGCAGGCTCTCCTTGAAGGTGCGGCCGATCGCCATCACCTCGCCCACCGACTTCATCTGGGTCGTGAGCATGGTGTCGGCCTTCGGAAACTTCTCGAAGGTGAAGCGCGGCACCTTGGTCACCACGTAGTCGATCGTCGGCTCGAAGCAGGCCGGCGTCTCGCGGGTGATGTCGTTGCGCAGCTCGTCGAGCGTGTAGCCGACGGCGAGCTTGGCGGCGATCTTGGCGATCGGGAAGCCCGTGGCCTTGGAGGCGAGCGCCGAGGAGCGCGAGACCCGCGGGTTCATCTCGATCACCACCAGCGTCCCGTCGCGCGGATCCACGCCGAACTGGATGTTCGAGCCGCCGGTATCGACGCCGATCTCGCGGATGATGGCGACGGCGGCGTCGCGCATCACCTGGTACTCCTTGTCCGTGAGCGTCTGCGCGGGCGCCACGGTGATGGAGTCGCCGGTGTGCACGCCCATCGGATCGAAGTTCTCGATCGAGCAGACGATCACCACGTTGTCCGCGCGATCGCGCATCACCTCGAGCTCGAACTCCTTCCAGCCGAGCACGCTCTCCTCGATCAGCACCTGGCGTCGCGGCGACTGCTGGAGCGCCCACTCCACCTGGCGGTCGAAGTCCTCCGCGCGCGTGCAGACGCTCCCCCCCGTCCCGCCGAGGGTGAAGGCGGGCCGCAGGATGGCCGGTAGGCCGGTGTCGCGCAGGATGCGGCGCGCCTCCTCGAGCGAGTGCGCGACCCCCGAGACCGGCACCTTCAGGCCGAGCTTTCGCATCGCGGCGCGGAAGAGGTCGCGGTCCTCGGCCTTCTGGATCGCCTCCAGGCGGGCTCCGATCAGCTCGACCCCGTGGCGCTCCAGGACGCCGGCCTCGGCCAGCGACACCGCCAGGTTGAGCGCCGTCTGGCCGCCGATCGTGGGCAGGATCACGTCGACCCGCTCCCGGGCCAGGATCTTCTCCACCGTCTCCACCGTCATGGGCTCGACGTAGGTCCGGTCCGCCATCTCCGGGTCGGTCATGATGGTGGCGGGATTCGAGTTCAGGAGGACGACGCGATAGCCCTCCTCGCGCAGCGCCTTGCAGGCCTGGGTGCCGCTGTAGTCGAACTCGCAGGCCTGTCCGATCACGATGGGCCCCGAGCCGATCACCAGGATGTTGTGGATGTCGCTGCGCCTCGGCATGGCCCCTACCCCGCCCGCTGCGCCGGCGGCGCGCCCGCGCCCGACGCGGGCTTCGAGATCTGCGCGCCCGTCACCGACTCGCCCCGCTTGCGTCGCTCCACCAGCTCGCGGAAGCGGCGGAAGAAGTAGACGGCGTCGTGGGGGCCCGGCGAGGCCTCGGGGTGGTACTGCACGGAGAAGATCGGCCGCGTCGCGTGGGCGAGCCCCTCCACCGTGTCGTCGTTCAGGTTGCGGTGGGTGATCTCGACCGGCTCGCCCGCCGCGCGCAGCGAGGCGGCGTCCACCGCGTAGCCGTGGTTCTCGGCGCAGATCGCCACCTTCCCGCTGAAGACGTCCTGCCCGGGCTGATTGCCGCCGTGATGGCCGAACTTCAGCTTCTGGGTGCGGCCGCCGAGGGCGAGGCCGAGGATCTGGTGGCCGAGGCAGATGCCGAAGATGGGGACGTCGCGCGCCGCCAGCTCGCGCACGATGGCGGGGGCGTCCTGCACCGCCGCGGGATCGCCCGGGCCGTTGGAGAGGAAGATGGCGTCGGGCGCGAGGGCCAGCGCCTCGCGCGCGGGCGTGCGCGCGGGCACCACCGTCACGTCGAAGCCCTGCTCCACCAGGAGGCGCAGGATGTTCCGCTTCACGCCGTAGTCGTAGGCCACCACGCGCAGCGCCGGCTGCGGCCGCGGCGCGCGGGGGAGCTGGCCGTCGACGCCGCGCCAGACTCCGTCGCTCCAACGATAGGGCCGGCTGCAGGTGACCTCCGCCACCAGGTCGCGCCCGTCGAGTCCGGGAGCGCTGCGCGCGCGCTCCACCAGCGCGGCCGGATCCTGCTGCGCGGGGTCGGTGGAGAGCGCCGCCTGCTGGAAGCCCTGGTCGCGGATGCGCCGCACCAGGGCCCGGGTATCGATTCCCGCCAGCCCGGGCACGCCGTGGCGCGCGAGGAAGCCGTCGAGGGGCTCCCGTGCGCGCCAGCTCGACGGCGCGTGGCAGAGCTCCTTCACCACGAAGCCCTGGAGGAAGGGGCGCGCGGACTCGTCGTCCTCCGGATTCACGCCCACGTTCCCGATCTCGGGGCAGGTCATGACGACGATCTGCCCGGCGTAGGAGGGATCGGTCAGGATCTCCTGATAGCCGCTCAGGCTGGTGTTGAAGCAGACCTCGCCCACCCGGACGGTCTCGGCCCCGAAGGCGCTGCCGCGGTAGAGCGTGCCGTCCGCCAGGGCGAGGAGCGCGGGCCGCGGGAGGGTGGCGCGGGGGCTCATGGCGCGAGCACCCCCCGCTCCACGTCGTACACCAGCCGGCCCTCGACCCAGGTGGCGACCGCCCGACCCTGGAGCGTCCGCCCGGCCCACGGCGAGTTGCGGCTCTTGGACCAGCCCTTCGTCGGCTCGTAGGTCCAGCGCAGCTCGGGATCCACCAGCACCAGGTCGGCGACCGTGCCGGGCGCCAGGCTCCCGCCCGGCCGGCGCAGGATCCGCGCGGGATTGCTGGAGAGCCGGCGCACCAGCTCGAGCGGGGCGATCTCGCCCGCGCGCACCAGGTCGAGCACCACGGCGAGGGCCGTCTCGAGGCCGATCAGGCCGGGCGGCGCGGCGGTGAACTCGACCTCCTTCTCGTGCACGGCGTGCGGCGCGTGGTCGGTGGCCACGGCGTCGAGCGTCCCGTCGGCCAGGGCCCGGCGACACGCCTGCATGTCGGCTGCCGAGCGCAGAGGCGGTGCCACCTTGGTGTTGGTGTCGTAGCCGAGCGTCTCCTCGTCGGTGAGCGTCAGGTGGTGGGGCGTCACCTCCGCGGTGACGTGGATCCCGCGCTCGCGGGCGCGCCGGATCAGCTCCACCGCCGCGGCCGTGGAGACGTGGGCCACGTGGAGGTGGGCGCCCGTCAGCTCCGCCAGCAGGAGGTCGCGCGCCACGTGCACGGCCTCGGCCACCGCCGGGTTGCCCGGAAGGCCGAGCCGCGTGGAGACCGGCCCCTCGTTCACCACGCCGTCGCGCACCAGCGTGCGGTCCTCCGCGTGCACGATCACCGGCGCGTCCACCAGACGCGAGTACTCGAGCACCCGCCGCATCACGCCGCCGTCCATGATGGTCTTGCCGTCGTCGCTGAAGCCGACCGCGCCGGCGCGCACCAGCGCGGCCATCTCCGTCATGACCTCGCCCGCCAGGCCCTTGGTGGCCGCGGCGATCGGATAGACGCGCGCCGGCGAGTCCTGGCGCGCGCGGTCGAGCACGTAGTCCGTCACGGAGGGGTCGTCGTTCGCGGGCTGGGTGTTGGCCATGCAGGCCACCGCCGTGAAGCCGCCCGCCACCGCCGCGCGGCCGCCGGAGGCGATGTCCTCCTTGTACTCCTGGCCCGGCTCGCGCAGGTGGGCGTGCAGATCGACGAACCCCGGAGCGACCCAGCGCCCCGCCGCCTCCACCACCGCCGCGCCGACGGCCTCGAGGTGCGGGCCCACGGCGGCGATGCGCCCGCCCTCCAGCAGCACGTCGGCGATCTCGTCGCGCTCGCCAGCAGGATCGAGCACGCGCCCGCCCCGGATCAGCACGCGGTCCATCAGCCCTCCTGCGCCGGCGAGCGGCGGCCCGCCAGCAGGTAGAGCACCGCCATGCGCAGCGCGACCCCGTTGCGCACCTGGTCCAGGATCACCGACGGGCGCCCGTCGGCGAGATCGTGCGCGATCTCCACGCCGCGGTTCACCGGGCCGGGGTGCATCACGATCGCGTCGTCCTTGGCGTAGCGGAGCTTGGTGCGGTCGAGGCCGAAGGTGGCGGAGTACTCGCGGATGCTCGGCACGTAGGCGCCGGCCAGCCGCTCGCGCTGGATGCGGAGCATCATCACCACGTCGGCCCCGTCCAGAGCCTCCCGCAGCGAGGCGAAGGCCTTCACGCCGAGGGTCTCGACGGCCGCCGGGATCATGGTGGGCGGCGCCGCCACCCGCACCTCGGCACCCAGCTTGGTGAAGGCGTAGATGTTGGAGCGGGCCACCCGCGAGTGGAGGATGTCGCCCACGATCGCCACCGTGAGGCCGTCGATCCGTCCCTTCTCCTGGAGCACGGTCAGCAGGTCGAGGAGCGCCTGGGTCGGGTGCTCGTGGGCTCCGTCGCCCGCGTTGATCACGGGCGCGCCCAGCACGTCGGCGATGCGCTTCGGTACGCCCGCCACCGCGTGCCGCACCACCACGGCGTCCGGCGCCATGGCATCCAGCACCCGCGCGGTGTCGAGGATGCTCTCTTCCTTCTTCAGGCTGGAGCTCGAGGGCGAGAAGTTTACGACGTCGGCGGAGAGGCGCTTGCCGGCGATCTCGAAGCTCGTGCGCGTGCGGGTCGAGCTCTCGAAGAACAGGTTCACGATGGTGCGGCCGCGCAGGGTCGGCACCTTCTTCACGTCGCGCAGCCCCACCTCCTGCATGCGCTCCGCGGTCTCGAGGATGCGCTCGATGTCCGCGCGCTCGAGATCCTCGATGCCGAGGAGATCCCTGCCCATCATGCGCCCACCCCCCGCTCCGACGGCGACGCCACCACCACCTCGAGGGGGCCCTCGAGGCCGCCCTCGCGTCCGCGCAGCACCACCTGCTCGCGGGCGTGGGTGGGGATGTTCTTGCCGACGAAATCGATGCGGATCGGGAGCTCGCGATGCCCCCGGTCCACCAGGGCCACCACCTGCACGCCGCGGGGACGCCCGAAGTCCATCAGCGCGTCCATGGCGGCCCGGATGGTCCGGCCGGTGTTGGCGACGTCGTCCACCAGCACCACCACGCGGTCGTCCACCGCCGACGGCATCTCCGTGCGGCGCAGCGGGGGCCGCTCGCCGCTTCCCGCGAGATCGTCGCGGTAGAGCGTGGTGTCGAGGACCCCGACCGGGAGCTCGAGCCCCGCGATCTCGCGCAGGTTGTCCGCGAGCTGGCGCGCGAGCGGCACGCCGCCGTTCGGGATCGCCACCAGGTACAGTCGGTCGATGGAGTCGTTGCGCTCGACGATCTCGTGGGCGATGCGCACCAGGGCGCGGCGGATCGCGGTATCGTCGAGGACGACGCGCTCACTGGCCGCCGGCGGAGCGGCGGGCCGTTCGGGATCGGAGCGCGCGGAGGGTCTCGCCACGTCTCGCACCTTTGCCCGCCTCGCAGGACGGGCTTAAAAGGGCCGGGTTTTCAGGCGGTCAGGGGCAGGATAGCCGCGCCGCGGCGGTGGCGTCAATCGCCGGGGGCCGGGCGTCGCGTGGGCGCCGCGGGCTCAGGGCACGCGGGAGCCGATCCGGCTCCAGCGCATCTTGTGGGCCATCAGGTCATACCAGGTGAAGGGGCTCAGCAGCGACGACCAGGGCCCGTCGAAGTCCCAGGACCAGTAGAGGACGAAGGCCGGGCCCTTGATCTCCGCCAGCCGCACCGTGCCCCAGCCGCGGCTGTCGTTCGAGAAGTCGCGGTTGTCGCCCATCATGAAGTAGCGCCCCGGCGGCACCACGACCGGGGTGCGCTGGAGGCCGGTGATCGCGGGATCGTCCAGCACGGCGTGCTCGTGGGTGCCGAGCTGCTCCTCGCGCACCAGGAGCGTGCGACCCCGATCGTCCACGAAGCTCTGCTGGGTCGGCGTCTGGGGCACCACCTGCCCGTTCACCCGCACCTCGCCGTCGCGCACCTCCACCGTGTCGCCGGGGAGGCCGACGATGCGCTTCACGAAGTTGTCGCGCGGAAAGTCGGGGCGCTCGTCGGCGGGGTAGATCGAGGTCCCCTCCTTCGCCACGGAGAAGACCACCACGTCTCCCCGCTCCGGCTGGCGCAGGCCCGGGAGGCGGAGGTCGGTGAAGGGGATCTTCACGCCGTAGGCGAACTTGTTGACGAAGAGGTGGTCGCCGATCAGCAGCGTCGGGAGCATGGAGCCGGAGGGAATCCGGAAGGGCTCGATCACGAAGGCGCGGATCCCGAGGGCGATCAGCACCGCCAGGACGAGCGTCCCGACCTGGTCCCACAGGGCGCGCAGCGCGGTGTGCCGGGCGTCCCCCGGGCGATCCGGCCCTTCCGGGGAGGGCTCGGTCCGGGAGCGGGCCACCGGGCTCATTCCTCGCCCAGACGCAGCGCGGCCAGGAAGGCCTCCTGCGGGATCTCGACCGAGCCGACGCGCTTCATGCGCCTCTTCCCTTCCTTCTGCTTCTCCAGCAGCTTGCGCTTGCGCGTGATGTCTCCGCCGTAGCACTTGGCGGTCACGTTCTTGCGCAGGGCCTTCACGTTGGTACGCGCGATCACCTTGGCGCCGATCGCCGCCTGGATGGCCACGTCGTACATCTGTCGCGGGATGAACTCCTTCAGCTTCGAGGCCAGCTCGGAGCCGCGCTGCTGCGCCTTGTCCCGGTGGACGATCAGCGAGAGCGCATCCACCGGATCGCCGTTCACCAGGATGTCGAGCTTCACCAGGTCGCTCGGCCGGTAGCCGACGAGCTCGTAGTCGAAGGAGCCGTAGCCGCGCGTCACCGACTTCAGCTTGTCGTGGAAGTCCACCACGACCTCGTTCAGCGGCAGCTCGTAGCGCACCTGCACCCGCGCGCCGTGCTGCACCATGTCCTTCTGCACGCCGCGGCGGTCCTGGCAGAGCGCGAGGACGGGCCCCAGGAACTCGGCCGGGAGGTGGATCGTGGCCTGGATCACCGGCTCCTCGATGCGCTCGATCTGCTGCACCGGCGGCAGCGCCGCCGGGCTCTCGATCTCCCGGGTCTCGCCGTTGGTCAGCACCACGCGATAGCGCACGGTGGGGGCCGTGGTGATGAGCGAGAGGTCGTACTCGCGCTCGAGCCGCTCCTGCACGATCTCCGCGTGCAGGAAGCCGAGGAACCCGCAGCGGAAGCCGAAGCCGAGCGCCGCGCTGGTCTCGGGCTCGTAGGCGATGGAGGCGTCGTTCAGCTTGAGCTTCTCGAGCGCGGTCTTCAGGTCCTCGTAGGCGTCGGAGTCCGTGGGGTAGAGGCCGGTGAAGACCATGGGCTTCACCTCGCGGAACCCCGGCAGCGGCGCGGCGGCCGGCCGCCCGGCCTCCGTCACGGTGTCCCCGATCTTCACCTGGGCGAGCGACCTCACGCCCGCGATCAGGATCCCCACCTCGCCGACCCCGAGCCGCTCCACCTTGCGCGGGTGCGGATCCACCACGTGGAGCTCCAGCACCTCGTGCTCGCTGCCCGCGGCCATCAGGCGCACCCGCGCGCCGCGGCGCAGCTCGCCGTCCACCACGCGCACCAGCATGGCGACCCCGACGTAGGGGTCGAACCAGGCGTCGAAGACCAGGGCGCGGGTGGGCGCCGCCGGATCGCCCCGGGGCGGCGGCACGCGCTCCACGATGCGCTCCAGCAGCTCCGGCACCCCGGTCCCCTCCTTGGCCGAGATCGGCAGCACGTCCTCGGCCGGGAGGCCGATCACGTCCTCGATCTCGTGGGCCACGCGCTCGGGGTCGGCGGCCGGGAGGTCGATCTTGTTCACCACCGGGATCAGCTCGAGGCTCGCGTCCACGGCCAGGTAGGCGTTCGCCAGGGTCTGGGCCTCGATCCCCTGCGAGGCGTCCACCACCAGGATCGCGCCCTCGCAGGCGTGGAGCGCCCGCGAGACCTCGTAGGAGAAGTCCACGTGGCCGGGCGTGTCGATCAGGTTGAGCACGTACTCCTTGCCGTCGCGGGCCGTCCAGCGCATGCGCGCGGTCTGCGCCTTGATGGTGATGCCGCGCTCGCGCTCGAGGTCCATCTTGTCGAGGAACTGCTGTCGCATCTCGCGCGAGGTCACCGACTTGGTGGCCTCGAGCAGGCGATCGGCCAGCGTGCTCTTGCCGTGGTCGATGTGCGCGACGATGCAGAAGTTCCGGATGCGCTCCTGTTCGCTCACGCGCGACGGTGCTCCGCACGTGCGAGGGCTTCCACGAAGTAGTCGCGCGTGAGCTTCAGGCCATCGGCGATCGAGACCTTCGGCCCCCAGTCGTCGAGCACCCGCCGCGCGAGGCTGATGTCGGGTCGCCGCACCTTGGGATCGTCGGGCGGCAGCGGCCGGAACTCGATCTCGCTCTTGCTGCCCGTGATCTCGATGATCCGCTGCGCCATCTCGAGGAGCGTCATCTCGTTCGGGTTCCCGATGTTCACCGGACCGATGTAGCTCGCGTTCAGCAGCCGCCAGATGCCCTCGACCAGGTCGTCCACGTAGCAGAAGGAGCGCGTCTGCTGGCCCTGGCCGTAGACCGTGAGGGGCTCGCCGCGGATCGCCTGGGAGAAGAAGTTCGGGATCGCGCGTCCGTCGTCCACCTGCATCCGCGGTCCGAAGGTGTTGAAGATGCGCACGATGCGGACGTCGACGCCGTGGTGCCGGTGGTAGGCCATGGTCATGGCCTCGGCGAAGCGCTTGGCCTCGTCGTACACCCCGCGGATCCCGATCGGGTTCACGCGCCCCCAGTAGGTCTCGGGCTGCGGGTTCACCTCCGGATCGCCGTAGCACTCGGAGGTGCTGGCCAGCAGGAAGCGGGCGCGCTTCGCCTTGGCCAGGCCGAGGGCCTTGTGCGTGCCGAGGGAGCCCACCTTCAGGATCTGGATCGGCAGGCGCTCGAAGTCCTTCGGGCTGGCCGGCGACGCGAAGTGGAGGATCGCGTCGAGCTCGCCCGAGACGTAGAGGTAGTTCGTGACGTCGTAGTGCTCGAAGGCGAAGGAGGGGTGCCCGAGGAGCGGCTCGATGTTGTCCATGCGGCCGGTGAGCAGGTTGTCGAAGACCCGCACCTCGCAGCCCTCGTCGAGGAGGCGCCGGCAGAGGTGCGAGCCGATGAAGCCCGCTCCTCCCGTGACGAGGACGCGGCGAAGGCGACGAGACGGTGTCATTCGGGATCTCCGTAGCGGGGCCGCTCAGCGGCCCTCTTCGATCACCCAGGTGGGAAGCCGGTCTTCGGTCTTGAGACGCGAGGCCAGCCGGTCGGCTTCGGCGCGGGTCGCGATCGGTCCGACCCGCACGCGCCAGCGCTGGTCCCGGGCGCCGACCCCCGGCGTGACGCTCACCGGGAGCCCCTTGCGGCGCAGCCGCTCGGCCAGGCGCTCGGCGGGCGCGCTCTCGGCGAAGGCCCCGACCTGGATCGAGATCCGGGAGGCGGCGCCGGGCGGCGGCGGCGAGGAGACGGCCGCGGGCGGGGCCGGGGCCAGGCGTGCGGTCGGCGGCGGCGCGGCCGCCCGTCCGTCCGTCGGGGTGCCGAGGGGAGGCGGCGGCGGCGGCGCCGCAGCGCTGGCGGCGGGCGGCGGACCGGATGGAGCCGCGGGAGCGGGCGGCGGCGCGGCGACCGGAGCCGGCGAGGCCGGCGAGCCTTGAGCCGGGGCCGGCGAGCCCTGGGCCAGGGCCGGCGCCGGC
>Ga0316628_100003486_pt1 | contig 12118 bp, 8 predicted proteins | sample OWC_Aug_M2_C1_D5_FD_207648 | JGI IMG/M metagenome (GOLD analysis project Ga0316628, IMG submission 207648) | Wetland soil microbial communities from Old Woman Creek delta, Ohio, United States - OWC_Aug_M2_C1_D5_C | ecosystem: Environmental > Terrestrial > Soil > Wetlands | place: USA: Ohio...
GAAAGCAGGTAGAGATCACTGTTGGACCACGAAGCCCATCGTGAAAACGCCAGTGTGCGGCCATCCGGCGAGAAGGCTGGGCAGCTATCCCCCACAGCGGTTCCAGGCGGGGACGTCAACCTTCGCGTCTCACCGGTTTCCACAGAACAGAGGAACAAGCCCGGCCAGGGCGGTCGTTGGAGAGGTTTATCGCCGCCGGCTATGGCCAGCCAATGGGAGTCTTGGGACCAGGCCAGAAAATGCGTGGCGATATTCAAGTTGTCGCAGTACATCTCTGTCAGAATCCGTTCCGGACCGCCAATGGGGGAAATCAAGATCACGGCCACCTTGCCAGCGGGCAAACCGCGCAGGAACGCAACCCAGCGACCATCCGGAGACCAGGCAGGGCTAAAGTCGCCCGCCGGGTTCGTCGTAAGGCGCAGCGGCGGTTCAGCGCCGATGAGTTTTACGTAAATGTCGTAGTTGTCCTCTTTCTCTCCGTTCCAGGAAAAGGCCACTTGCGTGCCATCCGGTGAAAACGAAGGGAAATCCTCACTGCCGGGATAGCTGGTCAAGGGAACGGCAGTCAGCGGCTCCTCCGGTGACGTCGGGCGCCAACGGCCCAACCAGAACCAGGCCGAGACGGCTAGAGCTGTGGCCATGATGGCGATGCCCGCGACTGCAATGAACCAGCGGTTGCGTAAGATCGGTTCGCGAACCCCCACTGCGGCGCGCGCGGAATCCGTTTCCCGCTGCAGGCGCGCCAGATCGGCGCGAATATCGGCGGCGGATTGGTAGCGCTGCTCGCGATTCTTGTCCAGCGCCTTTTGGATGATTTCGCCCAGCTTTACCGGTAGCGCGGGATTCAGTTCCGTGGCAGGTGAGGGTGACTGCGTCGCAATCGCCTGTTCCACTTCGGTGGCCGTGTCACCTGCGAACGGTTGCCGGCCCGTGGCCATTTCGTAGAGCACCGCTCCGAAGCTGAAGAGATCGGTGCGCGTGTCGAGCTCTTCCTTTCGCACCTGTTCGGGAGACATGTAGGCGGGCGTGCCCACCGCCACGCCGGTTCGAGTGATGGAATCGTGGATCGAGCCTGCCCGCGCAGGCACAAGCGGATCAAGTTCCGGCGATCGGCTCTCAGTGGTCTCCTGCGCCTGGTCGTGGAGCAGTTTCGCCAGCCCGAAATCCAGGACCTTTGCCTGCCCGCTCTCCGTAATGAACACGTTCGCCGGCTTGATATCGCGATGGATGATGCCCTTCGCATGCGCGGCCACCAGGGCGTCGGCGATCTGAGTCGCGAGGTCGAGCAAATCGTCGAGCTGTAGCGGCGACTTTACGTCGCCACTGGCTTGGCGGGATAAACCCGCCGCTACAATCCGCTGCTTCAGCGTCTGCCCTTTGAGCAGCGGCATGACGATGAAGGGGCGACCGCCGTGCTCGCCAATATCGTGAATCGCACAGATGTTGGGATGATCGAGTGCGGAGGCGGCGCGGGCTTCGCGCTGGAAACGTTCCAATGCTCGTCGCTCACTGGCCAGCTCCGCCGGCAGGAATTTGATCGCCACGTCGCGCCCGAGTTGGGTGTCTTCCGCCCTGTAGACGACACCCATACCCCCGCCACCCAGTCGCTCGAGAATCCGGAATCGCGAGACCGTCTGGCCCGCGAGGTCTGCGGATGACGCAGATTCCGTTGGACCCCCGACCTGCGCTGGGGCGGGCACAAGGCCCGCCCCTACATCAGCCGGCGCGATAAACCGATACCCGCGACGGTGCAGCGTCTCGATGAAGCGGGGATTATCCGCCGAGTCGTCCAGCGCCTCGCGCAGACGTTTCACGGCGGCGTTGATACTGTGCTCGAAATCGACGAAGGTATCGGAAGGCCAGAGCCTCTGCTGAATCTCCTCGCGCGTCACCACCTCGCCCGGCCGCTCGAGCAGCATCGCGAGGACTTGGAAGGGCTGCTCCTGGAGCTTGACCTTGCTGCCGTTCCGGCGCAGTTCCCCGGCCCGCAGGTCTACCTCAAAGACCCCGAAACGGACGAGCGTGGGCTTCATAGGTCGGGGTTCTTCCATGGGAAGATCCCGCCTCTCAGGAGGGAGTTTCGGGTGAGCGGGATTGTACCACCTTGTCAAGCCCCGCAAAAGCACGTCGAAGTTGAGTCACCCACCCTCGGAACTCGCTGACTCCACGGCACATGGATTGTCACTTGCGTTTCCCCTGCGCGTCCCCTGCAGAGCATTGAGGTACCTGCCCCCCTGATTCAATTTCGGCGCCATCTCGCGGTCGGAGGTGGCGGCGATGGGGAACAGAGATCAGGGGCCAGGGGCTAGGGATTGGGGACGAAGAGCCAGGGCGCGGGCGTTATGGGCTGGGTGCTGGGGTGCCGGGCTGATCCTGATGGCGGCCCTCGCAGGCCAAGCCGCCCGCGCAGATGAGCCATCCGGCGGCATGCCGGAGAGCCAATTGAAACTGTCGGTGCGGGTCTACGACTATTCCGGAATCGCGACCCGGACCTTGCTTGCAGCAGGCAAGGAAGCGGCGGCGGTCCTGGAAAAAACCGGGTTCAAAACCGAATGGCAATTCTGTGAGGCCGCTCAGGGGCAAAGGCCGCAAACCTGCGATGCGCCGCTACGGCCCGGCGAGATTGCGGTGCGCATCGCGCGGCGCGCCAAACCGCACAATGGAGCGCTCGGATGCACGAAGTGCGGCGCGGCCGTCGAGAACGCCGACGGCCTGGGTTCCTACGCGACCCTATACGCAGATTGCCTTGATACGATGCCCAGCGTAGACGGCCTCTTGCCGAGCGCCATGCTCGGCCACCTGCTCGCCCACGAAATCGGCCACTTGCTGCTGCGGGGCGAGGACCACTCCCGCCAAGGAATCATGCGCCCGCAGATGCGCGAGGATGACTGGAAACTCGCCGCCGTCGGAGCGCTGGTGTTTACACCCCGCCAGGCGGCGCTCCTCCGCGCTGAGGTCGCCATTCGCCAACGGGGAGAAGAGAGGGCTGCGGCCGAGCGTGCCGCGAATCCGGAGTGATCCGCAGCCGATCTGAGCCGCGCGACACACGGCGCATAACAACCTCTCTCCCAGCGGGGCCGCAAAACCCACAACGGCGGCGCGAACGGCCATGCCCTTCCCCTCGCTCACGGCGCTTTTCTTGACTTCTCTTCAACCTGCCCCGTAGAATCAATTGTTTAGGCATTGCACAGCGAAGCGAGCTATCAGTGTCTCTCCGCTTCTACAATACGCTTTCCGGGCGGGTGGAGGAATTCCAGCCGCTCGAACCCAACAAGGTCGGCATGTACACCTGCGGGCTGACGGTGTACGACTACGCCCACATCGGCAACTACCGGACGTTCGTCTTCCAGGACATCCTGCGCCGCTACCTGAAATACCGCGGCTACGAGGTTCGTCACGTGATGAACCTCACCGACATCGACGATAAGACGATTCGCAATTCGCAGGCCGCCGGGATGCCGTTGCGTGACTTCACCACCAAGTACATTCAGGCCTTCGAGGTTGACGCCCAGCTTCTCAACTTCGAGACTCCCGAAATCGTCGTTCGCGCCACCGACCACATCGACGACATGGTGAAGCTCATCCAAACCCTGGAGCAAAAGGGTTTCGCCTACACCAGCGATGGGTCGGTCTATTTTCGTGTGGGCAACTTTGCGGATTACGGCAAGCTTTCGAAAATCAATCTCGACGGAATGCGCGCCGGCGCGCGCGTGGATAGCGACGAGTACGACAAGGCCAACGTCCGCGATTTCGTTCTCTGGAAAGCCGCCAAAGAAGGCGAGCCCTTCTGGGAGACGGCGATTGGGCGAGGGCGCCCCGGCTGGCACATCGAGTGCTCCGTGATGTCGATGAAATACCTGGGCGAGACTTTCGACATTCACTCCGGCGGCAGCGACCTGGTCTTTCCTCATCACGAAAACGAGATCGCGCAGAGCGAGGCAGCCACGGGCAGGCCCTTCGTCAAATACTGGCTGCACGCCGAGCACTTGATCGTCAACGGCGAGAAGATGTCGAAATCGCTCGGCAACTTCTTTACGTTGCGCGACCTGATTGCCAAGGGCTACAAGCCCACGGCCATCCGCTATCTGCTCGCCTCGGTGCCGCACCGCCGGCAACTCAATTTCACCTTCGACGGTCTGCACCAGGCGCAGCAGTCCATCGACCGGCTGCGAAATTTCCGATACCGCTTGACGATGGAGGAATTTCCCGCCGGCGAAAGCCCGGAAATGAAAGCTCGCGCGCACGCGGCCCGCCAGGCATTTGAGGACGCGCTCGACGACAACCTGAACACCGCCGAAGCGCTGGCGGCCATCTTTGATCTGGTCCGCGACGCCAATACGGCCATGGACCGCGGCGAGTTTCGCGATGGCGACTGTTCAGCTTTCCTCGACGTGCTCGACCGCTGGGACCGGGTGTTTGCGGTGCTCGAGGACAACGACCACGCAAAGCTCTTGAAGTATGGCTTCATCACAACCGTCGAGAAAAGCCATGCTGCGGACGCAGTCCTTTCGGAAGGGGGGAAGCCCGCAGCCATCGGCAACGGCTACACCTCGGCGGTGCTGACAGAATCTCTGGCTGATGAAGAAATCGAAAAGCGCATTGCCGCGCGCAACGCCGCCCGCCGCCGGGGAGACTTCGCCAGCGGCGACAAAATCCGTGACGAACTGTTAAGCGCCGGGGTTATACTGGAAGATACGAAAGCCGGAACGCGTTGGAAACGGAAGTAGCCGCTGCCAGGAAATATCCTTCGCGGAGTCGAATCGCCGGTCGGGCGTCGCCCGCGAGCGAGGCTTCAAATGACACCAAAGGAGATCGAGGACAGCTTCAAGATACACCAAGCGCGGATCGCCCAAACGGACGATAGGCTCGACCGATTGAGAATCGAACAAGAGGAACGCTTCAAGCGCATCGAAGACAACCTGGTGGTCCAAGGCGAAATTCTCAACCGCATCGACCAGCGGCTCGACCGCGTCTCTGAAAGAATGGAAGACCTGACGGCAGTCGCGAAGTTGCACACGAATCAGTTGGCGATAATGCAGTCCGCGATGACTTCTCTCTTTCAGCGCATGGACGCTTTCATACAGGGATTGGACCGCGGCAACGGCGATAACCCCAAGGGAGGTCTGCAGTGAGTTTCCGGACCCCTGACGAGGCTCTGATGTGGTACCGTTTATGATTCTAATCATCCCCCGCTCGACGCTTCCCTCTTCCGCTCGCCCCAACCTCTTTGGCGGCGACTGATGCTCCTCGAGTTTATTTCCCCGTTCAAAATTCACCCGCCTGCTGAGTAAACCTCAGGGCAGGCAGAGGAGCAAAATCATGGAGAAACTTCCCCTGATAAAAACAGCACTACCCGGGCCGGAGGCCCAGCGCACTCTGGCGCTCGACCATCAATATGTGTCGCCGTCCTACACGCGCGATTATCCGCTGGTGGCGCGGCGCGGCGAGGGCATGATGGTCGAAGACGTGGATGGAAACGTCTTCCTCGATTTCAGCGCGGGGATCGCCGTCGTTTCCACGGGGCATTGTCATCCTGACGTGGTGCGCGCGATTCAACAGCAAGCCGCCACACTCATTCATATGTCGGGAACGGATTTCTACTATCCGCTTCTGGCGCAACTGGCGGAGAAACTCGCCGCGATTGCGCCGGGCAAATTCCCCAAGCGCGTGTATTTCGGCAACTCCGGCACCGAGGCGATGGAAGCCGCCATGAAGATGGCTCGGTATCACACGCGCCGTCACCGCTTCATTGCTTTCCTGAACAGTTTCCACGGGCGCACGTTTGGGTCGCTGTCACTGACCGCCTCGAAGGCTGTTCAGCGCAATGGCTTCGGCCCCCTGCTGCCCGGCGTTTCCCACGTGCCCTATCCCAATCCTTATCGCTGCGCGTTCGGTCACGGCGCCGGCGAATGCCATTGCGATCCCATCAATTACCTCGAGAAACTATTTAAGACCTCAGTCCCGCCCGAGGAGGTCGCTGCGATCGCGGTCGAGCCGGTCCAGGGCGAGGGCGGCTACGTTATTCCCCCGCGAAACTTCTTCCCCCGGCTGCGCGAGCTGGCCGACAAGCATGGCATTCTGCTCATCTTCGACGAAGTCCAGTGCGGAATGGGCCGGACCGGCAAGATGTGGGCTTGCGATCACTTCGGCGTGGCGCCCGACATTCTGATTACGGCCAAAGGAATCGCGTCCGGACTGCCGCTGAGCGCCACCGTCGCTCGCGCCGACGTCATGAACTGGGGCCCGGGTGCGCACGCTTCAACTTTCGGCGGCAACCCCGTGGCCTGCGCCGCCGCTATGGAAACCATCCGCTTGCTGGAAACCAAGTACATCGCGAACGCCGCCAAAATGGGTGAGTACATTCTGGGGCGAATCGCCGACTGGCGGGAGAAACACCCCATCGTCGGCGACATCCGCGGGTTGGGGCTGATGATTGGCATCGAACTCGTGAAGAGCCAGCAAACGCGCGAACCCCATCCCGAAGCGCGCAAGAAAATTATCCAGCGCGCCTTCGAACAAGGTGTGCTGGTGTTGGGTTGCGGCGAGAGCACTGTGCGCTTCATGCCCCCGCTGCTCGTCGAGCGTGAGCAGATTGATTTCGCGTTGGGCGTGCTGGAGAGGTGCATTGCAGAAACAGAACGATGAACTATGAATGATGAACGATGAACGGACGGGGACGATAGGGTTCATCGTTCATCGTTCCGCGTTCATCGTTTCAGAGTCCCGAGTCCCGATGTCCTTAATCGCTCGCCTCATTTATCGCGCCCTCGTCTGGAAAGAGCGCCAGCGCGCCGCGAGAGCGAAGCGGTCGAAAGTCGCGGAGCCGGCAGGTAGCAAGTCGGAGCATCTGAAAACCGGCGAACGCGGCGAGACTCTTGCTTATTGGTTTCTCCGCCAGGCGGGATATATCATCGTGGCGCGCAATCGACGCGCGCGTTCCGGTGCCGGCGAATTGGACCTGGTGGGCTGGGACGGGCCGGTCCTGGCCTTTGTGGAAGTCAAGACGCGAACTTCCGAAGAAGGCGGCCCGCCGCAAGAGGCGGTTACGCGAAGCAAGCAGAAGCGTGTGGCCAGGGCAGCCAAAGAATATCTGCGCCGGCTGCGCCAGAAGCCGGTGAACTACCGCTTCGATATTGTGAGTGTCTTCTGGGATCCCCAGGCGGGATATCAGGTCAAGCTGATCAAGGACGCCTTCAAAGGCTGAAGGGACTCAAATTCTGGTTGAATCGCCGATAAAGCCGCAGCCCAAATCGCCCCGCGTGTTGGAGCTCGGGTGCGGGCGCGTGAAGGCGCCCGGCGCGATTGGCGTGGACTCGAATTTCGATGCCACGGCCGCCGACGTGATCGCCGACCTCAACCATCCCCTTCCTTTCGCCGACAACAGTTTCGACCAGGTGCGCGCCATTCACCTCATCGAACACCTCCACGACGTGATGAAGGCCATGGCGGAGATCCACCGCGTCACCCGCGCGGGCGGAACGCTCTACCTCATCACGCCGCATTACACCGACTTCATCTCCTGGTGCGATCCGACCCACCGCTGGCACCTGAATACTTTTTCGTTCCGCTACTTCGGCCCGATTCACGGCGAGCGCCACTGGTACACGCGGCTCGAACTGCGCCAGCGCGCCCTGCACGTCGAATTGTCACGCGTCTGGAAATATCTGGGCTTTCAGTGGCTCGTGAACCGGTTCGTCTGGTTCCGCCGGTTCTGGGAATTCTACTTATGCTTCATCGTGCGCGGAAAGCAGATGGAGTTCACGTTTGAGATTGTGAAATGATCCCGCTGCTTGCCCGTTTTGGAATTACCCGCAAGAGAGTCTTGGCAGTTTGGCCGGAATCTCGCATAATGGAAGCTTGTCATCCCGCGCCATCAAACCAGGACAAGGAAGTGAGGATTTGACGAGTGCCTGAATTGCGCAAGGACCCGATCACGGGTCGGTGGGTTATTATCGCCACGGACCGCGCCAAGCGGCCGACGGATTTCGTGCGCGAAAAGGTGCAAATCCACGGGTCGGGCTTTTGCCCGTTCTGTTCGGGGAACGAAGCCAAGACGCCGCCGGAAATCCTCGCTTACCGCAAGAATGGTGGCCCTCCCAATACCGCCGGGTGGTCGTTGCGCGTCGTGGCCAACAAGTTTCCCGCGCTGGGCATCGAGGGGACCCTCAACCGGCAGGGCGAAGGCCTTTACGACAAGATGAACGGCATCGGCGCGCACGAGGTCATCATCGAGACGCCAGAGCACCCGCTGACACTGGCAACCTTGCACCAACGGGGCGTCGAAGACGTCCTCTGGGCTTATCGCGACCGCATCCTGGACCTCAAGAAGGACCGCCGCTTCAAATACATTTTGATTTTCAAAAACCACGGCGAGGCCGCCGGCGCGTCGCTCGAGCACACGCACTCGCAACTGATCGCGCTGCCCGTCGTGCCCAAGCGCGTGCGCGAGGAAGTGGACAGCGCCAAGGAGTATTACAACTTCAAGGAGCGCTGCATCTTCTGCGACATCATCCGGCAGGAAGTGGAGGACGGCGTCCGCCTCATCGCCGAGAACCCGGGCTTCATTGCGCTTTCACCCTACGCTCCGCGCTTTCCCTTTGAGATGTGGATCGTCCCCAAAATTCACCAGTCAGCCTTCGAGGAATCGCAGAAGCATGAATTCGAGCAGCTCGCCGCCATGCTCAAAGACATGCTGATGCGCCTTGACAAGGTGCTGGACTCTCCCGCCTACAACTACGTGATCCATACTTCGCCTTTTCCGGAAGTCTCGAACGACCACTATCACTGGCACCTGGAGATCATGCCCAAACTCACCAAGGTGGCGGGTTTCGAGTGGGGCACGGGGTTCTACATCAACCCCACTCCGCCGGAAGAATCCACCAAATTTCTGCGCGAGGCGCTTGTCCCCGTGACAACTTGAGGCGCGCGCAATTCCGGCCTCAGCCCCTTCAGCTTGACATCACGATTCCAGGGTTCCTATAATTTGAGTGTAAGAAACGGAGTGGGCGTTCGTCACGTTCGAGCGGGAATAACTCAGTGGTAGAGTGCGACCTTGCCAAGGTCGAAGTCGCGGGTTCGAATCCCGTTTCCCGCTCCATAATTTCAGTGGTCAGTTGCCAGTAGTCAGTTGCCAGTGGTTTCGGCGTTCTTGCTGACAACTGAGAACTGGCAGCTGAGAACTTCCTAAGGCGCGGTACCCAAGTGGTAAGGGAGAGGTCTGCAAAACCTTTATGCGTGGGTTCGATTCCCACCCGCGCCTCCAATCCCTGCAAGGAAATCCCAGCCTCCTGAGTCCTCAAGGAATTCGACAACCAGTGGCGCCGAAGGGACCGGCCTGTTTGAAAGGGCCAGTTCTGGACGGGCAAAAGCCCACATCAGCCAACTTGCGTCGTGGCGATGCCGCTAGGAAGGGGCGTTGATGCGGCGGAGGATTTCCTGGAAGCGGGGGTGTGAACGCAGCGGGTCGAGGTCCGAGTCGTGCTCGATCCAATCCTTCTGCGCCATTCCGGATTGGATGCCCTTCTCCAAACAATCGAAGGCGGTTTCGATCTCGCCGAGCAGCGAGTAATTGCAGGCCGCGTTGTAGTAAGTGACGGGGTCGTCGGCACCAATCACCAGCGCGCGGCGCGTCCACTCGCGGCACTTGTCGCGGTCGCCAGCCTGCAAGTATCCGGTGGCTCCGAAAAGCAGGGCGCGCGCGTCGTCGGGGTGCATCTGGACGTGTTTCTCAACAACCTGCAGGCCGCGGAGATCCGCGATCCGCGCTTCCTCCGTGCGACCGAGACTGATCAGCGCCATGGCTTGCAGGCGCGGCGACTGATAATCGTCCGGGTTTACCTCGGAGGCCTTGCGGAACATCTCCGCCGCCTCCGCCATCTTGCCCTGCGCGTTTAGGGCGCGACCGTAGAAGTAGTAGGCTTCGAATAGCTTGGGATTGAGGCGGATGGCTTCTTCGAATTCCTTCGCTGCCTCGTCGTAGTGCTTGTTGAGGGCCACGGCGAGGCCACGCGAAGCATGGGCTTCTGCCAGGTCAGAGTCCAGGGCCAGTGCCCGTCGGCTGGCGGCGTCTGCGCCCTGCAGATTCTTATCGCTTGACTCAAAATACATGAAAAGGAATGAACAACAGTCGGCAATGCCCGCATAGGCTCGGGCGTAATTCGGGTCGGTCTCGATGGCGCGCGTAAACATCTGGCGCGCGAATTCGAACGACTTGCCGCGGAACTGGTGGAAGAACTGACGGCCGCGCAGGTAATAGTCGTAGGCACGGACGTCGGCGGTAGGCGCCTTGGCGATCGCCTGTTTTTCTGTATCGCTCAGCACCACGCGCAGGGCGCGGGCAATGCTCTGGGCGATCTCATCCTGAATGGCGAAAACGTCTTCCATCTGGCGGTCGTAGCGTTCCGCCCAAACGGAGCGGCCGGTACGCGTCTCGACCAGCTGCGCGCTGATGCGCAGGCGGTTGCCGGCCCGGCGCAGGCTGCCTTCCAAAACGTGCGTCGCCTGGAGCTGCTGGCCAACCTGGGCGACGTTGATAGATTTGTCGCGGAACCCGAGCACCGCTGAGCGGGAGAACACCCACAGCTCCTGGATTTTGGAAAGCTCGGTGATGATGTCTTCGGTGATCCCGTCGCGGAAATACTCATCGTCCTTCGTGCCGCTCTGGTTGTCGAAGTAAAGGACGGCGAGCGACTTGGCGGGACGAGGCGCGGCGGCAACCTGCTCCGCCTTCTGCCCGCGCGCCGCTGAAGCTCCGCCCGAATCGAGGTCACGTTTCAAACGCTTCAAGTCCGACAGGAGCTCGGAGGCGCTCTGGTAGCGCAACTGGGGTTCCTTCTCGAGTGCCTTGTGGACGATGCGATTCAACTCACCGGGCAATTGCGCGTTCAACTCGGTTGGTGAAACCGGCGTGCGGTTCAGGATGGAATCAAAGACCAGCGCGGAAGTGCTGCCGGTGAATGCCTGGCGGCCCGTGGCCATCTCGTACAGGACGACGCCGAAACTGAAGAGGTCTGTTCGGGCGTCCAATTCCTCGCCCCGCGCCTGCTCCGGCGACATGTAGGCCACCGTGCCGAGCGCCATGCCCGGACTGGTCAGAAAATCCTCGGCCGTAGCCGTCGCCGTCACGCCCACGGCTTCCGCCACGCGCTGCCGCTGCGGCGCGAGTTTCGCCAGACCAAAGTCCAGCACCTTGGCCTGACCGCGCGGCGTGATGAAGATGTTGGCGGGCTTGATGTCGCGATGCACGATGCCTTTCGCGTGCGCGGCTTCCAGCGCATCGGCAATCTGCACCGCCAGGTCCAGAAGCTCATCGGTCTTGAAGGCCTTGCCCTCGATGCGGTGCTTGAGCGTCTGGCCCTCCAGCAGTTCCATGGCGATGAAGGGCCGCCCGTCGTGCTCGTCCACTTCGTAAATCGTGCAGATGCTGGGATGGTTCAGCGCCGAAGCAGCTCGAGCCTCGCGCTGGAAGCGTTCCAGGGCGACGCGGTCCTTTGTCGAGTCTTCAGGCAGGAATTTGAGGGCGACCAGGCGGCCGAGCTTGGTGTCTTCCGCCTTGAGCACCACACCCATCCCGCCGCCGCCCAGCTTTTCGAGCACACGATAGTGCGAGACTGTCTGTCCAATCATGGAAAGGGATTGCTCCTGAAGACAAATATGCTAGGCCGTGGCCCCCGCGGATGTCAACTTGAATTGTCGCCGGATCTTGCTGACCGGCCACCGCGCACGAGCCAGAACGCTCGTCGCGTGGGTTGTTGAAGGAGCCATGAATCTGTCGTCCTGAGAAGTCCCGACGCTTTCGGTCGGGACGACGAAGGATCCCGGCGTTTGTTTGCCTTCGTCCGCCCGCCGGCTGCATGGACGGGGGGTAATTTATCTCTTGACAAATCTAGCCAAGTGTGCTAGGCTTATTCTGGATTGCTCAGGAGGCTACTTGCCGCCGCTTGAGTCTTGGGCGGCGCGACCGGACCGGCGTCAAGGGGAGGGGAAAAGGAGTGAGAGAAACGCAGCCCAGGAAGGGCGAGGAACGGCAGGCGGGGTACGGAAGCCTCGAGTGCCTAGACCCCTAGCCCCCCTGGTAACCCTTTTTTGACGGAACGACCCCGGAATGTTGTTGAAAATA
>Ga0316628_100003487_pt1 | contig 12117 bp, 12 predicted proteins | sample OWC_Aug_M2_C1_D5_FD_207648 | JGI IMG/M metagenome (GOLD analysis project Ga0316628, IMG submission 207648) | Wetland soil microbial communities from Old Woman Creek delta, Ohio, United States - OWC_Aug_M2_C1_D5_C | ecosystem: Environmental > Terrestrial > Soil > Wetlands | place: USA: Ohio...
GGCTTCGGCCTTGCCTTGGGCCTGGCCTTCGGCCTGGCCTTGGGCCTTGCCTTGGGCTTCGGCCTTGCCTTGGGCCTTGCCTGGGGCTTCGGCCTGGCCTTGGGCCTTGCCTTGGGCTGGGCCCTCGGCGCGGGGAGCAGCGCCCTCTCGGGCGCGGGCGCGATGGCCGGGACCGGCGTCGGCGGCTCCACGATCTGGGCCATCGCGGGCGCCGCCTGGAGCTGCGCGGTCGGGGCTGGTGGCGCGGAGAGCACGGCGCTCGGCACCTTGCCGGTGCCGCCGCAGTGCGTGCACCTGCGCGTGTAGGCGCACATCTCGCAGCCCTTGCCCAGGTCGCCGAGACCGCCGCAGATGTGGCACTCCTCCGCAGAGCCCACCTGCTCGCGGCCCGAGCCGGAGCATATGTAGCACGGCCCGCCTGGGGAGCAGAAGAAGCACCTCGCCGACCCTGAACAGAGCGGGCAGACCGCCCACTCGGGCTCGACGCCCGCCTTGCACGCATCCGTCGTCACGTCACTCGCGGCGCACACGTCGCACACGGCCCCGTGGCCGTCGTGCTCTGTCCCGCACTCGCAGCACCTCGCCATCGTCCCACCTGAGGTAGGAACGGGCCCCCCGGTTATAATCCATTGCCCGCGCGCGCGAGGGCGGGACGGCACGGGGGCGGGGCGAGCTTTGAAGGCGGTGAGATGGGCCACCGACCGGGGCCAGGGCATGCCGGTCCCGTGCTAGCCAGTGTCATCGGGAAGGCTTATCTCCGTCTTCTGTTATTCGGCCCACGACCCGAGAGGACCGCATCTGGTGGCCAGTCATCCCCACCCTGCGGCAGCGCGAACGGTCTGGCCCCCCAAGGGACCCGGGCCGGGCGCTCTGACCCTCGCGGGCCCCAACGGGGGACACAGAAGATGGACCTCATCCCGACCCTCGCGCTGATGAGCATACTGCTCCCGACCCTCGGGGGGCTCCTGGCCTTCCCGATGGGCGACCGCGCCCGCAAGGGCGTCGTGCTGGCATTCTCCGCGGCCATCATCTTCGTGGGCGGCGCGCTGACCCTGCTCTTCCTGTGGGACGGCAAGGACACCGTGACCATCGGCGAGGACGGCCTCGGCAGCGTCGACGCGTGGGTCTGGGGCATCACCGCCCTCGACATCGCGCTCATGGCCGCGCTCATCTGGCTCGGCGCGCGCTCGCGCAGCATCGTGGCCGTGGTCGCGGCGGTCGTGCAGCTCGTCCTCATCCTGGGCTTCGAGAGCTGGAAGGGCTTCGGCGAGGTCCCCGTGGTCGCCTTCACCATCGACAGGCTCGCGCTCGTGCTCGTGGCCGTGTGCTGCATCATCGGCTCGCTCATCGCCATCTTCGCCATCCAGTACATGGAGGGCCGGCAGAAGAAGGGCCGGTTCTTCGCGTTCGTGCTGCTGTTCCTGGGCGCCATGAACGGTGCGGTGCTCTCCAACGACCTCCTGTGGCTGTTCTTCTTCTGGGAGGTCACGACGCTGTGCTCGTTCTACCTCATCTACCACGACGAGACCGACGAGGCCAAGGCCTCGGCCCGGCTCGCGCTGGAGATAACGCTCTGGGGCGGGGTCGCCCTCGCGGTCGGCATCGTCTACGCCGGCTGGAAGCTGGACACGCTCGAGCTCGACCAGCTCACCGCGTCCGCGGACCTCGCGGGCATCGCGCTCATCGTCCCCGCGATGCTCTTCGTGGGCGGCATGACCAAGGCCGCCCAGGTCCCCTTCCAGTCGTGGCTGCTGGGCGCGATGGTCGCGCCCACCCCCGTGTCGGCGCTGCTCCACTCGTCCACCATGGTCAACCTGGGCGTCTACGCCATCTTCAGGATGGCCCCCCTGCTCAAGCTCTACACACCGCTCACGGTGACGGTCGCGATCCTCGGCGCCATCTCCTTCGCGGCCACGGCCGCGCTCGCGCTCACCCAGAGCAACGTCAAGCGGGTGCTGGCCTACTCAACGATCGGGAACCTGGGCCTCATCGTCATGTGCGTGGGCATCAACACGCCCGCCTCGCTCGTCGCGGCCGTGTTCATCCTGCTCTTCCACGCGGTGTCCAAGGGGATGCTGTTCCTGTCCGTGGGCGTCATCGACCACGAGGTCAAGACGAAGGACATCGAGGAGATGGGCGGCATGAGCGAGAAGCTGCCCTTCGTCACCTGGGTCATCGTCCTGGGCGCGATATCGATGATGATACCCCCCTTCGGCCTGTTCGCGGGCAAGTGGCTGTCGGTCGAGGCCGCGACGAACATGCCCATGCTCCTGCTCCTGCTCGGCGTGGGCTCGGCCGCGACCATCATCTATTACACCAAGTGGGTCGGGCGCCTCATCTCGAGGACGGAAGCGCCCCCCAAGGCAGAGGAGCACCTGTCCCCCTACTACAAGTACACACTGGCCCCCATCGCGGGCGGCATAGTGCTCCTGTCGGTCCTCACGCCCTTCCTCGCGAACGGCTACGCCTTCGAGATGCTCCCCGAGGGGTACGCGGACCCCCACGAGACCGCGGCCTCCGACCTGCTGGCGACGGACAGCTACCTGTGGATCGGGGCCATATTCCTCTTCATGGCCGTGGGCATGTTCGTGGGCCTGTCGATGATACGCGTGGACGACAAGGACCGCCGCAAGGTCTACACGTGCGGCGAGCCCATCGAGCCGCAGGTCGCGGGCCACTACTTCGGCGGCGAGGCGACCGCCACGCTGCTGACCGACCTGGCCGTGTCCGTGTGCGCGGGTCTGGCCATAGCGACCCTCCTCCTCCCGGTCATCTCGGAGGTGGTGTAGATGGACTGGCTATGGCTCGTCATCGCGACGGTCATCACCGCCATCGCGCCCTTCGCGGTCGCGTACCTCCAGGGCGTCGACCGAAGGATAACGGCGCGCATGCAGAACCGCGTGGGCCCCCCTCTCCTGCAGCCCATCTACGACATCCTGAAGCTCCTGTCCAAGACGAAGGTCGCCGTCAACAAGGGGCAGCTCGTCCTCGCGACGATGTACGTGACGATGTCCATCCTGGCGTTCTGGATGTTCCTGGCCGGCGCCGACCTCCTCATCATCTTCTTCATCCTCAGCGCCGCGGCCGCGTTCTACACCCTGGCGGGCTACGCGGTGCTCTCGCCCTACAGCCAGCTCGGCTCGACCCGCGAGCTCATCCAGGTCATCGCCTACGAGCCCGTGCTGCTCCTCGCCTTCTTCGGCATCTGGCTGGTGACCGGCACCTTCGCCTCCGAGGCGACCGACAAGATGCTCATCCTGTGGCTACCCCTGACGTTCGCGGCCTTGATGCTCGTGCTCCTCGTCAAGCTCCAGAAGTCCCCCTATGACGTCGCCGAGGCGCACACCGAGATAGTCGGCGGGCCCGAGATCGAGTACTCGGGCAAGTTCCTGGCCATGGTCAAGGTCGGCCACTGGTACGAGGCCGCGCTCATGTTCGCCATAATCAGCCTGTTCTTCGGGCACCCCAACATCTACGTGGCGTTCGCCGGCAAGCTCCTCATCGTGCTGCTGGCCTGGTTCATTGTCATCCTGGTGGACAACTCCACCGCGAGGCTGCGGTTCGGCCAGATGGCGCGCGTCGTGCTCACGTACGGGCTCGCGCTCACCGTCGTCAACGCGCTCCTCGTGTGGGCGGTCCAGCAGGAGGTGATCCCCTGGCCCTGAAGAGCCTCATCAAGTCCCCGTGGATCCTGCACTTCGACACGGGAAGCTGCAACGGCTGCGACATCGAGATCTTCGCGTCGCTCACGCCCAAGTACGACGTCGAGCGGTTCGGCATCCTCAACCGCGGCAACCCGAAGCACGCGGACGTCATGGTGCTCACGGGCCCGGTGACGAAGAAGACCAAGTCCCGGCTCCTGGCGCTCTACGAGCAGATGCCGGAGCCCAAGCTCATCATCGCCGTGGGCGACTGCGCATGCTCGGGCAGCCCCTTCACGAACGCCTACAACACCGAGGGCGGCATCGACACGTGCCTGCCGGTGGACGTCTACGTCCCCGGCTGCGCGGCGAGGCCCGAGGCCATCATCGACGGCGTGGTGAAGGCGCTCGAGAAGCTGGACAAGCTCGCGAAGGGCGAACCCGTGCAGCCCGCGCACATGCGCGGGGCGAACGACGTGCCCGCCGAGGTCTCCGATGGCAACGCGGCCATGAAGGCCGTCCTCGGCCCGACCGCGGGGCCCGCCGCGGTCAAGAAGGAGGGATGAGCCATGGCAGACGACGCCGTCAAGGCGACCATCGCCACGTGGCGCGGCGAGATAGAGGGCATGAAGAAGGCGGGCGCGAGGTTCGTCGTGCTCGCGGCGGTCGACCACCTAGACGACATCGAGGTCATCTACCTGTTCCACCACGAGGGCGCGCTCAAGGAGGTCAAGCTCATGGTCCCCTACGAGGCGGACATCCCGAGCATCACGGACCTGTTCCCGAGCGCCGGCTTCGTCGAGCGCGAGATGGTGGACCTGTTCGGCGCCAAGGTCCCGGGCGCGGCCCCGTTCCTGGAGCTCACCGAGGGCTCCGGCATCGTGGCCCCGCTGCGGAAGAAGCGGCCCGGCGCGGCCGCGGCCGCGGCCCCGGCGCCGGCACCAGCCCCGGCGCCCAAGCAGGGGGTGAGCTGAGATGGCCCGCACCACCGTCGTGCCGCTCGGCCCCCAGCACCCGGTGCTGGTCGAGCCCATCCACCTCCGGTTCGAGGTCGAGGAGGAGGTCGTCGTAGGCCTCACCCCCCAGATCGGCTACAACCACCGCGGCATCGAGAAGCTCATGGAGAACGACTGGAAGAAGAACAACTTCCTGAGCGAGCGCGTGTGCGGCATCTGCAGCCACCAGCACTCCACGGCCTACACGCAGGCCGTCGAGCGCGTGATGGGCATAGAGCCCCCGGAGAGGGCGCTGCTCATCCGCACCATCCTCATGGAGCTCCAGAGGATACACTCGCACCTGCTCATCATCGGGCTCGAGGCCGACGCCATCGGCTACGAGAACCTCCTGATGCAGTGCTGGCGCGACCGCGAGATAGTGATGCGCATCGTCGAGCTCATCTCTGGCAACCGCGTGCACTACAGCATGAACCAGGTCGGGGGCGTGCGCCGCGACATCGACGACGCGAAGGTCAAGGAGATAGAATCCGCGCTCGCCAAGTTCGACGAGCGGTTCGCCGACCTCGACGCCATCATGCGCAAGGACCCGACCTGGGTCAAGCGCCTCAAGGGCATCGGCGTGCTCACGAGGCAGCAGGCCTGGGACCTGGGCGCGGTCGGGCCGGTCGCCCGCGCGTCCGGCGTCGACTACGACGTGCGCTCCACGCGCGCCCACCCGTTCTGCGCGTACCACATGCTCAAGTCCTTCAAGCCCGTCGTCCGCGAGGATGGCGACACGTGGTCCCGCATGATGTGCAGGATGGAGGAGCTGTGGGTCACCCAGAAGATGATCCGAGAGTGCCTGGGCCTGCTCAAGCCCGGCCCCATCACCGTCGAGGTCAGGGGCCATCCCAACGGGCAGGCCTGGTCGCGGGTCGAGGCCTCGCGCGGCGAGCTGGTCTACTTCGTGAAGGGCAGCGGCAAGCCCGCGCTCGACCGCGTGAAGATCCGCACGCCCACGTTCGCGAACATCCCGCCGCTCGTCCCGATGCTCATGGGCTGCCAGGTGGCGGACATCCCGCCCATCGTGACCGCGATAGACCCCTGCATATGCTGCACGGACAGGTGATTCACATGTCGATGCTCACCAACAGCCTGAAGAACCTGTTCAGCAAGCCGGCGACGCGACTTTACCCGTACGAGGAGGCCGACATCCAGCGCGACTGCCGCGGGCGCATCGAGTACGACATGAGCAAGTGCATCTGGTGCATGATGTGCTCGCGCAGGTGCCCGGTGTTCGCGATCGAATCGGACAAGGCGGCGCAGACCCACAAGGTCTTCAGGATGCGGTGCATCGCCTGCGGGGCCTGCGTCGAGGCCTGCCCCACAGACGCCATCTCGATGCGGCAGCACTACCAGGAGCCGGGATACGCCCCCATCATCGACAGCTACAAGCAGGAGGGCGCACCCCCGAAGCCCGCCAAGAAGGAGAGGGCCGAGGCCCCGGCCGGCCCCAAGGCGTGACGCGCATCTGCTGGCCCCTTGGACGGGAGGGCCCGACGGCAGACGCCTTCGCGAAAAGGGTTATCTAGGGGACCCTCCCTATCAATCGGCAAGGGGAGACGCATGCCCATCTGCAGCAACATACAGACCGCCGACTGGAAGGCGGAGAAGCACGTGCCGGCCATCGAGTGCCCGGACGCCGTCAAGGCCGGGGAGATGTTCGAGCTCAGGGTCAGCCTCGGCAGGGCCGTCGCCCCCGACGGCAAGCCCGTGGACCACCCGAACACGACCGAGCACCACATCAGGTGGATAAAGGTCTTCTTCCACCCCGACGGCGACAAGTTCACCTACGACGTGGCCAACCTGGAGTTCGATGCCCACGGCGAGTCCGTCCAGGGCGCGAACAAGGGCCCGGTCTACACGCACCACGGGGGCGCGTTCATGATGAGGGTCGACCGCCCGGGCACCATCCACGCGATGGCGATGTGCAACATCCACGGCCTGTGGGAGTCGGAGCGCAAGCTGGCGCTGAAGTAGGCGGAACCCCGCGCGTGGGACGCCCGTCAGGCGGGTCTGTGGGCGATGACGCTCACGCTCACGATGGCCCTTGCCGCCCTCTTGAGCTGCTCGCCGGTGAGGTCCGTGTCCTCGAGGAACTCCTGGATGACCCCCGTGTCCTCGATGAGGAACTCTATGGGGTAGGCCTTCTGGCCCGTGACCTTGACGCGCTCGAAGCCCGCCTCCCTCATCATGCCCAGGTACGCCCCCTTCATCGCGGCCCCCGCGATGCAGGCGGAGTAGGCCGCCGCGTCGTCGAGCAACCTCTGGGGCAGCCGGCGCAGGAGCACTATGTCCGAGACCATCAGCCGTCCCCCGGGCCGCAGCACCCTGAAGGCCTCCTTGAACACGCGGGGCTTGTCGACCGAGAGGTTGATGACGCAGTTGGAGATGACCACGTCGACCGAGCGCGCCGGCAGCGGGATGTCCTCGATCACGCCCCGCTTGAACACCACGTTGCGGTAGCCGCCCTCCTTGGCGTTCCTGCGCGCGCGGCGGAGCATCTCGGGGGTCATGTCCACGCCAATGACCCTGCCCTTGGGCCCCACCCGGTCGGCCGCGAGGAAGCAGTCGATGCCCGCGCCCGAGCCCAGGTCCAGCACGGTCTCGCCCTTGGCCAGGGACGCGATGGCCAGAGGGTTGCCGCAGCCCAGGCCGAGGTTGGCCATCTCGGGCACGGCCGCGAGCTCCTCGGGGGTGTAGCCGATGAGCCGGCCCACGCCCTCCGCGCCGGTGCTGCCGCAGGAGCAGCGCGTGGGCGGGCCGCAGCACCCCTGCTCGGGGCCCTTGGCTATCCGCGCGTAGTGCTCGCGCACGCTCGCCCTCACGGCCTGCTTGCCCTTGCCCTCCAACGTCCCTCGCGCCATCTCAGAGCACCTCCTTCATCGCGGGCGCCAGCATGTCCTTGACCGGCCCCGAGAGGGCGCCGGCCCTCACAAGCGCTATGCAGCACACCGCGTCGCCGCAACTGACGAGGGTGACCGCGAGCTTCTCGCCCGGGCGGATGCCCGCGCGCTCGCGCACGTCCTTCGGCAGCACCATCTGGCCCCGCTCGTCGACGGAAACGATCGCCTCGACGTCGCAGCAGCCGACCCCCTCGTGCGTCCCCTCCCTGGGACCGGTCCTCGCGCCCTTTCCGGACATGTGAACGACCTCGGTGCCACGGTGAGCGCGGGACGGATACTAATACTTTTCTGATTTGTCTGAAATATCTGAAAATGCTGCATCGAGGATGGGGCCAGTGCGACCCGCGCGGCCCCGCCCGGCCCGGAAGGGAGGCCGGAGGGTCGCGGGACGCGCCCCTGGCCAGGAGGGATTCCGTACCAATGATTATATGTAGGCCGGTCGTAGGAAGGGCGATATCGCCAGGACCCGGGACGGGCGCTCTCCCTGGAGAGTACCGCCCGCCCGCCCCCGCGGGCGCGGACCCATCCTGCCTGGCCGAATGGTGCCCCCATGCTCATGCGCATCCTCGCCAAGTCGCTCGCGCGCCGCCGCTCGCGCATCGCCATCGCCGTCGTCGCCGTCGTAATCGGCTCCGCCGTGGCGACATCGCTCATGAGCGTGTCGATGGACGTCGAGGACAGGGTCGCGCAGGAGTTCCGACGCTATGGCGCGAACCTGATGGTCGTGCCGCGGTCCGACACCATCGACGTGGGCTTCCCCGGGGTCCAGCTGGGCTCGGTGACCGAGCAGACCTACATCAACGAGTCCGACATCTGGCGCATCAAGACCATCTACTGGCGCAACAACGTGCTGGGCTTCGCGCCATTCCTCTACCAGGTCGTGGGCGCGTCCGCGGACGGCGGCCCCGAGCAGGACGTGGTGATGGCGGGCACCTACTTCGGCAGGGACGTGGCGATAGTCGAGCCCTACTCGCCCGACGACCCCACCGTGTTCAGGACCGGCGTCCAGCAGATCAGCCCCTGGTGGCACATCGAGGGCAGGTGGATCGACGCCTCGGACGGCAGCGCGCCGGCGCTGGCAATGGTCGGGCGCAACGTGGCCGACAAGCTGGGGGCCACGATAGGCACCACGCTGCGCGTGGCCTACAGGCCCCTGGTGGGCGCGGAGGGCAGCGTCACGGAGCGCGCCTTAACGGTGGTGGGCATCGTCACCACCGACGGGGCCGAGGACAACCAGGTGTTCGTGGACCTGGGCCTCGCGCAGGCGATGACGTCCAGGCCGGGCAAGATGCACACCGTCCAGGTGAGCGCGCTGTGCACCGCGTGCCCGGTCGAGACGTTCGCCGACGAGATAGAGGCCAAGATACCCAACGTCGAGGGCAGGACGGTCAAGCAGCTCGTCGCGGCCGAGATGGACACCCTCAGGATGGTCGAGGGCCTCATGCTCATGGTCACGGCGGTGGCGCTCCTCGCGTCCGCGCTCGGCGTGCTCACCACGATGACGGCCTCCGTCATCGAGCGGCGCAAGGAGATCGGGCTCATGAAGGCCGTGGGCGCCGAGCGCCGGTTGATAGTGGCGCTGTTCCTCGCCGAGGCGCTCGTCATCGGCGCGCTCGGGGGCGTCGCGGGCTTCGTCGTGGGCGTCGCGCTCTCCCAGGCCATAGGCCAGGGCGTGTTCGGGACGAGCATCTCGCTCCAGATCCTCGTGCTGCCCGTCGTGCTCGGCATCGGCATCGCGGTCGCGGTCCTCGCGAGCCTGCTGCCGGTGCGGCGCGCCGTGGGCGTCGAGCCCGCGATCGTGCTGCGGGGTGAGTGACGTGGCGGACGCGCTCATCTCGGTCGAGGGCGTGCGGAAGGTCTACGGGACCGAGACGACCGCGCTCGACGGCGTCACCCTCGGCATCGAGGAGGGCAGCTGGACGAACATCACCGGTCCCTCGGGCTCGGGCAAGACGACGCTCCTCAACATCATCGGCTGCCTCGACTCCCCGTCGGGCGGCCGCGTGGTCATCGACGGCACCGAGCTCACGGGGCTCGGCCAATCCGAGCTCACGACGTTCCGCCGCGAGAACATCGGGCTCATCTTCCAGCAGTACCACCTGGTGCCATACCTCACAGCGCTCGAGAACGTGATGATGGCGCAGTACTTCCACAGCGTCGTCGACGAGGGCCAGGCCAGGGCCGCCCTCGAGCGCGTGGGCCTCGGGCACAGGCTCGACCACCTGCCGGCCCAGCTCTCGGGCGGCGAGCAGCAGCGCGTGTGCATCGCGCGCGCGCTCATCAACGACCCCAAGATACTGCTCGCGGACGAGCCGACGGGGAACCTCGACCAGAGGAACGGGCGGAACGTCCTCGAGCTTATGGAGGCCCTCCACCGCGAGGGCCACACGGTCGTGGTCGTCACGCACAACCCCGACATCGCACTGATGGGCGACAGGACCATCGAGATAGTGGACGGCAAGGTGGCAAGGGACACGACGAGGAAGGAGGGCTGACCATGTCAAGGAGGAGCCGGAGGGATACGAAGGCCGAGGCGCGCAAGCGGGAGCAGGAGCGAAAGCGCGAGAGGAGGATGAAGGCGCTCCGGCTCGTCGCCGCCGTGGTGATAGTCGTCGCCGTGGTCGCGCTCGCGGCCATGGCGCTCATGCGCGGAGGGGGCGACGGCCCGGCGCCGAGCCAGGACGTGCCAGTGACCTCGACGGGAGAGGTCAAGATACCCGTCTCGGAGCTCACGGGCGACGCGAGGTTCTACAGCTCCACCGCGGGCGGCACCAAGGTCCGGTTCTTCGCCATGAGGGGGCCTGACGGGCAGGTGCACGTCGGGACGGACGCGTGCGACGTCTGCTACGGCCAGAAGAAGGGCTACCGTCAGGAGGGCGGGGAGATGGTGTGCAACAACTGCGGCAAGAAGTTCGCCGTCAACTCCATCGGCACCGAGAACACGGCGGGCGGCTGCTGGCCGAGCCACATCAACTGGAGGCTCGACGGCGATAGCGTGGTGGTCACGGCCCAGGACCTCGCCGCGAAGGCCTACTTGTTCAAGTGAGGCGCGGCCGGGACGGCCGTCAGCCCTCTGCCCAGGCGTCCCTAGCCCCATCGCCTCCTGCCCAGGTGGAAACCGACCGTCAACGCGCTGCCCACGCCCAGGATGAGCGCCAGGAGAAGCCATGTGGTATCGGGGCGCGTGCTGTGGGGCGCGGTCGGGGGAGGCTCGGACTTGGAGGGCGAGACGATCGTCCAGGTCCTCGAGACGGTGCTCTCCCCGTCGGACGCGGTGACACGGACGGTCCGGTTCACCCCGGGGGTGTAGGGGCACGTGAGGTTGAGGTGGGCAATGCCATCCGCGCCGACGGCGAGCCCCGACGCCTCCCACCGGTAGTCCAGCTCGTCGCCGTCATCGTCCTCGACCCCGACCGAGAGCTCGATGTCGGTCTCCTCTAGTATCGTGATGTCGCCGTCCGGCGACCATGAGACGAGCCTGGGTGGCGAGTTGAGCACCGTGACGTCCCAGGAGGCCTCGGCCTCCCCGGTCCCCCACCGCAGGAGGGCGGACACGGTGTGGTCCCCGCTCCTGTCGAAACTGATCCGACGGCTCGTCTCCCGCTCCCGGGACAGGAGCGCGCCGTCGCTGAGCCAGAGCACCGCGTACTGCACCTCGTCGGGGTTGGTGATGGCGACCTCGAACGTCTGCACCGTGCGCTTGCCAAGCGTCAGCGAATGGTCGGGGCTGACCGGTGCGATGGTGGGCGCCACCAGCGAGCGCACGCTGATGCTCCATCCATGCTCCAGGCTCGCGAGCCCGCTGCTGGCCCCGACGGTGAGCGCGTGCGTTCCCGCTTGCAGGCCCTCGAGCACGTGCGACGGCGACCCGCTCGCGACCGTGACCCCGTCCAGCGTCCATGTGTACGAGATCGGCCTCGAGAGCCGCTCGGTGACGTGGATGGAGAAGGCCGCCACCTCACCGACGATGAGGGAGACGTCCCCGCCCGGGGAGAAGGACCGGAGGGTGAGGCTGTCCTGCGGGCGGTCGATGCGCACGAGCCTGTGCTCCGGCGGCGAGAAGTCCATCCCGTCGAAGGCGACGAACGAGAGCCAGTAGTCGCCAGACGGGACGTCGCCGAGACCGACCTCGAGCCCCCATTCCCCTGGCCCGACGGCCGATGGCACGGGGCGTGGGAGACCAGTGACGTAGATGGTCAACGGGGCGTCGCCGTCGAAGTCGGAGGACGTGCCCGATGCGAGCGCCCGCTCATCGCATACCGTCCCGTTCTCGGGCAGGGCGACCGTGAGGTCGGGCGGTGTGTTCATGTTGACGTAGGCCAGGACCTCGAGCGCGTTGTTGAGGCGGTTGTTCTCGTAGGGGGAGACGTCGTGCACCACAATCTTGATCCAGTGGGCGCCATGGGAGAGCCTCGTCCTCATGGTGAACGCGGCCGCCTCGTCCCTCGACAGGGCATCATCGCAGGAGAAAACGCCGATCGGGGAGTAGTCCGAGGAAGCGTTCGCCCGCTCGAGGACGCTGGCCACGAAGCGCTCCGATGGGGCCCAGCCGACATTGCTGACGTTGAACGATAT
>Ga0316628_100003488_pt1 | contig 12114 bp, 10 predicted proteins | sample OWC_Aug_M2_C1_D5_FD_207648 | JGI IMG/M metagenome (GOLD analysis project Ga0316628, IMG submission 207648) | Wetland soil microbial communities from Old Woman Creek delta, Ohio, United States - OWC_Aug_M2_C1_D5_C | ecosystem: Environmental > Terrestrial > Soil > Wetlands | place: USA: Ohio...
AGATCCGCCGTCGCGCCAGGGAAGCGAACGTGGAGGTACGGTTCGGCCACGCCGCGTTCCCGGAAGACGGCGACGACCATGAGAAACTGATCTTCAAGTCGAACATCCTGAAGAGCTGAGAGACGACGCGGGCGGGCGGCTGCGCCCGCCCGGAAGGGGCAGCCCCCCGCCCCGGCACGAGCTTCACGCCGCCGGGGTACCCCCGCAGCAGGAAAAACGGGGGGCACGAGCCCGGGGTCCCCGGCATCGGAACGCTGCCGAAGTTATGATATGGGAATTCCGTTCGGCTACAGATCTTCGGGCGGTTCCGCGACGAGGCCCGTGGAAATTCCCGGCAGCCCTTCGTTCATGGAGCCGGTCCGGTACCCCTTGAGGTCGACGGAGACGTAGAGGAACCCGTTTTCCCGGAACCGCGCGTGGACCTCCCCGGAAATCTCCGGATCGAAGAGGCGGAGGATCTCGTCGCCCCCCACTTCGATGCGCGCTACCGCGTCATGTACGCGTACCCGGAACTGCCGGAAGCCGAACCCCCGCAGCACCTCTTCGCACGCCTCCACGCGACGCAGCGCCTCCTCGTCGATCGTTGTTCCGTACGGGAAGCGCGAGGAGAGACACGCGAACGAACCGCGGTCCGCCGTTGGGAGGTCGAAACTCCGGCTCAGGCGGCGGATTGCCGGCTTGGCCAGTCCGTTCTCCAGCAGCGGGCTGCGGACGGCGAGCTCCTTCGCGGCGCGGCGCCCCGGGCGGAAGTCGTGCGCGTCGTCGGCATTGGATCCGTCGCACACGGCAGCGTACCCTTCCTCCCGGGCGATTCCCGAAAGGATCCCGAACAACTCCTTCTTGCAGTGGTAGCACCGGTCCGGCGGGTTCGAGGAGAAGCCGGGGATCTCCAGCTCGTTCGACTCGACGAGCCGGTGGGCGATTCCCCACGAACGGGCGAGCCGCGAAGCCTCCTCCCGCTCGGAACGGGGGTACGTGGGGGAGGTGGCCGTGACGGCCAGGACCCGCTCTCCCAACGCCTCTTTCGCGGCGTGGAGGAGAAACGAACTGTCCACGCCGCCGCTGAAGGCGACCACGGCGGACCCCATCCGCCGGAGCGCCGCGAGCAACGCGTCGTAGCGGAACAGGTCGTCCTGCGTGGGAGCGCCGTTCCCGGCATCAGCAGAGTAATCCACGGCCGACCTCCTCGAAGTCCGGGTTTTCGGGAACGGTGACGAGCCGCTCGCCGTCCGGGCGGATCTCCCGGATCTCGTACGGGCCGACCGAGCCCGCCTTGCCGTACCGGGTGAAGATCCGGGAGAGCAGTTCGAGGCGTTCCTCGTCGCTTCCTCCCAGCAGCGTCACGGACGGCCCCGGGTGGCTGTTCGCCACGTAGACGGTGTCCCTTCCCCGGCAGAGGACCTCGAGCCGCCGGTTCTCCTCCTCGCTCTTCGCCACGATCGCCTTGATCCCGCCGACGCGGAAGTGCCGTCCGGCCTTCAGGAGGAGGACCTCGTGCATTCCGAAGGCGGGCTGGTGGTCGATGAGATCCCTCACCTTGACGGAGAAGGTCCGGTCGGTCAGCATGCAACCCCCTGCCGGGCACGGATAGTCGCCGATCCCGAATTCCTCCGCGAGGCGGATCTGTTCCTTGCGGGAGCGCCCCGTGATCGCGAGAAGCTTCTCCCGGTCCACCCATCCTTCCCGCTCCGGAAGCGTGGGGGGAAAGTGATGCGCGGAGAGGGGGCGCAGGATGATCCCTGCGCATCCGCTGTGCTTCTCGATGCCGCGCAACGCGTCGTCCCGCTGCGACATCGGCCGCTGCCCCACGACTTCGCCGGTGACCAGGAAGGAGGCCCCGATCTCCTCCATGAACGCCTTCGCTTTTCGCAGGGTGAAGATCCGGCAGTCGATGCACGGATTCATCGCCGATCCCCGCCCGTGGCGGGGGTGCTTGACGATCTCGAGGTATTCCTCGCCCTTCGATACGGTCTTGATCGGGATCCCCATCCCCACGGCGACCTCCTGCGCCGCCGAGCGGCATCCTCCCCCGATCCCGGGGGCCTTGTGGGAACAGGTGCAGAAGGGCGAGGTGAAATGGATCGCGTGAAGGTCGATTCCCTGGTCCCGGACGATCCGGGCCGCCAGAGTGCTGTCGAGCCCGCCCGAGAGGAGAACGACCGCTTTCCGCGGGGGTGACGAGGTGGCGGTTGAGGTCATCCGACGCAGCTTCGTTCCGGGTCGTATTCGGCGGCCGACAGCGGTTCCGTGATCCGGGGGTTTTCCCCGCACGCGGGACACGACCGGTCGCGGACGACCGTGAGGCACGACACCTCGTTCGTGAGCGTGTCGATGGTCAGCAATTTACCTCCGGGCGACGCCGTGGCTCCGGAGAGCAGTTTGATCGCCTCCATCGCCTGCCAGGCGCCGATGACGCCCGCCGCCGCCCCGACGATGCCGGCCTCGGCGCACCCGGGGGAATCCTTCCGCGAAGGGATCCGCGGGATCACGCAACGCAGGCACGGCCCCGCGCCGGGGGCGACCGTGAGAAGCTGACCGCCGAACCGGAGGACCCCCGCGTGGACGAGGGGCCGGCCGGTCACCACCGCAGCGTCGTTGCAAAGGTACTTCGTGGAGAAGTTGTCGCTGCCGTCGACGATCGCGTCGTAGTTTCGGAACAGCGCGGCGGCGTTCGACGCCGTGAGCGCTTCCGGGTACACGTCCACAGCGAGGTCCGGCCGGAACGCCCGAAGCGCCGCGGCCGCGGAGTCGGCCTTCCATTGCCCCACGGCGTCGGTCCGATGGATCACCTGGCGGTTGAGGTTGGTGATGTCGACCCGGTCGTCATCGATGACCCCGATCCGACCGATCCCCGCGGCGGCGAGATAGAGGAGGGCGGGCGACCCCAGCCCCCCTGCGCCCACGACGAGCACGGCGGATGCGAAGAGCTTCTCCTGCCCGGCTTCCCCCAGTTCCTCGACGAGGATGTTTCGGCTGTAGCGAAGCGTGTTTTCCCCTGACCAAACCATCGAAATATTATACCGTATAAACAAGCCGGGTCCCGAAAGGACCGGCCGTGGAAGCGCACGACGCAACGGAATCCGCCGAACGTTACAAGGGAGGGAACTGTGCCGATCGATGTGGGGCCGATCCGGGCCGCGGAATTTCCGGTCACGGAGAATTTCCTTTATCTCAACCACGCGGGTGTCTCGCCCATCCCGGCGCGCTCCGCCGAGGCCGGGATCGCCATGTTGCGGCTTGCCCGGGACGAGGGGGCGTACCGCCTCCGGAAATGGGAAGAGCTTGCCAACGAGACGCGGGGCCGGTTCGCGCAAATCGTCGGCGCCTCCCAGGACGAGATCGCCTTCGTGAAGAACACCTCGGAAGGGCTTTCCTACGTCGCGGCCGGTTTCCCGTGGAAGGAAGGCGACAACCTGGTGACGGCAAACGTCGAGTACCCGTCCAACGTGTATCCGTGGCTCCGGCTCCGCACGCGCAACGTGGAGGTCCGGATGGTCCCCGCGCGGGAGGGGAGGGTGCGAAAGGAGGACCTGTTCGCCGCATGCGACGGGAAGACCCGCCTGATCGCCCTATCCTCCGTGGAATTCTCGAACGGTTACCGGAACGACCTGCCCGGGATCGGGGAGTATTGCCAGAAGCACGGCATCTTCTTCTGCGTCGACGGGATCCAGTCCGTCGGCGTCCTCCCCATGGACGTGAAGTCCTTCGGCATCGACGCCCTTTCCGCGGACGGGCACAAGTGGCTCCTGTCGCCGGAGGGGATCGGCGCCTTCTACATCTCCCGGGACGTGATGGAGATGGTCGAGCCGGTGATCCTCGGCTGGCACTCCGTGAAGAACAGGTTCGACTTCGAGAATTACGACTTTCAACTTTCCCCCGACGCCCGGAGGTACGAGCCGGGCAGCCTGAACACGGTCGGGCTGTCGTCGTTCAACGCTTCGCTGGAACTCCTCCTGTCGCTCGGGCTGGACCGGATCTGGGAGCGCGTGCGGCGGCTGACGGAGCGGGTCCGCGAAAGGGCGGCGGAGGAGGGCTGCAAGCTGGTTTCCCCCGACCACCCCGAGGAGCGGTCGGGAATCGTCACGTTCCGCGTCCCCGAGGCCGACAACGCCGCCCTCTGGAGGGCGCTCCTGAACCGGAAGGCGGTCTGCTCCCACCGGTCGGGGGGGATCCGCGTCTCTCCGCACTTCTACAACACCCCGGAGGAGATCGACCGCTTCTTCGCGATCCTGCGGGAGGAACGCTCCCGCAGCTGAGCTCAGCGGGGAGGGCGGCTCCGCTCGAAGGCGATCAGCGCCGCTCCCAGCGCCCCGGTGAGTTGCGGTTCGTCCGGCACCAGGAAGCGCATCCGGAACCGGTCCTCGAGCGCCTTGCGCGCGCCCGGATTCTTCGCCACGCCTCCGGTCAGGACGGCGGGGGGAGCCATCCCGAGGCGCTCCGCGAGGGCGGCGATCCGGTCCGAGATCGCGAGGTGCACGCCCCAGGCGATCTCTTCCGGCGCGGCTCCCGAGGCGATGAGAGATACCACCTCGGATTCCGCGAAGACCGTGCAGGTGGAGCTCACGGGGAGCGACCGGGTGGCGAGGAGGGATCGCTCTCCCATCCGCTCCAGGTCCATCTCGAGTGTCCTGGCCATCACCTCGAGGAACCTCCCGGTTCCCGCGGCGCACTTGTCGTTCATGGCGAAGTCGGCGACTTTTCCGTCCGGACCCAGCCGGATCACCTTGCTGTCCTGTCCGCCGATGTCGAGGACGGTGAGCGCCTCGGGGAAGAGGCGCCTTGCCCCCCGGGCGTGGCACGTGATCTCCGTGACACGCAGGGTGGCTCCCTCCGCGGACTCCCTTCCGTACCCCGTAGCGACGGTTGCGGCGATCTCCCCCTCCTTCGCCCCTGCGTCCCGGAGAGCGGCGTCGAGGGCCTCCCGCGCAGCTTTCCGCGTCGAGGCGCCTGTGGCGGTGATGGCCGAACCGACGACCGCGAGATTCCCGTCGAGCAGGACCACGTCGGTGGAGAGGGATCCGATGTCGATCCCCGCGTAGAGCGTCGGGCGCGCGGTCACAGGGTCTCCAGCCGGTAGTCGCGGGATCCCAGGCCCAGCTCCTCGGCACGGGATAGCTGGACGGACCAATCCACGGAGGGGTGCGTCGCCCGAAACGGATCGGTCCCCGAAGCCCGGATCACGAGATCGACGCATGCCTGGTCGAGCGCGACCGGATCGTCGGATGCGAGGATGCCCACGTCGGGCGCAACGGGGCGATCGTTGTGGCCGTAGCAGTCGCAGTAAGGGGACACCTGGGTGACGAAGGAGAGGAACAGGGAAGACGCCCGTTTTCCCGAGACGGCTCCGAGCGCATGCTCGACCATCTTGTGCTGGAACGAGGAAGACGCCACGTTCCAGTCCACTTTCACCGTGGCCTCGGGGCAGACGACGATGCAGTCCGCGCACCCGATGCACGATTCCGGCGAGATCGCCGCCTTCGACGCCGCGACGGCGATCGCGCCCGACGGGCAGTGGGCGACGCAGGTTCCGCACCCCGTGCATCCCGAGGGGTCGACGAAGGGCGACACCGAGGAGTGCTGGGAAAGCTTGCCGGAACGCGAAGCGCAGCCCATTCCGAGGTTTTTCAACGTGCCCCCGAATCCGCAGAGTTCGTGCCCCTTGAAATGGGTGACCACGACCAACGCATCCGCATGGGCGATACAGGCGCCGATATGCACCTCGCGGAAGATCCTTCCCGCGATCGGAACCCGCACGTCGCATTCGCCGCGAAGTCCGTCCGCCACGACGAGGGGCGCCCCCGCCACGGCCCAGGCGAAGCCGTTCGTGACCGCGGTGTTCAGGTGATCGACCGCGTTGCTGCGGGTGCCGGCATAAAGCGTGTTGGTGTCGGTCAGGAACGGCCTCCCCCCGGCGGCGGCGATCTCATCGACGACCTTTCGGACGAATATCGGCCGGATGAAGGCGGTGTTCCCTTTTTCTCCGAAATGGAGCTTGACGGCGGTCAGGGTGCCCCGCCCGGTCCGCTCCCGGATTCCGGCCGCACGCAGGAGCGTCCCCGTCTTGTCGATCAGGCTGTTCCCGGGGCGTGCGGACAGATCCGTGAACCAGACGGCCGACTGCATCGAATATGCCTCGCGTTGACGAAATGGGGAAAAAATCATATAATAACCCAAAAAAAGGGATCCTGATCGCTGGGAAGAATCCTCTGGAGGTCCGCATGGATTTCAAGGCAGGGGATATGGCAGTATACCCCGCACACGGTGTCGGCATCGTCGAAAAGATCGAGACGAAGTGCTTCAACGACGGGAAAAAGGAATCGTTTTACGTCTTGAGGATCCTCGACACCGGGATCACGATCATGATCCCGATGAACAACGCGGAACAGGTCGGGCTGCGGGCGATCATGGACGCCTCGGCGGTCCGCTCCGTCTACAAGATCTTGAGGGAGCGCGAGGTGGAGCTCGAGCCGAAGCCGTGGAATCGACGGTACCGGATGTACATGGAAAAGCTCAAGTCCGGCTCTCCCTTCGATATCGCCGAGGTGCTGCGCAACCTGCTGCTCCTGAAGTCCGGGAAGGCCCTCTCCTTCGGCGAACGGAAGATGCTGGACTCGGCTCGTTCCCTGCTCGTAAAGGAGATCTCCATCGCGAAATCCGTCACGGAGGAAGTCGTCGAGACGGATCTTCGCCGGTTCCTGAACCTGTAGGGCGGCTCTAAGGGCGTCTTCGCGGTTCCTCACTGCCTGTCGCGGACCCGATTCCCCGGGATCGGTCGGTTCCCGATCCATTCCGGAGGTGTGTTGGTCGGTACGGTGGTCATCGTCGTCGCTGGCGGTTCGGGGCGCCGGATGGGTGCCATCGTGCCGAAGCAGTTTCTCTCCGTCGGCGGCCGGTCCCTTCTGGACCGGACGCTCTCCTCGGTTTCCGCCTCCTCCAGCGTAGATGCGATCGTCGTCGCGCTCCCGGCCGGCGCCGCTCCCGAAGCGTGCGAAGCGTACCGGGGATTCCCGAAGGTGATCGCGGTGGTCGAGGGAGGGACGGAGCGGCACGACTCGGTCCGAAACGCCCTCACCGCCGTTCCTTCGGATACCGCGGTCATCCTTGTGCACGATGCGGTGCGCCCCTTCGCGACCCCCGGACTCTTTGACCGGTGCGCGGAGCAGGCCCTCCTGCACGGGGCGGCGGTCCCGGTGATCCCCATCCGCGACACGGTGAAATCCTGGGACGCGGCGGCCGGGACCCTCGTCACGCGGGACCGGGCTGAGTACCTCCGCGCGCAGACCCCGCAGGGGTTCCGCGCCGGGATCCTCCGTGAAGCGTATGCCCTTGCGGTGCGCGAGGGCCGCGCCGGGACGGACGACGCCTCCCTCGTCGAGGCGGCCGGCCATGCGGTCGTCGCCCTTCCCGGGGAGGAGGCGAATCTCAAGATCACGCTGCCCGAGGACCTGCGGATGGCGACGGGGCTCCTGTCCGGCGATCCCGATTTCCGGGTCGGGCTCGGGGGGGATGCCCATCGGCTCGTCCCCGGCCGGGAACTGTGGCTGGGGGGGATGCGGGTCGACCACCCGATGGGACTCCTCGGCCACTCCGACGGGGACGTTCTCCTGCACGCCGTCGCCGACGCGCTCTACGGGGCGATGGGCGACCGGGACATCGGCTTCCATTTTCCGCCCGGCCGGGAGGATACCCTCGGGATCTCCAGCCGTTCGATCCTTGCGCACGCCCGGGGGAGGATGGCGGCGGGGGGGTACGGCCTCCTCGGTCTGGATGCCGTGGTGGTCTGCGAGGCGCCCAGGATCGCCCCGCTGGCGGATGCGCTGCGCGCCTCCATCGCGGAGATCCTCGCCGTGCCGGAGGACCGCGTGAGCGTCAAGGGGAAGACCACGGAAGGGATGGGGTTCGAGGGGCGGGGGGAAGGGATCTCCGCATGGGCGGTGGCCTTGCTCCGGGGGACGCCTCCGGGAAACGACGGAGGTGCGGCCGGATGACTCTTTCGATGTTCAACACGATGGGGAACCGGAAGGAGCCGTTCGTTCCGATCGTTCCGGGCAAGGTCCGCATGTACGTGTGCGGCGTCACGGTGTACGACCTGTGCCACATCGGGCATGCCCGCGCCAACGTGGCGTTCGATATCATCGTCCGGTACCTACGACACACCGGGTTCGAGGTCAACTACATCCGGAACTTCACCGACATCGACGACAAGATCATACGGCGGGCGGCGCAGGAGGGGAGCGATTACCTCGCCGTCTCCACGAAATACATACGTGCGTTCCACGAGGATTTCGACCGCCTTGGGCTCCTTCGTCCCGACGCCGAGCCGAAGGCCACGGAGCATATCCCCGAAATCGTCGCCCTCGTCGCGCGCCTTGTCCGGCAGGGGAAGGCGTACGAGGTCGGCGGCGACGTCTACTATTCCGTGAAGGGATTCCCGGGGTACGGGAAGCTCTCCGGAAAGAACGTGGAGGACCTGCGGGCGGGAGCGCGGGTCGACGTGGACGAGCGGAAGAACGATCCCCTGGATTTCGCCCTCTGGAAGGCGTCGAAGCCCGGGGAGCCCGCGTGGGAAAGTCCCTGGGGCCCGGGGCGCCCGGGATGGCACATCGAGTGCTCCGCCATGGCGATGAAGCACCTGGGCGAGACGTTCGACATCCATGGCGGCGGAAAGGACCTCGTCTTCCCGCACCACGAGAACGAGATCGCGCAGTCCGAGGCGGCGACCGGGAAGCCGTACGCCCGCTTCTGGCTCCACAACGGGTTCGTCAACATCAACAACGAGAAGATGAGCAAGTCGCTTGGGAACTTCTTCACCTTGCGGGACGTGCTGGCGCAGGTCAAGCCGGAGGTGCTCCGTTTCTTCCTCGCATCGAGCCACTACCGCAGCCCGATCGACTACTCCGACCAGAGCCTCACCGAGGCGAAGGCGGGATTGGACCGGCTTTACCGCTGCAAGGAGAAGGCGGAAGCGTGCCGTGCCGCGGGGGCGTCGCCTTCCGCGCTGCCGCCGGGGGAAGATGCGGCGCCGCTTCTCCTCGCCCCCGCGCGGTTCGGGGAAGCGATGGACGACGACTTCAACACCGCCGCCGCCCTTGGGCACCTGTTCGACGCGATCCGGGCGCTGAACCGGCTCGCCCCGTCGGAGCCGGCGGCGGAGCGGGAGCGGGCGGGGATGTTCCTCGCGGGGTACGAGCTGCTCGACCCGCTCTTCGCCGTCCTCGGGCTGTTGCGGGTGCCTTCCGCGGAGCACTTCAAGGCGGCGGGCGCCGATGGGAAAATGGAGGAAGGGGAGATCCTCGCGAGGATCGAGGCGCGCCGGTCGGCGCGGGCGGCGAAGCGGTACGCCGAGGCGGACCGGATCCGCAAGGAGCTCGATGCGGCGGGGGTCCTCCTCGAGGACGGCAAGGCCGGGACCACCTGGAAGTATAAGGAATGAGAAGAGTCCGGATCCGCAGGCGCTGAATTGGGTTCCATGTTCCATCTTGCGGCGCCGTTCGCACCGTCGGGGGACCAGCCGGGGGCGATCCGCGAGCTCTCCGAGGGGCTCGGCCAAGGCCTTGCGCGCCAGGTCCTGCTCGGCGTCACCGGGTCGGGGAAGACCTACACGATGGCCTCGGTCATCGCCGCCGTCGACCGGCCCGCGCTGGTGATCGCCCCGAACAAGACGCTCGCCGCGCAGTTATACTCCGAATTCAAATCCCTATTCCCCGAAAACGCGGTCGAGTATTTCGTCTCCTATTACGACTACTACCAGCCCGAGGCGTACGTTCCCCACACGGACACCTACATCGAGAAGGACTCGTCGATCAACGAGCAGATCGACAAGATGCGGCACAGCGCCACGCGGTCGGTGATGACCCGCGGCGACGTGATCGTGATCGCCTCCGTGTCGTGCATCTACGGCCTCGGGTCCCCGGAGTATTACGCGGCGATGACCGTGCGCATCGAGACAGGCGCGGAATTTCCCCGCAACGCGCTCCTGCGGCGGCTGATCGACCTGCAGTACGAGCGCAACGACGTGGACTTCCACCGCGGGACGTTCCGCGTCCGCGGGGACGCCGTGGAGCTGTTCCCCGCGTACGAGGAAGAAAGGGTCCTGCGGATCGAGTACGACGAGGACCGGATCGCCCGCATCCTCCACACGGACCCCCTCCGGGGGACGCGGCTCAAGGAGTCGCGGGAAACGGTCATCTTTCCCGCCAGCCACTACGTGACGCCGGAGGATCAGCTCGAGCGCGCGATCCTGGGGATCGGGGAGGAGCTCGAAGGACGGCTCGCGGAGCTCAACGCGCAGGGAAAGCCGCTGGAGGCCGAGCGGCTGAAGCAACGAACCACCTACGACCTCGAGATGATCTCCCAGATGGGATTCTGCTCGGGCATCGAGAACTACTCCCGGCATCTCGACGGGCGGGCCCCCGGCCAGCCGCCGTACACGCTCCTCGACTATTTCCCGAAGGGGTTCGTCACCTTTCTGGACGAGTCCCACGTGACCGTTCCCCAGTTGAACGGGATGTACAACGGGGACCGGTCCAGGAAACAGACGCTGGTGGATTTCGGGTTCCGTCTCCCCTCCGCCCTCGACAACCGGCCGCTTCGGTTCGAGGAGTTCAACGGCCGCGTGGGACAGGTGATCTTCGTCTCGGCGACCCCGGCGGAGTACGAACTGCGGGAGAGCGGCGGGGCGGTGGTGGAGCAGATCATCCGCCCGACGGGGCTCGTGGACCCCGGGATCGAGGTCCGCCCCGCGCGGACGCAGGTGGACGACCTGCTCGCGGAAATCCGCAACAACGCCGCCGCCGGGGGGAGGGTCCTGGTCACGACCCTCACGAAACGGATGGCCGAGGACCTGACGGAGCATTACGAGGGGCAGGGAGTGCGCGTCCGCTACCTCCACTCCGACATCGACACCATGGAGCGGGTCGAAATCCTGCGGGATCTTCGTCTCGGCAAGTTCGACGTCCTCGTGGGGATCAACCTGCTCCGGGAGGGGCTCGACCTCCCCGAGGTCTCCCTGGTGGCGATCCTCGACGCCGACAAGGAGGGCTTTCTCCGCTCCGCGCGGTCGCTCGTGCAGACGTTCGGCCGCGCGGCGCGCAACGTGTCCGGAAGGGTCATCCTCTACGCGGACCGGGAGACCGGGTCGATGCGGGAGGCGGTATCGGAGACGGTCCGCCGGCGGGAGAGGCAGCTGGCGTACAACCGGGATCATGGGATCACCCCCGAGACGATCCGGAAGATGATCGCCGATCCGATCGGGCAGGTGTGCGAGGCGGACTACGCGACCCCGTCCGAGGGGGAGCCGGGCTTCTCCTCGCGGGAAGAGCTTGCGAAACTCCTCCGGAAGCTGCGCAGGGAGATGGAGGGGGCGGCGAAAAAACTCGACTTCGAACGCGCGGCGGTCCTGCGCGACCGCCTTCTCGCCCTGGAGAAGGCGGACCTTTCGTACCGCTGAGCGATGGGACTCCCGTCCGACTGGAAGACATTCCCGCGCTCCCCCGGCGTCTACATCATGAGCGACGCCCGCGGGAAGGTCCTTTACGTGGGAAAGGCGAAGGATCTGCGGGCCCGCGTCCGGAATTATTCGGTTCCCGGCGGAGACGGGCGGCCGGCGATTCCGAACCTTGTCGCGCGGGTCCGGGAGATCCGGTGCATCGTGACCGCCACGGAGAAGGAGGCCCTCCTTCTCGAGAACACCCTGATCAAGCGGCACCGCCCCCCCTTCAACATCGTGTTCCGCGACGACAAGGAGTACCTCCTCCTGCGGATCGACCGGAACGAGGCGTTCCCGCGTCCCGAACTTGTCCGCAGGGCCGCGCGCGACGGGGCGACGTATTTCGGGCCGTACTCCTCTGCGCGGGGAATCCGGGAAACGTTGCGGGAACTGCTCCGCCTCTTCCCGCTGTGCTCCTGCACGCGGCGGAAATTCGCATCCCGCACGCGGCCGTGCCTCAACTACCAGATGGGAAGGTGCCTCGGCGCCTGCGCCGGCTTGGTCACGAGGGAGCAGTACCTCCCCGTCGTCGACGATGCGGTGCGGTTCCTCCGGGGGGAGTACCGGGGACTGCTTGCCCGCTGGAAAACGGAGATGATGGCGCTCTCCGGGGGGATGCGGTTCGA
>Ga0316628_100003489_pt1 | contig 12112 bp, 8 predicted proteins | sample OWC_Aug_M2_C1_D5_FD_207648 | JGI IMG/M metagenome (GOLD analysis project Ga0316628, IMG submission 207648) | Wetland soil microbial communities from Old Woman Creek delta, Ohio, United States - OWC_Aug_M2_C1_D5_C | ecosystem: Environmental > Terrestrial > Soil > Wetlands | place: USA: Ohio...
CTCTGCCCCTGTTCCTGATGATGGGCTCGTTCGCCTCGGTCTCCGACATGGCAACCGACCTCTATGATCTGGCGCATGTCGTGCTCGGCCGGTTCCGCGGCGGACTCGCGCTTGCCACCATCGGCGGCTGCGCGGGCTTCGGCGCGCTCACCAGCTCTTCGATCGCGACTGCGGCCTTGATCGGCAAGGTCGCCATCCCCGAGATGCGCGCCCGCGGCTATTCGCCGGCGCTGTCGACCGGTTGCTGCGCGGCAGGCGGCTGTCTCGGCCCGCTGGTGCCACCCGGCTCCGGACCGTTGGTCGTGTTCGCGCTGCTGACGGAAGCCTCCGTCGGCCGCCTGTTCATCGCATCGGCCGGTCCCGCCCTCCTTGCCGTTCTCCTCTATTTCGCGACAATTTGGATTTACGTGCGCGTCGCGCCCAAGTCGGCGCCTGCGCGCGAGCCCGACTCGTCCAGAAAGTCGGTCGGCGACATGCTGAAGATGCTGTGGCGATGCAAGGCCGTCATCTTCGTCTTCTTCCTGGTCATGGGCGGCCTCTACGCGGGCGTGTTCACGGACACCGAGTCGGCCGCTGTGGGCGCGTTCACCACCTTCGGCATCGCGGTATGGCGCGGCAAGCTCGGCGGCGGACGGTTCTGGGAGGTGATGGCGGAAACCACCGCAACTACGGCGATGATCTACGGTCTCATCTTCGGCGCCCAGACCTTCTCGTTCTTCGTCGCAGTAAGCGCCCTGGCGCAGAACGTGACGGCGTGGTTCGGCAGCCTCGGTTGGGATCCGGTCTGGATCATGGCCCTGCTATTGGTGGGCTTTCTCGCGCTCGGCTCGCTGATGGAATCCTTCGCGGTGATGGTCATCACCGTGCCGATCATTACTCCGCTCGTCCTCAGCATCGGCCCCAAGCTTCTAGGGGTCAACGAAGGCGACACGCTCATATGGTGGGGCGTGATGATGCTGTGCGTCGTGGAAACGGGGCTGATCCATCCGCCGTTCGGGCTCAACGTGTTCGTCCTGAAGAACATGACGCCCGACATCGGCATTTGGACGATCTACAAGGGCGTGTTCCCCTTCGTCATCTCCGACCTCGTCAAGTTGACGCTCATGGTGGCCTTCCCGGGCATCACGCTATTCCTGGTCCACTCGATGATGACGCAATGAGGCCAACGCTGCGGCGCTGAACAGCGCCCAGCCGATCAAAAAGGCGGTGCCGCCCACGGGTGCGGCGCCGCCTTTTCCATTTAGGGCCAGCGCGACGAGCGAGCCCGAGAACAGCACGACCCCGGCGGCGAAACACGCGCCTGCCACGGCAAACAGGCGGCGCGACCAGCCGCGCGCGCGGTCGTGCGCCAGCGCCGCGGCGGCGATGGCGAGCGCGTGCCACAGCGCGTACTGGCTCGCGGTCTCGATCAGCGCCTTTTGTGAATCCGTAAGGCCATGCGCGGCCAGCGCACCGAGCGCGACGCCGCAAAGCCCGAAAACCCCGGCGAGAGCGAGCGCGGCGGCGGCGAAGCATGTCATGGCGCACACCCCTTGCCATCGCGCGCCGCAAACCGCAAGCTTCACCCGCCATGGCCCATGACGGACATCCCGACTGGCGCACCGCGGGCGTGCGCATCGTGCGCGCGGGCGAGCTCGACATCAACACGCCGCAGACACCGGGCATGAACCGCGCCGCCGCCATCACCCACGCCACCGCCGGGGCGGAGAAGCTGTGGGCGGGCACGGTGACCATCCACCCCAACGCCAAGACGGGCGCGCATCACCACGGCGAGGTCGAAAGCGTGATCTACGTGGTGAAGGGTCGCGCCCGCATGCGCTGGGGCGATCGGCTAGAATACGTGGCCGACGCCGGGCCCGGGGATTTCATCTACGTGCCGCCCTACGTGCCGCACCAGGAGATCAACGCCGATCCGGGCAACCCGCTCGAATGCGTCCTGGTGCGCTCCGGCCAGATCCCGGTTGTCGTCAATCTCGACATCGAGCCGGTCGAGCCGCCCGAAGCGGTGCGCTGGACGGACGATATCCACCATTGAATCACACGACGCCGCAGCGCCTGGCGCTCACCGTCGGCGCGGTGCAGATGTTTCTGGCGCTGTGCTGGACCGTCTACGTCGTGTTCCTGCCGCGACTGTGCGCGCAGGCCGGCCTCGAAGCTGGCTTCGAGGCCGGCCTCGTGCCGTGGATCCTACTCGCCGACCAGGCGATCTTCGCGGTGTGTGACTGGGCCGCAGGCATCTGGGCCGACCGCGCTGGGCGCGTGGTGGGCCGCATCGGCAAGCTCGTCGTCGCGGCGACCGCGATCTCCTGCGCCGCGTTCTTCGCCCTCCCCTTCGCCGCACCGGACGCCGACCCGCGCGTATTCCTGGCGCTGATCCTCGCGTGGTCGGCAACATCCTCGGCGCTGCGCGCACCGCTGATCGTGCTGATTGGCCGCCATGCACCGCGGTCGAGCCAGCCGTTCCTCGCTGCGCTGTTGCTGCTCGGGACCGGCGTCGCCGGCGCGGCTTCACCGTACTTGGCGGCGACGCTCGCCAAGGTCGACGCGCGATTTCCCTTCGCGCTCGCCTCGCTTGCGCTGCTCGCCATGACCTGGGTGCTGTCCACCGCCGAGGCGATGCTGCCGCGCCCCCAGGCGGTGCCGCCGCCTGAGCCCAGCGCGCGCACCCATGGCTCGACCCTGACGTGGTTTCTCATCGCCGTCGCCTTCCTCGGCATCGGATTCCAAGTGCACGTCGCGGTCAACGCGGCGCCGAGTTACCTCAAGTTCGCCGCACAGGATCAGCTCGAAAGGCTGATGCCGCTGTTCTGGATCGGATTCTCCGTCGCAACGGTGCCGGCGGCCGCGCTCACCCGGCGCTGGGGCGGCCCGCTCACTGTCGCCTTCGGCGCCGTGATCGGCGGGCTCGCCACCTTCGTCATCGCCGCGGCGACTTCGCTCGACACGGTGATCGCGGGCGAGCTCGTCGCGGGCGCCGCCTGGGGCTGCGTGCTGATGAGCGCTTTGTCAGCCGCACTCGCCTTCGGACATACCGGCGCGGAAGGCAAGTTCGCGGGCGGGTTGTTTTCCGTGCTCGCCCTGGCCGCCGTAGCGCGAATTGCGCTTGGCGCGGGCTTTGTCGTCCCGCCGACCGCGTTGGCCGCATTCCTGCCCTGGACGCCGACCTCGGCCTGGCTGTTGGCCGCCATGGTGCTGCTGTGTATGCTGGCCTACGGCAAGGCGAGAGGCGCATGAAATTCGCGGCTATCCTGTTCGGTTTGTTGCAGCTTTTGCGCTTCACGGCGTGGCGCCACCCCGAGTTCCGCAAGCGCCTGAAGGAAAAGAACTTCACCGCCCAGCTCCGCACCAAGGACGGGTCGGTGGCGCGCTGGTACAGCTTCGACAACGGCAAGATCCTCTCGCGCGCTGGGCTGCACCCGAAGCCCGAGGTCACGCTCGAGTTCAAGGACGCCACCCTGGCGGCGCGGCTGATGACCCCGCCGATCGACTACCAGCAGCAGATCGACGCACAGAAGAACTTCGACCTGCGCCTCGACGGACCGGATGAGCTCACCTACTGGTTCGCTCAGACCGTCATGATTTCGCGCCGCATCGGCTGGAAGATGGGCGTGCCGATGCCGGGCGGCGAAATGCGCTACACAAACGGCACCAACGGCGGGCCGCTGTTCGTTTACGTCAAGGACGGCAAGATCGTCCGCACCACCCCGATCGATTTCGACGACACGGACGCCAAGCCCTGGACCATCGAAGCGCGCGGGCATTTGTTCACCCCGCCGCGCAAGGGGCTGGTCGCGAGCCATTCGCTCAACTGGAAGTCGCTGGTCTATTCGCCCGACCGGCTGCTGTATCCGATGAAGCGGGTCGATTTCGATCCCAATGGTGCGCGCAACACGCACATGCGCGGCATCTCGGGCTATCAGCGCATCTCGTGGGACGAGGCACTCGACATCGTTTCTTCCGAGATCACGCGCATGAAGACGGTGCACGGCCAGGGCGCCATCGCCTTCGGCCACGGCTCGCATCATACCTGGGGCAACATCGGCTACTACCTCTCCGCGCTGATGCGCTTCTCCAACGCGGTCGGCCACACCACGATCATGCACAACCCAGACTCATGGGAGGGCTGGTACTGGGGCGCGACGCACCATTGGGGCAACAGCCTGCGCCTCGGCCAGTCCGACACCTACGGCACGGTAGAGGACTGCCTCAAGCATTGCGAGTTGATCGTGTTCTGGGCGTCCGACCCTGAGAGCACCTCCGGCGGATACGGCGGCTACGAAGGCACCGCGCGGCGCCAGTGGCTCAAGAACCTCGGCGTCAAGTTTGTCCACATTGATCCCTACTACAACGAGACCGCGTCGTTCATGGGCGGCAAGTGGCTGACGCCGAAGCCCACCACTTCTCCCGCCATGGCGCTCGCGATCGCCTACGTGTGGATCACGGAGAACCTGTACGACAAGGACTACGTGGCAAACCGCACCGTCGGCTTCGATAAGTGGAAGTCGCACATCCTGGGCGAGGACGACGGCGTGCCTAAGACGCCCGAGTGGGCGGAAAAGGAAACCGGCGTCGCCGCGCGCGACATTCGCGCGCTGGCGCGCGAATGGGGCACCAAGCGCACCTATGTGGGCGCGGGCTGCGCCGGTAACGGCCACGGCGGCGCCTGCCGCAACTCGACCGGCATCCAATGGGCGCGCGGGTTGGTGTGCCTCCTCGCCATGCAAGGCCTCGGTAAGCCGGGGGTGAACTTCGGCAACCTGCAGAAGTCGACGCCGATCGATTGCAACTTCTATTTCCCGGGCTACGCCGAGGGCGGCATATCGGGTGAGCTGCGCGAGACGGCCGCCGCCATGAACCTGTTCCAGCGCATGCCGATGCTCCCGAGCGTGAACCCGACCACGCAGATGATCCCACGGCTGCATCTGCCCGAGGCGATCCTGGAGGGCACGGCGGAAAGCTTCGTGCGTGATCCCACCACCATCGAGGGCCAGTTCAAGAAGGTCCGCTACCCAGCGCCCGGCCATTCACCGGTAAAGATGCTCTACAAGTACGGTGGGTCGATCTTCTCCACCATGCCGGAATCGAACCGGCATGTGCGCATGTACCGCTCCGACAAGCTCGAGTTCGTGGTCAACCAGTCGATCTGGTTCGAGGGCGAGGCCAAGTTCGCCGACGTGATCCTGCCGGCCTGCACCAACTTCGAGCGCTACGACATCTCGGAATGGTCGAACTCCGGTGCCATCGTGCTGCACGGCCAGGCGCTGTTGAACCACCGTGTGGTGTCGTTCCAACACAAGGCCATCGAGCCGCTCGGCGAATCCAAATCGGACTACGACATCTTCGTCGAGATTTCCAAGCGCCTGGGCTTTTCGGCTTATTTCTCGGAAGGCATGAGCGAGCTCGACTGGTGCAAGCGCATGTTCGACGCTTCCGACCTGCCGCACCACATCTCGTGGGCCGAGTTCATCAAGAAGGGCTACTACGTCGTGCCCGCACCGAAGGAGGAGGAGCGCGACCCGGTTTCGTTCCGCTGGTTCTACGACGGGCGCAAGAAAGACGTGCCCGAGCCCTTCCCGCTGGTCGGCGAGAACAAGCGCCAGTTCCTCGGCGGGCTGCAGACGGATTCGGGCAAGATCGAGTTCGAATGCGCGAGCCTCAAGCGCTTCGACGCCAACGATCCCGAGCGGCCACCCATCCTAAAATACAACCGCTCGTGGGAAGGCCCGTTCACCGACGACCTGACGGCGAAGTACCCGTTGCAGCTCCTGATCCCGCATTCGCGCTTCTCGTTCCACACCCAGGGCGACGGCAAGCAGAGCTTCCTCAACGACATCCCCGACCACCGCATCAAGGTGGACGGCTACCATTACTGGATCCTGCGCATGAACCCGCGCGACGCGGCGGCGCGCGGCATCAAGGACCGCGACCTGGTGAAGGTCTACAACGACCGCGGCGCGGTGATCTGCGCGGCCAAGCTGACCGAGCGCATCCGCCCCGGCACGGTGCACAGCTGGGAAAGCTCCGCCGTGTACGATCCGCTGGGCGAGCCCGGCGAGTCGGCCGACCGCGGCGGCTGCGTGAACAACCTTTCGCCCAAGCGTACTCAGATCAAGAATTCCCACGCCCAGGGCAATTCCGCCTGCCTCGCCGAGGTCGAGAAATGGGACGGCTCGACCGGAATCGCGCCCTCCGCCGCGGCGAAGGAAACGACGCGCGAACGCGTGCTCGCCCCCGCCAAGTAGGACTGCCGCCATGGCCGACAAACCCGACTACACCGACGTCGCCCATATCGGGCCCGACGCGCTCGCGGGGCGCTACATCCGCCGCTTCTGGCAGCCGATCGCACGCTCCATGGATTTGGTTGCCGGGCGCGCCATGCGCGTCGAATTGCTGGGCGAGTTCTGGACCGTCTATCGCGGCACGGACGGCTCGGCTCACGTGTGCCAGGACCGCTGCCCGCACCGCCAGACGTCGCTGGCGCTGGGCTGGATCGAAGGCGACCAGATTCGCTGCTTTTACCACGGCTGGAAGTTCGACCCGGCCGGGCGCTGCACCGAGCAGCCGGCGGAGAAGCAGGGCTTCAAGGACAAGGTGACGATCAAGGCCTGCCCGACGCGCGAATACCTCGGGCTCGTGTTCGCCTATTTCGGCGAGGGGGCGCCGCCCGAGTTCCCGCTGTTCCCGGAGCTCGAGGAAGCTAAGGGTACGCTCTCGGTCACGCGCCACATTGTGCCGTGCAACTATTTCCAGCGCGTCGAGAATGACCTCGACGAGACCCACGTGCATTTCGTGCACCGCGTCTCGACCGGCGCGGTCGGGCTCGACGAGTTGCCGGACATCGACGTCGAGGAAAGCGACTACGGCATCCTGCGCCGCGGCGCGCGCCAGGGCGGCGGCGCCAACTCGACGCGCACCGGCCATTACCTCATGCCCAACACGCTGCTGGTCGACCTGCCGCCTTCGCCCGACAACAAGTATTGGACGTTGCACCTGGCTTGGCGCGTGCCAGTGAACGACACCTCGATGGCTAGCCATATCGTTTCCTTGCGCAAAGGTGCGCCGGGCGATGGGCGCATCTCCGGCGGGCGCAAGATCGATCCCGATCCGCTAACCGTGACCGAGGACATCCTGGCCGGAAAGCTGCGCGTGCAGGACCTCGACCCCGAGTACAACGGCATCTTCCAGGTGCAGGACAACGTGGCGCTGGCCGGCCAAGGCCGCATCGTCGACCGCAAGCTCGACTGGCTCGGCCAGTCGGACAAAGGGATCATCCTGCTGCGCAAGATCTGGGCCCGCGAGCTGCAGGCGCTCGACGAAGGCCGCCCGCTGAAACAATGGAAGCGCCCAAAGGACAGGCTGCCGTTGCTGGTCGACGGTGTGACCGAGGTCGAGGCGCTCTAAAAGGGAGGATGCGATGAACTTCGTTCGTGCGGCGGCGACCGCGCTGGCGCTTGCGTGGCTCGCGCCCGGCGCGCTCGCCCAGACCTCGCCCGCGCTCAAGGAGCTGGTCGACGCGGCCAAGAAGGAGGGCGAGCTGACGCTGGCCTGGGGCGAAGGCACGCTCGGCGGCTCGGCCGGACTCAAGATCTTCGAGAAGCAGATCAACGCAGCCTACGGCACCAACCTCAAGATAACCTTCACCCCGGGCGATTCCATGCCCGCCATGGGAAACAAGATCGCGACCTTGCTCGCGGCAAACCAGCCCTCGGTGTCGGATGTCTATGTCGCCTATGTGCGCACGATGGGCGTGCTCGCGCCGAAGAAGATGTTTCTCGCCGCCGACTGGAAATCGCTCGGCGTGCCCGAGAGCGCGATCGAGGCCGACGGCACGATGGTGAAGCTGGTCACGGCGCTGCCGTCCATCCTCTATAACACCAAGGCGGTGCCGCATAAGCCGGAGAGCCTCGCCGATTTCCTCAAGCCCGAATGGAAGGGCAAGATCGCTTCCACCCCCTATGCCGCCAATTTCGACATGCTCGCCGCGAAGGACATGTGGGGCCCGGAGAAGGCGCTCGACTACACGCGCAAGTTGTCGACGCAGCTTGCCGGGCTGATCCGCTGCAACGAGAACGAGCGCGTCGCGTCGGGCGAGTTCGTCGCCTACTTCATCACCTGCACCGGCAACGACGCCGACGATCTGATCAAGAAGGGCGCGCCGCTCGCCCAGGTCGTGCCGAAGGATTTCGCCGTCGTCGGCTACTTCTACCTCGCCGTGCCGCGCAACGCGCCGCACCCGAACGCGGCTAAGCTGTTCACGACTTACGCGCTCAGCCCCGAGGGGCAGAAGCTGGTCTACGACCAGTGGGGCTCGGACCTCGACATCCTGCCCGGATCGCAGACCAAGAAGAAGACCGACGCGCTCGAGGCCCAGTACAAGGCGAAGCTCAACCGTTTCGATGTCGCCTGGGAAATCGCCAACGAGGCCGGCAACAACGCCTGGTCCGAGATCGTCAAGATCCTGGCGCGGAAGTAATTCGCTTGTCATCCCGGACGGCGCGCAGCGCCGATCCGGGACCCAGAACGGCCTGGGTCCCGGCTCTCGCTTCGCTCGGCCGGGATGACAGGCTGGGCTGGTCCGGCGCGATGCTTGCCATCGTGCTGGTGCTGTCGGCACTGATCCTGTCCCTGCTCGGGATCGTGCTGTGGCTCTCGATCCGCTCCGGCGGGCCGGGCGAGATCAACCCGGTCTATACGCTCGCCAACTACGCGAGCGTGTTCGGCGACGCCTTCACCTACCGCGTGCTGTGGAACACCGTGCTGTTCTCGGCCGTGACGCTTATCGTGTCCTTCGTCTTCGGCCTGCCGATCGCCTGGCTGGTCGAGCGCACCGATATCCCGGCCAAGCCCGCCGTCTACACCATCATGACCATCGGTCTGCTGCTGCCCGGCTTCGCCAGCGCGATGGGCTGGCTGTTCCTGATGCATCCGCGCATCGGCCTCGCCAACACCTTCTTCACCGAGGTGCTGGGCTTCGCGAGCGGCCCCTTCGACATCGCCTCCATCGCCGGGATGGGCTGGGTGCAGGGGCTCGCGCTGGCGCCCGTCTCCTTCATCATGACCGCGGCGGTGTTCCGCGCCATGGACCCGGCGCTCGAGGAATCGGCCGCCATGTGCGGCGGCGGCACCGGCGCCATCGCGCGCCGCGTCACCCTGCCGCTCGCCTGGCCCGGCATCCTCGCCGCCGGCATCTACGTGTTCACCATCGGCTTCGCCGCCTTCGACGTGCCCGCCATCATCGGCTGGTCGAACCGCATCTATACGTTCAGCACCTACCTGGTGGTGCAGCTCGAATCCGCCAACGGGCTGCCGCGCTACGGCGCGGTGGCGGCGCTGTCGGCCTTCGTCATCGTCTTCGCAGGCGCGCTGTCGTGGTGGTATTCGCGGCTCCAGGCCCAGGCGCACCGCTACCAGGTGGTGTCCGGCAAGGCGTATCGCCCGCGCATCGCGAAGCTCGGCCGCCTCGCCTGGGCGGCCTGGGGCTTCCTCGCCTTCTACGTGCTGATCGCCAAGGTGCTGCCGATCCTGCTGCTGATCTGGGCGGCCATCCTGCCCTACTTCCAGCTTCCTTCCGCCGCCGCTTTCGCCTCCGTCTCGCTCAGCCAGTTCCAGTCCGTGCCTTGGCCGCTCGCGCTCGAAGGGCTGCGCAACACCGCGATCCTGATGATCCTCACGCCCACGATCTGTCTCGTGTGCTGCCTCGCGTTTTCCTGGATCGTGCTGCGCTCGAAGATCCCCGGCCGGCTCGGCTTCGACTTCATCGCCTTCCTGCCGCACGCAGTGCCCAACATCGTGTTCGGCGTCGGCGCGCTGCTGTTCGCGCTGTTCGTGTTGCAGCGCGCCGTCCCGCTGTTCGGCACCATCTGGCTGCTGCTGATCGTGTTCGTCGCCGCGCGGCTCAGCTACGGCACGCGCATGACCAACTCCACGCTTATTCAGATCCACAAGGAGCTGGAGGATTCCGCGCGCATGTCGGGCGCGGCCACCGGCGGGGTGCTGCTGCGTGTGATCGTGCCGCTGCTTGCACCGACACTCGTCTATGCCTGGCTCTGGATCGCGCTGCTGACCTTCCGCGAGCTCACCTTGGCCGTGATCCTGACCGCGCGCGACAACATCACGCTGCCCGTCGTGGTGTGGAGCATGTGGCTCAACGGCGGGCTCGGCCGCGCGTCGGCCATAACCCTGCTGCTCCTTGCCTTGATGGTCCCTATCGTGGTCCTCTATTGGATCGTGGTTCGCCGGTCGGCGTCGGTGCCGAGATGACGGGCCCGTCATAAGAAGCGAGAGGAGACGCAAGATGGCGGAGACCAAGGTCCGGTCGCGCTGGGTCATGGCCAATGGGGTCAAGACCCACTATTCGGAAGCCGGCGGCGACGGCAAGACGATCGTCATGCTGCACGGCGGCGGGCACGGCTCGTCCGGCCTGTCGGGCATGGGCGGGCTGATGGCCGAGCTCGCGAACGACTACGTGATGTACGCGCCGGACTCCGTCGGCGGCTACGGACTCACCGATCCGTATGCGCCGACGCCGCGCGGGCTGCTCAACCGCGTGAGCCACACGCGCGACTTCGTCGACGCGCTGTGCCTCGATAAATTCACCATCATGGGCAATTCGCAGGGCGCCTGGGCGGCGGCGCAGTACGCCATCGAGAATCCCGACAAGATCGAGAAGGTGATCCTGGTCTCCTCGCTCACCATCGGCCAGGCCATCGGGCTCGACCAGCGCCCGACCGACGCGATGAAAGCGCTGCAGGGCTACGACGGCACGCGCGAGGCGATGAAGAAGATGCTCGAAGGGCTCATCGTCGACAAGTCGCGCATCACCGACGAGCTGATCGACCGGCGCCAGGCGGCGGCGACGCGACCCGGCGGGATTGAGTCGATGGACCGCTTCCTCAAGGCGAGCGGCGCCATCCGCAAGAACCCGCTGCTCGCCATGCAGCTCGACATGAAGACGACGCTGCCGGCGCTGGCCAAGGCCATCCCAACCATCTTCATCTGGGGCGAGCAGGACCCATTCGCTTTGCCCGAGACCGGCAAGGGTGTCGAGAAGGCCATTCCGGACATCAAGTTCCATTGGGTGTCGCAGGCCGGCCACCAAGTGCAGACCGACAAGCCGCAAGAAGTGGCCGCGATCATCCGCAACTTCGTGGGAAAATAGCGCCATGCCGCCGACACTCGCCAAGACCTGGTCGAGCCACTGGGACCGCGCCGCGCAGCGCGGCACCTACCCGTTCGACCACGCGCCCTACGAGGATTCCAAGCGCGTGATGGAAAAGGTCGTGCCACTGTTCGACGCCGGCGACCGCGAGGCCTACACCACCGAGTTCGCCGCCGCCGCCGCGCCGCACGAGGCGCGCGCCAAGGAGGCGAAGGCCAAGGGCGACGAGGCGACGGCGAAGAAGGAGTTCCTCGCCGCCTATTCGCTCAACCGCATGTCGCGCTTTCCCTGCCTCAACACGCCGGGAAAGAAGGAATCGTACCGGAAATCGCAGGAGTGCCTGATCGCGGCCTATGCCGACGATCCGTCTCCGCTGATCCGCGTCGAGATGCCGTTCAAGGGTCGCGCCGGCGAAGGCAGAGCCTCCATCGGATACCTTCGCATGCCGCCAGGCGCGAAGGGCAAGGTGCCGGTGCAGATCATCTGGGGCGGGATTGACTCCTTCAAGGAGGATGTAACGAATCGCACCGAGCCCTTCCTCAAGCGCGGCGCGGCGACGCTCACCATCGACATGCCGGGCACCGGAGATTCGCCGGTCATCGGCTCGGAAGACGGCGAGCGTCAATGGGATGCGATGCTCGACTGGATCGCGGATCAGCCGCAGCTCGACGAGGGCCACGTCTGCGCCTGGGGCGGTTCGTTCGGTGGCTACTGGGCGACCAAGGTGGCGCACACCCATCGCGAGCGCTTGACCGCCGTCGGCAGCCAGGGTGGCGGCGCGCACATCATCTTCACCGCCGATTGGATCGCCAAATCGCAGGAAGGCGGCATCCCCTGGGGCCAGAACGAAACGCGCGGCAACGCCTTCGGCAAGCCGGTGTTCGAGCAATGGCGCGAATACGCGCCGAGGCTGTCGCTGCTCACCCAGGGCGTGCTCGACAAACCGTGCACGGC
>Ga0316628_100003490_pt1 | contig 12110 bp, 12 predicted proteins | sample OWC_Aug_M2_C1_D5_FD_207648 | JGI IMG/M metagenome (GOLD analysis project Ga0316628, IMG submission 207648) | Wetland soil microbial communities from Old Woman Creek delta, Ohio, United States - OWC_Aug_M2_C1_D5_C | ecosystem: Environmental > Terrestrial > Soil > Wetlands | place: USA: Ohio...
GGATTTCTTCGTCTTTTTTACCGCCGGGGCTGGTTTCGCCGCGGTTTCGTCTCCCGCCGCCACGGGTAGAGGTTCGGCCACGCGCCCCAGGGCAGGCTTGCCGGCCGGTATGGATCACGCGCTCCACCCCACGCTTGCCCGCTGTTGCGGTCTCCCGCCGGGAAGTAGGGCTGGGCCTGCCGCATCGAGGAGTGCGCGCTGTCGAGCGCGGCGGACTGTCCGAAGCCGCCGGGACGGTGGAGGCGGACCGGGGGGCCTTGCGGGTGTGGCCCAGGGAGGCGGAACGCCGCGCCAACCCGCCGCCAGAACCGCCGTCAAAAACCGCCGTCAAAACTGTTTGACATATCACCGTGGCCGTGACACGATGTTCAGTTCACTGCGCGATGCCCTCCAAGCTCAAGCTCAGTCCGTTGCGCGGTTCGCTCGCCGAGCAGGCGTACCAGGCCGTCCGGCAGATGATTCTGAGAGGGGAACTCCCCCCGGGCGCGGCCGTCGCGCGGCGGCCACTGGCCGAGCGGCTCGGCGTGAGCTTCCTGCCCGTCTCCGAAGCGCTCCAGCGGCTGGAGCACGACGGGCTGGTGGAGAGTTGGCCGCGCGTGGGCACGCGGGTGAAAGTGCCCACCCTGCAAGACGTGCGGGGCAACTACATCATCCGCGAAGCGCTCGAATCGCAGTCGGCGCGCCTGTTCGCGGAGAAGGCCAGCCCCGCCGAGCGGGCCGAGATGGAAAAGATGGCGGTCCTGGTGGATTCGATGCAGGCGGACCCGCGGGTGGACTTTTTCGATTTCTTTACCGCGCACGAGCGTTTCCACCGCCGGCTGGCCGAATGCGCAGGCTGCCCGGCGCTGGCGGAGGCCATCGAGAAGACCAACACCCTGATCCGCACCTGGCAGTACGCGGCCATGTCGGAGTGCCGGGAGTTGCCGGAGCGGTGCCACGAAGCGCTGGTGGAGGAGCTCGCGCGAAGCGATGCGGAGGCGGCGGACCGGGCCATGCGGGAGCACGTGAGGCACGGCATGGAAGAGGTCTTGCACCACATGGAGCCGCATTTCCACGCCGCGTTTCCGGCCGCTCCAGCCAAGAAACCACGCAGCCACGCGGCCGGCCGCGGGCACCGCTGAAATGTAGATAATCAGATTCGCTCCCGCGCGCGACCTCGCGGCTCCAAATGCGTGGACCGGCCGCTCGCCCACCACCGCCCGCTCGCCGGCGGCGCGTACGCGATCGACGTGGGTGCCGGCGGCGGCCAACTGCGCGGCGGCAAGCCGATGCTCTATTGCCTGCAGGCGGCGGAGAAGGGCTATGCCCATTTCCGGCTGCGCGCCCAATTCCGGCGGCCACGGCTCCTTCCCGTGCCGCAAGATACCATCTATCAGCTTGCCGAGGCCCTGGCGCGCGTGCGCGAAGTGCACTTCGCGGTGGCGCTCAACCCGTGCGGTCCCAGGGGGACGACGCGGAGCATTCGGCCCGCGGCCACGGCGCGCAGATGGGCTTCTGTGCGGCCCGCCCTGGTGTTCGCCAGGCGTACGAAGCAGGTGCGGGCGACCGGGCCTGTGGCGGGAATCGGGCGCGACCGCAGGCGCACCGCCGTTGGCGAGCGCCAGGCTCAGGGTTTTGTCCCAGCCGTCTCTCTCGCGCAGCCGGTCTGCGCGCCGCCGCTCCAGGGCGCAGAGCGCCGCTGCCGGCAGGGGATGCGCCCGGCAAACATCAGAACAGCCTCTCCTGTTTCTTGAGCGTACCGAAACTGCCCAGGTTGGCCACCGCAAAGGCGAGCCGGAACTGGTTCTCATTGCGGGTGCCAAAACCAAAACGCCGGTATTGTATGCTGAAACCGCAGCAGTCCGTGTTGTAAGTCACCTGCGTGACCGCGTACTGCATCACGCCAACGCGGTAATCGTAGATAGCCGTGAATGCGGCGTTCCACCCGCGCCGGTTCTCGTGGCCAAAGCCCATGGTGCCGCGGAACTGGTTGGCGTTGGGGGAAAGCTGCGGCACACTGTGCACCTGGTTGTGGCCCACCGAGACGAAGTACGTCGAAAAGCGCGCGTCGGCGGTCAGGCCGCTGTCCACAATCCCGCCGCGCACCGGGTCGTAGTCGGCGCGCCACTCCACGCCGAATCCCGGCCGGGGGCTGGCGCGAAACACCGAAACCACGGGCGACTGGGTCCGCGGCCCGTCCAGGAACGCGTACGACGTCAGGTCCACCGTGCTCTCCACCACGTTGCGCCGCCCATCGAGGATGGCGCCGCCGAAGGTAGGGTCGAAATACCGGCGCTGCGCCAGGGTCCAGCTAAACACCTCCGAGACGTCTCCGCCGCGCTTGGCGTAGATGCGGTTCGTGACGGAAACCTCCGCATACTTCGTATCGGAGACCAGATCCGCCGGATCGAAGCGGATGATGCGGTCGAAATCCGCACCCACGCCGTCCACCCACCGGAACGACGCGCGCGGCTCGATGACGTGTTTAAACTTGTCTCCCAGCCACGTTTTGCCCTCGAAGACGCGCGCGAGCGCCGGAGCCACCAGGTCCACCGAGACATCGCGCGTGCTGCGGGTGAGATCGTGGCCCACCACGCGGAAGCGGTCGAGATAGGGCGTCTGGCTCTCGCCGTAACGCGTCTCCCGCACCGCGAAACTGGGGATCAGGCTCCAGTCCTTCCAGCGCAGCGCCGTGGTGAGGCGCGGCTGAAAATCGATGCGGTTCAAGAATTGGCCGGTCTGGTAGCGCTCGATGAGCAGGTCGTTCTGAAACACCGCCTGGCTGCGGTAGTAGAAGCCAGCGCTCGAATCGAAAGAAATCCACACCGGCAGCGGTCCCTTGACGATCTGCCGGTCGCGGCTGCTGAGCGCAAACTCCGGCATCTTGCGGATGATCACGGAGTCCGGCTGCAACACGGTCTTCCCTGTAACCGGATCCGTGATTTCCACCTCCGGACGCTGGAAATCTTCCATCCGCGCGAATACGGCGTTGAACACGTAGCTCGACCAGTTCTTGTTGACGTAGCCGACCGAGTGGACCTCGGAGAAGACCGCCTCGTTGAACGATTCGCTGAACGCCTGGCGGAAGCGCAGGCTGGTGATGTAGTTGACCTGCCCGCGCGCGGTGAAGCCGTGCCCGAGATCGCTGGCGCCTGCCGTGTAGAGGCTGAGGCCGCCCTCCTTGCGCCGCTGGCCATTGTCCAATTGCAGGCCGCGGTCCTGCACGCCGTAGAGCACGGCGTCGAAATCGGAACCGGCGTGCGGCTTGCCCCGCAGGTCCAGATGGTGGGCAAGGCCGCGGGTGGTGAAATCCTGGATACGGTACGTGGCGTCGTAGCTGCGGTTGATCGCCCAGTAGTAGCCGAGCCCGATCATCTTGCCGCGCCGGGAACTGTTCCCGATGTTGGGCATCAGGAAGCCACTGCGCCGCGGCACCTTCTCGAGGGACTTGTAGAAGTACGGCGTGTAAAACAGCGGAAACCCGCGCAGCCGGAAGGTGGCATTGCGTGCCACCGCACTTTCGCCGGGCACAATCTCGAAAAGCGGCCCGCGCAGGCGCCACCACGGACGCGGCATCCGGCAATTGGTGATGAAGCCGTTGTGGAGGATGTAGCGGGTGCCCAACCGCTCGGCCCACGCCCCCTGGAAATAGAAAGGATTATTGCTGGTCAGCACGCCCGGTCGCGCGTCGATGCGCACCAGGCCTTCACCCCGGACACTATAAAATTTTCCCCGCTCTTCGTCGATATTATATTCAAGCCGGTCCGCCCAGACCTGCTCGTTGTGGGCGAAGTCGTGGAAGTAGACATTGCCGCGGGCTTCCACCTCCTGGGTGTCTTCGTTGAAGTCGATTTCGTCGGCGCGGAAGATCATATCGGCGCCGCGGATTTCGGCTTTTCCGCGCAGGCGGCGCCAGGGGCCCTCGGTGGTCTGGGTGATCGCGCTGATGTCCCACCACCCCGCCGGCGGCATTTCCGGGCGGGCCGCCGCGGCCGGTTTTTCGGGCGCCGCGGGGGCGGGCGGGGCAGGCCGTGGCACGCCCGGTCCGGGGCGGCCTAATTGGGGTAACGCTTGCGAGGCTAAGCCAAGAAGCAGCAAGAGGATATGCGCAATACTGTACCGATTACTTGAAGATTTTCCGTGACAACACCTGGCTTTTGTGATAGGAAGGGTGAGAGAGCTTTTGAGCGGGTATAGTACCAATCGGCAAACGTACCATATTTGTCCCCCGCTCGGCGGAAACAGTCCATCATGACGTGCCATCATTGCCGTGCGTTGAACTCCGATGACGAACACCGCTGCCGCCGCTGTGGCCGCCGGCTGTCCGGCTCTGCGAGCGATACGGCTTCGGAAGCCAATCCCCTCCGGGTTACCGGGGCTTTGGCGACGGCGCCCGCGCCGTTGCGCCGGCCCGCGGAACCCGCGCATGCACCGGAGTTGCCCGCACAACGGCCGCTGTTTGCGCCGCCGCGGTCGCCCCAAAAAGTGATCCCGTTCGAATCGATCGCGGGCGGCCGTGTGGAGGCGCGTGCCGCGGGCGCCGCTCCCGCGCCGGCACGAACCCCGCAGCCGCGGGCTCCGCAGCCGCGGGCTCCGCAGCGGGTCCAGGGGCGCCGTCCTCAGGCCCCCAAAGGCCCCGACAACCAGCAGTCTCTGGATTTTCTCCCTCCGGCACCCCACGCCGCGCGTAAACTGAAGACTACCGTGGAGGCTGTGATCTACTGCGACGCTCCCGTGGCCACCAAGATGCATCGTGGCGTGGCGACGGCGCTCGATCTCAGCATGATCCTCATCGCCTTCGGGCTTTTCCTCGCGACGTTCCACTTCAGCGGCGGCGAGTTCGCGCTCACCCCCGTCAACCTGGCCGTTTTCGGCGCCGCCTTCGCGCTGATCGCCGTTTTCTACGGCCTGCTCTGGCTGCTGGCCCAGGCGGATTCCCCGGGCAAGCACTGGATGCACCTGCGGCTCACCAATTTCGATGGTTTTCCGCCGGAGGGCATGCAGCGGCTGCTACGCTTCGTGGGCGGCTGGCTGAGCCTGTCGGCCCTGGGCGCCGGGGTGCTGTGGGCCCTGGTGGACGAGGAAAGCCTCACTTGGCATGACCACATCTCCAAGACCTTCCTGACCCTGCGGGAGGCGGAGACCAACTTTTTCCGGCAGAGATAGCGCGGGCTCCGGCGCCGCCCCTCGAATCGCATGCACATTCAGTTTGACGAGACGAACCTGCTGGCCGCCATAGCGGGCGATGCGCACGGTGTGACGCGCGCGGAGCTTAAAGACGGCAGCCGGTGCATCCGCGGGGCCCTGGCCGGCTTCCGCAGACAGAGCGAACAAGGCCTTTACGGCTTTCCCCACCTGCCCTTTCAGGCGACGCTGATCCGCTCCGTACGCGCCTGGGCGGAAGGCGTGCGCGGCACCTTCGACACGGTCTGCGTGGTGGGCATCGGCGGCAGCGCGCTGGGCGCGTGGGCGCTCGATTGCGGCATGCGCGGCCCCCACCCCGTGCAGGGCGCCTTCACCGCGGCCCACCCGCGGCTCGTCATCCTGGACAACGTGGACCCGGCGTTTGTGGAGGCGGCGCTCGATTCCATGAATCCGCGCAAGACCCTGGTGCTGGTGATCGCCAAATCCGGGAGCACGGCCGAAACGGTGGCAACTTTTCTCATCGTGCGGAAATGGTTACGGGAAGCCATCGGGCGCAAGGCCGCGCAGCGCATCGTGGCGGTCACTTCCGAGGGCCAGGGCGACCTGGCGGCGCTTGCCGCGCGCGAAGAGTACCGCACCTTCCCCATCCCCGCCAACGTGGGCGGGCGCTTCAGCGTGCTCTCGGCCGTGGGGCTGGTGCCGGCGGCCCTCATCGGCATCGATATCGGCAAGCTCACCCGCGGGGCGGCGGCCATGACCCACGCTTGCTGGCGGGAAGACTTGGCGGAGAACACCGCCCTGCGCGCGGCCCTCTACCATTGGCTCCTCTGGACCCGCAAGAACAAGCCCATCCAGGTGGCATTCCCCTACGCCAACCGCCTGTGGGGCACGGCTTTCTGGTTCCGGCAGTTGTGGGCGGAATCGCTGGGCAAGGCGCGCACCCGCCAAGGCGAGGAAGTGCACGTAGGCCAGACCCCCGTGGCGGCCCTCGGCACCACCGACCAGCATTCCCAGGTGCAGCTCTATATCGAAGGCCCCAACGACAAGGTGTTCACGTTCTGGGCGCTGGAGAGTTTTGGCGCGGCGGGGCGAATCCCGCGGGAGAAGCTGGGGCTGGACGCCTTTGACGCCCTGGGTGGCCAGTCGCTTGCCGCCCTGATCGACGCCGAACGCCGCGCCACGGCCGCCGCCATGACCGAGGCAGGCCGTCCTAACTGCACGTTCACCCTGGCGAAGCTGGACGAGGAGCACCTGGGCGCATTCCTCCAGCTTCTGGAGTTCGAGACCGCCTTCATGGGGGAGTTGCTCGACATCAACGCGTTCGACCAGGCGGGGGTGGAACTGGGCAAGAAACTCACCTACGGGCTGATGGGCCGCGCGGGCTACGAGCCTTACAGGGAGCAGTTCGCAGCCTACGAGAAGAAGCGGGCCGCGGCCACGAGATAGCTGCGGCCGCCACTGTTACTGCGGCTTCTTCTCTTCCTTCTTCTCCTCGCCGAAGTAGGCCGGATCCATGGTCACCGCAGCGCTATTGCGCATCTCCTCGAGGGACTTCTTGGCCATTTCAGGCCGCAGCCGCTTCTCGATTTCAGGCCGCACCTCCTCGAAGGTCTTGGACTCCTTCGCCTCCACCCGGATGATGTGATAGCCGAACTGGCTGCGCACGGGCTCGCTCACCTGTCCCACGGGCAGCGCGAAGGCGGCCTCATCGAAGGAGGGCACCATCTGGCCGTGGCCGAACGTCCCCAGTTCCCCGCCATTCGCCGCGCTGCCGGTATCGTCGGATTCGGCCTTGGCCAGTGTGGCGAAATCGGCCCCGGCCAGAAGCTGCTTGCGAACCTGCTGCGCCTTGGCGAGGGCTTCCTCCTCGGTGAGGTCCTTCTGCTCCGGGCGGGTGGGCACCGGGGAGCCTTTCATGCGGATCAGAATGTGGCGGGCCCGCACGCGCTCATATTCGCCCTTGTGCTGGTCAAACCACGCGCGCGCGGCGGACTCGGTCACCGGGGCGTTCTTGCTCATGTCGTTGAACAGCAGCATGGCCAGCGTGTTCTCGGCCTGAAAGGCCACCTGGACCTGGTACTGCGGGGTCTGGTCGAGTTTGCGCTTGCGCGCCTCCTCGGCGAGCAGTTTAACACGCACGATATTCTCGGCGAACTGGCGCCGCGCGGCCCCGCGGGCGGAGGCGCGAAGCTGTTCGGGCAGGCTCTCGATGAGGCGGTCCATATAGGCAGCCGTGATCTTCTGATCGCCGATGGTCAGGATGACCTTATCCGGTGGGAGGGTAGAGAGGGGCGGGCCGGGCGCCGGTTTCTCGTCCACGCTGAGCGTGACAGTGGCGGGCTTGCCGTCGGGCCCGATCAGCGGCTTGCCGTCCGGTCCCAGTACCGGCTGGGTGCGCGTCTGCGCGGGCAAGGCGGCGGCGGCCAGGAGTAATAAAAGAATACTGCGGGTCTTCATCCACTTATGATATCAAGGGATTTTCCGATCATTGCCGGGGCGGCGTGCGCATCAGCAGGCCGGCTCCAGCACCGCGGACATGGCTCCCTTGGACCGCGGCAGGCGCCAGTCCGGACCGTACGCGTGAATCTGGTCGCGCGCGAACTCGGCGTGCGGCAGCTCGCAGGTGATCAGGATGGTGCGGCCGCAGCGGTCCACCTCCTCGGCGTGGCGGAACGCCTCGTCCAGAGTGAAGATGAAGAGCTTTTGCAGCATCTCGATGACGTAATCGTAGGTGTGATCATTGTCGTCGAGCAGCACCACATGATAGAGCGGAACGCGCTGTTCCCGGTCGATCTGGCGCGTTTCCGGAGACTGGATCGTCTGTGCCATATCCGGCTAGCGTCTAGTATGGCATGGCCGCGCCGGGCCCGCCGCGAAGGCGCTTAAGTGTTTGACAATACAGTGATTCCGGGACTACACTCGTGGGTGAAGCACAAGCCGCGTCCGTAGGGTACCGGCGCTCAAGGCTCCGATGAAAACCCCCGTTTATCTCGATAATCACGCCACCACGCCGGTGGATCCCCGCGTGCTGGAGGCCATGCTGCCGTACTTCGCCGAGAAGTTCGGCAACGCCGCCAGCCGCAACCACAGTTTCGGGTGGGACGCGGAGAAGGCCGTAGCCAATGCGCGCCGCCAGGTCGCCGCCCTGATCGGCGCCGCCGACAAGGAGATCGTTTTCACCAGCGGCGCCACTGAATCCGACAACCTGGCCATCAAGGGCGTGGCCGAGATGTACGCCGAGCGCGGCAACCACATCATCACCTGCGTCACCGAGCACAAAGCCGTGCTCGACGCCTGCAAGAAGCTGGAGAAGCGCGGCTGCACGATTACCTGGCTGCCGGTGGGACGCGACGGATTGATCGATCTCGCGGCACTGCGGGCCGCCATCACGGACCGCACGATCCTGGTCAGCATCATGGCCGCCAACAATGAAATCGGCGTGCTCCAGCCGATCCGCGAGATCGGCGCCATCTGCCGCGAGCGCGGTGTCCTGTTCCACACCGACGCGGTGCAGGCCGCCGGCAAGGTGCCGCTGGATGTCGAAGCGGACCACCTCGATCTCGCCTCTGTTTCCGCCCACAAGATGTACGGCCCCAAGGGCGTGGGGGCGCTCTACGTGCGGCGGCGCAACCCCCGGGTACAGTTGACCGCGCAGATGGACGGCGGCGGCCACGAGCGCGGCATGCGTTCCGGCACCCTGAACGTGCCGGGCATCGTGGGCTTCGGGGAGGCCTGCGAGATCGCGCGGCGCGAGCTGGCCGAAGAAGCCGTCCGGCTGGCTGCGTTGCGGGACCGCCTCCGGGCGAAGCTCGAGGCCGCGCTCGACGAGGTCTACGTCAACGGCTCGCTGGAACACCGCCTGCCCGGCAGCCTGAACATGAGCTTCGCCTACGTGGAGGGCGAATCGCTGCTGATGGGTATCGGCGATGTGGCGGTCTCGAGCGGGTCCGCCTGCACCTCCGCAACGCTGGAGCCGAGCTACGTGCTCAAGGCCCTGGGCGTGGGCGACGACCTCGCCCATACCTCCATCCGCTTCGGGATCGGCCGCTTTAACACGGAAGAGGAGATCGACTACGTGGCGGAGCGCGTGGTGGCGGTGGTGAGGAAGCTCCGCGATCTCTCGCCGCTGTACGAGATGGCCAAGGAAGGCGTCGACCTGAAAAAGGTGGCCTGGAAGAGTTAGATGAGTTACTCCGATAAGCTTCTGGATCATTTCAACAACCCGCGCAACGTGGGCTCGCTCGACCGCAGCGACCCGAACGTGGGCACGGGCATGGTCGGCGCACCCGAGTGCGGCGACGTGATGAAGCTGCAGCTCAAGGTGAACGGCTCGACCGGCATCATCGAGGACGCGCGCTTCAAGACTTTCGGCTGCGGCAGCGCGATCGCCAGCTCCTCGCTCGCCACCGAGTGGCTCAAAGGCAAGAGCGTGGACGAGGCGCTCACCATCCGCAATACCGATATCGTCAACGAGCTGAGCTTGCCGCCGGTGAAGATCCACTGCTCGGTACTGGCCGAAGATGCCATCCGGGCGGCCGTAGCGGACTACCGGAGCAAGCGGGAGAAGCGGGAGGAATAGATGATCTCCCTGACTGCCAAGGCGGCCGAAACCATCCGCCAGGCATTCGCCCGGGAGGGCGTGACAGGCGGGCTGCGCCTCGCGGTGATCGGCGGCGGCTGCTCCGGCTTGAGCTACCACATCAAGTTTGAACCCCAGGCCGAACCAGCCGACCGGGTCTTCGAGTTCGACGGCGTAAAGGTTTGGACGGACCCCAAGAGCCTCCTCTACCTCGACGGCATGACCCTCGATTACGAGGACACCCTGATGCGATCCGGGTTCGTCTTCCGCAATCCCCACGCGCAGAAGACGTGCGGTTGCGGCAGTTCTTTCAGCGCGTGATGCCTCCGGTCAACTGCTGGAATTGCGGTAACACGGTGGAGCAGATTCATTTCTGCGACGCGTGCCACAGCCTCCAGCCCCCCACCACCGACTACTTCGATTTCTTCGGCCTCCCGCGCAGACTGTCGATCGACCTGGCGGAGCTGGAGCGCCGGTTTTACGCCCTCAGCCGGCGCCTTCACCCGGACGTCTACTTCCGCCGCAGCCCGCGCGAGCAGCAATTCTCGCTCGATGCCACGGCCATCCTGAACGACGCCTACCGCACCCTCAAGGACCCGGTATCCCGCGCCGCATACCTGCTCAGGACGGAGGGGTACGAGCCGGGAGGTGAGCGCGTACCTCCCGAGCTGCTCGAAAAGGTCTTCGAGTGGAACCTGGCGGTGGAGGAGGCGGACGCCACCCAACTCGATGAGGCGCGCCGGAAATTCACGGCTATGATCGAGGAGACCGGGCGCGAACTGGAAGCCGCCTTTGCGGGCTACGACGCCGGGGCCCCCGGCGCCCTGGCCCGCATCCGCGCTTTGCTCGACCGCCGCAGCTACATCGGCAAGCTCCTGGGCAGCGCGGAGGCGCGCTGACCGGAAACGGGTCAAATCGCACACCCGCTGCGCGAAATTTGTAAATCGCCGCACAATCGCACGTTCCAGGACCCCTCAAACGCCGCATTTCCCGCGTTTCGATATCCGCCTGGACGTTCCGGTACTGCTAGCCTGATTACGTAGTTTTGGCGGATCGTTTCCGGGGCGCTGGGGGGCGGGGCGCGACTTCGGAATGCGGGTACTGGCCCGGCGATGCGCCCCTTACCACGGCTCCGGGTAAGGCCGCCGGTGACGGCGGCAGTTCCGCAGGTTGGTTTTTGGACGGCTCCGGGTCCGGGGCCGTTGAACTCTGGTCGCGTTCCGGAGACCACAGGAGGTGCCATGATTCCGAGTGGAGCGAGAGTAGCCATCCAGCCACAGCGCGAGGACGCGCTCGTGTATCTCCCGCGCAAAGAGCTGATCCGGGTACGGCGCGGGAACGCCGTTTACGACCAGGCCAGGCTCTCTACCGGCATCTATCTCATCGTGCAGGGCCGGGTCAAAGTATGCGTGACCCTGGAGGACGGCACGCAGGCGGCCGCCGGCATCTACGGCCGCGATGAGTTCTTCGGCGAAACCGCGCTGCTGGGGCCGGCCGCCCGTCCGGAGCGCGCCACCGCTCTGGAGGACACCACCCTGATGAGCTGGAACCGCGCCGATATCGAGGAACAAATCGAGCGCCAACCACGGCTCGGCCTCGCCCTGTTGCAGATGGCCGTGAACCGCTGCCTGGATTTGCAGGCCCGCCTGGAGGCGCTGGCCAACGAAAAGACGCCGGCGCGCGTGGCGCGAGCGGTGGCGGAGTTCGCCGCCCGGCTGGGCACGCCCGCCGAAGACGGGGCCATCCACATGGCGCCCCTCACACACCAGCTCATTGCCGAGTACGTCGGCACCTCGCGCGAGATCGTCACCTTCCAGATGAACCAATTGCGCCAGGCGGGCTGCATCCGCTATTCGCGCCGCGGCATCGACGTGTACCTGCCGGCGCTCAAAGAGCACCTCGCGCGCGCCATCCGGTAGCCGCGCCCCGCCGCGGGCCCGCCCGGCCAGCGTACCCCCGCGGCGCGCGCGTTACCATAGAGGGTTCATGTCCCTCCTCCAGATCGATTTCGGGGGCCCACGGCCGGAGCGCGTCATCGGCATCGACCTCGGCACCACCAATAGCCTGGCGGCATACATGGATCTCACCCGTCCCGCCGTCATCCCGGGCGAAGACGGCGGCCGGCTGGTACCCAGCGTGGTCGCCCTCACTCCGCAAGGCGAACTCGTGGTGGGCGATGAGGCCCGCGAGTGGCTGATCGACGCCCCCGAGCGCGCCGTCTATTCGGTCAAGCGCCTGATGGGCAAGAGCGCCGCGGACGTGGGCGAGGATCTGGACCTGTTTCCCTTCCACATAGGCGAGGACAGCGCCTCCGTCATCCGCATTCGCCTGGGCGGCCGCACCCTGACCCCGCCCGAGATTTCGGCGTGCATCCTGCGGCAGTTGAAGAAAAACGCTGAGGCGTGCT
>Ga0316628_100003491_pt1 | contig 12107 bp, 14 predicted proteins | sample OWC_Aug_M2_C1_D5_FD_207648 | JGI IMG/M metagenome (GOLD analysis project Ga0316628, IMG submission 207648) | Wetland soil microbial communities from Old Woman Creek delta, Ohio, United States - OWC_Aug_M2_C1_D5_C | ecosystem: Environmental > Terrestrial > Soil > Wetlands | place: USA: Ohio...
GTGTTCGCGGCCTGACCGCACGAAGAGGAAGCGGAGGAGAGCGATGAAGTTTCGTCTCTACAACCAGCTGGCGCGACCTTTCACCCTGCTGCCGCCGCTGCTGGGCATCATCTCGGGCGCGGTTTGCGCCTTCGGCTCGGTGCACAACCCCGATCCGCAGCGCCAGGTGACGGCCTCGGTGGTGCTGACGGTGGCCCTGGGGTCGCTGTGCGCCAGCTTCATGAACGCCGCCTCGAACGCGATCAACCAGATCTACGACCTGGAGATCGACCGCATCAACAAGCCGAACCGGCCGCTGGTGACCGGCGAGCTGACGATCCGCGAGGCCTGGACCTTCAGCTGGATCTTCTACGGCCTGGCCCTGCTGCCGACCTGGCTGGTCGTCGTCTACCCGTACACCGCCTGGGGGGCGAAGCTCTTCGCGCCGCTTCACGCCCACCAGACCTTCTTCATCTACCTTGCCGGCCTGGTTTTCACCTTCATGTACTCCGCCCCGGCGCTCGGCCGCACCAAGGCGCGCGGCATGTGGGCGAACGTCACGATCTCGGTGCCACGGGGGTGCCTGCTGAAGGTCGCCGGCTGGGCGATGGTGGCCTCGATCGGCTACACCGAGCCGTGGTTCATCGGCTCGATCTTCATGCTGTTCCTGACCGGCGCCGCCTCGACCAAGGACTTCGCCGACATCGAGGGCGACCGCGCCGGCGGCTGCCGCACGCCGCCGATCCTCTATGGCGTGCGCAAGTCGGCGTGGATCATCAGCCCGTTCTTCATCTTCCCGTGGCTGCTGATCCCGGTCGGCGCGTTCGTGCGCGACCCGCAGGACCCGCGCCACGCGATCCTGACCGGCAACCCGCTGCTGCTCGCCGGGCTCGGCGTCCTGCTCACGCTGTGGGGGTGCTACACGGTGTACCTCCTGTTGCGCGACCCCGACGCCCTGACGACGACCGAGAACCATCCCTCCTGGCGCCACATGTATCTGATGATGATGGCCGCCCAGGTGGGGTTCGCCGTGGCGTACATCTTCTAGTTGGCCAGGCGCGGCGCGCGCGGCGGGCTACAATGAAAGGGTGACGAGCCCCCCGCAGCAGCCCGAAGGGCCGGATCCGCGCTGGCCAGAGATCGAGGGCCGCACCCAGGCGGCCGAGGAAGACGCCGCGCACGCGCTGTCGCGCGACGAGGCGCCGCTCGCGCACCAGGACCTGCTGCGCTTCTACGACCGCCTGCGCGAGCGCGTCCTGCACGGGCTCGAGCGCCACGGCGGACGGGTCCCGGAGGCGGCCGCCGAGGCCCTGCTGCTCGTCCCCGACATCTTCATCCTGCTGGTGCGGCTGGGCCTCGACAAGGAAGTGCCGGGCAAGGCGCGGGCCCTGATCTGGGGGACGATCGGCTATTTCATCCTGCCTACCGACCTGCTACCGGAGGCGATCTTCGGCGTGGTCGGCTATCTCGACGACCTGGTGCTCGCCGCGGTGGTGCTGACCCAGGTCTTCGGCGGCGACCTCGAGCCGTACGCGCGCCGCCACTGGAGCGGTCAGCACGACCTGATGCCGACCTTGCGGCGGATCACCGATTCGGCCGAGGACTGGCTGGGCGGCCGGCTGCACGGCCGGCTGCGGCGCCTGCTGCGCAAACGCGGCCTGCCACTCGATGAGCCCTGAAGGAGGTCATGCCATGGAAGTCCGTCGAGCGTTCTCCGGCTCGCCCTGGGAGCCGATCGTTGGCTACTGCCGCGCGGTGCGGGTCGGCAACCTGGTGTTCGTGACCGGCACCGCCCCGGTCGCCGAAGCCGGCGGAGTGCACGCCCCCGGCGACGCGTACGAGCAGGCCCGCCGCTGCTTCGAGATCATCGAGCGCGCGCTGCACGTGGTCGATGCCGAGATGCGCCACGTGGTGCGCACCCGGATGTACGTCACCGACATCTCGCGCTGGCACGAGTACGGCCGCGCCCACGCCGAGCGCTTCGCCGAGAATCCCCCCGCCACGACGATGGTCGAGGTCAAAGGGCTGATCGATCCCCAGATGCTGATCGAGGTCGAGGCCGACGCCGTGGTCAACGGCGACTGAGGCGTCAGGTCGACCGGCGACCTCGCCACTCGCGCAGCTCCGCGAACAGCTCGCGCACCGCGACGAAGCCACCGTCCGGGAAGTTGTCGGGGTTGCTCCAGAACTCGCTGAGGCCGACCTCGCCCCAGGCCTCGTAGACCGTCACCTTCAGCATGAGCTGCAGCTTGTCGCAGGCCTTGACCAGCCGCGCCTCGGGGCTGCGGCCCTGCTGGTAGTCCTCCCACAGCGCGCGTGCCTCCGCCGGCAGCGGCGCCAGGATCTCGGCCAGCGCGGCGCGTTCGGCCTCGTGCTTGGCGCCGTCCGGGAAGTAGCGCGACGCGGTGCGCGGCAGGTCGCCGATGCGCAGCTCGGCGAGGTCATGCACCAGCGCCATCTCGAGGGCGCGCCGGGAGTCGACCTCGGGGATTCGGGGAGCGAGCGCCCAGACCAGGAAGACGACGTGGTAGACGTGCTCGGCGACGCTCTCCGGGTCGGCCACGCCGCGCAGCAGGTAGCCGGCGCGCGGCACGCGGTCGAGGGTCTGCAGCTCGAGCAGCAGGTCGAGGAGGCTCTGGTTCGGCGACATCACCGGCAGCCTACACCAGCGCCGGCGGCGCGCACGGCCCGGGCGGCCGCCGCGCTACATTCCGGCGGCGGCCTGCACCGGCACGAAGACCCGGGTCAGGTAGTCGGCCAGGGTCAGCGCGAAGAGGAAGAACAGCCACAGCGCGCCGGACAGCACCACCAGGCCGGTCATCCGCGTGCTGTAGCGCACGTGCATGAAGAACAGGATCACCAGCGTCGCCTTGGTGATCGCGATGCCGAGCGCCACCACGTTGCTGAGCGCCCCGAAGTCGTGGAACGCCGCCCACACGGTGAGCGCGGTGCCGGCCATCAGGCAGAGGAAGACGGTGAAGTAGGTCTTGACCGAGGAGATGTGGGCCGACATGGGCGCCTCGCTAGTGCCGTCCGATCAGATACAGCAGCGGGAAGAGGAAGATCCACACGATGTCCACGAAATGCCAGTACAGCCCGACGCCCTCGACGTAGTTGTAGTTGTCGGGCGTGAAGCGTCCCTTGCGGGTGTGGTACAGGAGCCAGAGCAGCAGCCCCAGTCCGATCACCATGTGCAGGGCGTGCAGCCCGGTCATGCCGAAGTACAGGCCGAAGAAGATGCGCGCCTGGTTGGCGGGTACCGGCTGGCCGTGGTGCTCGCCGGTGAACTGGAACGACGGGCCGGGGATGTGGTGCTCGACGTACTTGTGGTGGTACTCGATTCCCTTGACGCCCAGGAACGTCGTGCCCAGCGCCATGGTCGCGATCAGGAACCAGGCGCTGGCCTTCGACCTGCCGAGCTGCGCGGCGCGCACCGCCAGGGCCATCGTCAAGCTGCTGCCGATCAGCACGACGGTGTTGAACGTGCCGAGCTTCACGTCGAGCTCGGCCGAGGCGGCGGCGAAGCCATCCGGGTACATGTGGCGGTACACCGCGTAGGCGATGAACAGGCCGCCGAAGAACATGATCTCCTGGGCGATGAAGATCCACATTCCGAGCGAGGCGGACTCGCGCTGCTGCTCGTAGCTCTCGAAATGATGGGCGAGGCCCGGGTGCTCCGCGCCGTGGGCGGGAGCTGCCGCGACGGTTTCTGGCGTGCTAGCCAAGCTTGGCCTCCTGCTTGGGGAACGAGTAGGCCTTCTTGCCGTAGTCGTAGGCCTCGCCGACGACGACCGGCATCACCTCGAAGTTCTCGGGTGGCGGCGGCGAGGAGGTTTCCCACTCGAGCCCGACCGCGCCCCACGGGTTCTCGCCGGCCGGCTTGCCGTAGCGCATCGACCAGGCGAAGTAGAAGAGCGGCAGGATGTACCCCACCGCCAGCACCGTCGCGCCGGCCGACGACATCACGTTCAGCACCTGGAACTCCGGCGGATACGCGTGGTAGCGGCGCGGCATGCCGAGGTAGCCGAGCAGGAACTGCGGGAAGAAGGTCAGGTTGAAGCCGATGAACACGATCAGCGCGGCGAGCTTCGACCAGAACACCGGGTACATGCGGCCGGTGATCTTGGGCCACCAGTAGTGGAGGCCCCCCAGGTAGCCCATGATCACGCCGCCGACCATCACGTAGTGGAAGTGCGCCACCACGAAGTAGGTGTCGGTGACGTGCAGGTCGATGCCCAGGGTGCCGAGCATCACGCCGGTCAGGCCGCCGATCGTGAACAGGCCGATGAAGCCCAGGGCGTACAGCATCGGCGTCTCCCAGGACACCGAGCCCTTGTACAGGGTGGCGGTCCAGTTGAAGACCTTGATCGCCGAAGGCACCGCCACCAGCATGGTGAGGATCGAGAACACCAGCGCCGCGTACACCGACACGCCGGCGATGAACATGTGGTGCGCCCAGACCAGGAAGCCGAGCACCGCGATCGCCAGGCTGGAGAAGGCGACGAAACCGTACCCGAACACCCGCTTGCGCGCGAAGGCGGCGACCAGCTCCGAGACCACACCCATCGACGGCAGGATCATGATGTACACCGCCGGGTGGGAGTAGAACCAGAACAGGTGCTGGAACAGCACCGGGTCGCCGCCATATGCCGGATCGAAGATGCCGATGTGGAACAGCCGCTCGCCGGCCAGCATCAGGATGGTGATGGCGACGACCGGCGTGCCCAGGATCATGATCAGGCTGGTGGCGTAGTGCGACCAGACGAACAGCGGCATGCGGAACCAGGTCATGCCGGGGGCCCGCATGCGGTGGATGGTGACGATGAAGTTGAGGCCGGTGAGGATCGACGCGAAGCCGGTGATGAAGATGCCGACCCCGGTGACCACCACCCAGGTGTTCGAGAAGCTGGTCGAGTACGGAGCGTAGAACGTCCAGCCGGTGTCGACCCCGCCGTGCAGCAGCGCGTACAGCGTGATCGCGCCGCCGATGTTGAAGATGTACCAGCTCGCCAGGTTGAGCTTGGGGAACGCCAGGTCCTTGGCCCCGATCATCAGCGGGATCAGGAAGTTGCCGAGCGTCGCCGGCACCGAGGGGATGAGGAAGAAGAACACCATCATGATGCCGTGCATGGTGAACAGCCGGTTGTAGGTATCCGGCTGCACCAGGTCCCCGGCCGGGGTGGCGAGCTCGAGGCGGATCAGCGCCGCCATGATCCCGCCGATCGCGAAGAAGAAAGTCATCGAGATCGCGTACAGGATGCCGATCCGCTTGTGGTCCTTGGTCAGCAGCCACGAGCGCACGCCGTAGTTGGCGTTCAGGTAGTGGACGCGATGGGTGTTGTGCGGTGCCTCGGCGACCGCCGCTTCGCTGCTCATGAGTACCTCAGCCCTTCTTCCCGGGCGCCGGCGTCGGCGTCGCACCGCCGGCCGGCGCCGCCAGCGACTTGATGTAGTTGATCAGCTGCAGGATCTGCTCCTCGCTGACCTGACCCTTGTAGGACGGCATGATCGGCTGGAAGCCGTTGACCACCTTGGCCTGCGGGTTGAGGATCGACTCGCGGACGTAGTCGTCGTCCGCCTTCACGGTCGAGCCGTCGGCGAGCTGCACCTGGCTGCCGTACAGGCCGACCAGCAGCGGGGCGCGCACCGTACTGTCGGTGCGGTGGCAGGTGCTGCAGGCGAGGCTCGAGAACAGCTCCTCGCCGGAAGCGGCGGGCGCGGCGGCGCCGCCACCCCGCGTCAGCCACTGCTCGTAGTCCTTGGGATCCATGACCACGATCGAGCCCACCATGCGCGAATGCTCGGCGCCGCAGTACTCGTCGCAGAACAGGTGGTACGTCCCCACCTTGGTGGCCTGGAACCAGACCGTCGTGTAGCGGCCGGGGATCACGTCGTACTTGACCCGGAAGGCCGGCACGAAGAAATCGTGGATCACGTCCTCCGAGGTCAGCTTGACCTTGATCGGCTTGCCGAGCGGCACGTGGAGCTCGTTGATCTCGCGCACTCCCGACGGGTGCTGGAACTTCCACATCCACTGTTTGCCGATGCCGTAGTACTCGACCGCGTTCGCCGGCGGCCGGGTGGCCTGGAAGTAGACGCGCGCTCCCCAGCCGAACATGACCAGCAGGATCAGCAGCGGGATGACCGACCACACGATCTCCAGCGCGTCGTGCGGCGCCTCGTCCTCGCCGATCTGGTCCGGGCGCCGCCGGCGGTAGCGCACCGCCAGGGCGATCACCAGCACCGCGATCAGCAGCGAGAAGAACGCCGCGACCCCGAGGCCGAAGAAGAAGATGGCGTCGACCTTGGGGGCGATGGTCGAGGCCTGGTCGGGAAACAGCGGAAAATTCTGCCACATAGCCTAGGGAGCGCCTCCCCGCCGGACGCTGCTGCGCGCATTGCGCTCGCGGCGCCAGGCGGCGGTGAGGAAGAGGCCGAGCGAGAGCACCGTCAGGACGCCCCCGGCCCGCACCAGGTTCACGACCGAGGCGCCGTAGCGCCCGGCCGCCGGATCGTAGTGGAAGCAGTACAGGACGATCGCGTCGCTGATCGTGCCCAGCTTGCCGGCCGACGACTCGATCAGCGCCAGCTTGAGGTCGCGGGGCTCGTACTCGACGCCGAACAGGTAGCGCGAGATGCGACCGTCGCCGGTTGCGACGACGAGGCCGCTTGGATGGGCATACTGCTGGGCGGCCTGGTCCCAGGTGTAGCGGAAGCCGACCGCCTGGGTCAGCTTGGCGATCGAGTCCGGGCTGCCGGTGAGGAAGTGCCAACCGGCGGCGGTCTGCGGCCGTCCGTAGCGGTCGAGATAGTTGACCTTCTTCGCCGCCGCGAGCTCCGCCCCTTCGCGCGGGTTGAAGGAGACCGCCACGAACTCGAAGTCGCGCCCCGGCTCGAGCGCCAGCGGCTTGAGGCCGGCGACGGCGCCGTTGAGCACGAACGTGCACAGCATCGGGCACTCGTAGTACACCAGGGCCAGCACCACCGGCTTGCCGTGGAAGAACTGGCGCAGCGCGACCTCGCGTCCGGTCTCGTCATGGAAGACGGCGTCGAGCGGCAGCGGGTTGCCGATCTTCTGGTCGTAGCCGACCTCGCGCAGGATCGCCGGCTTGCCGGCCGCGGTCTCGCCGCGCTCCGGTGGGCCGGTCGAGGGCAGCGCCCAGGCGCGGGCGGCGAGGAGCGCGCCCGCCGCGAGGACGATCGCCGAGCGTCGACGGCGCATCAGGGCCTCCCGGAGTCCGGCGCGGTGGCCGGCGTCTCGGGCCGCTGCGGCAGGCCGCTCTCGAGGACGAGATCCATCGCCCGCGCGATCGGCAGGCGAACGATGCCCTGGTTGCGATCGACCCAGCCGTAGGTCGTGAGCAGGTGCTCCTCGTCGCGCTGCATCTCGCGCATCTCGGCGTCGGGATTGGGTTGCAGCAGCGGTCCGGGTGGCCCCTGGGCCGCGGAGGCGCGGATCTCGCGCTCGAGCGGCGGCGGCGGCGGGGCGGCGGACCTGGCGCCACTCTCCAGGCGGCCGATCACCACCCAGATCAGGCCCAGGGAGAAGAGGATGATCGCGGCGAGCGCCACCGCCATCTTCAGGATCGGTCCGCGCGCGATCTCGGCGTCGATCGGGGGCGTGGGGCTCTTGGGCTCGGAGTCGTGGGCGCTCATGGCGGTCCTAGTCGTTGGCCAGGGCTTCCGGCAGCCAGGGATCGTTGACCGGGAGCAGCGGCCGCTGCTGCAGGTTGCCGAGGAAGAACCACAGCCAGATGCCGCCGAGCGCGATCGGCGCGACGACGTCGAGCCAGTGCAGGGTCAGGCCCTCGGGATGGACCGACGGCACGGTCTGCCACACGAACTCTACCCAGCGCGCCACCAGCACCAGCGCGGCGACCGGCGCCAGGCGCTTGGCGCTGCGCTTCAAGTCGCGCGACAGGAGCAGCACGAAGGGCAACGCGAAGTGCAGGACGATCACCAGCAGCGACACGATCTCCCAGCTGCCGTGCGTGCGGTGGACGTAGAACGGCGCTTCCTCCGGCAGGTTGCCCGACCAGATGATCAGGAACTGGGAGAACGCGAAGTATGCCCACACCATCACGAAGGCCAGCATCAGCTTGCCGTGATCGTGCAGGTGCCAGGGATGGAGGTAGCGCTCCATCGGCTGGCGGCGGGCCAGCCAGACCTCGAACAGGATGATGAACGCCAGCGCGCTCAGGCCCTGGCCGACGATGAAGGAGAGGCCGTAGATGCTCGAGAACCACTTGGGATCGAGCGACATCATCCAGTCGAAGGAGGCGAAAGTCGCGGTCAGGCAGTACAGCACGATGCCGGGCCCGGCGACGATCTGCATGCGCCGCCACAGGCCGGGGTCGGCGGTCTCGTCCTGGCGCCGCGACAGGGCGACGATGCGCAGGCCGAGGAACATCCAGATCGCGAAGTAGATCGCCGCGCGCAGCAGGAAGAAGTTGCGGTTCAGGTACAGCGCCTTGTGCGCGATCAGCGGATCGGCGGTCGCGCCCGGACGGCTCCAGGAGTACAGCTGTTGCATGCCGAGGGCGATGGGCACGAACAGCACCAGCATGACCGGCAGGGTCTTCACCGCCGCCTCGAGCTGGCGCCGGATCACCAGCCCCCAGCCGCCGCGCGACATGTGGTGGAGCATCATGATGACCAGCGAGCCGAGGGTCACTCCCAGCCACAGCAGGTAGCCGATCAGGTAGGAGTGCAGGAACTGGCTGGGCTGGAGCCAGCCGCCGATCGCGCACGCCGCGGCGCCGACCAGACCGACGCCGAGCGCAATGCGGCGCAGGCCGGCGATGTCGGCCTGCGGCGGCTGGCACTCCGCGGCGGTGGGGCGGGCGAGCTCACTCATGGCCGCTCTCCGGCTTGGCCCCGGCCGGGCTGGGGGCCGCGGTGGCTGCTTTCAGCGCGTCACGGTCCTTGGCCGAGAGGTCCGTGAGCTGCGCGTTCTGGCTGAGCTGGAGGGCGCGGATGTAGGCGACGATCGCCCAGCGGTCCGCGGGCGGAATCTGCGAGGCGTAGCTCGGCATGATGTTGAAACCGTTGGTGATGACGTCGAAGAAGTAGCCCGGCTTGGCCTGGCGCAGGCGGTCGTCGTGGAAGGACGGCGGCTGCTTGTAGCCGCGCCGCACGATCATGCCGTGCCCGGTGCCCAGGCGGTCATGGCACGGGGAGCAGAAGATGTCGAAGCGCTCCTCGCCGCGCTGCAGCACCTGGCGGTCGATCTTGAGCGGGAAGGCGGAGACGAACTCGCCGCCCTCCGAGCCAGTGTAGAAGGCCTTGTCGGCGCGCAGGAAGCCGCGCGCCACGGTGTCGGCAGGCGGCGTGCGCGAGGACTGACCGTCGGCGAAGAAGTCGCTCTGCGACAGCGGCTTGACCTTGGGCTGGTTGTGCATGTCCTGGCGGCAGGCGCCGGCGAGCACCACGGCGGCGAGCGCGAGGAGCAGACGGACGAGCGGTCTACGGTTCAACTTCGCTCACCTCGCTCGGGTTCAGGCTGGCGAGGAACTGGCGGGTGCCCTCGCGATCGAACTGCTTGTCGCGTGCCTCGATGCACAGGAAGTAGCGGTCGCGCGAGGCGAGCTCGAAGTTCTTGCTGTTGAACACCGGGTGATAGGGCATCGGCAGTCCGTTGACCGCCAGCATGCCGAGCACCGCCGCCAGGCCCGCCACCAGCACCGTGCACTCGAAGGTCGGCACGATGAACGCCGGCCAGCTGTTGAGCGGCTTGCCCGAGATGTTCATCGGATAGGCGATGACCGACGCCCAGTACGCCAGGCCGAAGCCGCCCAGGCAGCCGGTGAGCCCGCCGGCGAGCACGATTTTCGGCATCGGCGAGTGGTGCAGGCCGAGCGCCTCGTTCAGCGCCTCGATCGGGAACGGGGTGTAGGCGTCCATCCGCTTGTAGCCGGCGTGGCGCGCCCGGCGGGCGCCCTCGACGAGCTCGTCCGGCGAGCGGAACTCGGCGATCAGGCCGTACAGTCGGGCTGCGGTCGCCATCTACTCGGTCTCCTTCGACTTGACCTGCGCCTCGGGCACCAGGGTGCGCATCTCGAAGATCGAGATCATGGGCAGGAAGCGAATGAACAGGAAGATCAGCGCCACGAAGAGGCCGAGCGTGCCGACGAAGGTCATCACGTCCCAGCGCGTGGCGTGGAACATGTTCCACGACGACGGCAGGAAGTCGCGGTGCAGGCTGGTGACGATGATGATGAAGCGCTCCAGCCACATGCCGACGTTCACGAACATCGCCACCACGAAGACGGCGAGGGTCGAGTTGCGCACCCGCTTGAACCACAGCACCTGCGGCACCAGGATGTTGCACAGCCAGAGCATCGCGTACTGGAACCAGTACGGCCCGGTCAGCCGGTTGAGGAACATGAAGCCCTCGTAGTGGCTGCCGCTGTACCAGCCGGTGAAGGCCTCGATCACGTAGCCGTAGGCGACGATCAGCCCGGTCGCCAGCATCACCTTGGCCATGTTCTGAATGTGGCGCTCGGTGATGAAGTCGTGCAGGTCGAAGGCGACGCGCAGCGGGATGGTCAGGGTCAGCACCATCGCGAAGCCGGCGAAAATTGCGCCGGCCACGAAGTAGGGCGGGAAGATCGTGGTGTGCCAGCCCGGCACCACGCCGGCGGCGAAGTCGAACGACACCACGGTGTGGACCGAGATGACGAGCGGTGCGGCCAGGCCGGCGAGCAGCAGGTACGCGGTCTCGTAGTTGTGCCAGTGCCGCGCCGAGCCGCGCCAGCCCATCGCCAGCATGCCGTAGATCATCTTCGCCGCCTTGTTCTGGCTGCGGTCGCGCAGCGTGGCGAGGTCCGGGATCAGGCCGACGAACCAGAACAGGGCGGAGATCGTGGCGTAGGTCGAGACCGCGAAGACGTCCCAGATCAGCGGGCTGCGGAAGTTCGGCCACAGGCCCATCGAGTTGGGGTAGGGCAGCAGCCAGTACGCGAGCCACGGGCGGCCGGTGTGGATGATCGGGTAGAGCCCGGCGCAGGCCACCGCGAACAGCGTCATCGCCTCGGCGAAGCGGTTGATCGAGGTCCGCCATTGCTGGCGCAGCAGCAGCAGGATCGCCGAGATCAGCGTCCCGGCGTGGCCGATGCCGATCCACCACACGAAGTTGGTGATGTCCCAGGCCCAGCCGACCGGGATGTTGTTGCCCCAGATGCCGATCCCGGTCCAGAACAGCTTGGCGAGGGCATTGAGCAGCATCAGCACGATCAGCGCGGAGGCGAAGAAGCCCACCCACCACCAGCGGGGCATCTTGCGCAGCACCACCTCGCTGATCTTGTCGGTGACCGTGGCCGCGGTGTGGCCGGGGGCGATGAACGGCGCCTTGGCCGGGTAGATCGAAGCGTGCAGGGCTTCTTGTTCGCGGGACATCGCTTACGCCTTCTCCGGCCCGAGGAGCTCGGGGTTGGGGTTGCGCAGCCGCGCGAGATAGGTCGTGCGCGGGCGGGTGTTGAGCTCCTCGAGGATGCCGTAGTTGCGCGGGCCGGCCTTGAGCCGCGCGACCCGTGACTGCTTGTCGTTGATGTCGCCGAACACGATCGCCTGCGACGGGCAGGCCTGGGCGCAGGCGGTCACGATGTCGCCGTCGCGCACCTTGCGGTCGGCCTCCTCGGCGGCGATCTTGGCCCGGTTGATGCGCTGCACGCAGTACGTGCACTTCTCCATCACGCCGCGGAAGCGCACCGTGACGTCGGGGTTGTGCAGCAGCTTGAGCACCGGATGGGCGTCGTGGTCCTGGGGCTCGCTCTTGTTGTAGTTGAAGAAGTTGAAGCGCCGCACCTTGTACGGGCAGTTGTTCGAGCAGTAGCGGGTGCCGACGCAGCGGTTGTAGACCATGTCGTTCAGGCCTTCGCTGCTGTGCGAGGTGGCCGCCACCGGGCACACCGTCTCGCACGGCGCCATCTCGCACTGCTGGCACATGACCGGCTGGTGGTAGACCTGCGGGTCGTCGAGGTCGCCGCGGAAGTAGCGGTCGATCCGGATCCAGTGCATCTCACGGCTGTTGCCGACCTGCTCCTTGCCCACCACCGGGATGTTGTTCTCCGACTGGCAGGCGATGACGCAGGCGTTGCAGCCGGTGCAGGCGTTGAGGTCGACGACCA
>Ga0316628_100003492_pt1 | contig 12105 bp, 8 predicted proteins | sample OWC_Aug_M2_C1_D5_FD_207648 | JGI IMG/M metagenome (GOLD analysis project Ga0316628, IMG submission 207648) | Wetland soil microbial communities from Old Woman Creek delta, Ohio, United States - OWC_Aug_M2_C1_D5_C | ecosystem: Environmental > Terrestrial > Soil > Wetlands | place: USA: Ohio...
CTTGGCCCTGGCCCATCATTCCCTGCCCCTGGCCCATCATCATCCCTTGACCGCAGCCCATCATTCCCGGCTGTTGTTGGGCTGGCGTGGCCTGGTCCTGTTGAGGCTGGGCCGCTGGTGATTGCTGCGGCGCCGCTTTGATCCCGATGGCCAAAAGCGCCGCCATCAGTAAAGTGCCCGTGAGAATTTTGGTTTTCATGTTGTTCCCCCCTGCGCCGATTCTGGCCATGCACAACAAAAGCTGGCGCAGTCAACTTCCCTTCGGGTGCGACCTTTCCATCTTTCGTACCCAATGTCATTTTCGCATTTCACGCCGACGCGCTCTGTGCGCCCTGTCACCCTGGATTGTGATTTCCGATACATGGATATTCCCGGAATGGCGGGGCCGCACCATTGTTCCTCAAGGGTGCGGGTCTAGAAGCTATCTGGCACTGTTGACGTCCTGGATGAAACAGTGGATTTGCATTCCGCGCAGCGCATCTGCTGTAGCCGCCTCTTCAGAGGCGGGGATTTGATTGCCAATGGTGAAGAAAACCCCCGCCTCTGAAGAGGCGGGCTGCGGCAGGCGCGTCCATTCTTGAGGATGTCAACAGAGCCAAGCTACCTCGTAAACCAATTGGCCGCGGTTTTCTCCCTTCGGAACGCCGCCTTGGCGTCGCGCCACCGGCGCGAAGGTGACTAGCCCGGGGCAGCGCCCCGGGTATCGTGCCCCTCTCTGTTGGTCCGCCCTGTAGGGGCGGAGGGTCCCTTGCGCCCTTTCAGGGCGCACCACAATCGATGGACTCCGAAACCCGGGGCGCTGCCCCGAGCTGGTCACCTTCGGCGCTTTCAGCGCCGAAGCATCTCGGTTTGCATGAGCTCTTGGAAAATTAAAGTTATCGTGCCCACCCGCTCCATTCAATTATGAGATGGCTTGTAGCCAGAGAGCCACTAAAATCACGCGGTCAGATTTGCCTTGCGCAGCCGCAGCGCATTCGTAATTACAGACACCGAACTGAAACTCATCGCCGCCGCCGCGATCATCGGGCTGAGCAGCAATCCAAAAAACGGATACAAAATCCCCGCCGCCACGGGCACTCCGAGCGAGTTGTACACAAACGCGAAAAACAGATTCTGCTTGATGTTGCGCATGGTCGCGCGGCTCAGCGCGCGGGCGCGCACGATGCCGCGCAGGTCGCCCTTCACCAGAGTGACCCCGGCGCTTTGCATGGCCACGTCCGTGCCCGTGCCCATGGCGATGCCGACTTGCGCCTGCGCCAGCGCCGGAGCATCGTTGATGCCGTCGCCGGCCATTGCCACGAACCGGCCTTCGCCTTGAAGACGCTTCACGATGGACGCCTTGTCCTGCGGCAAAACTTCCGCGATCACTTCATCGATGTGCAGATTCGCCGCCACGGCTTCGGCCGTCGTGCGGCTGTCGCCGGTCAGCATGATGATTCGCATGCCGTCTTTGTGCAGCCGCTGAATCGCCTCCGCCGTGGATTCCTTGATGGGATCGGCCACGCCGAGCAATCCGCCAATTTTTTTTTCGATCACCACATACATGACCGTCTGACCCTCGGCGCGCAGCGATTCCGCTTTCGCGGCAAGCGGCCCGGCGTCCACGTGCAGTTCTTCGAGAAGTTTTTCATTTCCGAGCGCAACCGGAGAGCCTTCCATCAGGCCGCGCACGCCGCGCCCCGTCAGAGACTCGAACGCTTCCACCTGCGAAAACGCAAGGCCGCGTTCCTCCGCGCCTTTCACGATGGCCGCCGCCAGGGGATGCTCGCTGCCGCGTTCCAGGCTGGCCGCAAGACGCAGCAGTTTCTTCGCGTCCATGCCCTGCGCGGGTTCGATGGAAATAAGTTTCGGCTCGCCCTCGGTCAGCGTGCCGGTCTTGTCCACGACGAGAGTGTCCACCTTGCGCATCAGCTCGATCGCTTCTGCATTCTTAAAAAGCACGCCCAGCGTCGCGCCCCTCCCGGTCGCCACCATGATGGACATCGGCGTGGCAAGCCCCAGCGCGCAGGGACACGCAATAATCAGCACTGCAACCGCATTTACGAGCGCGTGCGCCATCCGCGGAGACGGCCCCCACGCCGCCCAGACGGCAAAGGTGAGCAACGACACGCCCACGACAACGGGAACGAAGTAGCCCGCGACCACGTCGGCGAGCTTCTGAATCGGCGCCCGGCTGCGCTGCGCTTCTCCCACCATGCGCACGATCTGCGCCAGCAATGTTTCCGAGCCGACGCGTTCGGCGCGCATCACGAGCGAGCCCGTGCCGTTCACGGTCGCTCCGGTCACGCGCGAATCTTTCGCTTTTTCAACGGGAATCGGTTCCCCGCTGATCATCGATTCGTCCACACTGCTCGATCCTTCGAGTACGACGCCGTCCACTGGAATTTTTTCGCCGGGACGCACACGCAGCCGGTCGCCCGGTTTTATATCGCCGAGCGGCGCGTCCACTTCCGAACCGTCATCGCGAATGAGGCGCGCCGTCTTCGGCGCAAGGCCCAGCAGCGCCTTGATCGCCGCGCCCGTCCGGCTCCGCGCACTCAGTTCCATCACCTGGCCAAGCAGCACCAGCGTCGTGATCGCCGCCGCCGCTTCAAAATAGACGTCTACTTCCCCGAACAGCCCGCGAAACGATGCCGGAAAAATTCCGGGAGCGACGAAGGCCGCCACGCTGTATCCATACGCGACCCCCACGCCCAGCCCGATCAGCGTGAACATGTTCAGATTCCGTGTAACCAGCGACCGCACCCCGCGCACAAAGAACGGAAATCCCGCCCAGAGCACCACCGGCGTCGCCAAAACAAATTCAAGAAATTGCAAGTCCCTCGGTGAAGCGCCGCGCAGGAGCCTCGCGACGCCGGGAATGACATCCGCCATGGCAACAAGCAACACCGGAATGGTGAGCGCCACGCTGATCCAGAACCGCCGCGTCATGTCCACGAGTTCCGGATTCTTCTCTTCCTCGACGCTCACGGTCCTGGGCTCGAGCGCCATCCCGCAGATCGGGCAATCCCCCGGCGCGTCTCTCACAATTTCCGGATGCATGGGGCAGGTGTATTCGATTTTCGTCTCCGGCAGCGCCGCAACCGCGGGCTCCAGCGCCATCCCGCACTTCGGGCAATCCCCCGGCCCTTGCTGGCGAACTTCCGGATCCATCGGGCAGGTATATTCGTTTTGTTCAGCTCTTGGCGGCGCGATTGGCGCGTTAGACGCGGCAACGGCGCCCGCGGCCGCGGCCGGCGCGATTTGGATTTGAGCGGAAGGCGCCGGTGCAATCTGTACGGGCCGCGCGGACATGGGCGCGATGCCCACAACCGTCTTGGGAGCCAGATATTTGCCCGGGTCCGCCTTGAATTTTTCCTTGCAGCCCGGACAGCAGAAGAAATACGTCTTTCCCGCGTGCTCGTGCGTCGCTTTCGCCCGCGCCGGGTCCACCATCATTCCGCACACAGGATCTTTTTCGAGAGGAGCGGCTGTTGCGTTCATGGCGGATCACCTCGACTGCAGTTGCATCAGGTTCAGCAATTCTTCGTACATAGCTTCGGCACGGCCCGGCGCGGTGTCCCGTATGGCGTCGGCGGCGCAATGGCGCAGGTGATTTTTCATCAGCGCCCGTCCCACCGAACGCAGGGCTTCCTGCACGGAAGATAATTGCACCAGGATGTCCGCGCAATACCTGTCTTCGGCTACCAGCCGCTGCAGGCCGCGGACTTGGCCTTCAATGCGGCGCAGGCGCTTCAGGTTGGAGGATTTGATTTCCGGATCGACATGAGAGGCCTTGCGACTTTTGTCGCGCGCGCCGCAGCCGCAGGCGGCCGCTTCCCTGTAATCCTTTAAAATCTTGCTGGCCATCGTCTCACCCCGCCGGGAATGTTCCCGGAAAAACATTAACATACCCCCTCCCCCTATGTAAAGGCGCAGCGGCTCTCCCTCCTGCTGGTATAATCAGCGCATGACACTGATGGAGATCACCTACGAATTGCAGTCGCCGCTGAAGACCGAGCAGCTCCGCGCGCTGGGCCGCTTTGCCAACACCTACGGCCTGCGCCGCTTCCGCGTGGATGAAAGAACAAACCGCCTGTCGTTTGAATATGACGCTTCAAGGTTGAAAGAAACCGAAGTGGCGCACGTGCTCAGGCAAGCGCGCATTCCCATACTCGGCCGCGTGGAACCGGTGGCGGCCGTCTCGCAGCTATAGACGCGGCACCGAAGTTGAATGCTTTGGAGAAAATGATTTCGCGGGTTTTCCCGCGGGCGCACGGTTGGGCACACTGATTTTTTCCACGAGTCAGGGTTAACTCATAGGCTCCGGACGCGGCCAAGGCAAAGCGGTTGCCTCAATAATGCGGCACACTCATACAGGTACGTTTCCGCAGACATAAGATTGACCTCTCACTGCGAAAACAAGTTTTAGCAACGGCGCATCTGATTTCGCCACCCCTTCAGCAACACCTAAGCGAATCCATTTCGGAACCTGGAGCCGTCCGCAATTGCGGGGCGCCACCCTCCGGTTGAGGTTTGGTGAAAGAGCCTCAACCATCGGATGCCTTTAATGACGCGGCACTCCGGACGATGAACTGCGAATGCACGGTAAAAAAGGGGCAAGATGCGTTGGTACATGAATTTATCGATCCGGTACAAGCTGCAAGGCATTGTCATGCTGAGCACCAGCGTGGCCCTGCTCGTGGCTTCGGTGTTGTTTACTCTGTATAGCCGCTCCACCTTCCTGGAAGGGAGGACGCGAGATCTCACGGCTTTGGCAAGAATGGTTGGATCGAACAGCGCCGCGGCGTTGAGTTTTGGCGATGCGACAGCGGCGCGAGAGCTTCTGTCCGCGCTGGAGGCCAAGCCGTATGTGATTCGTGCCTGCATTTACGACAAGGACGGCAAAGTCTTCGCGAAATACAGCCGTGAAGCGGCTCCGAATGATTTCACTCCCGCTCCGGCGCAGAGCCAGGAAACCGTCGTCGTTGGACGGAACATGGTGCTGTTCCAACCGGTGACCCTGAATGACATGTTCATCGGGACAGTTTTTCTCGAGTCCGATCTGACGGATCTCAGCAAGCAGACCATCAGCTTTGTTGAAATTGCTTCCCTGATATTGCTCGCTTCATTGGCAGTGGCTTTCGCGTTCGCTTCCCGGTTGCGGCATATAATCTCCGACCCGATCCAGGAACTGGCGGAGACGGCATCCTCCGTCTCGGCCCACGAAAGCTATTCCGTTCGGGCGACGAAGAGAGGAAACGACGAAATTGGTCTCCTCTTCGATCAGTTCAACAGCATGCTCGGCAGAATCGAGCACAGGGATGCCGCCTTGCAACAGGCGCACAACGGGCTCGAAGCGCGCGTGGATGAACGCACGCGCGAGTTGCAAAAAGAAGTCGCGGAAAGAAAGCAGGCGGAACGGGCTCTGGAAGAACGCACCTTTTTTCTGAACTCCCTCATTGAACACAATCCCGTGGCCATTGCCGCGATCAATGCGGACGGCGCCATGCAGATGTGCAATCCGGCGTTTGAGACCTTATTTCTGTTTCGCCAACAAGACATCCTGGGGCTGCCGTTGCACAAGCTGTTAGCCACGCCTGATATTTACGAGGAACTGGCTTCCAACAGGGAAAAGATCTCGCTTGGCAACGCCATCCGTCTGGTAACCCGGCGCGGCCGCAAGGACGGCACACTGGTCGACGTGGAGGCGTACGCGGTGCCTCTCAGCCGCAACGGAGAACACACGGGCGCTCTGTTGCTCTACCAGGACATTACCGAACGCAGGCGCGCCGAGGAGAAGATGCAACGCGCGAAGGAAGCGGCGGAAGTGGCCAATCGCGCCAAAAGCGAGTTTCTGGCCAATATGAGTCATGAGATCCGCACACCCATGAATGGAATCATTGGCATGACCGAACTCGTTCTCGACACCGAGCTGGATGCTGAACAGCGCAACTACTTGAACTTGGCAAAAGTATCCGCCGATTCCCTTCTCACCCTGATCAACGACATTCTGGATTATTCCAAGATCGAGGCGGGGAAATTGGAGATAGAAGTGATTGATTTCAATTTGGGCGATTGCGTTGGCGATACCATGAAAGCGCTGAGTTTTCGTGCCCACCAGAAGGGTCTCGAACTCGCCGTGGAAGTTGAACCCGATGTTCCGGATGCGCTGATAGGAGATCCGGGGCGTTTAAAACAAATTATCGTCAATCTGGTTGGCAACGCCATTAAATTCACCGAGCGGGGCGAAGTGACGGTGCGCGTGGAGACAGAATCGAGGACACAGGACCACATCAAAATACACTTTACCGTCGCTGACACCGGAATTGGTATCCCTCGTGACAAACTAACCTCGATCTTTGAGCCCTTCCAGCAGGCCGACGGCTCCATGACACGTAAGTTCGGAGGGACCGGATTAGGTCTGACGATTTCTACAAAACTGCTGGAACGGATGGAGGGAAGAATTTGGGTCGAAAGCGAGCCCGGACATGGCAGCCGCCTCCATTTTATTATTCGCTTTGGCTTGCAAAAAACGCCGGTAAGGACCATCGTCCCGCGGGATCCATTGACCTTGCATGGCATGCGTGTGCTCGTGGTGGACGACAACGCTACCAACCGGCAGATTTTGGTGAAAATGCTCGAAAACTGGCGCATGAAACCAGTGGCAGTCGAAAGCGGCGCAAAGGCGATACTGACTTTGAGAGAGACCGAGGAATTAGGGGAAACTTTTCCATTCATTCTGATCGACGCTCAAATGCCCGTAATGGACGGATTTACCTTAACCGAACTCATTAAGCAAAATCCAGACTGGGGAGGCGCCAAGGTGATGATGCTCAGTTCCGCCGGACAACGAGGCGATGCCATCCGCTGCCGTGAACTGGGCATAGCCGCTTATCTGACCAAGCCTATTCGTAAGGTAGAACTGCTGGATGCCATTCTGACTGCTTTCGGAACGCGTCCCGAACATGGGCTCTCGCCCGCGCTAGTTACTCGTCACTCGTTACGGGAGAATCGAATTCATCTCCGCATCCTTCTAGTCGAGGACAACGCCGTAAATCAATTGCTCGCACTCCGATTACTGGAAAAGCATGGGTACGCGGTTGGTGTGGCCGAAAACGGCAAAAAAGCACTGGAAGCCATCGAGAAGGAACAGTACGACGTGGTCTTAATGGATGTGCAAATGCCGGAGATGAACGGTTGGGAGGCAACTCAGGCCAACAGGGAAAAAGAGAAAGCGACCGGTGAACACATCCCGATCATCGCGATGACGGCCCATGCGATGAAGGGCGACGACGAACGCTGCCTCGTAGCTGGAATGGACTTCTACCTGAGCAAACCGATACGCACCCAGGAATTGCTTGCCATACTCCATAAAATCGGAAGCCGTAACGCTGACGCTCACGTTTCCGTTGAAACGCCTGAAACAAATTTCAAATAGAACGCCGGAGATGCGCCATGCCATCGCTTTGCCATCGCTTTTAGTGATCCAAAGCCCCTGGAACGCAGTCCGCGCAAACGGAAGTGGTCATCATCGGCCCCCCTGGCGGCGCCGTTGGTGAAATGGGAGTTGCACGTATTCTTTTCCCCACTGCGACACCTGAGGCGAGCGCGGCTGTACAAGCGAGGCCATCGAGAATATGCGCCGGGTTTGCGGCTATTGCAGACTTTCCGGCCAGGTGGCGCAAAATTGGACAAAGTGGAATACCGGAATTTCCGACCGCGGAGGAGAAACCCGCCACGGTTTGATTGACTGGTTAGGGAGATTTAAGCCACTGCGGGGGCAAAACATTGATTTAGAAAACGAACGGGGCCCTCGCTTGGGAACGAGAGCCCCGAAAGACGCATTCCGTTTCCCGATCTTTTTTTTTGTCGACCGGGGCGTGGGGTCATCCATCCTAGCTTCCCTCTCAGAGGCAGGTGGGAACGACCAGCACTCGTCCTGGAGCAAGCCCCTTCCCCCTCGCTCGAGGACTTGTGAAAGTCGTCTATCGGAATGCGTCCACGTTCGAATAGCAATGCACGCTGCGGACCAATCTCGCGGGCATTTGCCTTCGCGGGATTTCCTTATTTTTGTTGAGCATCTGTAAATGCCCTTCTGAAAAATGTCTGCTGGGTTCCGCCCCGAATCCTGATTCGGGAAGAAAGGCTCCCGCCTCGGGAATTTTCATGTTATCCACATTGTGAATTTCTCATTCTTGTATGCTTTCACGTTTCGTGACCTCACAAAGTGTCAAGAATAATGACACCTCATCGCCTTGCCCGATCGCGCAGCCGCTGCCCTCGCTCCCAGTTCTATTGCTATCCAGAACCAAAATTGCACGGGCCGGCACGGAAACAATTTCAGCGCTGAGAAATGGGGCAAAATGGACCCCAATACCGTTTCGGAGCAGCAGGCTCCTTCACGGCCCCCCGAAACCCTAGAATCTTGCTGATTCGACGGTACTTACTAAACTCAGAGAATCCACTTTTGGAACCTCACGTGCCCATATTTCCGATGAGGAACCATCGAATGAAGCGGAAGCGACTTGGGGAGTTGCTGCAGGAAAGAGGGAAAATTTCCGCGGAGAGTCTCCAGCAATTATTCAGCGATCAGAAAAATAGCGCCGTGCGCCTGGGCGAACTTATCCTGGCACGCGGCCTGGTTGAGAAATCCGCCCTGACTAAGGCTCTGGAAGAAGTCTCGCGGATACCCTATCTGGACTGCACGAACGTCACCTGTGAGCCCGCAGCGCTGAAAGCGATACCCTACGAGGTCGCGCGTCGGCTGGCCGTGCTGCCCATCCGCTTCGAGCCATCGGCGCTCGTCATCGCATTGGCCGAACCCCAGAATCTGGTAGTCCTGGACGAACTCCGCTTCATCTCAGGAAAGACGATCTCGCCCCGAATTGGATTTCTGGTTGAAATTGCGGAGGGCATTTCCCGGAACTATGGCGCCGGCCATTTGAGCACCGGGACGAACGAAGAGAATACTATCGGGACGGGGCAGCTGCCCGAATCCCTTCCGGAAATGGAATTCCTTTCCACCAGTTCGCGGCAGGCCAACAAAGAGGCCATCCAGGAAATTCAAACAGAACTGCAGCAAAAGAGCACCCCGGCGGTCCGCCTGGTCACCAAGATCATTCGCGATGCGATATCCAGGCAGGCCAGTGACGTTCATATTGAGCCCCAGTCTGCCGTGACCGTCGTTCGCATTCGCGTGGATGGCGTGCTTCGGGAACTCATGAAGATTCCGCGCACCCTGCAGAATTCCCTCATTTCCCGCATCAAAATCCTTTCAGACATGGACATTGGCGAGCGCCGCTCCCCCCAGGACGGGCGTTTCATGGTGACGATTGGACCTTACAAAGTCGATATGCGCGTGTCCACACTGCCCACCCAATTTGGCGAAAAAATTGTCATGCGGCTGCTGGAAACTTCCGCGCCGCTGCTTACCTTCGCCAGCCTCGGATTCCCTCCGGAAATGTCCAGCCGCATTACGGAACTGCTGGCTTTGCCGCAAGGCATGCTGCTGGTCACCGGACCAACCGGCTCGGGCAAAAGCACCACTCTGTATTCCGCGCTCAACCTGTTGCGAAAACCCGCGGTCAATATTGTCACCGTCGAAGACCCGATCGAATACGAATTGCCCGGAATCAACCAGGTGCACGTGAATGCCAAGACCGGGCTGACGTTTTCCAGTTGCCTGCGCTCGATCCTGCGGCAGGATCCCAACGTCATCATGGTGGGTGAAATTCGCGATCTGGAAACCGCCGAAATCGCCCTGAAAGCGGCGCAGACCGGCCATCTGGTTCTCTCGACCTTGCACACAAATGACAGCATTTCGGCCGTCGCCCGCCTGCTGGACCTGGGTATCCCCGAGTATCTGATTGCCTCGTCGTTGACGGGAATCCTGGGACAGAGACTGGTCCGAAAACTCTGTTCCTGCCGCGTCTATGAACGGCCAAACAATGAATATACCGATCGTCTGTTCGCGGCGGGTTGGACACAGGCTCCGGCGCAAGTCGCGCGCGCGGTGGGTTGCCCGTTGTGTGATCAGACCGGATTCAAGGGACGCGTCGGTATCTACGAGTTGCTCGTTCTGGACCAGCCCATCCGTGCGGCTCTGCGCGGCGGGTTTAAGCCGGAATTGATTCGCAACGCCGCCATGGCCTCGGGAATGCGCCGCATGCAGGACGACGCCTTTGAAAAATTATTCATGGGCATCACCACTCTGGAAGAACTGCTGCGCGTTGTCCCCGTCGAAAATGTGACCCTATCGGAGTGCGAGGAGTGCGGGCATGAGCTTCTCCCCGCATTCCAATTTTGTCCCTATTGCGGGCAGCGGCGTACTGTCCTGAGCCAAAAACCAAATACGCCGAATCCTACCTCGGAAGGAGTTCTTTCATCATGAAACGAGTGAAACCAGGTGAGGAATTTGAATCTAAGCGCGGCGTGCCTCGATTTCACCAGGTCAAAGAACTCCATTTGAGCTATGAAGGGACAGGCGTAGATATACCCATTCGCCCTCCGGACATCAGCGTACAGGGGATGTTCGTAAACACTTCGACACATTTTCCGGAAGGCGCCGTCGTGATTCTTCGATTTCGCTTGACGCGGTCGAACATCGAAGTTCAGACTCGTGGTGAAGTCCGCTATTGCCTCCCTGGCATAGGGATTGGGGTGGAATTTATCGGAATCGGTGCTGAAGCAAAGCGCGCCATCGAAGAGGACATCGAGAGCGCTTCCCGATCCTGCACCTGAGAAATGCCCCAGGGAACCCGGCATGACGTGTAACTTCCTGCAGATAAACCACTTCTGCTGAAATCGACGCAAGTGCCAGGAGCCTTTCATGGATTCGACGTCCGTGCAGTCGCCACCATCCTCTGTTGCCGTTGCCGACGCTCCTTCGACGCCTGCTCCTGCTCCGGCAGCCAAGGTAGTGTCTACGGCCGCCATAGTGGCCACCATGCTCCAGGTATCGAAGCAGGTGAGCGACCTGATCTTTTCCCCCGGTCGCCCTCCGCAAGTCGAGCTGACCGGGCAATTGAAAGAAGTGAACATTGCGGGAGTGGGTAAATTGAATCCCGAGGCCACTCGCCGAATTGCCGTCGATCTGATTGGAAAGAATGAACTTGTTGCCGGAAAACTGGAAACGGAAGGGTCCGCCGACCTCTCCTATAGCCTGCCCGGGATTGCCCGTTTCCGCGTGAATGTTTTCCGCCAGCGGGGAACTTACGCGATCGTCATGCGCGTTATCCCCCAAGTGATCCCCGATTTCAACACGCTTAGTCTACCGCCTCAACTCGGGGAAATCGCCGAATTGCGCAATGGAATCGTGCTGGTGACCGGCCCAACAGGCTCGGGAAAATCCTCCACACTTGCCGCTATCTTAAACAAAATAAATGAGGAAAAGGCGTATCACATCCTCACCATTGAAGACCCGATCGAGTTCCTTCACCTGCATAAGAAATCGACCATCCATCAGCGTGAACTTCACAGCGACACGCCGAGTTTCGCACTGGCCCTGCGCGCGGCGTTACGCCAGGCCCCCAAGGTCATCCTGGTAGGAGAAATGCGCGACAAGGAAACCATCGAGATAGCTCTGGAAGCTGCTGAAACGGGCCACCTGGTCTTCTCTACCTTGCATACCATCGATGCCTCGAAGACCGTCGAACGCATTATCGGCGTCTTCCCACTTTCTGACCAGCAGGCCATCCGCAGCCGTATCTCCAAGGCCTTCCGTTACATCATTTCCCAGCGCCTGATGCCCCGAAAAGATGGGTCAGGGCGCGTCGCCGCCATCGAAATCCTCAAGTCCACCATGCGTACCCGGGATTACGTGGAAAAGGGAGAAGGCGATGGCAAAACCCTGGTTGATGCCATGCGCGATGGCACAACTGAAGGAATGCAGTATTTTGACGGCGAACTCGAACGCATGATTCGCGCCGGAATCGTGGACATGGAAACCGGGCTCGGCTACGCCTCCAATGCAGGAAATCTGCGGCTGGAGCTTTCCGATTTGGCCGAATCCCCCGCGTCCAGTTCTTAAAAACTTCGGCACGCCACTCCAGTGCCCCTGCCGTAAGAAACGATCGAAAATATCCCATTCTGGGCGACCGCACTAATCTCCATCATATCAACTAG
>Ga0316628_100003493_pt1 | contig 12103 bp, 10 predicted proteins | sample OWC_Aug_M2_C1_D5_FD_207648 | JGI IMG/M metagenome (GOLD analysis project Ga0316628, IMG submission 207648) | Wetland soil microbial communities from Old Woman Creek delta, Ohio, United States - OWC_Aug_M2_C1_D5_C | ecosystem: Environmental > Terrestrial > Soil > Wetlands | place: USA: Ohio...
GTGGGTTGCCGGCGTCGTGGGTCACGATCACCTGGCGGTCGGCCAGCGCCTGCTGCAGGTCCCACACCACGCGGTAGGGGTTGATCGGCACTTCGTCGGACGTGAGCCGTGGCATCCACTCTGCCAACCAGGCGTCCTTGACCGTCTTGACCTGCTTGGCCACGTCGCCCTTGTCGCGGCGGCCACGCGGCCCAAGCTGCCGTTGTACCTCCTCGTTCATCTGTCGAAGGACCAGCTTCGCATCGCCGATCAGGAGGTGCTGGGCCGTGTAGTCCTTGTTCAGGTCCCGGTCGTCGACGGTCAGCTGCACGGCCAGCTTGCCCTTGGGGATCGGGGCGGCAAACGGGGAAATGGAGAGGCTGGCGCCGGCCCCGAAGACCAAGTCCGCCTCGGCGAGGTATCGCGTGACGGCTCGAGGCCAGGCCAACCCGCCGCTGCCGATGGAGAGCGGGTGGCGCTCCGGGAATGCGCTCTTTCCTGAAAGGGTCGTCATGACCGGGGCTTGCAATAGCTCCGCAAGTTCCACCAGCTCCGCCGAGGCCTGGGCGTACAGGATTCCCAGGCCGGCGTGGATGAGGGGGAGTTTGGCGGCGACCATGGCCCGGACGGCGGCGGCCACGGCGGCGGGGTCCGCCATGGTCTTGGTGGTCGTGACAGGCGAGTACGCGATGGCCGCCTCGTCCACGTCCGCCAGCATCAAGTCCCAGGGAAGTTCGAGCGCGACCGGCCCGGGGCGCCCGGTCCGGAGGTAGGTAAAGGCTCGTCGCAAGAACTCGGCGATCCTGTCGCCCCGGTTCACCCGGGCCACCCATTTCGTGACGTGCTGGAAATTCATGACAGCGTCGAACCCGGGCTGCACGCCCGTCCGGGGTTCTGGTGTGCCCCCTGGCAAGAAGAGGATGGGCGTGGAATCGGAGTAGGCCTGCGCGAGGCCCCCGAAGGAATTCTCGGTACCCGGGCCGTACTGGACGGTACAGACGCCGATGCGCCGGCCGTTAGTCGCCCTGGTGTAGCCGTCCGCCATCCCGAGGACGGCCCGCTCGGTCCGGGCCATGATGGGTCGAATCCCCAGCTCCGCGCTGGCGTCGATCACCTGGTTGATGGGAAAGCAGAAGAGGCACTCGACGCCTTCCTGTTTCAGGATGCTGGCGACCGCTTTCGCCGCTTTCATCGCACTCCTCCAATCACGTGTGTGTGGCAATCTGGCAACTCGGCAAAGCCAATGAAGAACGCAAGACCGACAACCGACAACCGGCCAATAGGGGAGGCATTGATCGGTTCTCGGTTGTCCGTTGTCCGTCTTGCATTGGCTGTAGCACTGCTAGCCGCTCGATCGCCTGTCTTCGATCAGCTCGGCCAGGCGCGTATCCACGTGGGCGGTCACCTGCTCCAAGAGCGCCGAGGCGTCCTTGAGCACCGCATCGCACTTGGCGCGCATCTCCGTGACGAATGACCGATCGGTGATGTCCTTGAGGTTGATGAGGACGTTCCACACTCCGCCGCGGATGCCCGCATGGGCCGCCTCGGCGCCGACGGCGCCGTCGGTGATGGAGCTCACATTGCCGTGCCGCACGACCGTCCACGCCGCTTGCATCGCCTGGTAAGCGGCCAGAGCCGTCTGGTAGGGAACGCGCACCGCGGCCTTCAACCCTTCCTGCATCTGCTGCTCGCGCGCGGCCTTCTCCGCCGCGGTGCCGGCGGGGAGGCGGCGGGCCTCCATGTACGCGTTGAACGCATTGGTATCCTCGTCCACGGCCAGGACCAGTTCGTCCTTGACGCGCTGGGCGATCTTGGCGGCGTCCAGCAGTTCCGATGCGGCCGTGGCCGACTCCACCTTGTCCTGCCACAGGTTCGCCACCATCGAGGCGAGCGCGGCGCCGAGGGCGCCGGCCAGCGCCGCCACCGACCCGCCTCCAGGGGCGGGCGTGTCGCGCGAGACCTCGTCGGTGAACTCCGTGACCGTCATCCGGACCAGGCCCTTCGGGAACCCGCGCGGGAGGCCGAGGACCTTCTTGGAGAAGTCGAAGGGGGCGATGTCGGCCAACCCCATCGAGAAGATGGCCATCTGGAGGATGTCGGGGATCGGCAGGAAGGGCGACTTCCCTTGCGCCTGCAGGTAGTACCGGCCGGCCTCGAGGAGCGCCGGGTATGGGATCAGGCCGACGACTTCGCTCCCCGTGACGACCAGACCGCGCTCCACGGCCAGGCGCCGCGCCTCTTCCAGGACGACGTGCGGCGGCGTGACCTTGTAGTCGGTCAGGTTGATGGAGATCTGCGCCCGCTTGTACTCGTCCACGTACCAGCCAATGGCCTTGCAGTGGCTGAACTTTCCAGCCCGGTAGACCTTCTGCCCGACGAGAGGCTTCGCCGGGTCCACGTCGTTCAGGCGCAGCAGCTCCTCGACGTCGTACCCGTGAGCGAAGCGGCAGTGGGTGACCGTGTCGGCGAAGGTCGAGCCGACGAACTCGCAGTTCCCGCAGGGGTACGCACCGTCCCGGTAGGTGAGGATCTTCCCCTTGGCGTAGAACGGCGAGCCGGTGGCTTCCCGCGCCACGCGACCGCGCTCGCGGAGCTCGAAGGCGATGTCCGTGGCAAGCGCCTTGTCCCGCGTGTTCAGTGTCACGTTGTACGCGATGAGGAATTCGCGGGCGCCGATTACCGTCGCGCCGGCCCGGGCGTTGAGTCGCGCCGGGCCGAAGTCCGGCGCCCACTCGGGATCGCGGAGCTTGTCTGCCAACCCCTCGTACTCGCCCTTCCGGACGGCCGCCAGATTCTTCCGCTCGGGCCGGCTCGCCGCGGCTTCGTACAGATAGACGGGGATGGCCAGCTCGCGCCCGACGCGCTCGCCGACGCGCCGCGCGATGGCCGCGCAGTCCTCCATGGCCACGCCGGAGATCGGGACAAACGGGCACACGTCGGTCGCGCCCATCCGCGGGTGCGCGCCGTGGTGCTGGGCCATGTCAATGACCTGGGCGGCCTTGGCGATGGCCTGGAACGCCCCCTCGGCCACGGCGTCCGGGTTGCCCACGAACGTCACCACGGTGCGGTTCGTGTCCGCGCCCGGGTCCACGTCCAGCAGGGTCACGCCCGCGATCGCCTCGATGGCGTCCGTGATCTGCTTGATCTTCGCCTTGTCTCGCCCCTCGGAGAAATTGGGGACACACTCCACCACGCGCTGGTCCATGAGCGGGCATCCTCCTCGAGAAGAGTGTGAGGCCGCCTTCCCGGCGATCCGACGGGCGGGAGCATGACGCAGGGACTCGGAGGCTGTCAAGGAAAAGGGGCAGTGGGGCGCCCGGTCATCCTGACGACGAGACGCGGTCCGGCCGCTGTCTCCCGCCACGCCCGCCTGTCTCCGCGAGCCACAGTGCCGCGGTGATCAGGGCCAGGGCGAGCAGTGTGCGGCCGAGGTTCTGCAGCGTCGGGAGCGGCTCGAAGACCAGCCACGAGACCGCGATCGCCAGCGGCACCTTGGCGTTGTTGCAGGCCGCGGCGGTGCCCTCGCGGCTCCTGCGCACACCGACGTTCCACAGGAAGAATCCGAGCCCGGACGGCACGAGTCCAAGGTAGAGAATGGTGGCGACCTGCGCGGCCGTGAGGGCGGCGATGGCGTCCGGCATGCCGGTACTCAGGCTGACGGGGACTGCGGTGAGGAGGGTGCTTCCCAGGTACAGCGCGGCGAAGACCTCCGAATCTCGGAGAGAATCTCCGGGAGGAAGCAGGCGGCGGTACCACACCTGACCGGCGGCAAAGGCGAGGTTGGAGAGTTGCACGAGGCCGATGCCGATGAGGTCGGCGGCGGCGCTGCCGCGGGTGACGAGCCACGCTCCGGCCACGCTGACGACTGCGGCGAGCAGATCGCGCGGCCGAAAGGTTCGGGAGGACAGGTCTGCGAGCAGCACGACGTACAGGGGCGTGAAGATCGTCCAAAGCGCGACCTCCGACGCTTTCAGGTGCGCGAAGGAGGCAAGGTAGGCGGTATACATGAGGCCGTACTGCACGGCGCCGCACAAGAGCAGCATCGCGAAAAGGTGCCGCGGGATCTTCCGGGGGCGGCACCACGGCAGGAACAGGAGCGCGGACAATCCGAGGCGGAGGAAGGCCACCAGGTGCGGCGGCACGCCGGCGAGCTGCGTCTTGATGAGCCCGAAGGAGAAGGCCCAGATCAGGGATGCGGCAAGCAATGCGGGCATGAGGTACTCGTGCCTGTGTGGGTGCGACGCTCAACCGGCTCGACGCCGCCCACGGGACCGAGCGCGGCGGCTCGGTGGGAATCGGCGTTGGTCCGTCGGCCTCATCCCCGGCTAGTCGGTGTCCTTGTACTGCGTGGCCTTGATGGCTTCTTCACGAATCAGGTCGAGCGCCTGCTGCTTGAGGCGGAGGAAGGTCTCGGAGGATTTCAACTCGTAGCTGCGCGGGCGCTCGAGCGGGACGTCGATCTCGGCCTTGATGCGCCCCGGGCGGGCCGTCATGACGAAGACCCGATCGGACAGGAAGATTGCCTCCTCCACGTCGTGCGTGACGAAGAGGATGGTCTTGTGGAACTCCTCCCACACCTGGGTGAGCAGCTCCTGCATCAGGGCGCGCGTCTGGGCGTCCAGCGCCCCGAACGGCTCGTCGAGGAGGAGGACATCCGGGTTGTTCGCCAGGGCCCGCGCGATGGCCACGCGCTGCTTCATGCCTCCGGAGAGCGCTTTGGGGTACGCGTGCTCGAAGCCTCGTAGGCCGACCCTGTGGACAAACTGCTGGGCGATCTTGTCCTGCTCAGGCCTGGACACTCCTCCGAGCTGGAGGCCGAACTGGATATTCTGCTGCACGGTCAGCCAGGGGAACAGCGTGTAGCTTTGGAACACCATGCCGCGGTCTCTGCCGGGGCCGCTGATCGTGCGCCCGTCAAGCCGCACGCTGCCCTGGGTGGGTTTTGCAAGACCAGCGACGATACGAAGCAGCGTGCTCTTGCCGCAGCCCGAGGGCCCGAGGATGGTCGCGAACTCGCGATTCCGGATCCCCAGGTCGATGCCGTCGATGGCCACGACCTCGTGGCCGTCACCGCGGTACGCTTTCGAGATCCCTTGGATATGCAACTTCGCAGGCTCGTTCACGCCATCACTCCACCCACGGGAACAGTTTGCGGTGCAGCCACTTGAAACCGTAATCGGTGATGAGACCGAGCATGCCGATGGTGAGAATTCCGAAGATGATGCTGGCGGTGCGCAGCATGCGCTGGGCGCTAATGATCATGTAGCCGATACCGGATGAGGACGCGACCAACTCGGCCACGACGATATAGGTCCACGCCCATCCCACGATAATGCGCAACGTGTCCAGGATGCCCGGCAGGCTGGCGGGCAGGAGGACCTTGCGAATGACCTGGACCGGCCGGGCGCCCAGGGTGTAGGCGGTTTCCAGCATATCCTTGTGGACGTTCTTGGCCACGACCGCGACCATCAGGACCAGCTGGAAAAAGCTTCCGACGAAGATGATGGCGACTTTCTCGACGTCCCCGATTCCCAACCACAGGATAAAGAGCGGGATGAAGGCCGAGGCGGGCATGTAGCGGATGAAACCCATGATGGGCTCGATCAAGGCTTCCGCCGCTTTGAAGGTGCCCATCAGGAGCCCGATGGGCACGCCCAGGATGGCAGCGAAGAGAAACCCCAGCATCACGCGGTAGGTGCTGTTCAGAATGTCGGTCGTGAAGTCGAACTCGACGAAGAGATCCAGTCCCGCCTGGAGGACCCGTCCTGGTGTGGGCAGAAACAGGGGATCGATGAGGCGGCTGTACGTAAGCGCCGCCCAGAGGGCGAGGAGGACTGCAAAGCTGCCCACCCCCAGCGCGATGTAGAGGCTGGCCGGGATGGGCTCTCGCGGACTCAAGAAGTCGCGCATGGTCCAGGATGCGCGCTCGGTTTTCTGCTCCGGTTCGCTCACGATCGGATCCACACAGGCATGGGGACGCGGAAGCTGCCGGCGCGGCCAGCCGTCTACGTCGACGGCCGCGTGCGCCGGCAGCTTGCAGGATTTGATAGCTTCGGGCAGTCTGGGCCAGACAGACTAGAAATACGACCCGTCAATGAGGTCTTCAGCCTTCGGCTTGGTCTTGATGAACTTCAGATTGAACCACAGGTCGGCGGCGCGCTGCGTGACGCTGTAAAGCAGGCCCGGCTTCTGCGGCGTTCCAAAGTACTCCTTGTTCTCTTTCTCTCCGTAGAAGCGAACGCCGGTCTTTTCCTTGGTAAACTCTTCCGGCTTCTGGCCCGTGAACTTCGCCATGATGGCGTCGGCTTCCTTCGGGTTCTGGGCGGCGAACTGGACCGCCTCGTTCCAGGCAGCGATGATCTTCTTCACGTCGTCGCCCCGGCGCTTCAGGAAATCCGGCTTGAAGGCCAAGGAGTCCACGATGATACCGGGGGTCTGGTCGCTGGCGATCAGGACCTGGCCGAACGGCGTCCCCTTGGCCCGTGAAAGCCAGGGTTCCCAGGTCACGGCGGCATCGACCTTGCCGGCCACGAAGGCCGCACCCGCGTCGCCTGCCTTCATGTCCACGGCCTGGATGTCGGAGAGTTTCAGGCCGTTTTGGGCCAGGACGTAATTGAGCCAGAAGTAGCTGGCTCCGGCGCCCAGCTGCGCCGCCACCGTCTTGCCTTTGAGGTCCTTGACGGTCTTGATCTCCTTCTTGGCGACCATGCCGTCGCCGCCGTAGGAGTCATCGAGCGCCAGCACCTGTTTCACCGGGATCGGATTCTCCGCCGCCGCGGTCATCACGTGGGTGTCCACCGTCGTGGCGAACCCCTGGATTCGATCCGCGGCAAAGGCTGCCCGACGGTCTGCCGGGCTCTCGATGACAACCACATCGACGTCGAGACCGCGCTTCTGGAAGAAGCCTTTCTCCTTGGCGAGGTAGAGCGGGGCGTACCCAAGCCAGGTGGACATCCCCAACTTGATCGGCTCTCCCGCAGCGGCCGCTCCCGCGGCCAAAGTGAATGCGACGACCAGGGCGACCAGCCAGACCTTCTTCATGCGTGCCTCCTCCTCCAGTACACCGATGCCACCGAGACGCTGCTCGCGAATTGCGATGACGAAGGGGTGTTTCCCGGACCACCCGGCGGGTGCAAGTTCCCGAGCCGGGCGGATAGTACCACCACTCGGGGGCGTGTCAACGCGAAAGTGGAACTGCGCGCGAGGCTGGAAATGAAACGGTCTGTTGCGTCTCGGACGAAAGCGGAGTACAAGAACACGGTGCGTGAAGGGAGGAGACGGCGGCGGATGCGCCAGGATCGTGGTTGCCCTCACCGGGGCCATGGAACGTGATGCGACGGGTGCTGCCAAAAATCGTCGGCTGGCTGGGACCGTACATCCTTCGCATCTGGTTTTCCACCATCCGGATGCGCTGGGTGGGTGGGGGTTTTATTCACCCCGACCCTGCCACGCGGCGGCCCGCAATCGGCGTATTCTGGCACCAGCGGCTCCTGTGCTTTCCCTACAGCCACGGCCGGTATCAGCCCCGGATCCTGATCAGCCAGTCGCGCGACGGCGATATGATCGCCAGTGTTGCACGCGGCATGGGCTGCGTGCCGATCCGCGGGTCCAGCCGCCGGGGAAAGGTGGAGGCCATGCGCGGGCTTCTCGCCGAGGCCAAGAGCGGCTACGACATGGCCATCACGCCCGACGGTCCGCTCGGCCCGCTCCACGTATTCCAGACGGGCGCGGTCTACTTGGCGTCGCAAACCGGGCTGCCCGTTGTGCCGCTCAGCGTGAGCTATGGCCGGTGCTGGCGGTTCAAGAGCTGGGATCGCTTCATCCTGCCCTGGCCGTTCACCTGGGGAGTCATCCACGTGGGAGAGGCGATCAGCGTGCCACCGGAGCTGGATGCGGCGGGCCTGGAAGTTTGGCGGGCGCGGCTCGAGGCCGTCCTGCGGGACCACACTGACACCACGGATACCCGCGCGCGGGAGCTGTATCGAATCGGCCGGGCGCGCTGCGATTTCTGAGCCCACGGAGAGGCGCCTGGCCGGCTCGCGCACGGTCCGAGGTGGCTAAAACGGGCCCATTCGGTTAGACTCGACGGCGGCGGACGGATACGGCGGACGCAAATGGAGGGTAGGCATGGAGCGGCGGAGGCTTGGGCGGACGGGGCACATGAGCACCGTCGTCACGTTCGGGACGGCGGGGATCGGCAAGGTGGACCAGAAAACGGCGGACCTCGCGATCCAGCTTGTCCTGGATCGCGGCGTGAATCACTTCGACGTGGCGCCCCGGTACGGCGAGGCCGAGGTGCGCCTGCAACCGTGGATGTCGTGCATGCGCGACCGTATCTTCCTGGGATGCAAGACCGCCCAGCGGACCCGCGACGCGGCCACGGCCGAACTGCACCGCTCCTTGGAACGCCTGGGAACCGATCGGTTGGATCTCTACCAGCTTCACGCCGTGGGGAAGCTCCACGAACTGGACGAGTGCACGGCGAAGGGCGGCGCGCTGGAGACGCTGATCGACGCCCGCGAGTCCGGGATCACGCGCTGGCTCGGCATCACCGGCCACACGCACGACGCGCCGCGCACGCATTTGGAGGCCCTGCGCCGCTTCGACTTCGACACGGTCATGTTTCCGCTCAATTTCGTCCTGTGGTCGAATCCCCAGTACCGCCGGGACGTCGAGACTCTGCTGGATTATTGCCGCCAGAAGGACGTCGGGGTCCACATCATCAAGACGGTCGCCAAGGACCCCTGGGGCGATCGTCCCAAGACGCACACGACCTGGTACGAGCCGTTCACTGACCAGCCGACGATCGATCGGGCCGTGGCGTTCGTCCTGTCCCAACCGGTCACCACGCTCACCAGCGCCGGCGACGTGACGGTCTTGCCGAAGGTGCTGTCCGCGGCGGAGCGGTTCCGGCCGCTGGACGCGGCGGCGCACGAGGCGCTCCTGGCGACGGCGGACCGGTATCATTCCCCGTTCGTCGGCTCCTGGGCGTGACACGGGGTCCAGGAATCGCAAATCGTGGTCGCCAAGGATAGCCACCGGTCAGTAGCGGATCGCGGATTGCCGATGGCGGAAGGTTCGTCGTCCATGGACATCTTGCCGCTCCTCGACACGCTTCAGACGATCGCCTGCAACGGCTTGAACTTCGCGACAGGCGCCTACGACCGGGAGCGGTACGAGCGGCTCTTGGAGCTGGCGAGCAGATACTACGGCCAGGCGCTGGATCTTCCCCCGCCCGAGGTGCGGCGGCGCCTGCGTGCGGAGCTGGGATACATCACGCCGAAGGTCGGCGCCGAGGCGGCGGTCTTCGACCGCGACGGGGACATGCTCCTCGTCCGCCGGTCGGATGACGGGCGCTGGTGCCTGCCTTGCGGCTGGGTAGAGCCCGACGAATCGCCTGCCGAGGCGGCGGTGAGGGAAGCGCGCGAGGAGACGGGGCTTGTCGTCCGGGCCACCCGGCTGGTGGACGTGTTCACCCGGAAGGCGAACCAGGGGTTCGGGCCGCACAGCGCCATCGCCGTCGTGTATCTGTGCGACGTCGTCGGCGGCGCGGTCCAGGCGTCTCACGAGGTGACCGAGGTCCGCTACTGCCGCATCGCCGACGTGGACGAGTGGCACGAGCGGCACCGCGAGTACGCCGAGGCCGCATACGCGGTCTGGCTCACGAGCGCCTCGACGCGGTAGGTGGGCCTTTTCGGCGGCATGTCACGCCGAGAGATGGGACGAGTGTCGCGGAGGAGGGGCTGATGAATTGGGAGGCGGCGTACGCGGCGCGCATGGCGCGGGTTGAGCCTTCGCCCATCATGGAACTCATCCGGGTCATGGGAACGCGGCAGGTCATCAACTTCGCGTCGGGGTTGCCGGACCCGACCGGCTTTCCGTTGGATGCCCTGCGAGACGGCGCTGCCGCCGTTCTCGCCGAGGACTGGCGGGGCGGCCTGCAATACGGCGAGGCGGAGGGCTATCGCCCGCTCCGCGAGTGGGTCGCAGCCGACCTGAGCCGGCGAGGCGTGCCCACGGCGCCAAGTCAGGTCCTGATCGTGAGCGGCTCGCAGCAAGGGATCGACCTGGTGGCCCGCAGCCTCGTGCAGCCCGGGGACGTGGTGCTGACCGAGGACCCGAGCTACCTGGCGGCGCTGCAGGTCTTCGCCTCCTTTGAAGCCGTGATCCGCCCTGTCAAGACGGATGCGGATGGGATCGACGTCGAGCGGACGCGGGCGGCACTCCGTGAACCGGGCGTGAAGCTCCTGTACGTCATGCCGAGCCACCAGAACCCCTCCGGGTCAACGCTGGTCGAGGGGCGGCGGCGCCCGTTGCTGGAGGCGGCCCTCGCCGCAGGCGTCCCCGTCCTGGCGGATGAGGCGTATCTGGACCTGCGGTACGACCCGGGCGAGCCCGCGCCGCTCGCGGCGTCGCTTCCCGGGGGGCCGGTGATCTCGGTGGGAACGTTCAGCAAGGTGATCGCCCCCGGGTTGCGGGTGGCGTGGCTGACCGGGCCGGAAGCGGTGGTGGCACGTCTGGCCCTGTTGAAACAGGTGACGGATCTCCACACCGGTTCCCTGACCCAGCGGCTGGTCCATCGCTACGTGTCCGGCGGTCACCTTCCGGCGCAGGTGGCTCGGCTGCGAACGAGGTACCGAGCGAAGCGGGACGCCTTCCTGCAGGCGCTGGACCGGCATCTGGCCGGCAAGGCGACGTGGACCCGAACGGCGGGGGGGATGTTCGTGCTGCTCCGGTTGCCGGCGGGCCGGTCGGCAGCGGCGCTGCTCCCCGCGGCGCTGGACCACGGCGTGGCCTTCGTCCCCGGCGGGCCGTTCTTCGCGGCCGGCGGCGGCGAGGAGAGCATGCGCTTGAACTTCGTCAGTCCGGCGCTGGAGCAGATCGACGACGGCGTCGCGCGCCTCGCGAAGGCGATCGGTGCGTGACAGGCTTCTGAAAACCCATGGGTTTCCAGGCTGCTCAAAGAGGTCCAGATACAAGGCGCCGTCACCCATCCTGACGGATGGGTACCCGCCGAGGCGCGAGACGTACTTAGCACGTACGTCGCAGCGCCGCGGGAGCGCGGCAACGCTGTAGATGGGCCTGTTTCAGCAGCCTGATAAGGAGGGCGCCATGCAGCTTCGACTCTTGCGGCATGCCACCTCGGTGCTGTGGGTCAACGGGGTCCGCATTCTCATCGATCCGATGCTCAGTCGGGCCGGGGCCATGGATCCGGTCCAGGACGCGGCGGACGGGCGGCGGATTCCGCTGGTGGAGCTGACGCTCGACGACGAGGCCCTGGGCAAGCTGATCGACCGGCTGGATGGGGTTCTGGTGACGCACCTGCACCGGGACCACTTCGATTCTCGTGCTGCCGAGCTCTTGCCGAAGACGCTCCCGATCTTCTGTCAGCCGGTCGACGCGGATCGTCTGGCGCAGCTGGGCTTCCGCGCGGTCATGCCGATCGAAGCGGAGCACGAGTGGCGGGGCATTCGCTTCGCGCGGACGGGCGGCCGACACGGCACCGGCGGCGTCGGCGAGCGGATGGGGACGGTGTCCGGTTTCGTCGTACGGGTTCCCGGCGAGCCGATCCTCTACGTCGCCGGCGATACGATCTGGTGCGCCGAGGTCGAGGCCAGCATCCTTGGGCTGTGGCCGGACGTCATCGTCGTGAACGCCGGCGCTGCCCAGTTCAAGAGCGGAGGCCCCATCACGATGACCGCCGAGGATGTCGTCCGCGTGTGCCGGGCGGCCCCGCACGCCACGGTGGTCGCCGTGCACATGGAATGCCTGAACCACTGTCTGCTCAGCCGCGCCGATCTCGGAACGGTTCTGGACGAGGCCGGCGTGCTGTCGCAGGTCTGGATCCCCGCCAACGGCGAATCGCTCACGTTTCCCTGAGACGAGGTCGGACGATGCTGCGGATCACCCGAGACAAGATCGTGTACACGCTCGACAAGACCCACGCGCCGGTCGCCACCATCGCTCCCGGCGCCGAACTGCTGTTCGAGACGTGGGACGCGCGGACGGGCTCCATACGGAGCGAGCAGGACCTCCTCGACACGCCCCATCCGAAGGGTCCGAACCCTGCCACCGGCCCGGTGCTCGTGCGCGGCGCCGAGCCGGGGGACGCACTGGCGGTGGA
>Ga0316628_100003494_pt1 | contig 12101 bp, 7 predicted proteins | sample OWC_Aug_M2_C1_D5_FD_207648 | JGI IMG/M metagenome (GOLD analysis project Ga0316628, IMG submission 207648) | Wetland soil microbial communities from Old Woman Creek delta, Ohio, United States - OWC_Aug_M2_C1_D5_C | ecosystem: Environmental > Terrestrial > Soil > Wetlands | place: USA: Ohio...
GGTCCGGTTCCTGCCCAACTCGTCGAGCCCCTGGAAGGGATTCTACGAATGGATACACGTCCACAGCACGGCGATGTACCAGGCCAGCGTCAGCGTGAGCTGGGCCGAGCTCTCGTTCGGGGTGAAGGGCTTCTACCTCGACGGCGTGCAGGGCGCGATGTTCGACAGCGTCCGGTTCAACAACACCGCCGAGGCAGGCATCTACCTTTCCCAATGCTCGGGCGCCTCGGTCCGTAACTGCACATTCACCGACAGCGACGGCTGGGGCCTTTGGGCCGAGTTCTCCAACAACCTGACCATCTTTGGCAACTCGTATTCAGGCTGCACCGCATCCTCGGTCCTGCTTTCGGAGTGCGAGTACTCGTCGCTCGCCTCATCCACCGTGCAGGCCGGCTCTTCCGAAAAGGGCGTGCAGCTTGTGAACTCGGCGCACCTCCTGGTCGACGGCCTGGCCGTCGGGGACGCCATCACCGGGCTGGAGCTCGAAAGCGGCGGTCACAACACGGTCTCCTCCTGCACGTTCTCGAAAAACAGCATCGGCCTGATGCTCAAGGCCTCGCCCGACAACCTCTTCCGCGGCAACAACTTCACCGGATGCGACATCCCGCTCTCGTTCGCCGGGGGGCTGGAGCTGGCGCGCAACTCGTTCGAGCTCAGCAACTTCGTCGACGGCCTGCCGGTGCGGGCCCTCAGCAGCGGGAACCTCGACGGGGTCTCGGCCGGGGCGGTGGTGCTGCTCGACTGCCCCGCTTCGACGGTGAGCAACATAACTTTCCCGGCGCGGGGCGGCGCCGTGATAGTGCTCTTCGGAGGGGGCAACACCCTGCGCGACTTCACGCTGGGCGGCTCGGCGGCCGGGATAGCGGTCCTGGGCTCCAACGGGATTCTCATCGAGAACGTGTCCGTCACCGGGCCCGGCCCGCGCGGCATCACGCTCTGGAACACCGAGGGCGTCGGGATCCGGGACTGCCGCGTCATCGGCTGCGAGGCCGGCATCACGTTCCTGGGCCCGATGAACATCACGGTCGCCCGCACCACCCTGAAGAACGTCATTTTCGACCTGGAATTATCGGGGCAGGCGGTCGTCCGGGCGCTGGACTGCACCTTCGCCAATCTCTCCGTCGACGCCGACTGCCGGCTGGACGAGGTCTACACGCTCCGGGTGGCGGTGAAGGACAACGCCTCGGCGCCGCTTCCGGGCGCGGACCTGAAGGTCCAAAACGGGGGAAAGCCCCTGTACGCCAGCGCGCACTTCGGGGGCGGCGACCCGCTCTCGGACGCCGGGGGCATGTTCCCGGTCCTCGAGGCGACCGGCACCGTCCATGACGGCACTTCCGCATCGCCCATCAACACGACCATCGAGGTCTGGGACGGGGCCCATGCCTTCGACCAAAACCCCCGGACGCTCCTGCTTGCGGCCCCGGCGACGCCCGTCTTCTCGGTGACGGACTCGGGCCTTTTGGCGGGCATGGTCCGGGACCTGGCCGGCGACCCTGTGGCGGGCGTCGAAATGGCGCTCGGCATCGGGCTGAACTGCTCGACCGGCCCCGACGGAGTGTACGGGTTCCCACCGCTGGCGCCCGGGACCTATTCGCTCAACGCCTCGCTTTCGGGTTGGCAGTCCCAGGACCGGCCGGCCGTGGAGGTCCTCGTGGGGCAGACGACCTACGTCAATCTTACATTGGACGCGGCGGCGGGCTCCATGGGGGAGATACGCGGGGTCGTCTTGGACACGTCCGGAGCGCCGGTCTTGGCCGCGTTCATCAACTTCGGCGGCGGCAAGGCCACCGACACGAACGCGAGCGGCGTTTTCCGTTGGCTGGCCGCCCCCGGCGGATGGGTCAACTTCACCGTATCGAAGGCGGACTACCTGGACGGCAATGGCTCGGCCTTCGTGCCGCCCAACGGCGCCTCCCGGTGGGCCAACGTCACGCTGGTGCCCGTCGGGGGCGGCGGGACCGGAACCGTCAGCGGCTGGGTGCGGGACCCCGTCGCCGGGAACGCCCCGATACCGGGCGCCCTCGTCTGGGTCGCGGACATCCCGTCGATAAACAACACGACCGACGCCGTGGGGGTCTTCAGCCTGCAGGGCATCCCGGCCGGACGGCACGTCATCTGGGCCTCCGCGCCCAATTTCATCGGGGGCAACCTCACCGTCGATGTGGAGGCCAACGTGGCCAAGCAGGTGACGATAAATCTCGATGAGGAGACCATGGCCTGGGCCTCGCTGTCGGGCCATGTCTACGACCAGGAGGGCCGGCCCGTGAACGGCGCCACCGTCCGCATCGACCGGACATTGAGGATGGCCGGCACCGGCCCGGACGGCGCATACAAGTTCGACATCGCCCCGACCGGCAACTACTCGGTGACGGCCAGCGCGCCCCTGCTGGGAAGCACGACGGAGACCGACGTCAACATACCCGTGCACATGACCGTCACCCTCGACATCGTGCTGGGCGCGGACCGCACCTTCGCCAACACCAGCCTCGGCGTGAGGGTGTCGGGGGACTTCTCCGGCGACGGGTGGATGGCCATCGGGGAGGGGCAGGAACCACCCAAGCTGCCACCCGGCGGCTTCAAGCGCGTTTTCGAGGTCACGGACCACGGGTTCACCTGCATGACGAGGATACACATCGTCGTGACCGGCCAGACATTCAAGGACGCGCTTGCCGGAATAAACCTTTCGAAGCACATTGTCAGGCTCTACACCCATCCCGGCGAAAGCTGGGGGGCCGGTGACAAGTGGGAGGAGATAACCGACTCAGGCTACGACAGCGAGGGCGGGTTCTTCTGGGCCAATGTCTCGCACCTGTCGGTGTTTTGCATCGGCTCTTCGGCCAAGACCACCGGCCCGTCGGGCACGACCATAATCGCCCTGCCCCCGTGGCTCTCGCCGGTGGCCGTCGTGGCGATAGTCATCCTGGTCGGCGTCCCGATCGGCATCATAGTCATCCGGATGCGCCAGCCGCCCACAGGCGGCGGCCAGCAGGGTGCCCCCGTCCCGCCGCCCCGTCAGCCCGGGGCGAACTTGTAGCCGTAGTGGATGACGCCCGACTTGCCCTCCTCGCCTATCTTGCGGAAAACGGAGCGCAGGCGCATCCCTATCTTCACCTGCTCCGGGGCGCAGTCCACCACCTGGCCCAGTATCGAGGGCCCCTCGTCCAGCCGGACGATGGCGAGCACGTAGGGCACCTGGAGCTCGAAGCCCCGGCGCGGCTCCTGGACCACCGTGAAGGTCAGCACCTCGCCCTCTCCTTTCAGCTTGAGCTCCTCCATCCGGCCGATGCTCTCCCGGTGGCAGGCGGGGCAGACCGGCCGGGGCGGGAAGTACGCCGTCCCGCATTTGCCGCACCGGTTCCCGACAAGGTTGTAGAGGCTTTGGGTCTCGCGCCAGAACCTGACGCCTGCGAGACCGGGCATTCAGGCCGCCTCCAGTATGTGCACGAACGCGGTGGCGCCTGCGCCCCCGACGTTGTGGGCCAGCCCGACGCGGGCGTCATTCACCTGCCGCCTGCCCGCCTTTCCCGTCAGCTGGGCCCAGAGCTCGATGATCTGGGCGATCCCCGTGGCGCCCAGCGGGTGGCCCCGCGCCTTGAGGCCGCCCGAGGTGTTCACGGGCAGCTGGCCCGAAAGCGAGGTCATCCCGCTCTCGGCCGCCCGGCCGCCCTCGCCCTTCTTGACGAAACCGAGGTCCTCGACGGCCAGTATCTCCGATATCGTGGTAACGTCGTGGACCTCGGCCAGATCTATCTCCTTCCGCGAGCGGCCGGCGAGCCTGAGGGCCTTCTCCATCGCCACACGCGAGGCGTCGAACGCGGTGAGCGAGCGCCGGCGGCCCAGCGAGAGCGTGTCCCCGGCCTGGGCCGAGGCGGCGATCCGGACGCGCTGCCCCGGCAGCTTTCGGGCCCGGTCGGCCGAGCATAGCACGACCGCGGCGGCGCCGTCCGAGATGGGTGCGCAGTCCAGCATCCCGAGCGGGTCGGCGACCCTTGGCGCGCCCAGCACGGATTCGAGCTTGATGGGGCGGCGGAACTGCGCCTGCGGGTTGAGGGCGCCGTGGGCATGGTTCTTCACTGCCACCTGGGCGAGCTGCTCCCGCGTGGTCCCGAACTCGTGCATGTGGCGCCTTGCTATCATCGCGTACATGGAGAAGAGCGTGGCCCCGAAGAAGCTCTCCCACTGCTGGTCGAGCGCGGTGGACATTATCTCGGTCACGTCCGCATCCGGGAGGTCTGTCATTTTCTCGGCCCCGCCGACGACCACGCACTCGTGCAGCCCCGACGCCACCGAGAGGTAGGCATGATGGAAGGCAGCCGCCCCGGAGGCGTCGGCGCCCTCGATGGTGACGGTGGGCAGGTTCCGCCCGGCGAGCCCCGCGAAGTCGGCGATGAGGGCGCCGATGTGCGTCTGCTCTATCAGCCGGCCGGCGGCCATGTTCCCGACGAAAAGGGCGTCGATGTCGGAGCTCGTGATGCCGGCGTCCCTTATCGCTTCCAGCCCGGCCTGTATGCCCAGGTCCCTAAGCGAGCTCTCCCACAGCTCGCCAAAAGGCGTGATGCCGGCGCCTATCACCATGACCTCGCGCATCAGGACCCGCCCCCCATCTCTATCTTGCCGCGGAGCTTCGCGTAGGTGGCGTAGTCTATCAGCACCTTGTTGTCTATCATCGACTGGACCGAGAGCGTGTTGGAGCGGTCCAGCTTCTGGATGCCCTCGACGACGGTGATGTCGAAGGAGTCCGAACCGGCCCCGGAGCCGTAGGCGGTGACGAATATCCGTTCGCCGGGCTTCGCAATGTCCAGCACGGCTGCCAGCCCCAACGGGACGGCGGCCGAGTAGGTGTTGCCGATGACCGGCGAAAGCAGGCCGGGCTTCACCTGCTCCGGCGTGAACCCCAGCTCGTCCGCCACCCTGAGAGGGAACTTGCCGTTGGGCTGGTGGAAGACCGCGTAGGTATAGTCCGAGGGTTTGCTCGATACGGCCTTCATGAGGTTCTTGCTGCAGGCGAGGATGTGCCTGAAATAGGCCGGGGCGCCGGTGAAGCGCCCGCCGTGCTGCGGGTAGGTCTGCCCCTCGCGGCGCCAGAAATCCGGCGTGTCCGTGGTGTAGGAGCAGGTGTGCTCGATGGTGGCGATGAGGTTCTTTCTCCCGACGAGCAGGGCGGCGGCGCCGGCCGAGGCGGAGTATTCGAGCGCATCGCCCGGGGCACCCTGCGAGGTGTCGGCGCCTATCGCCATCCCGTAGTCTATCATGCCCGAACCGACCAGCCCCATGCATGCCTGTACGGCGGCCGTGCCGGCCTTGCAGGCAAATTCGAAATCGGCGGCCGTGAGATCGGGCGTGGCCTCGAGGGCCTCGGCGACTATGCCCGCCGTCGGCTTCACGGCGTACGGGTGCGACTCCGAGCCGACATAGATGGCCTTGACGAGATTGCCCGGCAGCCGGCAGCGCCTCATGGCCGAGCGCGCTGCCTCGACCGCGAGCGTCACGACGTCCTCGTCCGAGGAGGGGACGCTCTTGGAGAACACGCCCAGCTGCTTTCCGATGCTTTCGGGGTCCTGGCCCCATACGCGGGCGATGGAGGAGCTCTCGATGCGGTATCTCGGGACGCAGGCGCCGTAGCTCACTATTCCGACGACCATGGTGTCCGACCTCAGAGGGCCTTCAGCCTTTCCATCAGAACGTCCAGATGCAGCTCGGTGGTGACCAGGGGGATGCGCTCTATCTCGGCGAGGCGGATGGCGAGCTCGTCGATGCGGTCCGGGCGGTGGAACACCACCAGCGCCGGCTTCATCGGGTGGGAGCGTATGGCCACCATGGGCGACCGGCCGTACTTGACGCCCGTGAAGACGATGGCGCGCTCGGAGGTCCAGCCGTAGACGCGCAGGTAGTCGAAAGCGCTCAGCGAGAGGATTGCCTTTAGACTGTCCAAGACGGTGTACCCGTAGATGTCGCGGTCGGCCCGGTCGGCGCAGGCGGCGAACTTCCCCTCGATGGACTTGATGAGCCTGGAGGCCGGGATGCCTATCGGGTACTCCTGTATGGCGAATATGGCCTCGTGGGCGCCCATCTTGCTGAACCGCTTGAGCACCGGGCTGCCGCGCTTTTGGTCTATCTCGAGCATGGCGCCGACGATGCGGCGGAGCGTCTTTATGCCGGGGGACTTGCGCCTGCCCTTCTCGTAATCCGAGATGATCGAGGGGGAGCGCCCCAGCGCCTGCGAGAGCTCCTGCTGGGAGATGTTGAAGGCGTCGCGCCACTTGCGCAGTGTTTTCCCCGGTTCGGCCGACAGTACGATCTCGCCGGCCATCTTCTCCGCCACTTCCTCGCTCATGCGACGAGCATGCGGATGGTCGTATAAAAAAGTGTCGAAGTACAAGTACGGCAAATGACGGACGAGGGTGCAGGGTTCAGGGTTGAGGGCCGCAAAAGACCGGCCCGAGGCCGGTCTTTTAGGCCGAGAAGACCGGCTCGGCCGGTCTTCTACGGTACAGGGTGAACTCAGGGTCCGCAGGCGACCCGAGGGTCGCCAAGGCGAAGAGGACCGCAGGGCCTCTGGTTCTGGGTGCAGGGTTCAGGGGAGGCAGGACACCCAGAACCCTGAACCCTGAACCCTGTGTTCCACCCTATACCCTGTACCCTGTACCCTGAGTTTACCCCGAACCCTGAACCCTGAACCCTGTCCCCTAATTAGTATAATAAACATCCAGGGTCTTTTCCCGTCCGTGGACCTTTCCGACTTCGACTACGAGCTCCCCCGGGAGCTCATCGCGCAGGAGCCTCTCGCCGAGCGCGAGCTCTCGCGCCTTTTGGTCCTGGACAATGACCGGGTGCGCCACCGGGCCTTCCTGGACCTTCCCGGGTTCCTCGAGAGCGGCGATGTTTTGGTCCTCAACGATTCGAAGGTGGTCCCGGCCCGCCTGCACGGAAAACGCGCCACCGGCGGCAAGGTGGAGCTCCTGCTGCTGGGCAAGGACGGCCCGGCGGCCGAGGCGCTGGTCCGGGCCAAGCCGCTCCGGGCCGGAGAGCGGATCGCCCTGGCCGAGGGCTCCTGCACCGTGGAGGAGCGGATCGCCGGCGCCCGCTATCGCCTTCGGTTCGATGTCCACGGCGGCCTGGGGCGCCTGCTCGAGAGGCACGGGGAGATGCCGACGCCGCCCTACATCCGCAAGCGGCTGGGCAGGCAGGAACGGTATCAGACCGTCTTCGCCAGAAGGGCCGGCTCGGTGGCGGCGCCCACGGCCGGGCTCCACTTCACGCCGGGGATGCTCGAGGCCCTGCGCCGGAAGGGCGTCGCAGTGGCGTTCGTCACCCTGCACATTGGCCCGGCCACCTTCCAGCCCGTCAAGGCGCGGGACGTATTGTCCCACCGGATGGAGCCGGAGTACTTCCTCGTGGAAAGCGAGGCCGCGGTCGCGATCAATGAAAGGCGCGGCCGGCTCTTCGCCGTCGGGACCACCGCGGTCAAGGCGCTGGAGAGCGCTGCGCGTTCGGACGGCACCGTGGCCGAAACGGAAAGTTGGAGCGATCTTTTCATCCATCCCGGGTACGAGTTCAAACTTCGTCCGGATGGCCTGCTCACCAACTTCCACCTTCCCCGCTCCACGCTCATCATGCTCGTCAGCGCGCTGGTCGGCCGGGAGAGGCTCCTGCGCGCCTACGCCGAGGCCGTCAAGGAGAGATACAGGTTCTACAGCTTCGGGGACGCCATGCTGTGCCTGCTGTGAGGTCGGGCAATGTTCGAGCTGGAAGCGATGGACGGGAAATCTCGCGCCGGTATGCTGAGGACGCCCCACGGGAAGGTCCCCACGCCGGCGTTCATGCCCGTTGCCACCAAGGCGGTCGTCAAGACCCTTTCGCCCGAGGAGGTCTACGAGCTCGGCGCCCGGGCCCTGATATGCAACGCGTTCCACCTGCACCTTCGCCCCGGGACGCAGTTCATCCAGAGAATGGGCGGGGTCCACGAGTTCATGGGCTGGGGCGGAACGATATTCTCGGACAGCGGCGGCTTCCAGCTGATACGCGGCGGCTTCGACCTGAAGATACGCGACGGCGGGATACGCTACCGGAACGCCCTGACCGGCGCGGTGGAGGAGCTGACGCCGGAGGGGTGCGTCCGGATCCAGCAGGAGCTGGGCTCGGACGTGGCGATGATGCTCGACCACTGCCCGCGGTACGGCACCGGCCGGGAGGGGATATCGGAATCCTGCCGGCGGACCATCGTGTGGGCCCGCCGTGCGGCCGATGTCGGCCGGGGCGAGGACGGCCAAGCGCTCTTCGGCATCGTCCAGGGCGGCTGGGACGAGCGCCTCCGGAAGGAGTGCGCCGACGAACTGGTCTCGCTGGACCTGGACGGTTACGGCATAGGCGGCCTCTCGATAGGCGAGCCGCGCGACCAGATGCTGCAGGCGATGCGGTGGGCGCTGGAGGCATTGCCTGTCGCCCGTCCACGCTACCTGATGGGCGTGGGCTCCGCCGCCGAACTGACGGAGGCCGTGGCGGAGGGCGTGGACATCTTCGACAGCGCCTTCCCGACGCGTAACGCCCGCCACTGGACCGTCATGACCGGGGCGGGCAACTTCGCGCTCGGGAAGGCGGAGCATTCCGGGGTGGCCGGGCCGCTGGAGGAGGGCTGCGGATGCCCCACCTGCCGCCGGTTCACGAAGGCCTACCTGCACCACCTGTGCAAGGAGAACGACATGCTGGGCATGAGGCTTTTATCGGTCCATAACCTGTTCTTCGTCCAGGAGCTCGTCTCGGACGCCCGCGATGCCATCATGCGCCATCGGTTCGGGCAGTTCCGCGAGCAGACGCTCGCGGGATTGCCGCGGCGGGAGCCTGACGAGGAAGAGTAAAAGACGCAAGGCGCAAGGCACAGGGTGCAAGGTCGCCTGGGGGCAATCGGAAATCGCAAGTCGTGCCAGGCAAGCGATATCGAGCATTGTTTTGCTTTCCCGCCCCCTCTTCACTTTCCCGCGTCATCTTCACTTTCCCGCCCCCTCTTCACCGTTGTTGAAAAACCGTGAAGAGGGGCGGGGGGACAAAGAATGATTAGCTATATCACTTGCTCGTTACGTCCTGCCCATTGATCCTTGCGCCTTCCCCTCCAGACCAGTATGCCCGTCGCGACGGCCGCCGCCAGGAGAGCGCCGCCGAACCCGGGTATGAACCCCTTCGCCTCGGGCGGCGGCGGCTTTACCGTGATATTGAAGGAGGCGGTGGCGTTCACTCCTGCGCTGTCGGTGACGGTGAGATTGACCGTGTACTGGCGGCCCGACTTTTTATAAACATGGGTGACGTTGACGCCCTCGCCAACGGTCCCGTCGCCGAAGTCCCAGCTCCAGTGCACGATGCTGCCGTCCGAGACGGAGGAGCGCCAGCCGCCGAAGGAGACCGCCTTTCCGGATACTGCGCTGGCCGGGGCGTCTATGAGCGCCGCCGGCGCGGGCCGGGCCGTCACATTGATGTAGATGTACTGGCGGGACACGCCGCCCTTCCCGTCCTGGACCTCGAGCACGACGATGTGCAGCTTTCCGGCGGAGAGCACCCTGGCAAATGTCGAGGAGTTCTTCCCCGTTTCCGTCTTCAGCAGCGTGCCGTCCGACAGGCGCCAGAAGAAGGTCAGCGTGTCTCCGTCGGGGTCGGTGGCGTTGGCCCGGAAGGTCAGCTTGGTGTTGTACGCCACCTCGGTGTTGTTGAGCGGCCACAGGTCCAGTATGATGGGCACCTGGTTAACGTTCAGCACCGTGACGTTCCACACGGCGTCGATGTAGGCCAGCCCGTCGCTCACGCGCACCATCAGGACATGGGGCCCAGCCTCCTCGAACGTCGGCCGCCAGGCGAACTGCGTCGTGCCCACCCGGGTCTTCACGACATCGTCGACGTACCAGGTGTACCGTAGCTCCGAGGTCTTGTTGTCGACATCGCTCGCGGTCACGCGGAAGGAGACGGGTTCGTTCTCGTTGACGTTGATATCCTCCAGCGGATCGGGGACCATGCCGCCCGGCACGAGGTAGGGCGCGTCGTTCACGTTGCGTATGCGGACCAGGAGCTGTCCGGAATCATTTGCGCCCGACGGGTCCTCGGCCCGGAAGCTTAGCGCCTCCTGCGCGGCGAAATAGTCCTTGGCCGGCCTAAGGACGGCGCTCCCGTTGGCCGCGACCTCCACGGTCAGGTTGTCCGAGGCCCCGCCCAGGTAGGTGAACTCCAGCGCGTCGCCGTCGGGGTCGTAGAACAGAATATCGAGGTCGAAGTAGGACACGGCGTCCTCCGGGATCTCCACGGAAGCGGCCGTGGGGTTGTATACAGGCCCGAGGTTGGGGACCGCCACGGCCGGCCCGTCATAGCTCCCGCTCTCAGGCAGCAGGACGCTGCCGGTGAGGTCGCTGAACAGGAACCTGTACGAGTGAGCCCCGGCCGAAAGCTTCGTGTCGTAGGTGAAATCGGTCCCGTTGCGGTAATCGCTCCCGGCGGGGGCCATGTCGGACGAGACGCCGTCGATGTAGACCTTCCGCACGATGGGCGCGTCGCCATTGGAATCGTTGTAGTGGACGGTGTAGCGGAAGAGGGTGTCCGGCGTCCCGCTGGCAGGCTCGACGGTCCCGTTGGACAGGGTCGGCGGCGCCGGGAACTCGACCTCGGGGCCGGAGAACGTGCCGGAGGCCGGCAGCCTGACGGATACGCGGCCGTCGGAGAAGTTGAAGGCGAAGACGTGGGAGCCTCCGGAGAGCTTCGTGGCATAGGTGAAGCCGGAGCCGTCCGTGTAAGTGTGGTCATCGGTGAACATGGGAAAGGCCTTACCGTCGATGACCACGGAGGCGCAGGTCGGGGCGTTGTCGTCTGCGTCCGTGTAAGCGACCGAATAGGCGAACGATGTCGAGGTGTTGCCGGCCGAAGGGGACACGGTGCCGCTTTCCAGCTCCGGAGGGGCGTTGGGGGCGTCCGCCAGCACCAGGTCCATCCAGGACAGCATCTCGTCGCCCAGGTTCCCGTTGAAGTTCAGGTCGTGGTCCACCGTGTTCTGGGGGAACCTGTAGTAGTCGTTCCCGGAATAGGTCTCGATGCGCAATCCGATGGTCGAGCCCGGGACGGCGGAGAAGTCCCGGGTGTCCCCCGATTTGAGGGGCTTGCTGGCCTCGTAGACCTTGGTGTCGGCGCTGCGCTTCCCGGAGCCGTCGGTGGTGCCGCCACCGCTAGCGTCGTTCTGCCATTCGCCCTGCGACTGGCTCCAGTAGCGGTCGGCGTACCCGGCGTCCACACGCATGTAGTCCTCGCCGCCGTCGGTACCGGCATGGTCGTCCTTGTCGTCTATGTCCAGGACGAGGAAAGTGGTGGCGACCGCGAACTGGAGGGCGATGTAAAGGTTGCTTCCATCGTTCATGAAGTACCAGGTGGCGGTGATGGTGTTGCCCGGCGTCGAGAATCCGTTCAGCGTGATGGAGGTCGAGTTGGCCGCCGACCACTCTCCGGCCGAGAGGGTGCCGTCGATGGTGGGAAGCGGCGCCGAGCCCAACGTGTTATAATAGGTCCCACCGCCGTCGCGGTGGGCCGGCGCCGAGAAAGCGGCCGGGGCCACGAAGAGCAGCGCAATGGCCGATGCCAGGATGAACGGTAATGGTCTCGCTTTCTGCAGGAATATCACCGGCCTTATCAATCGGGAAGCGGCGCATTAAACCTTTCGCCGGACTACTATTCATAAGATAATAAGGCAAAAGGCGCAGGGCGCAACCGCAGGCGAGCGAACCGAGAGCGACCGAAGGTCGCTTAGGCGAAGACGACCGCAGGTCGTCTGGGGCTCGCCTAGGCGAAGAGGACCGAAGGTCCTCTGGGGGCGCAAGGAGCAAGGAGCAAGGCGCAAGGAGCAAGGCTGGGAAGTGCACGCGGCATAGCTCATGGCGCAAGGGATGCCCCGCGCTTTAGCGCGGGGAGCGTCACGCTGCGAAGCGTGGAAGCCCCGCCGTTCACGGCGGGGAGCGTGAAGAGTAGGCGCTGCGGAAGAACATTGAGCGATATCGCTTGCGCTATGCGTCCTTGCCCCGTGCGCCATGCGCAATGCGCCTTCGTTCCTTGTGCCTTGCGCCGTGCGCCTTTCGCCCTCAATC
>Ga0316628_100003495_pt1 | contig 12099 bp, 3 predicted proteins | sample OWC_Aug_M2_C1_D5_FD_207648 | JGI IMG/M metagenome (GOLD analysis project Ga0316628, IMG submission 207648) | Wetland soil microbial communities from Old Woman Creek delta, Ohio, United States - OWC_Aug_M2_C1_D5_C | ecosystem: Environmental > Terrestrial > Soil > Wetlands | place: USA: Ohio...
GCGTTCGAGACGGCGGTGACCGTCGAGGCGTCGGCGGAGAAGACGGTGAAACTGGATCCGTCCACCAACGCGGCGCTCCGGCTCCAAAATCCCAAGCTATGGTGGCCAGCGGGCTACGGGGACCCGAATCTCTACCCTGTCGAGCTGAAGTTTGAGACCGCGGATGGACAAGTATCCGACCGCGCCTCTTTCCCATCCGGAGTGCGACAGTTCTCCTACAGCGAAGAGGGTGGCGCGTTGAAAATCTGGATCAACGGCCGGCGCTTCATCCCGCGCGGCGGGAACTGGGGTTTCAGCGAGTCGATGTTGCGGTACCGCGCGCGAGAGTACGACATCGCCGTCCGCTATCACCGGGACACGCACTTCACGATGATCCGCAATTGGGTGGGACAGACCGGCGACGACGAGTTTTACGAAGCCTGCGACCGCTACGGCATCGTCGTCTGGCAGGACTTCTGGCTCGCCAATCCTTGGGATGGCCCGGACCCGGACGATGATGCGATGTTCTTGCGCAACGCGAAAGACACGATCCTGCGAATTCGCAATCATCCTTCCATCGGCCTCTACTGCGGGCGCAACGAAGGATATCCTCCCAAGCCGCTCGACGACGGCATCCGTAAAGCTCTGGCCGAATTCCATCCGGGCCTGCACTACATCTCCAGTTCGGCGGACGATGTGGTGAGCGGGCACGGACCCTACCGGGCCATGCCGGTGAAGTTTTACTTTGGCCGGCGGGGCGCCCCCAAGCTCCACAGTGAAATGGGCATGCCAAATATCCCCACGATGGAAAGCCTGCGGGCCATGATGCCGGAAGCCGCGATGTGGCCTCAGGGGCGCATGTGGGGCCTGCACGATTTCTGCCTGCAGGGCGCGCAGGGCGGCTCTTCGTTCCGCGAGCAGATCGAAAAAAGCTACGGCGGCGCCGACAACGTGGCGGATTGGGTGTCGCTGGCGCAATTCGTGAACTACGAAGGCTATCGCGCCATGTTCGAGTCGCAGAGTCGGGACCGCATGGGCCTGCTTATCTGGATGAGCCACCCCGCCTGGCCCGATTTTGTCTGGCAAACCTACGACTACTACTTCGAGCCGACGGCCGGATATTTCGGCAGCAAGAAAGGGTCGGAGCCGTTGCACATTCAGTGGAACCCGGTGAGCGATAGCATTGAAGTGGTGAATTACAGCGGCGGCGACGCGCGAGGCTTGACCGCCCGAGTCGAAGTCCTGAACATGGACGGCGACTCAAAGTGGGAGAAGTCAGCCACTCTCGACAGCGCGGAGGACAGCACGAAAACCTGCATCAAGATAGAATACCCGCCGGGGTTGACTCCGGTGCATTTCCTGCGGCTGAAGCTGACGCGCGGGAGCGAGATTGTCTCGCAGAACTTCTACTGGCGCGGGACTGAGGAAGGCAGCTACCGGGCAATCCGCGAACTTCCCAAAGTGAAGCTGGAAGCTGCGACGCACGTTGAGCAGCAAGGCGACACTTGGCACTTGACGACAGAACTAAGCAACGTGTCAACTCACCCCGCCTTGATGGTGACAGTGAAGGCGGTGCGCGAAAAGAGTGGCGACCGCATCCTGCCTGCGCTCTACAGCGATAACTATATCTCGCTCATGCCCGGCGAGCGTCGAACGATCCACGTCGAGCTCGAGAACGCCGACGCGCGCAGCGAGAAACCGCGCGTCGTGGTAGAGGGCTTCAACGTCGGAGAGGTGACAGAAAGGTAAGATTCTCGCCGCGAGCGTACCCGTGCCTCTCGAGAGGCAGCAGTCGAGGCGACTGAAAGAGGTGAGCTGTCAGGTCTCCACGAGGGTGGAGCGGGGGACGGGGATCGAACCCGCGACGTCCAGCTCGGGGAATTGCAGTATGCTTTCTTCTTCCCCGCTCCCACATCCTGACCCGCATGCATCCGCGAAACACAACGGGTGAACACTGAATCGCCCATGAGGACTCAGCACCTCCGGATAGAGTAACCTTCGACGCGACCCCCAGCTCCGGACGGCTCTAGAAATTCGCTCGTGCCGCGATGAAAGCTGGACTTGATATGGGTGAGGTCAACTTTGCGGGCAAATCACGATGCAAGCAAGGGTTTCCTAAACCAAGGGTCGGGAGTTCGAGTCTCCCCGGGCCTGCCGCTCTTTTTCTTGTGGTTTCAATTGAATAGACCGGACGTTCCCTCCGCTCGGAAACAGAGAGAAGAGTCGATCGTCATGAAATTGTGGTGAAACGATGCACGCTTTCAGCCTCGGTAGGAAGCACCAGCGCCAGCAATTGTCTTTGGCCAGAGGTGTCGTCAGCTTCTCCGAAGGGAAGACCCACGCGTGGGGAAAGGAACCGGAAACTCGCTCGCAAGGTGGATCAAAAAAGCGGGGTGCCGCTCAGTCGGGCCGGCCAACCATTGATCCCACAGGCCAGCCCTCTTTCGATGCTCCCGGCCCGCGGTGCGCAGGATGCCGACAGACAAGCGCCCTCGACGACGAGACAGGTACAAAGGGCCGTTACGCCACGGGCGGGCTGTCGAGGATCTGCTCGTTCTTGGCGTCGTAGTAGAGCTTCTTTCCCTGCCAGTACGAATGCGCGGCCATGATGCAGGCCACGGAGTGCCCGTAGCCATTGTGCACCGTAGCGTGGGGCTGCTGGCGACTGCGCAGGCACTCGAACCAGTTCTCCATGTGGTGGAGGTCTTCGTCGCCAATGCCCGTGGGGGGTAGCTGGGTGTCGCCGGGCAGCAGGATGTCCTTCTTGGCGCGCTTCTCGTAGACGTTCGGGTCGTCCTCGTGCACACCCTTCTCCTCGACGAGTTGATAGCGCGGGCTGCCCTCGCCGCCGATGTTCACGAGCGTGGCCTTCTTTCCCATGTAACGCGTGAAGCTGGGCGCGTCGTTGCCGAAGCTGGTCGCGTAGCTCACCAGAAATCCCTTGGGGTAATCGAGCAGCGCCTGGAAAGTGTCGGGATTCTCGCGCCCGTCCTGCCAGGCGAAGATGCCGCCGTTGGCGGTCACGGATTTCGGGACCGGGTCGTCCAGGAACCAGTGCACGAGGTCGATGCCGTGGCTCATCCACTGGTCTGCAATGCCGCTGGAGAAGTCCTTGTAGAGCCGGAATTCGAAGTAGAGTTGCGGGTCGAAGGGGCGGTAGGATTTGGTCATCAGCCACTTGCGCCAGTTGGTGTCTTCCTCGCGGATCTGTTTCACTTCCGGGCGGCCGCGCCAGCGCGGGCCGTGGTAGTTCCAGACCACTTCCACTTTGCTCACGTCGCCCAAAACGCCGGTCTGGACCAGGTCGTGTGCGGCGCGGGGATAGAGCTCGCTGCGATGCTGCGTGCCAATCTGCACGATGAGTTTGCGGGAGAGGACGGCGTCACGCGCCGCTTTCACCTCTTCGAGCACGTTCCCCATGGGCTTCTCGCAGTAGGCGTCCTTGCCGGCCTCGGCGACCATCTTGAGAACCGGAGAGTGCGAGTGCTCGGGCGTGGCGATGAGCACGGCGTCCACGTCCTTGAGCGCCAGCAGTTCCTCCGGCTCGGCGAAGGCTCGGGGCGCGCGCCCATAGAATTTTTCATTGATCGTGACCGCCCGCTCACGGTTGGTTTTCCAGAGATCGCACACCGCGGTCATCTCCGCATTGTGCTTGTCCTTTACTCGCGAGACGATCCAATCGAGGCCGCGCCCGCGGTTGCCGATGCCCATGTGGCCCAGCGAGATGCGGTCGTTCGCACCCAGAATACGGCTGTACGAAAGTGCGGTGGCAGTCGCCGCGATCTTGGCAGTGTGATTCAGAAAAGTTCGGCGGCTGAATTGGTCACCGGATGGAGACGGTTTGGACATGGAATCCTCCCGGAAAATGAGCTGTCAAAGGCTAGATTATCACGTTCTCGCGGCAACGGGGCGGCAGCGAGTGACGCCTCATGTATCTCGCGAGAAGGCGAATTGCTGACGAGGAATGCAAAAAACGACCGGCCTGCCCCGCAGATGCGGGGCAGGCCGTGGAGGCAACCATCTGCAAAATCTCAAGCTACCAAAGTAACTTCAGGGCAAACTGCAACTGACGCATCGAGGTTGAAGTGTTGCTGATCGTACCGTAGAAGCTGCCCAGATCGGAGTTGCTGAGCGTCTGGGGGATGGGGCGTCCAGCAGAGTCAAACGCCGGGTACCAATCGAGGTAGGGCTGGGGGATGCTGAACACCGGATGGTTGAAGAAGTTGAAGGCCTCGAAGCGGAATTGTAGCTTCAGCCTTTCCGTAATATTCGTGGTCTTCATGGCGCTGAAGTCGAAGGTCACGAAGTTCGGTCCCCGGAGTGTAGCCTTGCCGACATAACCAAAAACTTCCGTATCGTTGGGGATGCGATAGGACGCGAGGTTCCACCATTGCTGGATGGTGCGCGGGCCACTGTTGGGGTCGGTGTTCGAAGCGGGGTTGCAGTAGTCGAGTTCGTAAGGGACATTGTCAACCGCCGGGCCCAGGTCGACCACGCAGGAGGCCGGGAAGCCTCCCATGACGTGGGTGATCCCGCCAATCTGCCAGCCGCCCAGAACCTTGTCGGCAGCGCCGGGCCAGGTCTGACCCCAGTGCTTTCCGCGGCCGAAGGGAAGTTCGTAGAGAGCGCTGGTGGCGAAGTTCTGGCGGACGTCGAACACGGAAGGTCCGTAGTCGAGCCGCCTGCGGTTGAAGGCGGAAGGAGTTCCCTGGAATGCCCAGCCGCCGGCGCCGCCATCCCGCGTGGAGGAAGCGGTATCCAGGGATTTCCCATAGGCGTAGCTGGTCAGGAAATTGAATCCCGAGGAAAACCGCTTCTCGAGCTTGACCTGGAGGGAGTTGTAGTTGGCGGTGTCGTTGTGCGTGAAGATGTTACTGAACACTCCGAGCCCAGGGTAGGGTGGTGCCTCGGCGTACTGAACGGGTTGTGCGACCACGTCGCCATTCATTGCCGGCATGGTCCAATTGAAATCGATCAGGTGCGGGAGATGTGTCGAAGCGGAAGCCACGTAAGCGACTTCCAGCATCCAGTTGGGATGCAGCTCCTGCTGGATGCTCAAACTCCATTGCTTGATCTGGGGCGTGTTGAGATGAGTATCCATGCTTTGCATGGAGGGTTGGGTCTTGACCAGGGAAGTGGAGTTGAAAACCTGGTCCACGACCGAGTAGTCGCTCTTGCGAACGAGTTTGTAGGCGCGAGGCGCGCTGCGCGCCATGTCAAACCAGGGGTTGGCGATTTCCGGCGAGTAGAAAATGCCGGCGCCGCCCCGGATGACGGTCCTGCCATTTCCCCACGGGGGAGTCCAGGCAAATCCGAAGCGTGGGGCGAAGTTGGTCTTGTCCGCCGTAGCCAGGGATCGGCCGAATTTGTTGCTGCGAATGAAGGGCAGGTACGTGGGGGAGTCGGGATTCGAGTCCAAACGAATCGGAGGGAAGCCCTCGTAGGGATCACCCGTGCCGGGGCGGATCACCGTCGCCGGGCTGGTACTCAGATCGACATTCATAATCGCATTGTTGGTGTCGTACCAGTACGGCGCCCACTCGTACCGCAGGCCAAAATTCAAGGTCAAATTCTTGTTTAGCTTGAAATCGTCCTGAACGTAGTAAGACTGTGCCCACCGGCGCAGATGCACGTACGAGTCGCCGACGGCCACCTCCGAGTCACGGCTGATCCCCAACAAGGCGGAAGCCAGACTGAGCCCTGGCTGGCAGGGGGTATTGGGATCCTCCTCGCAGGCCCCAATCTCGGCGGTCGTGCCTCGCTTGAAGGAGAATGATCCGCGCGCCACGTTGTGTGCCGTGACATTCAATTGTTCTCGCCGCAGGTTTGCGCCGGCCTTGATGAGGTGGCGGCCATAGCTGAGGGACCAGTCGTCGCCATACTCAAAGATGTTGTCGGTGTTTCTCAAGGGGTGACCGAACGCATCCTCGCCGACGCAGCAGTAGGGATCATCCCCGCCGAAGCTGGGCAGTCCCCAATCCAGCGGGTTGGTGGACAAGCCGGGGATGCCGAGTTCGGTGCCGATGTCCGCTACGCCCGCAAGGTTACCGAGACGGCCGGAACTGAGCCGCAAGTAGTTGGCGTGAAATTCATTCACCATGCGGGGGGTTATTGTCCAGGAATGGTGCAGGGTCAAGGATTGGGTCTTGACCGATTCGACGGAGCCGCTTCCGGGAACCAGGCTGGGATTGGACACATCCTCGCGGCCCCAAGAGTAGCGGCCGTAGAGGTTCATGTTGGGATTCAAGTTGTAGTCGATTCGCCCGGAGAGTTGGTCGTAGGTGGTCGGGTAGAGGAGAGTCTTGCGATAGTTGTTGACCAGGGCTCCGGAAACGTTCGGCTCAGGGATATAGCTTGAGTTAAAGAACTTGCCCATGGCCGAGTTGATGCAGTTGGAAGGAATGGTGTCGTCGGGAAAGGCAACATTCGTGTCGGGATTCGGGTTGAAGCAACCCGCGGGAATCGTATTGGGAATCGTGTTCACGGGCGCATCGGCGTAACCGATGATTCCATTCCCATTTTCGTCCTCGACGGCATGTGGCATGTAGATGGTGCTGACGCCGGCATAGTCCGACAAGTTGCCGGTGCGCGCCAGCATGGTCGGGACCGTGAGGTTCTCGAGGCTGCTGGTGCGGTCGCGCAGCGCTTCGTAGGCTCCAAAGAAGAAGGCCCGGTCGCGAATGATCTTGCCTCCCGCCGTGGCTCCGAATTGGTTGCGTTTGAAGGGAGGCTTCTCAGAACCTTCTGGCTGAAAGATTCCATCGAAATAGTCGCGGGCGTCGAGCGCATCGTTGCGGAGGAAGTTGTACGCGGTGCCGTGGAGAGAGTTGGTGCCGGACTTGGTGGTGGCATTGATCTGCGAGGCTCCGCGCCCGAACTCGGCCGTGTAGGAGTTGCTTTGGACTTTGAACTCCTGGATTTCGTCAATGGACGGAACGGCGGCAAAGGTATTGAAGTCCGGCTCGGTATTGGTGGCGCCGTTGAGCAGGAAGTTGGTGTCCTGAGTTCGTGCGCCGCCCACGGCGTACTGTTCGAGCGTTCGACGGCCGACTTCACGAACTTCGCCGAAGGTGTTGTTCCAATCTTTGGTGAAAGTCACGCCGGGGGCCAGGGTTGCGAGGTCGAGGAAATTGCGCCCGTTGAGAGGCAAATCCACGACGCGCCGGTTCTCGATCACTTGGCCCACGGTCGAGGAGCCGGTCTCGAGCAAAGGCGCGGTAGCCTCCACGGAAACAGTCTGCGTGAGGTCGCCGACCTGCAGCGTGATGTCCACTCGCGCTTTCTGGTCGACCTGAAGTTCAAAGGCAGGAACGGTCGAGGTGCGGAAGCCAGCTTTCGTGGCCGTGACGGAGTAATGCCCGGGCAAGAGGCCCGTCACGGAGTAGTCTCCACTGGCGGTAGTGAGTGTCCGCCGGGGGACGTTTGTGTCCGCATTGGTGATCGTCACATCGACGTCGGGCACAACTGCGCCGCTGGGATCGAAGACGATACCCGTGATGCTGCCAGTGCCGATCTGCGCCAGCGCCGGCCGTGCACCCATTGTCAGCATGGCGACGCCGGCGACCAGCAAAAGAAGCACACTTAATCCTGCTTTACGCATGAATCCATCTCCTTTCGATTCGACACGGAGGCCACTTGGCGTGGACATCTACCACCCTGTGGCCACCGCAACCCGGCGCAGGAACTTCGTGAACTCTGCAGTTAGGACTGAATTGTCTCCTAATGCTGTAGGAAGCTTACCCCACAGACCAGGGGGCGTGTCAAGGTGCTATTTCATAAGGACTTAGCTGAACGCCATTCTTGAGGCAATCATCGCGCTCCGATTGCGGGCGCTCTCGCTTGTGAGCCTTCTGGCAGAATCGAGTCCGCTCACTTGAGGGCCTGCCGCGCGTGTTTCGTATTCCTTCGGTTGTGCCAGGGCCGCGTGTTCCCTGCGGACCCAACCACCCAGACCGCTACGGCGCCGGTTGCACTTCCAAAAGCAGGTGATCCGTGAATTCGGTCTCGAGAAACGGGTTGGCTCCGTCGAGTTCTCCCAGCGTCTGCGCGTGGGTGTAATCCACCACTCGATAGCGCGTCGCCGCATCAAGCCCTCGCAGCTCCAGGCGGCCTCGCCAGCGATGCTCGCTGGGCTCGGGCAGAAGCGGCGGGGAATCGAGTCCCCAGGGTCGTGGTGCGGGCGCGAAGAATGCGTAATACATCTTGCCTTTCTTGCGGATGGCGTAGCCCTCGGGCTGGTCGAATCCCAGGGTGTACAGGTTCAGAAACTCCCCGTCTGCGAGCATCTTCTCACGGTAGAGGCTGTACCATTTCTTCCACAGCGTTTCCTTTTCGGGGGTCAGCAAGAGATACTGCAATCCTTCGAGTTCACCCCGGAATTCCAGATCACCGAATTGCTTGTCGATTTTTGGCCAGATGAACAGGCTGCCGATAATCCCTCCCGTGCCCATGCAGGAGGCGAAATCGGAACCGACCTCGAAATCGGCGCCCCCGTCATGCTTAAACTGGGTGGACTCGACCCGATCCGCGAACACCGGCGCGCGCGGCCCCAGCAGGGCCTTGTACATCTTGATGCGCCAACGAATTTGTTCCGGGCCGACGGGGTCCGCCGTCACCGGCTCGTTCATGTAGGGGAGCAGGCAATGGTTCATGGTGGTCCCGCACGGGCAGATCATCAACATGCCGCCGCGGGAGTACTGCTCGACCACCTTGCGGAACTCCCCAAACATGCTGGCCAGTTGGCGGACCGAATCGTAGGGCGAGGCGTGATGATGCGCGGGATTGTAGCAGGGCGGCACGGTGTAAATCACATCCATGTAGAAGCCGTCGGCCCCCCAATCGCGCATCATGCGCCGGGCCAGTCCGAGCATGTAATCTCGCGCAGGTTGATAGGCCGGACAGACGCAGGCGAGGTTTCGTGGAATGGATGCCACTCGCCCCCGCGCGTCCTGAATCAGCCAATCCCGATGCTGCCGGGCGACTCCGGCAGTTGCTGTGACCATCGCTTCCACCTCCGGCGATTGGTCCGGTTGGGCCTTCGTGCTCTGATAGAGACCGCTGCGGGGCAGTTCTCTGAGCTGCACGGCATAGGGCATCCACCAGAGAATGGTTCTCAGGTCTTCCTGGTGAAGCTTGTCCAGCATTTCCTTGAAGCCGGCCTCGTCCCGGAACTTGTCCTTGCGCGGCATCCAGTCGCCGTAGTGGTCCCACCAGCGATTGTTGATGATGATCCACCCAATCCCCAGCTTCTTGCACATGGGAATGGCGTTGTAGACTTCTTGCGGGCGGAAATTGTGACCCAGGCCAAAGGTCCACCAGAAGGGCTTGTAGAGACTGTCGGAGGCCTTCATGAAATCGACTCCTTGCGCCTTGAGCATCGCGGCGTAGGTGGCAAGGGCGTCGTAGAAGTCTCCCGTATGCAGGGTCACAAACGCACGCGGGGTGCGATAGGAAGCACGCGGGGCGAGCAACCAGTCGGCGCGGCTCACGAAGCTCAGGCGCAGCTTCTCACCCTCCAGCGGTTCGACGGGCATCCAGCATTCCACAGCGCCGGGCTCGACGTGGCCCATGGCCATTCCCACTTGCCCGCTCCAGAAGTCGTTGACCGGGATGCCGCCTCCAAAACCTCCCTTCACCATCTGGCCCATGGGATTCAGAGAATGGAACCTGGCCGGCAGGGGAAAGATGAAATCCCACCCCCAACCGAGGCTCGCGCCTTGAAACGTCCAGAGCGGCTTCTCTGGATTCGGTGGGAGCGTGAGGACCTGGGCCAACTGCACGGTTCGGTCAATTCTCAAGGGACTCTGGCCGAGATTCTCGTATGTTGTAGCCAGAACCAGGGTCTGGGGGAAAGCGGAGCATAGGTCCAACTGCAGGATCTTGCGAAGTCCGGGCGGGCGCTGGATGGCCCGCGAGGGGATCTCGATCCGCGTGCAGGGGCCGAGATTTGTTTGCACCTCGTGCTGGGCAATCTTCGTGTACTCAATCGCGAAGCCTTTGACCGTCCTCCCCGCCAAGATCGCATAGTCCGAGGGGCCCGTGTGGGGATATCCACTGCCCAGGCTGAGTTCCTCGGGGCCGGCCCGAAGCGCCACTTTCATGCTTTGGCCGGGGCTGATGCGAACCACCAGCTTGGCACTGCGGAGCGTGATCTCCCCGCCTTGCGCGCAGTTAAGAGACACGTCGGCTGTCGGGCTGCCCTGCGCCGATCGAGTTGCCTTAACGCAAGTGAACACCGCGGCCAGGAGCCACACAAGAATCGCCACCGACCGATGCTTGCGCTTGTTCTGGGAATCGGGCATGCGAAGCCTCCGACTTGTGCGGACGACATCATCCTTCGGCGGGCGCGGAAGCGCAAGCTGAGGAGGGGATCGAGCGAAATGTGGTCCGCGTCTTCCCTGCCTAGCCCGGATAACTCTCGCACTCAAGTGGGATGGGGGGGGTGAAGTGTCGCGTCCGGCAATCGCCAAGGCGGCGTGATGGTCAATCGTGCGTGCAAAAAAGGAAGCCGTTCCGGCGAGGAGCTTTCTCCTCACCGGAACGGAAGAAGCGCAGGACGGGTTCGTCCGTGGCCTCACCAAATCAACTTGAGAGCAAACTGCAGTTGGCGATTCGAAGCCGCGGTACCTCCGATCGAACCGAAAACACTCCCTAACTCGCTGTTGTCCACCGCCTGAGGGACGGGCACCGGCGACCCGGTTCCCACGTCGGGATAACTATCCAGGACCACTTGCGGCATACTGAACACCGGATGGTTGAAGACGTTGAAGGCCTCGAAACGGAACTGCAGCTTCAAATTCTCGGTCAGGTTCGCCGTCTTCATGGCGTTGAAATTGAAAGTGACGAAGTTGGGTCCGCGCATGGTGTTCCGCCCGGCATTGCCGAAGACCTCGTTGTCGCTCGGGAAACCAAAGGCGGAAATGTTCCACCACTGCTGCAAGGTGTGCGGGCCGAGGTTGGGGTTCGCCCCCGCGAGGGCATCGCAGTAGTCCACTTCGAAGCCCACGTTGCTGACCGCGGCATCATTGTCGACGATGCAGGAAGCCGGGAAGCCGCCGCGGGCCACGCTGATTCCACCGATTTGCCATCCGCCGAAGACGTGGTCGACGGGCTTGGACCACCCGGCGCCCCACTTCTTCCCGCGTCCGAAGGGCAGCTCATAGAGCGCGCTGTTGACCCAATTGTGGCGGACGTCGAAGACCGACGGGCCGTAGTCGCGCCGCCGATCGAACAGGCGGGGTGTGGCGACGGCGAGCCAGCCATCCGCCCCGCCATCGCGCGTTGACGATGCGCTGTCGAGCGATTTCCCGTAGGTGTAAGAACTCAGAAACGTGAATCCTTGCGAAAACCGCTTCTCGAGCCGGACCTGCAGGGAGTTGTAGTTGGCGGAGGTAGCGTGCTCTACCATGTTGGCAAACACTCCCAGCCCCGGGTAGTAGGGTTCATCCGGGTAGGTGACGGGCTGGACCACCTTCCCGCCTTGCATCTTGGGCAGGTACCAATTGAAATCCACGAGGTGGGGCAAGTGGGAAGAAGCCGAGGCAACGTAGGCGACATCCAGCAAGAGGTTGGGCGCAATCTCATGCTGGATTCCCAAGCTCCACTGCTGAACGCGGGGCGTCTTGGCGTTTGTTTCGATCCCCAGCATGAAGGGGGCCTGGACGACTCCGGCCGAGGCGTTCTGGAAAACCTGATCGACCACGCCGAAGTTGTTCAGTAGGTTCAGTTGCAGGCTGCGCGGGGCGTTCTCCGCGAAGTTGTACCAGGGATTGGCCAGGGGCGGTGAGTAGAAAACCCCCGCGCCGCCGCGAATCACCGTTCTGCCTTTGCCCCAGTCCGGAGACCAGGCGAAGCCGAAGCGCGGCGACCAGTTGGTTTTGTCGGTGCGCACCAGAGCGCGGCCGAACTCATTGCTGCGCACAAACGGAAGGTAAGTGGGCGAGTTGGGGTCGGAGTCGAGTTGGACTCCGCCCGTGAAGCCCGCGTAGGGATCGCCGGTGCCGGGTCGGACAGCGGTGGCAACGCCCGGACTCATCAGGCCCGCGCTCAGGTCGAGGTTCACCAGCAGATCATTCTGCTCGTGCCAGTACGGTCCCACCTCGTACCGCAAGCCAAAGTTGA
>Ga0316628_100003496_pt1 | contig 12095 bp, 10 predicted proteins | sample OWC_Aug_M2_C1_D5_FD_207648 | JGI IMG/M metagenome (GOLD analysis project Ga0316628, IMG submission 207648) | Wetland soil microbial communities from Old Woman Creek delta, Ohio, United States - OWC_Aug_M2_C1_D5_C | ecosystem: Environmental > Terrestrial > Soil > Wetlands | place: USA: Ohio...
CGCTTGGCCTTGTCCAGTTCGGGACCCACGAGGTTGGAGCGCCTGAGCCCTACCTGGGCCACCGCGTGGCCTTGCTGCTCCAGCCATTGGGCCAAGAGGGCGATCTGGGTGGAACGCCCGGACGAGTCCGGCCCCTCGATGACGATCAAGGTGCCCGAGAGCTTGCTCAGGTCCACACCCGCCAACGCCATGCCGTAGGTGCATTTCGGGCTCATTGGATGTACCTCTTGTGGAAGAAGCCCAGGTCCACCCGGCTCTCGATCAGGCGCCGGACGCTGACTTGCTGGTGGTGGACTGGTTGGGTGGCGTCCACCACGGTGAAGCCGAACTCGTCCACCATGCCCAAGTATTCCTTGAGGACCTGTCCCTGGAAGATCCGGAAGCTCTCGTTGATGTCGGGGCTCAGGTCCAGGTCCATGCCGGCCTCGAAGAACTTGAGGCGCGGACGACCTTCCAGGATCCGCCCCAGAGCAACGGCGAGGGGGAGTTTGAAGAAGAAGGTGATGTCGGGGAGCCGGGCGAAGCCATACAGCTTCCGAAGCCAGGCCTGGTCACAGCCGCGCACCGCGTCCCGGGCGAAGGCCGTGAAGATGTACCGGTCGCAAAGGACCAGATAGCCCGCCCGCAAGAGGGGCAGGATCTGCCGCTCGTACCGGTCGGCAAAGTCCGTTGCGTGGATGAGGCTGAAGGTGGTCGGAGTGAGCAATTGCTGCTTCTTCCCCTTGCGCGTGGCTTCCCGGACCAGGACTGAGGAATTCCATTCCGAAAAGAACACGCGGTAGCCCTTGCTTTGCAGCCACTGATGGACCAGGTGAATCTGAGTGGACTTGCCGGACCCGTCGAGCCCCTCCACGGCGATGAGTTTGCCGAGAGCCTTGTCTTCTTCACGTGCCGCCATACATTTCCTCTCTCTCGCCTGAAACACGCCGCCGGCTGCGCCGGGATTCGGCGGAAACGATCCACGGGCCCCTGCGAGGCTGTTCCTTCGCGGATTGTGACTTCTTCTGTGCGCGGCGGGCACCGTACATCGTAGAAACGCCCATAATCTCTAGCACAATTCTCGCAGGATTCCTACAACGCGCCTGCTTTCCATGAAGGAGAAAGACCTGCGCCTCGGATGATCCCCCGTTGTGCCAGAGAGCCTTCTACCTTTCGTTCCTGGGGGCCACCCGCTGGAGTAGCGCGGTATAGCTTCGACTGATCTTTGGTCGAGCGAGGCTCTCGAACCCCACCTTGTGGGCGATCCCAAGAGTATGCTCAAACTCCCTCGCCGATACATGCCCCTTTGGCTCCGCGACGAGGCACGTCGCGCCAAGCTTCAGCGCCTCGGACAGTTCAAAGAAGAATCCAGGCACATCTGGGGCCTCGTGAACGACCGCGAAAGCCAGCGCGAAATCGACCCGTCCTCCAAGATCCTGCAAATGGAGAGAAGCCCCATCGCATAGACGGGTCACGAGCCGTTCGGCCACCCTGGCCTTTCGCGCCCGACGCAGGAGCGCGTGGAGCATCCGCTCCTGGACATCCACACACACCACCGTACCGTGGGACCCGACCATCCGGGCCAGGGGAATGGTGAAGAACCCCATCGCGCAGCCGACGTCGAGCACCGTCATGCCAGCCTGGACGTACGGTCCAAGGATCTTCTCGGGATCATGGATGAATCTCCGGAGCGGATTCACGAGGAGGTAGCCAACCCAGAAAGGACAGACCTTGCAGCCCATTCGAGCCTCGCATGGTATTTGTTGCCGAACGGTCCGGCCGTTGCGGTTGATAGCCGGTTAGGCCAATCTATTAGAACTCCGCTCCCGGCGCGTTATCTCCACCGGTCTAATGAAGAGCGAGGAGTGAGAGAGCCGGGAGATCGGGGTTCGTAAGCGCACCAAATCGGGCACGACCTGAAGAAAGAGGATGACGCCCTGCACGTCCATTTTACACTGTAAGGGGAATAGGATCCAAACGCACCCACCAGCCGCGGATGAGCTCGCGCATCTAGGGTGCCTTTCCGCGCGGGGCGCAAGCGCGAAGTGCTTATTTATTCGCAAGACAAGTCGGATAGCCCAACGCTTCTCTTCCCCAGGAATTTATCGCCGAGTGTTCCCGCGGCTGGTCCGAAAACTCAGTTGACAGGACTATTCAAGTCCTGTATAAAGACTACACTTTGATGGATTGTACAACCGAGGGGAAAGGGGGGATAGCAATGCGAAAGTTAGTGACACTTCTGCTCGCGTTCGGCCTGCTCTTTGGCGTGGCCAGTAGCGCCCTCGCGAACTGCGGCGCCTCCCACGCGGACACCTCGACACCTGCACCACAGCAACCTCGACCGCAGATTTGATCGTTGCTTGTCCAGTCTATGCGCAGAACGGCGGCCCTCCTTGGAGATGGCCGCCGTTCCTGCTTACGCCGTGGGCACGCACAAACCCACCTCTCCCTCGGTTCAGAGAATGCCTGTCGCGGGTGAGCAGGCGGCGGCGCCCACTTTCGAAGAAAAAGTCATACCGTCGAGTAGACGAACTAATCGGGTGGCAGCGATACTCCTGGGGTGATTCTCGCGTAGACGAGCATGGCCCTCGCGCAGGAAAAGACCGTCATCCCCGCGTGAGCTGGTGGCAGATCAAGACGGGCGTACCAGCGCGGGCCGATCTTGGGCGTCGAGCACAGGACGTGCAGGCTCAGATCATCGACCGGTGCAGGCCTCCATCCACGATCACCAGGCTGCCGGTGACATAGCTCGCTCGCTCGGACGCCAGGAAGGCCACGACATCGGCCACCTCCTCCGGTCTCCCCATCCGTTTGAGCGGAATCGCGCTAGTAGCTTCGCTCTGCGCTGATTCGAAACTGGTCCCTTTGACCCGCGCGGCATCCTGGAGGAGTTTGGTTTGCCGCTCCGTCAGGATCGGCCCGGGGCAGACGGTCGTCACCAGGATGTGGTGCGCCGCCTCCGCGTCGGCCAGCGCCTTCATGACGTTCAGGACACCGGCGTTGTTTAGTCCGACCGGCATGGACAGCGGACTCGGCTGGAGGCCGGCCACCCCGGCGACGTTCACGACGCGCCCCCACCCGTTGCGCCGCAGATGCGGGAGGACCAGCCGGGCCATGCGGAGGTAGCCGAAGAGTTTGAGCTGCAGATTCTCCAGCCAGAGGTCCTGCGTCAATTCGTCAAATGGGATGCCCCGCGCTGCCCCGGCATTGTTCACGAGGATATCGATGCGCCCCCAGGCCGTCGCCGTCGCCTCCACCACTCGCTCGGCCGCGGCCGGCTCCGTCAGGTCCGCCTCGACCGTCAGGACCCGCCCCCCACCGATGGCCTCGAGTGCTCGCTGCGCTTCCGCGAGAGAGCCCCGGGTCCGCGCGCACAACGCGACGTTCGCGCCTTCCCTGCACAGGCGTTCCGCCACGGCGCGGCCGATGCCGCGGCTGCCCCCGGTGACGATCGCCGATCGTCCCGCGATTCCCAGATCCATACCAATCCCCTGCCTGTATTATGCCGGCCAGCCGACCGCCAGCCGACGAGCCATTCCATGCCGAGTGTGCTATTCCGCCGGAACGAACCTCCCGTCCTTCACCTGCACGATCACCATGGAGTCGACGCCGAGACCGTTATGGTCCTCGGGAGTCAGGTTGTACACACCCGAGATGCCCACATAGCCCTTCGTCTGCTCGATGGCCGCACGCAGCGCCTTGGGGTCGGTCCCCGCCTTCTTCATGGCGTTGGCCACGATGGTGATTGCATCCCAGGCATACCCCGAGTGCGTGTTGATGGGAAACTCCTTGTCGTATTTGTAGACATCGCGGTAGAGATGGATGAAATCGGCGATGACCTTTTTCTGCGGGTCCGAGGCGGGGAGCGTGTCGGCCACCATCAGCTTGGTCGCCGGCATCCGGTCACCCTCGGAAGCCTTCCCCGCCAGCTCGATGTACTTCGGGTCGGGGAGCCCATGGCACTGGAAGAGCGGGATGGTGATCCCGAGCTGGGCCTTGTTCTTGGCCACGATGGACCCGACCGGGCCGATGGTCCAGGTGATGATGGCCTGGGGCGCGGAGTTCTTGATCTTGGTGAGCTGGGCGGTCATGTCGGTGTCGGAGGGGCCGAACGATTCCTTGGCCGTGAAGGTGATGCCGTATTCCGGCGCCAGCTTCTCCAGCCAGCCCAGCCCGTCCTTCCCGAAGGAATCGGACGCGGTGAAAAGCGCAACCTTGGTGAGGCCCTTCGCCTTGAGGTACTCGTAGAGCTTCGCCGCCGCCGTGGAGGACCGCTGCGGGGACTTGAAGACATAGGTGTAGGGACCGAAATTCCCCCCCATGATCACCGGATCGCCGCCGACGGTCATGAAGGTCGGAATCCCCGCCTCCTCGACGATCTTTTTGACGCTCATTCCCTCGGCCGTGGACGTGGGCCCGATGATGGCCGCCACCTTGTCATTGAAGATGAACTTCTTGGCGATGACCGCCGCCTTGGCCGGATCGCTCTCGGTGTCGCCTACGATCAGCTCGATCGGGCGACCGTTGATCCCCCCGTCCTTGTTGATCTTGTCCACGGCCATCTGGGCCACCAGCTTCGTGGGTGTGCCGATGTTGGCGGCCGGACCGGATAGGGCGAAGAAGGCCCCGATCTTGATCGGCTCCGCGGCGAAGGACAGCGTCCCGGCACAGCACACGATCAGTGCGACGACGATAGCGGTGCGCATCTTCATAATCGTTCCCCCTCGAACACGTGTTGACTAGACGACAGGATCCTGGATGCGTGTATCGAACACGCGCCTCGTCTTCCGCTCCGAGCGCGGAAGCGAGGCGTAGTCTACCACTTCCAACTCGGGTGTCACCATAACCTTATGCTTGATCGTGTGGATGATCTCCCGCGACAGCTCGTCGCCCCTTCCCTTCTCTACGCCCTGCCCCCGTTCCACGACCAGGCGCATGTGGTCGCGCTCTTCGTCGTCGCGCGTGAGGTGGATCTGGTACTCCGAGCCGAGACCGGGGATGGACGAGAGGATGGCGTCGATGGTGGAGGGGTAGATGTTCACCCCCCGGAACTTGAATACGTCGTCAGTGCGGCCCCGGATCCTGGAGTGGCGCGGCAGGATCGAGCCGCAGGTGCAGGGTCCGGGGATGATCCGGGTGATGTCGCGGGTCCGGTACCGGATCAGGGGCGCGGCCTCCTTCGCCAGAGAGGTGACAACCATCTCTCCCCACTCTCCCGGGGAAAGCGGCTGCAGGGTCTCCGGCTCGAGGATCTCGAGGATGTAGTAGTCCGCCCAGTAGTGCATGCAGTCATGGTGCGGACACTCGATTCCCGTCCCCGGGCCGTACAGCTCGGTGAGCCCCGGAATGTCGAAGAGCTCCACCCCGCCCAGGAGCTCCGAGATCTTCTTGCGCATCGATCTCGACGAGCGTTCCGACCCGTAGATGACTTTCTTGAGGTTGATCTTCTCGGCGATGCCGCGCTTGTGGACCTCCTCGGCCAGCAGCAGCCCCATGGAGGCGGTGCAGCAGTAGACCGTCGACTGGAGATCGACCAGGAATTCGCACTGCAGGTCCAGGTTCCCCGGCCCGGTAGGGACGGCCATGGCGCCGACTCGCTCGGCCCCCGCTTGGAAGCCCACGCCCGCGGTCCAGAGGCCGTACCCCACGGCGATCTGCACGCGGTCCAGCGGCGTGACGCCGGCCATCTCGTAGCAGCGGGCGAAGAAGTGCGCCCAGTCGTCCACGTCCTTTTGCGTGTAGCAGAGGATCTTTCGCTTTCCGGTGGTGCCCGACGATGAGTGGATGCGGGCGATCTGCTCGAAGGGGACGGACCGCAGCGGGAAGGGGTAATCGTCCCTGAGGTCCTCGGCGGTCGTGAAGGGGAGCTTCAGCATGTCGTCCAGGCTGCGGATGCTCTCCGCCGTGATCCCCGCGGCGTCCAGCCGGGCCCGGTAGAAGGGCGATCCTTCCCTGGCGTGCCTCACGGTCCACTGCAGCCCCTTGAGCTGATGGGCCTTGAGTTCGTCCTCCGACTTGAAGAGCGGCATGAAGGTCAGTCTACTCATGTCGGGTTTCTCCAGCCTGATGTTGGTCAGCCCGGCGCCACCCAGGCGGCTTCCGGCCGGGTTGTTCCTCGACACGGCCCCCAGGAAGGCGCGGCGCAGCTCCGGGTGCACGAGGAGTTCGTCACTCCTCCCCGCGCGAACGATGGTCCCATTGGCCAAGAGATAGGCGGTGGTCGAAGCGCTGAGCGCCCGGGCGGCGTTCTGCTCCACCAGCAGGATGGTCGTCCCCGCCCGGGAGAGCTGGTGGATGATATCGAAGATCTCGTCGGTGACCAGGGGGGCCAGCCCGAGGCTCGGCTCGTCCAACAGGAGGAGGCGGGGACGCGCCATGAGGGCCCTGCCGATCGCCACCATCTGCTGCTCGCCGCCGGAGAGGGTGGCGGTGGGTTGTTCCACCCGGTCTCGGAGTTTCGGGAATCGCTTGTAGACCTCCGCCAGCCGATGCAGAATCTCCGCCTTGCCCGGCGAGCGCGCCAACGCGCCCAGAACAAGGTTCTCCCGCACCGTGAGGTCGCCGAACATCTCGCGCCCCTCGGGGGCGAGTGCCACGCCTAGGGACACCATGTGAGAGGGCGGTCTCCCCGCGACGTCTTGACCGTCCAGCAGGATGCGCCCCCCCGAGGGTGAGACAAGGCCAGTGATGGCCTTCAGGAGGCTCGATTTCCCCGCGCCGTTGGCCCCCACGATTGCCACTGTCTCACCCTCGGCCACCTTGAGGTCAACCCCGAAGAGCGCCTGGGCGGCCCCGTAGTGGAGGGTAAGCGCCTCGATCGAGAGCAATGTCTTGTCGGATCGTATTGCCGTCATGCCGTCAGGCTGATCTTCCCGAGGTACGCCTCGAGAACCAGAGGGTTTCGTCGGACGTCCTCCGGCGAACCATCGGCGATGCGGCGGCCGCCGTCCAGCACGATTACGTGGTCGGATACCGACATGACCAGGTCCATGTCATGCTCCACGAGGATCAGCGTGGCGCCGGACCGTTGCATCTGTCGGATGAGGGCGCCCACGCGTTCGGTCTCGTCGGGGTTGAGTCCCGCAACCGGCTCGTCCAAGAGGACCAGCTTCGGCTTGGAGACGAAGGCGCGGGCCAACTCCAGGCGTTTCTTATCGCCGTAAGCAAGCACCCCCGCGGGCCAATCCGCCTTGGCGGATAGGTCGAAGTTGTCGAGGGCCTCGAGGGCGGTGAGCTTGAGCAGCCGCTCGCGGTGCCGCAGCGAAGGCGTCCGGAAGAAGGCCTCGAGCAGCGAGTCTCCGGCCATCCCCGACAGTCCGCACAGCACGTTGTCCAGGACCGATAGCTCCGGGAAGAGCCGCAGATTCTGGAAGGTGCGGGCGATACCCAAGCGGGCGATCCGGTGCGGGGGAAGTCCCGACAACTCGCGGCCGTCGAAGACCATCGACCCCCGGTCCGGCCTCAAGACCCCGGTCAGGCAATTGATGAAGGTCGTCTTCCCCGCCCCGTTGGGACCGATGACCGCCGTCACCTTCCCCGTCTCGGCCGACAGCCCCACGTCGTGGAGGGCCGGCAGGCCGCCGAAGTGCTTCGTGAGGCCCGAAGTCCGGAGGGTGATGCCGTTGGAGGTCGCGGTGCCCATGCGCGGATCCCCCTAGGCCGGCCGGCCCAAGGCGGCCCGCCGGTGTGTCAGACGGGCCTTCGCCATGGCGAAAAGATCAGCCAGGAGACCCCGCGGGAAAACCAGTAGGATGGTTACGACGATCAGGCCGTGGATGATATCCTTGGAGTCTTCCAGGGGCCCGAGAAGATAGGGCAACATCGTCACGAAGGCGGCTCCGGCAAGACTTCCCCAGAGCGATCCCAGGCCGCCGATCACCACCATGATGACGAAGTCGATCGAGGCGAAGATGCCGAAGGTATCCGGGGTGATCGTCCCCATGTAGTGGGCGAAGAGGCTTCCGGCGATGGAGGCGAAGACCGCCGAGACGGCGAACACTGCAATCTTTCCATGTTGGACGTTCACCCCCATGGCCGCTGCCGAGACCTCGTCTTGCGCCAGCGCGGCCAGGCCCCGTCCGACGCCGCTTCTCACCAGGTTCAGCGAGAGGGTGAGACCGATCATCGCCGCTCCCCAGAGGAGGTAGAACTGCTGCGTCTCCCCTTGAAACGCACACCCAATCATGCCGAAAGGCGGCACGCCGGTGAGACCGCTGGGGCCGCCGGTGACCTGATCCCACTGAACAAGGATGTTGTGCACGACGATGTTGAACCCGAGCGTGGCCATGGCCAGGTAGTGCCCCGACAGCCTGAGCGTCGGCACGCCGATGGCCAGCGCGGTAAGGGCGACGCCCGCGGCGGTGATGACCAGAGCCGCCACGGGGGGAATCCCATATGTCGTCGTGAGGATCGCCGAGCCGTAGGCCCCCAGGCCGAAAAAGGCGGCATGCCCGAGTGAAATCTGCCCGGCGTAGCCGATGAACAGGTTGAGACCCAGGACGACGACCGCGTGCAGCGCGACCAGGTTCAGGATCCCGAGTTTCCAGGGGTTGGCGAGGAGGAGCGGCGCCGGCGCCAGGGCGAGTGAGAATGCCACGACCGTGAGGCCGGTCCGGTGGCGCATGACGAAGGAGGCGGTTGCGGAGGCCCGCGCGTTCATCGCGCCGCCTGGACGCCGGCCCGGAAGGCCGCCAGGTTTCGATCCAGATACTTTGCCGGTGTGCTCTTCCGGATGCTCTCCTCGAAGAGGTCGGGGCCGGCGAAGAGGACGCCCTTGCCGGCCGCGTATCCCAGCAGGGCAAGGTTTGCGCCCCTGGCCTCCCCCGTCAGGGCGGCCAGGTGGTCCGCATCCACACAGTCGTGTTTCGCAAGATTCGTGGCGTTGATGATGGCGGCGGCGCGTGGCCGAAGATAATGGCCGTGGACCGGCAGATTGTCCGCGTGGAGGAAGAGCCCCACCTCGGCTTCCCCGGAGGCAACGAGAGGACCGTGGAACGGGCCGACCTTGACCGTGGAGAGGACCGACCCGCCCCGCTGGGCCATGCCGTGGGTCTCCGTGGTGATGACCTCGTGCCCCGCGGCCATAGCCGCCTCTGCCAGGACCCGCGTCAGGGTGAGGACCCCCTGTCCTCCCCGGCCGCTGATGACGATCCGCTGCTTCACGCGGCGCCCCCCTCGCCGGCGACGATGGCCTGTGTCGGGCAGACGGAAAGGCACACCCCGCATCGGGCGCAGGCGGCCTGGCGGATGCCGACCTTTCCCGAGTCCTCGTTCCAGACGAGGGCCGGACACTCGAACATATCAACGCATTCGCGGCAGCCGGTGCAGTCCTCGGTGACGTGCACGGCCCGACCCATCTGAGTCGTTCCGGCCTCCGTCGCAAGCACGCAGGGAGAGGATGCGATGATGACGGCGACGCCCCCGCCATCGCCGCGACAGTATCGGTCGGCCTGCCGGAGGGTATCGGTCATGGCCTGGACATCGTAGGCGTCCACCTCCATGAGGAAGGAGACACCCGACGCCCGTACGATATCTCGGATGGAGACCGGCCGGCATCGCTCCCCAGACGCGGTGCGCCCAACTTGCGGCGTGGGCTGGTGCCCCGTCATGGCGGTGGTGGAATTGTCGAGGATGACGACGATGATCCGAGCCCTCTGGGACGCGGCGTTCACCAATGCCGGGATGCCTGAGTGGAAGAACGTGGAGTCGCCGATGGTGGCCACGACGGTGGGAAACTCCCCCCCGTCCTGGGCGTAGGCGTGATAGAAGCCCGCCGCCTGGCTGACCCCCGCCCCCATACAGTGGACGGTATCCACCGCCCCCAGGTTCATGCCCAGCGTGTAGCAGCCGATGTCGCCGGGGAAGATTCCCCGAGGGAATGTTTGACTGATGGCGTAGTAGGCCGCCCGGTGTCCGCAGCCGGCGCAAAGTGTTGGACGGGCGCCGGGCGCCGGTGGGGCTGCGGCCGGGGGCGCGGGCTCTAGATCGAGAAACTTTCCGAGGACCCCGCGGATGACCTCAGGCGTGAGCTCGCCCTCGTTCGGGACGAGCCGCGATCCCCTGCCCGCAATCTTCCGATTGGCCAACTGCATCTCGATCACCGGGTAAGTTTCCTCGATGACGAGAACCCGCTCGTACGCGGAATTGACTCGTTCGACGAAATCCGAGGGGAGCGGATACGGGATCTTCACCTGATAGGAATCCGTTTTCCCGGACAGCCGGAGCTCTTCTAGGACGTCCATGGTGTGGGCAAATGCCACCCCCGAGCCGACGATGGCGGTCCGCGGGAAGGTTCCGTCCCCCGTGAGAAAGGCGGGCATGAAGCGTGGGTCGGCGCTCATGCGCCCGAGCTTTTCCGTCAGCCCGCGATGCAGGTCCGTTACGAACCGCGGTGTGGCGCACCAGCGTGTGGGGTTCTTCTCGAAACGAGCCGGGCGCGTCTCTCGGTTTGGTTCTAGGAGCGTGACGGCCTGCCTCGCGTGGCAGATTCTCGTCGTCGGCCGGAGCATGACAGGGATCTCGTAGGCCTCCGACAGCTCGAAGGCCAGCCGGACCATCTCCTTGGCCTCGCGGGGGCTCCCCGGGTCGAGGACCGGGATCTTGGCGAACATGGCGAAGAAACGGCTGTCCTGCTCGGTCTGGGAGCTGTGGGGACCCGGGTCGTCGGCCGAAACCAGGAGGAAACCTCCCTTGACACCCAGGTAGGCCGAGCGCATGAAGGGGTCCGAGGCCACGTTCAGCCCCACCTGCTTCATGGACACGGCGACGCGCTTCCCCGTGTAGCTGGCGGCCAGGGCCACCTCGTAAGCGACCTTCTCGTTCACGGACCACTCAGTGTGGATCCGGGACCCCGTCTCCTTGCAGAAGGCCACAACGGACTCCAAAATCTCCGAGGCGGGCGTGCCCGGGTAAGAGGTCGCCACGGAGCAGCCGCACTCCACGATCCCCCGGCCGATGGCCTCGTTCCCCATCAGGATCCTGCGCGTCACGGCGTGGCCGCCTTTCCCATGAGGCCCTGCGGCCGAACGAAGAGCACGAGGAGAAGCACGAGGAAGGCGATGGTGTCCTTCCAGGCGCTGCTCACGTAGGCCGCCCCGAGCGATTCCAGGAGGCCCAGGGAGATGCCTCCTACGATCGCCCCCGGGAAGGAGCCGAACCCGCCGAGGATGGCCGCGGAGAATCCCTTGAGCCCAAGGAGGACGCCGATGTCGTAGCGCAGCGTTGTGATGGGCGTGACCAGGACGCCTGCCAGACCCCCCAGGGCGCCTGCCAGAGCGAAGCTCAGGGTTCGAACCCGTTGGACCTTGAGACCGACCACGGCCGCGGCGGTGGGGTTCGAGGCCACGGCTCGCATGGCCAGTCCCGCAGTGGTCTTCCGAAAGAACAGCATCAGGAGAAGGATGGCAAGAGCGGTGAATAGCAGGATCCAGACGGCCTGAGGCGTGATCGTGGCGCCCAGAACCGTGAGGGGCGTCTCCCCGTGGAGCGGGGGCACGGCCAGAGAGTTCTTGCCCCAGATCTTCTTTATGACACCGCGCAAGACGATGGACAGGCCGACGGTGAGGAAGATCAGGACGAGGTGGTTTCTGGACCGCGACGGTCTGAGGCCCAAGAACTCCACCAGCGCGCCCACAAGGGTGACCCCCGCCACGGCCGCCGGAAGGGCCAAGGCCATGGGCATCTCCGACCCGACGAGCGCGCCGAAGAGAAGCATTCCACCCAGCGTGACGAAATCCACCTGGGTGAAGTTCACGATCCCCATGGTATTGTGGACGACACCGAACCCGATGGCGACCATGGCGTAGATCGCGCCGCTGGTCAGCCCTGAGAAGGCGAACTGGATGAAATCCTGGAACGATGAGGGCATTGCCGGGCGGGTCCCCCTCCTAAAATTGCGGCGTAGGGGGGGATACTTACAGACACGGCCCTGTCCTTGCAAGGAAAAACGCACGCAGGGCCTCTGTCGGGTCGCGCCCCGGACCAATTCCCCGACGGGGCAGACCCCGAATGATAAGACGTCGCCTCCGCACAGTTAGAGGGCTCAGAGCGGGCAGCTTTCCTTTCCGCTCGCCCTGAGCCCCGTCGAAGGGCCTGTCCTGAGCTTGCCGAAGGGCGCC
>Ga0316628_100003497_pt1 | contig 12095 bp, 6 predicted proteins | sample OWC_Aug_M2_C1_D5_FD_207648 | JGI IMG/M metagenome (GOLD analysis project Ga0316628, IMG submission 207648) | Wetland soil microbial communities from Old Woman Creek delta, Ohio, United States - OWC_Aug_M2_C1_D5_C | ecosystem: Environmental > Terrestrial > Soil > Wetlands | place: USA: Ohio...
GTCTTCCTTGATGTTGAAGACGATCTTCATCAGGTCGGAGCCGATGTCGGCGATCTTCGTGAAGATGCCGCCGGCGATGCGGAGCGCCGCGGCGCCGAGCGACTCGCCGACCGCGAAGCCGATGAACGACGGGCCCGCGTAGTCACCCGGGAGGAACAGCATGATCGCGAGCATCAACAGCAGCTCGGTCGAGATCAGCACCGTGCCGATCGACATGCCGGCCTCGAGCGGGATCGAGTACGTGCCGTACGGCTTGCCGCGCAGCGACGAGAACGCCGCGCGCGAGTTCGCGAACGTGTTGACGCGGATTCCGAAGAACGCGACCAGCGAGCTGCCGAGGATGCCGACGACCGAGAACGCCGCGATCACGATGACCTTCGGCGGCGGCACCTTCTCGAGCACCGCGAAGTAGACGACGATGACGATCGCGATCAGGACCCAGAGCTGGAAGATGAACTTCGCCTGGGTCTTCAGGTACGTCTTGCAGGTGCCGTAGATCAGCTCCGAGATCTCCCGCATCGCCTTGTGGACGGGGAGGTTCTTGAGCTTCTTGTACTTCCACAGGCCGAACAGCAGGCCGATCGCGGAGACGATCAGGCCGAGCGCGAGGATGTTCCAGCCGGTCGTTCCCAGAAACTTCAGCTGGTGGAAGTCCGGGAGGACGAGCTCGGCCTCGCTGCGGGGACGCGCGGAGGCGCCGACTGCTTCCGCGCCTGCGGCAAGGAAGTTCAAGATGGACGTCATAGGTTCCTCGGGGGCTGCTTTGGAGCAGGGCGTTATAGGGAGCAACCCTCCGGAACGCAAGACTTCCCGGGCCTATCGTGGTATGGAACGCTGCCCGAGAGGTTTTCCACCCCATGCGCCGCCCCGAGATCCTGGCGCCCGCCGGCGACCGCGATGCTCTGGCCGCGGCACTCGCGGCCGGTGCCGACGCGATCTACCTCGGGCTCGATGACGGCTTCAACGCGCGCGCCCGCGCCGAGAACTTCCCGTCGACCCACCTGGCCGAGGTCGCGGCCTGGATCCATCGCGCGGGAGCGAGGCTCTACGTCACGCTGAACACGCTCGTGTTCGAGCCCGAGCTCCCGACCGTCGAGGAGCTACTCCGGAGGGTCGCCGCCGCCGGCACCGACGCGATCATCGTCCAGGACCCGGCGGTCGCCCTGCTCGCCCGCCGGATCTGCCCGCAGCTCGAGGTCCACGCGTCGACGCAGATGACCGCATCGTCGCCGGCGGCCGCCGAGCTGCTGCGGCGCTTGGGCCTCTCGCGCGTGGTCGTGCCGCGCGAGCTCTCGGTCGATGACATCCGCGCCTACCGCGCCGGCACCGGCCTCGAGCTCGAGGTGTTCGTCCACGGCGCGCTGTGCGTGGCGTGGAGCGGCCAGTGCCTGTCGAGCGAGGCCTGGGGCGGGCGCAGCGCGAACCGCGGCCAGTGCGCGCAGGCCTGCCGCCTGCCCTACGAGCTGATCGTCGATGGCGCCGCGCGCGACCTCGGCGAGGTCAGCTACCTGCTCTCGCCCAAGGATCTCGTCGGCCTCGATCACGTGCCCGCGCTCGCCGAGGCCGGCGTCGCCTCGCTCAAGATCGAGGGCCGGCTCAAGGCCCCCGCCTACGTCGCGGCCGCCGTGTCGAGCTACCGCGCCGCCGCCGAGGGCAACGCCGCCGCCGACCGCGAGGGCCTGCTGATCGCTTACTCGCGCGGCGCCTCGTCCGGCTTTCTCGCCGGCACCGATCACCAGACCCTGGTCGAGGGTCGGTTCCCGCGCCACCGCGGCGTGCTCGCCGGCCGGATCACCGCGATCGCCGGCAACGAGCTCGAGCTCGTACGAGAGCCACGTGCCGGCGAATCCTTGTCGGAGATTCGACCGGGGATGGGCGTCGTGTTCGATGCCGGCCGGCCCGAGGACCCCGAGCAAGGCGGCCCGATCTTCGCCGCGTCGCCGACGTCGCGCGGCTTCCGGCTTCGCTTCGGCAACCCCGGCCCGGATCTATCGAAGGTCCACGTCGGCGATCGCGTGTGGATCAGCTCCGACCCCAAGGTCACGCGCGCCGGTGACAAGGCCGTCGAGGCGGGCCGCGGCGCGCTCGGCCGGATCGCCGTCGACCTGCTCGTGCGCGGCCGCGAGGGCGAGCGCCTGACCGTCGAGGCCGTGGTGCAACCCGACACCGCCAAGGGCCTCTCGCCCACGACCCGTTCTTACGACGGTTCGAACGCCGGTAATGACGGGTCACGAGAGGGCACGCCCGCGCCGGGCGAGGTCGCCGACCGCGACGCCCGCGACCGCGACGCCCGCGACGGCAACGCCCACGACCGCGACGCACCATCGGGCCGGGCCGCGCGCGCGGCCAGCGCGTCCAGCCTGCAGCCGGCGCGCGGCGCGGGCGTGACCCGCGAGCTGCTCGCCGACAAGCTCGGGGCATTCGGTGGCACGCCGTTCCACCTCGGCGAGCTCACGGTCGATCTTCCCGCGGGCCTTCACCTCCCCGTCTCGGAGCTGAAAGACGTGCGGCGACAGCTCGTCGCTGACCTCGAGCAAGCGATCGTCCGCGTCGAGCGGCAGGTCGCGCAGGCGTCGGTGATCGACGAGGTCCGCCGGACGGTCGCGCCGCTCGAGGCGCCGCCCACGCTGGTCGCGCTGTGCCGCGACGACGCGCAGCTCGATGCCGTGCTCGATGCGGGGTGCCGCGAGGTCGAGCTCGACTGGATGGAGCTGGTCGGGCTGGCGAAGGCCGTCGATCGCGCGAAGGCGCGCGGCGCGCGCGTGACCGTCGCGACCGTGCGGATCCAGAAGCCGGGCGAGGACAAGATCGATGCGCACCTCGCGCGCCTCGAGCCGCACGCGGTGCTGGTGCGCAGCTGGGGCTCGCTCGCGTACTTCCAGGACAAGCAGATCGAGCTGCACGGCGATTTCTCGCTCAACGTGACGAACTCGATCACCGCGGGCTGGGTGCTCGGCCACGGCCTGCAGACGGTGACCGCCGCGCACGACCTCGATCGCGATCAGCTGTTCGCGCTGCTGGCGGCCGCGCCGCGCGGGCGTGTGGCGGTCACGGTCCATCACCACATCCCGACGTTTCACACCGAGCACTGCGTGTACGCGCACCTGCTCAGCGACGGCAAGGACTTCAAGAGCTGCGGGCGGCCGTGCGAGCAGCACCAGGTGTCGCTCGGCGATCGCGTCGGGCTGGTGCACCCGGTGATCGTCGATGTCGGGTGCCGCAACACCGTGTTCAACGCGCAGGCGCAGAGCGCGGCGGCGCTGGTGCCCGAGCTGCTCGCGCGCGGCGTGCGGAGGTTCCGGCTCGAGCTGGTGCGCGAGCGTGCCGAAGAGGCAACGCGTCTCCACGGCGCGTACGCGGCGCTGGTCGCCGGAGCGATCGCGCCGAGCGAAGTCGTGCGCGCCGCCGCGGTTCACGAGCAGTTCGGCGTCACGCGCGGCACGATGCGCACGCTGACCGTGTTGCGCTGACGCCACAGCTGTGAAATTGCCCCGCTGACAGGGCACGCGCTCGCGGCGCGAGTCGCGCTGTCACGAACGCGCGGATCGCTCACGCGATTGCACGGCGTTATCGGTCGGCATCGCGGCTGCTCTTGCGAGAGCGCGATGAAGAACCTCCTGGTGCTGATCGCCCTCGCCTCGTCCACCGCTCACGCCGATCCGCCGAAGCTGCTGGTCGGCACCGATCCGATCGGGCTGCTCCACGACTCGTACGCGCTGACCGCGAGCTATGCGCTCGACGATCACGTCGCCGCGCGCGGCGACGTGCAGCTCGACCGCGACGACGCAGGCTCGCTCGAGGTCTGGCACTACCGCGCGAGCCTGCCGCTCTACCTCGATCGCACGTTTCACGGGCCGTTCCTCGAGCCCGGGTTCGTCGAGATGCACGCGAGCTACATGGGCTACGAGGTGAAGACGTTCGGGCCGTCGATGATGGTCGGCTACCAGTGGACCTTCCACGACCGCTACTCGCTGGCCGCCGCGTTCGGGGAGTCGAAGATCTGGTCGACCAGCAGCACGCCCGGCATCCTGTACGCGGGCGGCGGGCCCGAGTGGTACCTGCGGGTCGGGTACGCGTTCTGACATCCATGTCATGGGTTCGCGGGGGCCGCCGAAACTGACCGGAGTGAATGTTCAGGGGTCGCGCGCGGTTACGCTGGCACTCCGGGTGCTCTAGGGACCAGGCATGCTGAAGCGCGCCGCCGTCCTCGCCGCCCTCGCCGTCGCCATCGCCTCCACCGCCCAGGCCCAGCCGTACGGGCCGCCGGGGGCCAGCGAGGAGCCGCCGCCGCCGCCCCCGGCTCCGCAGAACGAGGCCTGGAGCAACGTCTCGCACATCAACGGCACGCCGGTGCCGGTCGGCGAGCGCAACCGCTACCTCTACGACTACAAGAAGACCAACATCACGGCGAACCCGTTCGGGCTGTTCTTCGGCTACTACGACGTCGGCATCGCGCACGGCGTCACACAGAACGTCGCGCTCGCCGGCTCGCTGACGGGCGTCGGCACCGAGCTCAACGACGGCTACCAGGCGACGGTCAGCGCACCGATCTACTTCCGCCGCACGTTCTCCGGTCCGTACCTCGAGCCCGGCGTGATCGTGCGCGACACCGAGAGCCACATCGCCGTCGACTGCGTCAACGCGGCGTGCCCGTCGAACCAGAGCGACCGGTGGGCCGGGGTCGAGATGCTGTTTGGCTGGCAGTGGATCTTCGACTCGGGCCTCAACGTGCAGCTCGCGGCGGGTGTCGCGCGCCACCTCACGTCGAACCAGATGAATTCGAGCAGCGGCGCCGATGCGAACGGCTACTTCCGCGTCGGCTACGCGTTCTAGGCGGCGATCTGCTGCGCGGGCTCGGGCGGCTCGGCGCGGAGATCGGCCGGCAGCATCGGCTGGATCTTCGCCGCCCACCGCGTGCACGCGTCGAGGCCCTGCATGCCGGGCAGCTGCGCCATGCGGCGCTCGATGTAGCTCATCACCTCGAAGATGCGCTGGCCGGGGAACAGGCGGGCGACGAGCGCGGCGGCCTCGGCCTCGCTCTTCACGCCCGAGCCGACCGGCCCGTAGAAGTGCTTCGCGATGAACAGGCAGAACCGCTGCGCGCGCTTGTTGTCGGTGAGCCGCGCGCGCGCCTGGCCGAAGTAGTAGGCGAAGTGGCGGCGCTCCTGCTTCGCGATCCGGCGGAACATCTCCGCGAGCACCGGGTTCTGCGTGGTGCGGATGACCTCCTCGTAGGCCTGCATCGTCAGGCACTCCTGGAGCGCCCCCCAGAACATCCACAGCGCGACGAACCGCCTGGGCATCGTGCGCGCCATCATCGTCTGCAGGAAGTCCTCGAGCTTCGCCTTGAACCGCGCCCCCGCACGGACCTTGGTGCTGCGCTCGGTCGCGCTCTCGATCTTGACGCCACACTCGTGCATGAGGCGCGTGATCGCGTGGCTGTGGAAGTACTCCTCGTAGTTCCACATGGTCAGGAAGGTCAGCAGCTCGGGGTCGCGAACGACCTGGAGCTTGGCGACCTCGAGGAAGTAGTAGACGGTCTGGCTCTCCACGTCGGCGAAGAACCGGAGGCTCTCGATCTCGCGCTCCGTCAATCCGTGCTTGCGCGCGAGATCCCAGTCCAGATCCTCGATCTCCACCCGATCGGAGACCGCGATGTGCTGCGCGATGTCTGACACGCTGTACCCCTCGTCCCGGCTGGTGTGCCGGCGCCACATGTACGGGCAACTGGTCCTGCCGGATCAGCCCCTCGATCCAGCCTATACCAATACGCCCCACACGGTCACGTGGGCCAGGGCACCAGCAGCTGCGCGAGCCGGTCCGGATCCGCGGCGCCGAGGTCCTTGAGAACGTCGCGCGCCGCCTGCACGCGCGCGGCGCCGCCGGGGCCGCCCTCCAGGGCGGCGCGCCGCATCCGGGCGATGTGCAGCCAGCCGGTCATCCCCGCGGCGACGAGCTGCTCTTCGGCCGCCTGCAGCGACCCGATCGCACCGTCTCGATCCCCGCGGAGATGGAGGCCGGCCGCGCGCGTGACGAGGCCCAGCGCGATCGCCCACGGCGCGGCTTCCTTGATGAGATCCTCGCCGAGCACGCGCAGCTGCTTCTCGGCGCGTTCGGCGACCAGCGTGCGCGCCCGCAGGTACTGCAGCTCGACCCGGAGCTGCTGCATCCGCAGCACGCCCAGCCGCTCGATGTCCGGCCACATCTGATCGAGCCGCTTGGTCGCCGCCGCGACGTCACCCGCGTAGAGCTCGATGTTGCACGCCGCCTGCGCGGCGAGCACGTGCGGCAGGTGAAAGCCCGGCGGCAGCGAGTGGATGGCGGCCTCGAGCTGCGCGCGCGCCTCGTCGGGACGCCCCGCGATCAGCCACGCGAAGTTGCAGCGGCCGGTGCGCACGCCGAGCTGGGCGACGACGTCGTTGCGGTCGAGCGCGTCGCGCAGCAGGAGATTCGCGTGGCGGATCATGTCGCGCCACTCGCCGAGGTAGTACAGCGACGACAGCCAGTAGACCTCGCCGATGTCGATCTGCCAGCGCGCCCCGCCGCCGTGGTCGCGCAGCATCGCCAGGCCGCCTTCGAGGGCGCCGCGCGCGTCGCGCCAGTTGCCGCTCATGTACGCGGCGATACCGATCGACGTCTTCGCGAGCCCGATCAGCAGCGGGTCGCCGAGCCGGTCGGCCAGCGCCTGCAGGCGAGCGCCGAGCGCGGCGACGGCGGGTGCGTTGCGGCTGCCCGGGGCGGCCGCGTAGCAGACCTCCTGCGCGAGCGCGAGGCAGACGCGGACCGGCTCGCCGCAATCGAACGCCACGCGCATCAGCTCGGCTTGCAGGACGCGGCCGAGCGCGGGGTCGGCGAACGCGAGCCCCGAGACGATCGAGTACAGGATGTCGATCTTCTGTAGGTCGGCCGGCCGGCACTGCGTGGCATCGCGCTCGACGAAGTCGAGGCCGCGCAGCTTCTGCTGCATCCACACCGCCGCGAGCCGCGTGCGCGTCGCGGTGAGCGGGCTGCGCACGCCGATGATGCCGAGCAGCCGGTCGGCGGCGGGGAGCGCCTCGTCGAGCCGGCCGCGGCGCAGCAGCGTCTCGATGCGCAGGCGCTCGCAGTCGATGCCCTCTTCGTCGGGGAGCACCTGTGCCGCGTGGCCGTAGACGTTCGCCGCCTCGTCGAGCTGGCCGGCGCACGCGAGCGCGGTCGCCTGCTTGCGCAACAGGTCGCGCTGGCCGGCGGCGTCCCACGGGCCATACGTCAGCGCGATCGCGTAGAGCTCGGCGGCGCGGCGGAACGCGAGCGCCTCCTCGGCACGCGCGGCGGCGGCGACCGCGTGGTGCGCGGCGTTCGCGGGGTGGCCAGCGGCGAGCCAGTGCTCGACGACTGCCTGCGGATCGAGCTCGCCCTCGCCGTCCTCGAACGCGCGCGCGAGCGCCTCGTGCCACGCGGCCCGGGCCTCGATGTCGAGGCTCGCGATCACGGCCTGGCGCACGTGATCGTGAGCGGGCGCGAGGATCATCCGATCGTCGACGCGGCGCACCGTCGCGAGCCGCTCGGCCGTCAGCTGCAGGGCCTCGTCGTGACCGCCGACGACACCGGCGGCGCGCGCGGCGACCTCGATCGGCAGCGGGCGCGCCGCGATGCTGGACACCGCGAGCATCGCCTGCGCCTCGAACGACAGCCGGGCCGCGCGTGCGGCGACGAGGTCCTCGACCTTGACGCCCTCGTCGAGCTGGCGAGCGCGCGCCATCTCGCTGAGCAGCAGCGGGTTGCCGCCGGCGGCCTTGACCGCGCCCTCGACGCGCTGCGCGTCGCCGGCGAGCTGGGTGACGAGCGAGATCGCCTCGTCGTCGGCGAGCGGACCGACCTCGACCTCGCGGATCTCGCCGCGCCGGAGCCCGACCTGCGGGTGCTTCAGCTTCGCGACGACGCCGAGATAGTCCTCGGGCCGGTGCGCGAGGATCACGAGCGTCTGGGCCTCGGACTGGTGGATCAGATCGGAGATGAAGCCCGCGCTGTCGGCGTCGCCCCAGTGCGCGTCGTCGACGAAGATCACCAGCGGGCGGATCCGCGCGAGCTTGCCGATCAGCGCGCGCAGCGCGGCGAACCCGCGACGCCGCAGCTCGCCGCGATCACCGTCGTCGGCGGCGGGCGCGTCGGCGAACCGCTTCACGCGCTTCATCACCGGGAACAGCCGGACCAGCGCCGAGAGGTCCTTCGGCACGATCGTCTCGAGGTCGGCCGGCGGCAGCGCGAGCACCACGCCGGTCAGGACATCGACGACGCCGTCGAGCATCTTGAACGGCACCTGCTCGCGCTCGAAGCAGCGCCCCTCGAGCACGAACGCCTGCTCGCCGAGCGACCGCAGGAAGGTCCGCACGAGCGCGCTCTTGCCCATCCCCGACTTGCCCTTGACCATCACCGCGACCCCGCGGCGGCGGCTGTCGGTGAGTGCGCGGCGCAGCTCGTCGAGCTCCTTGCGCCGGCCGACGAACGTCGCGGGCATCGCGCTGCGAGCCATCGCGCGGGTGCGCGGCGACGGTGCGGCGCCGAGCTGGTCGAGGATCGCCAGCCCGGTCGGGCGCTTGCTCGGCGACGGCTGCAACAGCTGCATCGCGAGCTGCGCGAGGTCGGCCGGCAGCCCGGCCTGCACCGCGAGCGGGTTCGGCGGCTGCTCGGTCTGCTTGCGCCTCATCACCTGCTCGGACTCGCCTTCGAACGGCCGCCGCCCGACGAGCGCCTCGTACAGCATCGCGCCGACCGAGTACCAGTCGCTCGCCTCGGTCAGCGGCTGGTCGCTCGCCTGCTCGGGCGACATGTACACCGGCGTGCCGACCGCGAGCTTCTCGGGGTTGTTCTCGGCGACCGACGACACGAGCCCGAAATCGAGCAGCGCGAGCCGCCCCTGCGGCGTGACCAGGACGTTGCTCGGCTTGAGATCGCGGTGCAGCTTGCCGGCCTTGTGCAGCGCGATCAGCGCGTCGACGAGCTGCACCAGCGCGCCGCGCAGCCGCACCTCGTGGACCGGCGAGCCGACGATGTCCTGGCGCGTGCGCGTCGGGCCGGCGGCGCCGCGCGACGGGCGCACCCAGTCGATGAACGACACGCCCTCGACCAGCTCCATCGTGAAGTACCAGTCGGTGTCGGTCGCGTGCAGCTCGTGGAGCGTGACGAGGTTGGGATGCACGATGTCGGCGAGCGCGCGGAACTCGCGCTTGAAGCGGTAGAGGTCGCGCCCGGCCGCGTTGCGCAGCAGCTTGAGCGCGACCTCGCGCTGCAGCTGCTTGTCATACGCGCGATAGACCGTGCCAGCGCCACCGGTGCCGAGGGTCCCTCGGAGCTCGAAGCGCACGACATCCATGGACCGTCGAAAATACCATCTCAGCGCGCGCCGGCGGCGGCCACACCGCGCGGTTGCGTGCGGCGGCGCGAAATCTCGAGCGTCACGTGCGCCTTCTTCGCGAGCGCCTCGCGGATCCGCGCGACGCGCGCCGGCGGGTGCGCGAAGAAGTTGCGGTCGAGCGCGGGGTCGTCGGCGTACGCGCGGACGATCTCCGCCTCGTCCCAGCTCGTCGGGAACGCGAGGTAGGCCAGCGGTGGCTCGCGCAGCCACCAGCCGGTGAACCCGAAGCGCTCGTGGTGCTCGTCGTAGATCTGCGTGCCGGGGTACGGCACGACCACGCCGCGCGCGTTGAACCCGCCGGCGAGTGGCGCGGCGCGGTCGAGGAAGTCGATCGTGGCAGCGAGCTCGGCATCCGTCTCGTCGGGCCAGCCGAACATGAGATTCACGACCGCGTGGATGCCGAGGTCGGCCGCCCAGCCGAGCACGTCGAGCACGCGGTCGACGGTCACGCCCTTGCCGATCCGCAGCAGCATGCCGGGGTCGGCGCTCTCCATGCCGATGTCGACCCCGGCGCAGCCCGCGCGCGCCATCTCGGCGAGCACGTCGCGATCGAGGTGCGCCGGGTGCGCGGTGCACGCCCACCACACGTTGCCGACCTTCGCGATCGCGTCGCACAGCTCGCGCACGCGCCGCTTGCCGACCGCGAACGAGTCGTCGAAGAACGAGAACCCGTGCAGGCCGAACCGGTCGCGCAGCATCGCGACCTCGGCGGCGACCGACGCGGCGCTGCGGTAGCGGAACTTCCGCCCGGTGACGTCGTTGCTGCAGAACGTGCACGCGGCCGGGCAGCCGCGGGAAGACAAGAGGCCCGCGGGCGGCAGCGTGGTGGCGGCGCCGTACCAGGCCGGATCGAAGAGGTCGAGCGCGGTCAGCGGCGGCGCGAGCCGGTCGAGCTCGGTGTTGAACGCGCGCGCCGGGTTGTGGCGGATCATGCCGCGGTCGCGCCACGACAGCCCCGCGATCTCGCCTGGCGGCTTGCGATCGGCGAGCTCGACCAGCGCTTCCTCGCCCTCGCCGCGGATCGCGTACGCGAAGCCGTGGGCGAGCAGCTCGTCGGGAACGATCGTCGCGTGCGGCCCGCCGGCGACCAGCGGCAGCCCCTCGAGCGCGGCGGCGAGCGCGTATGCCGGCTGGATGTGCAGCGTCTTGGTGTGGATGCCGACGAGATCCGCGCCCTCGGCGAGCCGGCGGATCGTCGCGTGGTCCTTCGGTGCGTGCGGCGCGCACGCGTCGAGCACCGCGACCTCGTGACCGGCGGCGCGCAGGCTGGCCGCGAGGTGACAGAACGAGAGCAGCGGCGTGCGCACCGGCTCGGGCCCCGGCGGGTTGATCAGGAACACCCGCGTCACGGGACGAGTGTAGCAGCGAGCGCCGGGATGCCGGCGGTCGATTCGAGGCGCAGCTCGTGACGACCGGCAACGGGAACCCAGTAGCGCGGCGGCACGCGATCGATGCCGCGCGGCGCGGTGGTCATCCAGCCGTCGTCGATCACGATCTGCGCCGGCACGGCCACCTCGACCTCGACGGTTCCCTCGACGAGCGTGTTGACCAGGCACATCGAGAGCAGCGCATCGCAGACGATCTGGCGGTCGAACGCCGGATCCTCGGGCACGCCGCGCGACCGGGCGAGCGCGACCCACGGTGCGGGGTCCATCGTGTCGGCGAGCAGGTGGAGCGAGCGGCGCTGCTGCCAGTCGCGCCAGCCGAGATCCTCGGCCGCGCGCGTGAACCACGCCGGCAGCGGCTCGAGCCCGGCGTGCGCGCGGATCGTCGCGCGGATCCCGAACGTGCGCGCGATCGCCTGGCCGACCTGGGCGAGCCACGGCGCACCGTAGATCGCGACGAGCGTCGGCGGGTAGACGAGCACGCCGAGCCAGCCGGTGACGCACTCGTCGAGGTGCGGCGGATCGAGCGGCGTGCGCTCGCGGCCGAGGTGACACAGCTCGTGGATGATCGGCGCGACCCGGTCCTCGCGGTCGCCGTACAGCATCGGCATCAGCTCGCCGTAGTAGCTGCGCTCGTACTGCTCGGCGATCGTCGGCGCCGGTTCGATCGCCGGGACGCCCGCACCGGCGAGCACCCGGTTCACCCGCTGGACCACCTCGACCCGCAGCGGGACGCGCAGCCGCGGCATCTGCTCGGCGCGCCGCGCCGGCATCACCTTCGTGTAGTGCTCGACGAGCCCCGGCACGTCACCGGCGCGCTCGAGCACGCGGCGAAACGCCGGCGGCGCTGCCGCGAATTCGGGCCGCGCGCGACGCCCGGTGACCACGATGCCATCCGGCGTCGCCTCGAGCCGATGCTCGAGCGGATCGACGAGCCACGCGCCGATCTCGCGCGCCGGGTAGACGTCGCCGGCCTCGGTGTAGATCGCCATGCCGAGCGCGAAGAACGTCCCCTGCACCGTCTCCGGATCGAGGTCCTTCACGACGACCAGCTCGCCGGCGCGCGCGGCCGCCGCGCACAGCTCGCGGCACGCGTCGGGCCCGTGGAGGTGCAGCACGTTCGCGAGCAGCGCGACGTCGTGGTCGCCCGCGGCCTCGCGCGCATCTCCCGCGATCACCCGCACGCGCGCGCCGAACCGCGCCAGCTCGCCGCGCGCCAGCTCGGCGACCGCCGGGATGTCGACGAGCGTCGCGGTCGCGTCCGGATACGCGTCGAGGAACGCCGCCGTGTACGCCCCTGCCCCGCCGCCGAGATC
>Ga0316628_100003498_pt1 | contig 12095 bp, 11 predicted proteins | sample OWC_Aug_M2_C1_D5_FD_207648 | JGI IMG/M metagenome (GOLD analysis project Ga0316628, IMG submission 207648) | Wetland soil microbial communities from Old Woman Creek delta, Ohio, United States - OWC_Aug_M2_C1_D5_C | ecosystem: Environmental > Terrestrial > Soil > Wetlands | place: USA: Ohio...
CCGCGTGATCGAGGCCACCGACGGCGTCGATGCGCTGAAGAAACTCTCTTCGGAGAAGATCGACCTCATCCTCGCGGACATCAACATGCCGGTCATGGACGGACTTAAGCTTGTGAGCCTTGTGCGGGGCAATCCGGCCTTCAAGCATATCCCGATCATCATTGTGACGACCGAAGGCGCCGAAGAAGACAGAAAAAGGGCGATCGCCATCGGTGCCAACGCATACCTCCCGAAGCCGATCCAGACACAGGAACTCCTCAAGCTGGTCAACAACTTTCTGACCGCGTAACCAGGCGTTTCATCCGCATTTCCTACGCAAGACTTCTCCTGCTTTTTCTCCCGGGGCTTTGCCCCAAAACCATGGCTGATAAGATGCCGAAAAAGGGCTGAAGATCGTATAGAGCTAAGGCATACGGAGGACCAACATCCGGCCTGATCAATACAGAAATAATTTGCGCAAGAAGGACCAGGACAACCAAAACAAATTATCCTGGTCCTTCTCTCTTCAGAGTTTGTAGCTTCTAATCCTTAATTCAATGGACAGTCTCTTTCATTAGCATCAGCCAGCAGATCTTTCGCATCCTCGATTGTATCGCAGTCACCACTATCTAAAGCATTTTGTACCATCGTGATGATTTGTGCTGTCGTATACGGATATGAGACGTCCGGATTTGCTGAGTTCAGCAGTGCTGCCACAGCATGTCTGGCCAGAGCGTTTACACAGCCGCCATCTGCCTTCAACGCTTGTAAGAGCGACGGATCGGTTACCTGTATCGGCTGGCCTCCTCCTGGGGGATTCACTTTGACCGTAATGGTACGATTAAATACCGCAGCGAATTTCTGGTCGGTTGTGTATCCATTCCAGGAATCAAAATGTTGAGGCCGCTTCCAATAGCCCGGAGTGCAGCCATTTAAGCCGCACTGATCAACAAAAACGCCCGACAAGTGTGCATTGATACCCGGGATCTGGGCCGGGGTCTGACCTTGACAGCAAGCGGTGAGAACGCCTGAATTATCATTGTATACGTCGAGTTTTATTGTTGATGCTCCCGCAAGACCATTGATTTTAAATACGAGATACTTACCTCCGTCAAAATCACAGATCGATCCCGTTGCTTGCTGCACGCCATTAACGGAAAGGACATAACGGAGAGTCCGGCAGACCACAACTTCCTCCAAGAAATAATACTCAACATTGAGAGAGCCGGTCCAATTTACATCCAGAACAGAGGTCAGGGGATCATTCGTGGGTGATAAACCATTATCAAAGGTGGCGCCAAGAAATTTATTTTCGCAGGGATTCCATTGATCGCCTCCGTCAGTCTTGCGGAAATCATCGGCTGGATCGAAATACCAGATAAAGGCCTTCGGAGGGGCATTCTGCATTAACACGTCCCACGTGAGAACGCCCTGGTTCAGCAGCGGGCCACCATCACAGACATTATTACTTCCAAGAAAGGGGACTTCTATCGGTTCTGTTGTCTGAGGTATGACAAAGAAACACTCTCCATAAGTCCCCGGCCAATCACCCTGAGTTACTGTGTCCTGTCCCAGCACCTCAACCGATATCTCCGCCCTGGCAGTTCCACAGAGGACCAAGCCGAGTGCTAAAACAAGACAGATAAACGATAACTGTTTCGATGTCAAAAATCTGTTCATTTTTCTCCTCCTTTTTTTCAGGTGATCACAAAATAAGCAGTAGTCGATAGAACCTTATTGCAGATCACCCCCTCTCCAAGAATATTTCTGCCTTTTTCCCTCATCTCATATCACCCCCAATAAAAAAGCCGAGCTACCGAAATATCATCCTTCGGTAGCTCGGCCATCTTATGCTTAACAATAAGACCCGCCGCTTTCTGTCCCCTCCTTACGGAGGGGTTAGCTTTGTCGGGAGATTCATGCTTCTCTTGATTAACTTTTACCACGAAATGTTTACGGGGTCAAGTTATAATTCTTGGGCATTCTTCCAGGCGGCCAAAACAAATTTCACGTGTCGACGTACGCGCGAAAGCACCACATCCGGAATCATCACAAGTCTCAATGCTTCAGGAAGTTCCTCCGCGTTGTACGCCCCAGAGATTAAGCAAAATTAATTGCGCCTTAATTATTTTTTAATCTTGAGCAAATAGACTTTGAACGGCACTTACATTGTGAAACAGGCACACGCCGAAGAACGTCACAGTGGTTCCCCTCTGACACGTCGAAAGGAGGTGATAGGAGGGAAGGTCTTAACGATACGGGAACCAAGGGAGGTGAGTCAAACCGATTTGTTTGCGTGAGATCCCGACACCGAGTACAAATTTCCACTTCAATATTGTACAAGGAGATGACAATGAAACTTCTTTTAAGATGGTCAGCATGTGCAAAGAGTCTGAGAGTCCTTCTGGTTGTATTGGCAATAATTGCCTTCATTGCACCGATTACCGCAGAGGCGGGCAAAACAGTGCCTCCAGGCCGGCCGTTCCAGAATCTGCAGAACCAGATTAACGAGATCAAGACACTCATAGATAACAATTTGACCGGCAATCATCACATTGAGCTGACATTCGATCTTGATCCAGGGCAGTCGTTTTCGTTTCCGCTGCCGAAGAAGCAGAGCCCGATTCGCGTAGAAGTGACGGTCAGCAGGATGAACGGGGGTACCCAGACGCCCACTGAGATCATGTACGCAGTCGTGAATCAGGACCCCATATCAAACGAAATGACGTGGATCGGTACCAGCAGTGACGGCAGCGTGGCAGCCACAAACAGTCTGGACAGCACGGACGATGTTATATCAGTTATCTGCGGCGGGGCTTGTCCTACGTATGATGACCGTCTGCTCGTTAACGACCTTTCCGACAGCACCGTCAAGATCGAGAGCAACGCCGCCACTGTCACCGTCAAAAGCAGCTATGTAGTGCATCTCTGGTTCTAGTGGGATGTTGACGAAGCCGAAACATTGTGTGAGGCACACAAAAAGGAGGACAAGATGAAAAAGCCGTTATTGGCGATTCTCTTTTTAGCAGTTGCCTTCTCTGGGCCCACGCACAACTCGTTTTTATTCCGCTTCCTGATTGAGGATGACTCTCATTACGCATGAGGTCGTCGTGGCCGGCCCGTTGAAACGGGCCGGCCACCTTTCATTTTTTCCCTTTGCTCCTCATTCCCGGCGGATGTGTCCAACTCAGAGGGGCATGTCATGCTTTGAAAAGAAACGTGCTATTGGTTGTGCCCCACACTCTTCAGCGGGTGCTCTTGAGACAAGATTACAGTACCTATCCGACCATTTCTTTGGGCGAAGCCAATGATTCCCCTGGACGGTGTAGCAGGTTTGCTCCAGAACAGGTGGGTCACCAACGGGCAGCCTGCTTCCCGTTCGTTCCCTGAAAGGGAAGGTGGATGCTGATATTTCAGAGTTTATTACTCGGTGTTCAATACCTCTTTCAATGCCTTGCCCGCTTTGAAATAGAGGACCTTCTTGCCGGGGACATCTACACTGTCTCCTGTTTTGGGGTTCCTCGCCTTTCTCGGGTTCCTTGTCTTCAATCGGAAATTGCCGAAGCCTCTTATCTCTATCTTCTCACCGCTTATAAGGGCTTTTTTTATGCTGTCGAATACAGTATCGACCACAATCTCGGTCTGGTTTCTTGTGAGCCCTTCCACCTTTTCCGCAACTTTCTCGATAAGAACTGATTTCGTCATAAAACCTCCTTAGGGTGAATAAAGGTATTTCATTTTCACAGTCGGGAAAACGTCCGTAAGTTCTTTTGGGATTTTGTTCCTCAAAACATCGAATACCGATATCTTGTCTTTTTTGGAAACCACTTCCGGCTCTCCTGTTATGCCCGCGAGTTTCGCCGCTACCTTTGTCGCATCCTCCAGAGTGCCGAGTTCGTCCACGAGCCCGTTGGCAACGGCCTGCTCGCCGGTGAAGACCCTGCCGTCTGCGATCTCTCTGACATCCTCTATGTTCTTTTTTCTGCCCTCTGCAACTGCCCGGATGAACTGTTCATGGACATTGTCCATAAGTCCCTGCAGGAGCTCCCGTTCTTCTTTCTTCATCGTGCGGAACATTGAGCCGATGTCCTTGTTCCTTCCGCTTTTTATTACCTCTGTCCTGATGCCGATCTTGTTCATCAGGCCTTCCAGGTTCGGGATCTCCATGATGACCCCGATCGAGCCTGTGAGGGTTCCGGGGTTGGCGATGATCCGTGTGGAGGGGGCGGCGATATAGTAACCTCCCGAAGCAGCGATCGACCCCATCGAGACGATGACCTTCTTCTTCGCAAGGGTCTTCTTTACTTCGGAATATATCTCCTGGGATGGCGCCACTGCGCCGCCCGGGCTGTCGATCCGCAGCAGGATCGCCTTTATCGAGCTGTCCTTTGCATACTCTTTGATCTCGTCCACGGCGTCCTTCGAATCCATTATCGGACCCTCGATTCTGATGAGGCCTATTTTGTCCTTCAGCGGGTTGCTCTTCTGGAAAAAGGTGAGCGCGAGACTGATTACCACGAGGAGGAGAAGAAGTGACGTGATCACCACACAAAATTTCTTCATGCGTCGGTCCTCTTCAGGTTCTTCATGCTCAGACCGATCTTTCTCTCTTCGAGGTCTATCTTGATGATCCGCGCAGGGATGGCATCCCCTTCCTTGAGAGGCTCTGCGGTTGCGGGCTGAACAACCTCGGATGAATATACAAGCCCTTCGAGCCCGCCTTCCAGTTCCATGAATATGCCAAATTCGGTGATCCTGAGTACCTTGCCCTCCACCTCGTCACCGAGTTTGAAGCGGGAAGGTATTATCTCTATCCAGGGGTCAGGCTCCAGCTGCTTGAGGCCCAGCGCCATTTTTTCATTTGCAGGGTCGAGGGACAGGATTATCGCATCAACCTTCTGCCCTTTTTTGAGCACCTCGGAAGGATGCTTGATATGCCTGGTCCAGGAGAGGTCGGATATATGGATCAGACCGTCAACTCCCTCGGGCAGCCCGACAAAGGCCCCGAAATCCGTAAGACTCTTTACCTTGCCCGTGATCTTCTGACCGACCGCATAGTTTTCGCTGACGACCTGCCACGGGCTCGGTTTTGTCTGTTTTATGCTCAGGGACAGTTTCCTCTCCTCCTTGTCCACCTTCAGGACGACCGCCTCAACGGTCTCGCCGATGGTGAGATACTTGGAAGGGTGCTTCGGTCTTGGCGTCCAGTCTATTTCGGAGATATGCACCAGTCCTTCAAGTCCCTGCTCCAGCTCCACGAATGCGCCATAATCCGTAATACTGACGATCTTCCCTTTTAGTTTCTTGCCGGCCGGGTATTTATCATTCACCCCGGACCACGGATCGGTCTGTTTCTGTTTATAGCCGAGGGTTATCCTTTCGCTCGTCTCGTCATATTTCAGGATAACTACCTCAATCTTTTCCCCAATGGCAAAGAATTCAGAAGGATGGTTGATCCTGCCCCACGAAATATCGGAGATGTGCAGAAGGCCGTCTATCCCGCCGAGGTCTACAAACACGCCGTAATCGGTGATATTCTTCACCACCCCCTCGATGACCGCCCCTTCTTTTATCTTTACGATCGTCTCGCCCTTTTTCTTGACGCGTTCTTCTTCAATGACCGCCCTTCTCGATACGATCACATTTGAGCGTTTGTTATTGATCTTCAGCACTTTGAATAACATCTTTTCGCCGACGAGGGTGTCCAGGTCTTTCGTAAGCTTCACATCGATTTGAGAGCCGGGAAGAAATGCCTTGACGCCGCCTACGTCCACTGTCAGGCCTCCCTTGGTCTTTTCTATGACTGTTCCTTCGACAGGAAGGCCTTCGCGCACTGCTTTTTCGAGAACGTCCCATATCTTTATTTTTGAAGCACGGTCCTTGGAGAGACTGACGACCCCTTCGGCGTCTCTTATATGTTCCACAAAGACTTCGAGGGTGTCTCCGGGTTTAAGGGAATTCAATTCGTCCTCAGCGAATTCCTCGATGCGCACAAACCCCTCTGATTTGTACCCTATGTCTACGATAACGCCGTCTTGTTTTATCGCCAGAATCTTTCCCTGAAGTATCGTTCCTTCCTCGATACTGTGAAAAGTGTCTGCATAGAGTTTCTCCATCTCCGTGTTTTTATTTTCCATTACAGGATATCCCTCCTATATCTCTAATTCTATCTTCCACCTCTTTGATAATCCACTCAGGGGTAGACGCGCCAGCGGTGATGCCGACAGTCTGGGCACCTTCAAACCACGCCGGTTCGATTTCCGCAGCGGTCTCTATATGATGCGTTTTGACTGACAAAGACCGGCAGAGACTCGCAAGCTGTGTGGTGTTTGCACTGTTTTTGCCGCCTACGACAACCATTACGTCGACTTTGCGTGCCATGTCCTCGGTTTCCTTCAGCCTCAGCGCCGTGGAGTTGCAGATGGTATTATAAAACTTCACCTCTGCCGCATGTTCGACGATCTTTGAAAGGACTTTTTTCAGCGCCTCAACGGGCTGCGTGGTCTGCACAACTATCCCCACCTTCGATTTCAGGCCTTGCAGTTCAGAATGTTCATCCACCACTACAACGTCGTCGCCCGCATAACTCATGAGCCCCCTGACTTCAGGATGATCTATATCTCCCAGTATAACCACCTGGTAACCGCTTTTCTTAAGAAGTTTAGCATAATGCTGCGCCTTTTTCACGAAGGGACAGGTCGCGTCTATGATCCTGAAGCCGCGCGCTGCAATCTTATCATACAGCTGCCACGGTATGCCATGGGTCCTGATGATGAGGGCATCAATATCTCGGTCCCCGACTTCTTCCTCCTCTATCGGCGATATCCCCTCTTTTTTAAGTTTTTCGATGACTTGCGGGTTGTGGATTATGGGTCCGAGGGTATAAAGACCCTTCGCGTTCGTATCCGCCATCCTGAACGTAATATCCATGGCCCGTTTCACGCCGAAACAGAATCCCGCCCTTTTTGCCGTAATTATTTCCAGTTCTATTCCTCTCTCCGTCGATATGCGGGAAGTCCTTCTTCCGGCTTCCCGCCGGCGACTTCAGCTTTTTTTCGCACGATATCTGTTATCTTTTTTAAGACGTCATCTATCGAAAGACCGGTAGAGTCAATCACGAACGCATCGGTTGCTTTTTTAAGAGGCGCTATGTCACGGCCGGAATCCCTTTTGTCCCGTCCGATAATGTCGAGACGCACCGTAGCGGGGTCTGTCTTGACTCCCTTTGCAATGAGTTCAAGGGTCCGTCTTCTGGCGCGTTCTTCGACCGACGCATCCAGGTATATTTTTCTGTAAGCCCCGGGAAACACGACCGTAGTCATGTCCCGTCCTTCTGCCACAAGGTCCGACCGCATTGCGGCGTTTCTCTGGATATCCAGAAGATGCCTCCGGACAGGTCCTCTGGCCGAAAACACTGAGGCATAGTGTCCTGCCTCCGGTGAGCGGATTTCTTCCGATACGTCCGTTCCGTTGAGAAAGACTTTCCCCTCCGCAAAATCCACCGTTATTCTTTCGAGCGCCGACGATATCTCATTGTCAGACGCTTTTTCGTCGAGTCCGAGTTTTACCAGGTTCAGGGCTACAGCCCTGTACAGAGCGCCGGTATCGAGATAAGAGAATCCCAGTTCACTTGCGACGAGTTTTGCGATCGTGCTTTTCCCCGCACCGGATGGCCCGTCAATGGCTATCACTCGTTTCATGAAGTAAACCTCTTCACGATATCAAAGAATCCGGGGAAAGATATGTCTACCGCGGAAGCACCGTTTACGATTGTTTTACCGTCCGCCGCCAGCGCCGCCACTGCCATAGACATGGCGATCCTGTGGTCGCCGTGGCTTTCGACTTCCGCGCCACGCAATCTCCGGTTCCCCCTGATGCTGAGCCCGTCAGGGTATTCCTCGATCTCCACCCCCATTTTCACAAGTTCGGATGCCATGGCCTTTATCCTGTCCGATTCTTTTACGCGCAGTTCCTCCGCGCCTCTTATCACGGTTGTCCCTTCGGCAGATGCGGCCGCGACACAAAGGACAGGAAATTCATCGATCAGGGATGGTATGATGTCACCGGCAATTTCGATTGACCGCAGGGGGGCGCCTCCCCTGCAGTGGATATCCGCAACGGGCTCGCCCGAGACTTCCCTCACATTAGCGATCTCGATTCCAGCCCCCATTTTTCTGAGCACTTCCAGGAGGCCTGTACGCGTGGGGTTGATCCCCACATTCTTTGCCGTAATCTCCGAGTCAGGGATTATCAACGACGCGACGATAAAGAAGGCGGCAGAAGAAAAATCCCCTGGCACTTCCATTTCCACAGGCCTCAGGTCAGACCCTCCTCTCACAATCACTTCAAGCCCTGCGACTTTAAGGTCTCCACCGAACGCGGGGAGCATCCTTTCGGTATGGTCCCGCGATTTTACCGGTTCGGATATCCTGGTCTCTCCCGATGAGTAAAGTCCGGCAAGCAGGAGGGAGGATTTCACCTGCGCGCTTGCGACCGGCATTTCATAGGTGACAGGGTTTAATCCTCTTCCCCGTATCGCAAGAGGCGGGTATCTGTTGTCGGCCCTTGCCGAGATCTGGGCACCCATGAGAGTGAGAGGTTTGATCACCCTCGCCATCGGCCGTGAACGCAGCGAGCCGTCCCCGGTGAGGACTGAAAAAAACGGGTTGCCGGAGAGGACCCCGGAGACAAGCCTGATCGTTGTCCCAGAATTCCCGCAGTCGATCACATCTGACGGCTCCGATAAGCCGTGAAGTCCTTTCCCCCATATTATCACTTTGTCGCCCCTGTCTTCGATTTGTATGCCGACGGACCTGAAGGCGTTGAGGGTACTTTCTGTGTCTTTTGCCCTGAGCAGGTTTCGGATGGTGCTCTTCCCTTTTGCAAGTGAGGAAAGGATTACCGCCCTGTGAGAGATCGATTTGTCCGGAGGAGGAGAAAACTCTCCTTTAAAAATTTCCGTTCCTTTAAGTTCAATTCTGTTCAATGCCTATCCTCAGTGCACGGGCCTTTTTAAACTCCCCTTCAAGGGAGGCTGAGTCATGGGCCCTGAGATACCGGCTTAACGTCTCCAGATTGTCCTGAAACAGTGATATCGTTTCGAGCATGTTGTCCCGGTTCAGGAGGCAGATGTCACGCCATAGTTCGGGCGAACTGGCTGCAATCCTCGTGACGTCTTTGAATCCCTGACCGCAGAATTCCAGATATGACCTGTCTTTTTCTGAGACGGTATTTACCAGGGAGTAGGCGATGACATGGGGAAGATGACTGACGCAGGCATATATGACGTCATGCCTTTCGGGCCCCATGGTCACGATCCGGGCCCCCACGGATTGCCACATTTCGGTGACCTTCTTCAGTGCGCCCGCATCGGAATTTTCTGTCGGGGTGATTATGCATTTCGCATTCATAAATAGTCCGGCATCGGACGGCTCGATTCCCGAGAGTTCACTGCCTGCAATGGGATGAGCGCCGATATAATAAACACGCTCAGGCATTATCTTCTCGATTTCGTACACGAGATTCCCCTTCACGCTTCCCGCATCGGTGACGATTGCCCCAGGCGAAAAAAAAGGGACCGCCTTTTTTGCCAGGTCCATAAAACTGCCCACCGGCGTCGAAAAGAAAATCAGTTCCGAGCCCTTGCAGGCTTCCCCCGGATCAAGTGCAAAGGAATCGATAATGCCTCTCTCCCTTGCCCGGGACAGGTTCTCTTTGTTTCTGCCGAAGCCGGCAATCTCTTTACAGAGCCCGTTCTTTTTCATCGCCCGCGCAAACGACGCGCCGATGAGACCGACACCAAGGACCGTTATTTTATGGAACATCATGCTATTTCTTTACACCTCTCTGCCTACGGCCCGCGCGACGGGTTTCAATTCTTCCATCAGTTTCGCGAAATGCTCCGGCTTGAGGGACTGTTCTCCGTCAGACACTGCCTCTTCCGGGTTCGTGTGTACCTCGATGATGAGGGCATCGGCTCCTGCAGCGATCGCGGCCTTGGCCATAGGGGCGACAAGGTCCCGTTTGCCGACCCCGTGGCTGGGATCGACAACGACCGGAAGGTGTGTCAGCTGTTTCAGCACAGGCACGGCACTAAGGTCGAGGGTATTCCTGGTGGCAGTCTCGAACGTCCTGATGCCCCTTTCGCAGAGCATTACATTCTGGTTCCCTTTTGACATGATGTATTCCGCCGACATAAGCCATTCCTTGATGGTAGAGGACATTCCGCGCTTGAGCAGCACGGGCATTTGGGTAGTACCCACTTCGAGGAGAAGCCTGAAATTTTGCATGTTCCTCGCGCCAATCTGGATAATATCCGCATATTCCACAATGCTTTCAAGGTCCCTTGGGTCCATAATCTCGGTAATCACGGGCAGCCCTGTTTTCTCCCGCGCCTCGGCGAGGTACTTGAGGCCCTCTTCGCCCAGGCCTTGAAAGGTGTACGGAGATGTCCTGGGTTTGTATGCTCCACCCCTGAGAAAGGAGGCGCCTGCCGCCTGAACCTTTTCAGCAATACTGATGAGGATGGTCTTGTTCTCCACGGCGCATGGGCCGGCCATGACCGGTATTTTCTTCCCGCCGATGACAATCCCCTTGACATTTATTTCGGTATTTTCTTTTTTGAACTCGCGGCTCGCCAGTTTGTAGGGCTTCAGGATCCTTAGAACGTTCTCCACGCCGGAAGCCGCACGTATGGCGTCTTCCTCTTCCTCGGTTACTTTTGAGGTATCACCGATCACGCCCACTATCGTCCTCTCGGTACCTTTTGAGATATGCACCTTCAGCCCGCGACTTTCCAGTTTCTTGACGATATGTCTTAAGTCTTCTTCAGCCGCGTCCCGCTTTAGTACGATGATATCCATATAATCCTCCCAACCACTTTAAACGGTAAACTCTCACCGTGACGGTGTCTTACGCATCAACTCTTTTCAGAACACAATATGGGTGTACTGTCCTTTGCTGCCGGCTATTCTTTACTGCGTTACTATCTGTTTTTTTCCGCTGCGACTTTGCTTACTGTCTTACTGCGGTTTTCAGCGCTTCAATAAAGCGTCTGTTTTCCCCGGGCAGGCCTATAGTCACCCTGACCGCATTGGGTCCCATGGGCCTTATGATCACGCCCATGCGGAGAAGCTTTTCGTAGAGCGGCACAGCCCCCTCAAAGGGGATGTAAATGAAATTGGCCTCGGTCGGCACATACTTTATTCCAAGCGCGTCCAGTTCTCCATAGAGGTACGTCTTGCCTGTTTCATTTATAGTCCTGGATTTCATGACATGCGCTTTGTCCAGGAGCGCCGCAGCGGCGGCCCTCTGTGCTATCGTATTTGTGTTGAACGGCTCACGCAGCCGGTTCATATCGGACAGTATTTCTTTTTTCGCCATGCCGTACCCGAGCCTTATGCCGGCAAGACCGTAGATTTTTGAAAAGGTCCTGAGGATGAGAACATTCTTTTCGCTGCGCAGATACTTCATGCTGTCAGCGTAATCAGGGGCCGACACATATTCGTAATACGCCTCGTCCAGCACCACGAGGACATCGTCCGAGACCCTCTCCATCAGCGTGTCGAACTCATCTTTTTTGTTGAACGTTCCCGTGGGATTATTGGGGTTTGCGATAAAAATCATCCGCGTTTTGGCAGTTACGGCATCAGCCATCGCCGCCAGATCATGGATGTAATTTTTCAGAGGTACCTGTACGGCCTTTCCTCCTACGGACTGCACAGCACTGAAGTAGACCACAAAAGAAGGGGTTGCCATGACCGCCTCGTCACCGCTTCTGAGGAACGTCCTCGCCGCGATATCCAAAAGCTCGTTTGAGCCATTTCCCAGGATCAACTCATCCTCATTCACCGAAAGGGCACGGGAGAGTTCTCTCTTGAGATAATAGCCGCTCCCGTCGGGATATCTGTTGATGTCTGCAACGGAATCCCTTATCGCGGCCAGCGCCGCAGGCGAGGGGCCGACCGGGTTTTCATTGGACGCAAGCTTTATCGAATTTTCTATCCCAAGCTCCCTTTCCAGTTCTTCAATCGGCTTCCCCGGGATGTAGGGCTGGATGCCGAGCACATATTCAGGCGGCCGGATCATTGGATGCTCCCCTGGGGGTAAGACCCGAG
>Ga0316628_100003499_pt1 | contig 12094 bp, 8 predicted proteins | sample OWC_Aug_M2_C1_D5_FD_207648 | JGI IMG/M metagenome (GOLD analysis project Ga0316628, IMG submission 207648) | Wetland soil microbial communities from Old Woman Creek delta, Ohio, United States - OWC_Aug_M2_C1_D5_C | ecosystem: Environmental > Terrestrial > Soil > Wetlands | place: USA: Ohio...
GAGCATGATTCCGCTCGGACTGCTGTTCGCGCTGACGGTTACGCTTGCCCGTACGTATCACGCGCGCGAGGATACCCTAATTCATGAGTGGTTCCTGAAAGGGAACGCGGACCTTGCGGCGGGGCAGCCCCGCCTGGCATTCGAGGATTTTCGGAACGCCCTTTCCTACGATCCGGAAAATCAATTCGTGCAACTCCGTCTGGCCGAGGCCCTGCTCATGGACGGGCAGCTCACCGAAGCGCGCTCCTACCTGGTAACCCTGTGGGAGCGCACGCCAGGCTCGGGCCAGGTGAATTTTGATCTTGCGCATGTCTCCATGCAAATGGGGAATTGGGATGATGCGGTCCGCTATTTTCAAGCCGCCATCTACGGAAGCTGGGACAAGGACCCGCCCCGGCAGCGCCGGACCGTGCGCCTGGAATTGTGTGAATTCCTCCTCGCTCATGGCCGCATCAACGACGCGCAGGCGGAACTCGCCGGACTCGCCGCGGATATTGCTCCGGACGATGCCGGATTGCTTGAAAAAACCGGGCAACTTTTGCTGAAAGCCGAGCGCCCTGCGAGGGCCCTTGCGGAATTTGAAATCCTGTTACGCAATAATCCCCGGGAAAGCCGGTGGCTGGAGGATGCGGGCCATGCAGCCATGGCCGCCGGCGATTATGCCAAAGCGGAGACTTACTTCGCGCGGGCGGTCCGGGAAAATCCTTCTTCGCCGGCCGCGGAAACGCTGGAAGTCGTTCGGGACGTCCGGAGCGGCGATCCTTTTCAATCCGGGTTAAGCGACCAGGAGCAGGCCAGGCGTTCCTGGCGAGCCCTACAGCAGGGATTGGCACGCCTTCAACAATGCATGGGCGGCGAGGCGAATCCGCCAGCTCCCGGGCAGCCGCTCTCCGATTTGCAGAGCCTGAACCGCGATGCCCAAGCCCTCAAGCAGCGTGCCACTCTTTTCAACTTGCGACGCCAACCCGATTTACGAAAGGAAGCGATGCAACTCGTGTTTCGTATAGAAGACACTACAGCGAGTTCTTGTGGGGAGCCGAAAGGCATGGATCAGGCCTTGATTCTTATTGGCAAACGGCACGAGGGCAACAATCCATGAGTCAGCAAGGCGCACCTACCGGAGAGACGCAAGTCCCGCTTCCAAGTCCGCTCCCTCCCGCAACGCCAGAGAAGGAACTTGTCCGCAAATGGCTGGCCTCCGGGCAGCGTTCCTTCACGCTTTCCGAAGGCAACCTGTTTCTTCTGCTGGCTGTCATCATCGGATTGTTTTCCGGGATGGCCGTGGTTTGTTTCCGCATCACCATCGAATGGGTTCGTTTGACGCTGCTCGGGTCGGCGCTTGCGCCATCGCCGATGCGGCTTCTGCTCGTGCCGGCAGGGGCCGGATTGGTGGTCGCCTTTCTCGTGCAGCGATTTTTCCGCGCTTCCCGCAGCAGCGGCGTGAATCAGACCAAGGCCGCCGTCTACGTCTTCGACGGGTACGTCCCGTTTCGGACGGTCATCGGAAAATTTCTGACCTGCTCGCTGGCCATCGGCAGCGGGCAATCGCTCGGGCCGGAAGATCCATCCTTGCAGATGGGGGCGGGGATTGCTTCGACACTCGGAAGGCGGTTAAAACTTTCCCGCGACAAATTGAGGCTGCTGGCTCCGGTGGGCGCGGCAGCGGGACTTGCGGCGGCGTTCAATGCGCCGATTTCCGCGGTGCTATTCGTCATCGAGGAAGTGATCGGCACGTGGAGCGCCAGCGCCTTGGGCGCCATCGTGCTGGCCGCCGTTTCCAGCGCCGTGGTGATGCGAACGTTTCTCGGCGGCCAGCCGATGTTCCGCGTTCCGGCGTATACCCTGGCGCATCCCGCCGAATTGCTTTCCTACGCGGTGTTGGGCGTCGTCGGCGGATTTCTGTCCCTGGCGTTCACGAAAATCATCGTGTATTTCCGGCCCAGGCTGCGAAGTTTGCCCGAATGGACCCATTACCTGCAGCCCGCCGCTGCGGGCCTGCTGATCGGAATTGTGGGCTTGCAAATTCCACAGTCCATGGGCGCGGGCTATACCTTTATCGACCAGGCGCTGCACAGCCAGTACACCTGGGAAATTTTGATGGTCCTGGGATTCGCGAAAATTCTGACGACCAGCCTGTCGTTTGTCAGCGGCACGCCGGGAGGAATGTTCGCCCCAACCTTGTTCATCGGCGCGATGATCGGCGGTTCGATCGGAGGCCTGGAGCATCACTTCTTCCCCCAGATCAACGCGTCGGTGGGACCCTTTGCCCTGGTCGGCATGGGAACGTTCTTCGCCGGATTTCTCCGCGTGCCAATTACCTCGGTCTTCATGGTCCTGGAAACGACGGGAAATTATTCCATCATTCTTCCGGTCATGATTTCCAACACGATTGCCTATTTGATATCGCGAAAGTATCAGGATATGGCGCTGTTCGATGTGCTGGCCAGACAGGACGATCTGGAATTGCCTTCGATGGAGGAACAGCGCGAGCAAATCGTACTGCGGGTCGAGGACGCCATGCGAAAGCCCGGATCTCACCGGCTGCAGGCCGGCGACACGCTCGCGCGCGCCCTGGAGATGGCCGAAACTTCGGCCGAAGATATCCTCCTGGTCCGATTTCCCACGGGCCGCTGGACGAGCATTTCCAGAAAGGAATTGCACGCCAAGGCCTCGGAAATGCCGAAAGACAAACTCTTGCGCGAGATTCTTTCGACCACTCGCCTGCCGGTGCTGCATCCCGACCAGAGGCTCGATGACGTCTTGCGGTATATCCAGGGCCACGAAGTGTTGCCCGTGGTCAGCCGCGCGGGTTCGCGAAATCTGGAGGGAGTCCTCAGCCTGCCTGACATTCTGATCGCCTATCAGAAGTCGACCTGAGATCCGCCTTTGGCGCCAGCCGCCGCTGGATGCTGTTTCCCCGGTGCCGCTGGCGCGCATGTCGCCGCGGATGGCATAATGGCCGCGGATACTCGATGCCTCCCACCCTCCAATACTCCGGCCTGCTTACCGACCTGTACGAATTGACGATGGCGGCAGGTTACCTAGAAACAAGATTCGATGCCCGCGCGACGTTCGAACTGTTTGTCCGCTCCCTGCCTCCCCGGAGAAACTATCTGGTTGCCGCAGGCCTCGATCAGGCGCTGGATTTTCTCGAAGGCGTCTGTTTTTCCGGGCAAGAAATCGCCTACTTGCGCACGCTTCCCGTCTTTGAATCCATCGGCGACGATTTTTTTGAATATCTGGCCAGGTTCCGGTTTTCGGGCGACGTCTGGGCCATGCCGGAAGGTACCGTATTTTTTCCGGGCGAGCCGATCCTGCGGGTGACCGCGCCGGTCATCGACGCGCAGATCGCCGAAACCTCCTTGCTCGCGGCCATTAATTTTCAGACCATGATTGCCAGCAAGGCGGCGCGCGTGGCGCAGTCCGCGGCCGGAAAAAACGTCATCGAATTCGGCACGCGGCGCGCCCATGGCACGGAGGCGGGTGTATTGGCCGCGCGCGCGGCGGTAATTGGCGGCTGTCAGGGGACTTCCAACGTGGCCGCCGGAGAGCGCTTTGGAATTTCCGTCTACGGCACGCAGGCGCATTCCTGGATCATGGCGCACGAGGACGAAGAAGAAGCCTTCCGGAAATTCCTGGATATTTTTCCCAATCAAGCCGTGCTGCTGGTGGACACCTACGACGTGCGCGCGGCCGTGGAAAAAATTATCGCCATGGGCCGCAAGCCCAGGGGGCTGCGCCTCGATAGCGGAGATCTCGCCGCGGACAGCAAATGGATTCGCAAGCGGCTGGAACAGGTCGGATGGCAAGACGTCATCATTTTTGCCTCGGGCGATTTGGACGAAGACCGCATCGCCGATTTGCTGGCCGACGGCGCGCCAATTGACGGGTTTGGCGTGGGCACGGCGCTCGTGAATTCAACCGATTCCCCGGCGCTGGGCGTGATTTACAAGCTGGTGGAAATCGAATACCGCGGCGTGGTGCGATCGGCGGCAAAATTCAGCAGGGAAAAAGTCACCTATCCGGGAAAGAAGCAGGTCTATCGGTTTCATAAACCCGATGGCCAATTCGCAAACGATATAATCGGCCTGGAAGACGAGAATTTTCCGAATGCGGAAACACTGCTGCAACCCGTGATGACGGGCGGCAAGCGCATGGTGGCGCGCACGGATGTGTTCGCCGCGCGCGAGCGCTGCCGCACGCAGATTTCACAACTGCCGGAGCGATTGCGGCGCTTGACCGCGGAATCCGATTCCAGCCGAGTCTCGCACAGCGAAAGACTCGAAACGTTGCTCCGCGAAGCTCGCCGCCGTTTGCAGGCCGCGGCGAGCATTTGATCGCCAACGGGGAGAGGGCCCCAGTCATGGTTTCGCGGTCCGTGATTTTCTGGGACGTCGATACGCAGGCGGATTTCATGCTGCCGGGCGGCAAGCTCTACGTTCCCGGCGCTGAGAAAATCATACCGAATTTAAAACGGCTGGCCGGCGAGGCTCGCTTGGGACACGTTTTCATCGTGGGCGACGCCTGCGTGCACGCTCCCGACGATCCCGAATTCAAACAATTTCCGCCTCACTGCGTGCGCGGCACACCCGGCGCGAAAATCATCCCGGAAACTCTTGCGGACCGCGTATGCTTTCTTCCCAATCAGGCGGGCGCGGCCGTTCCGGCGGACCTCTCGAATTACCAGCAGGTAATCCTGGAAAAACAGACGCTCGACGTTTTTGACAATCCGCACACAGAAACGGTCCTGGATCGCCTCGCCAAATTCACCAACGCGGACGCGGAAATTTTCGTGTTTGGCGTGGTTACGGAGTACTGCGTGCGTCTGGCGGCGAAGGGATTGCTCGCGCGGGGGCGTCGCGTGGCCCTGGTGAGCGATGCCATCGAAACGCTGAACCCGGAAGAGGGCCGCAAGACTATCCAGGAGTTGACGGCCCTGGGGGCAAGGCTGGTCACCACCGATCAGGCGCTCGTCGCGGTCGCGCATTCCCTTTCACGATCCGCCTGATTCGCCGCACATCGATCACACGCACGGAATCTTGATTCTTACCGGGGAAGCCCGGCGGGCGCGGAAGTATCCAGCAGGCGCACCACTTCAGCAGCTTGAGCGTTGCCAGGATCGAGGCGCAGCGCGGTCTCAGCGTCAGAGCGGGCGGCCGCGAATTCTCCGCGCTTAAACCGGATCACGGCGCGGCTTGACCAGGCGGGCGCGTATCCAGGCGACTCCGTGATCTCCCGGTTCAAGTACTCCAGGGCGCCATCCACATGGTTGGTGCGCGCGAGTACCTCCGCGAAATCCACGACCATGGAATCGTAATGGGGATTGTCCCTCCCGCTCATGAATAGAGCTTTTTCCATCAGCGCTCCGGCAGCCTGATAATTTCCCTGCCGGAATTCCAGCTGTCCGTAAGACGACAGCGCATCGGGCGCTTCCGGGTTGATGCGCAGCGCGATCTGATATTCCCTTCGCGCCAGGTCAAATTGATCGCGCATCATATACTCGCCGCCGAGATTGGAATGCATCTTCGAGCTATTGGGAACGGCCCGCACGGCCGACGAATAAAGGGCCAGATTGTTTTTCCAATCCGTATTTCGCACGACCGTACGCGCGGCCAGCGCCAGCAAGACCACTGTAAGCACGCCCCACGCCAGCGTCCGCCGCCGTTCCACGAGCCAGCTAAACGCGAGCGCCAACAGCAGGCAGAATCCTACCGACGGGAGATAAGCCAGCCGCTCTCCCATGATGGTTCCGGTTGGCACCAGGATATTCGCGGTCGTCGCGAAGGCGGCTAGATAAATTCCGCCAGCCAGCGCCCATCCTGTTTGCCGTTTCCGGAGCGCCCATATCCAAAGCGCTACCATAGCAACCGCTGCCAGGGCCGCGGGCAGCGTATGCCGCAAGTCGCGGTACATCGGAATCTGGTTGTAGGAGTAGTCGCAGGAAAGCACCGCGGGATAAAAATGCAGCCCCACGTATTTCCATGCGACGCGCAGGGCGTTGAGAATTCTCCACACAGGGGAAAGATGCGCGAGGGGGTTATCCATCAGCGAGATTCTGGCCAGGCCGAATCGCCCTCCTTGCATTTTCCAAAGCAGACCGAGGTACGCCAGAGTCGTTCCCGCGATCCACGCGTAGCGCAGGCGCGGCTTCCAGCGCCCGGTCGCATAGTCGCCGAGCAGCACCAGCGGAAGAAATGCCACGGCCGATTCCTTCGAGAGCACCGCCAGCGCAAAGCAAAGTAAAGCGGGAATTTCCCGGTCGCGCAGGTGCAGGATCCACGCCGCCAGCAGAAATCCGGCGGCAAGTATTTCGGCGCGGCCCGGAACCGAGGCGATGGCTTCGGTATGGATCGGATGCACGGCGAACAGCAGTGCGGCCGCGAACGCGATGCTTTTTCCCCGCGAGGATTCGCCGAAGATCTCCTGCAGCAGCAGGTACAGAAGCCAGACGACGCCCGCGTGCAGCAAAAGATTCAGCAGGTGATATCCCGCCGGCTCCGGCCCTCCGAGCGCCCAATTCAGTGCCATGGTGGCGTACGTGACCGGCCGGAAGGTGTTGCTGATCTGGTTCGTGGAAAGCAGCGCGCGCAGCGAGGGCTCTGTCACCTGAGAATTGCTCAGCACATAGAGCCCGTCGTCCATGGTGAACTGGTTGGGCAGAATATTGCCGTAGGCCAGCGCCACGGCGGCGAGCAATACTCCGATGAGGAGACGATCTTTCATCCGGGACTCTTCATGCAGCGTCCATGATGCGGTTGAAATGCGGGGAATGCGCGGCGTACTTGGAAGGCTGTTGTCTTTTCGTTACTTCATCGCGTTACTTCATCCCGGGAAGAAACGCTAAGGCGCCGCGTCAGGAGTCCGCTGCTGGCAAATCGGTTTTCATGAGGAAATGGTAGAGCCACATCAGCAGCGTGGTGGCGATGCCGATTCCGGCCACGGCCCACCACACTTCGGCGGGGCGATGCACCACTTCACCGTAATAATGCATCAAGCGCCCGCCCAGCCAGCCTCCCACGAGCGACCCGATGCCGATGGGCAGAAACGCGAATCCCATGTACGTCCCCTGCTGCCCGGGCGGAGCGAGCCTCGAAATGTATTCGTAATACCGCGGCGAAAGGACGATCTCGCCCAGCGCTACGACAAAAATAGAAAGCACCACGGCCCACACCGCGGGATGCGACGCGACAATCAGCCAGCCGAGCGCTGAGACGAGCGTCCCGATGGTGATGGCGCGAAACGCCGGAATTTTTTGCGTCACATACGTCATCAGGAACTGGAAGCAGATCACCGTCAAGGCGTCCGTGATCAGGATCAGCTCGACGTCGGCGTGCGCATCGATGTATCCGTGAATGTAGATTGGCAGAATAATGTACTGCTGCCAGAACACGATCCAGTAGCCGGAAAAAATCAAAAGAAAAGCCATGAACCGAAAATTCGTCATCACGGTGAAAAGATTTTTTGCCGTTTCCGCCAGGCTTGCGGTCTGGATTTCACCCGACCGCCGCGGCTCCTTGAAAAACAGCAGCACCGCGAAAAACATCAGCAGTACGCTCAGCGCGGAAACCCGGAACACATTTTCGACGCCCAGATGCCGGTGCGCCCACGAGGCGATGTACGGCCCCGCCGCCCCGCCGATATTCACCAGCGTGTAGTAGATCGAATAGCCGATCGACCGGACGTTTTCCTTGGACGCGCGCGCCGTCGTTCCCACCACGCACGGCTTGACCATGGCGATGCCCAGCGCCGGCAGCACCAGCACAAATGCCACCAGACCCAGCAGCGGCACGGAAGCCCGCACAGGCGCCATCCACGCGGCTCCCAGCGATCCCAGCAGAAAATACGCGCACCCGAGAATCAGGTAGGCCAGCGAAAGCGCGCGCCGGAATCCGAGCCGGTCCGCCACCGCCCCTCCCAGAATCGCCAGGAACCACACCATGCCCCCGAACAGTCCGGCGAGCGACCCGGTCTGCTCCGTGGGAATGCTCAGCGATTCGTGGAGGTAATTGGCGAGCGAGGAAAACGCGCCGTAGTAGGCCAGGCGCTCGAAAATTTCGCTGATGTTCGCCACCCAGAACGCGGGCTCGAACCCATCGCGAATTTCCCGCAGGCGCTGGCTGAGACTCAAGCGTGTCTCCTTCCGCAATGTGCATTCGCGGTAGAAACTGGAACGGGCGCGATTGTAGCGGAAGCGCGGACGCCGCGCCAGAACGCACAGCGTATGACCGGGGATCGCTCGATATTTATCGAGTCCTTGAAAACCGCCGGAACATCGCCACAACCCACGCGATATTGAAGGCCAGGAAAACAACAATCGCCGTCACGATCGGAACGGTCGGGATCCGGGGCGGGGTCCGGAAATTGGCCCGCATGGCCAGTCCCATGGCAAAGACTTCCAGCAGCAGGAATGCGCAGCCGTACCAGGCAAAAAAGTTTTTGAAATATGCGAACGTTTCGGCGCGGCGCTCCGGCGCGAGCCAATATTCCTTGTTTGGCAGGTTGAGTCTCTTGTCTGTTGTTCTCCCGATCCTGCGGGGCATCCAGAATTCAAGGACCAGAGCCGGCAGAAGTATGGCGGCGTAGGTCATCAGGAATTGCGATTTCGTCATCCAGCCGTTGGCGTCGCCCGACGCGCCAAAATGCGAAGCGATGCGTTCCGGGAGAAGCGGAAAATCATGAAAGCACTGCAAGAGCCCCGCGGCAAGAATCGCAAGGAAAATGTTTTTCGGAATGCGAGGGTCCGGCATTTTAGCCTCTTCCAGCAGGCTACCGGAAAGGCCAAGAAAGACACAATAGAACTTGTCCGAAAACAAAATGGAAGGGAACAGGTTTGCCTTGCCGGGTGCCGCACCCTTGGGTCGTAAGGGTGCGGGTTTAGAGTCAAATCCAGCGCGGAAGGCGCTCCGTGGATCAGAAACACGCCGATCTGGATTCCCCAAAATTTACCCGCGCCAATTCAATCACCATTTGGCCTCTGCCCACTCCCTGTGTAATGCTATAGCGCTTCGGAACTCTTATGGCTTACGGCCGGTTATCTCAGGATATCGGGAATTGCCCGGCCGTTTGATGCAATCGTCAGGGTGAGAATGATTTCGACGGGGCTTGCAGAATGCAAACGCAACAGAAATTCGGGACATTGCCGATGGTGACACTTCGGTCGATCAAGGATGCCATGGAACGCATCCGGGGCTCGATTGTGCTCACGCCCTTCGTGCATTCCGAAAAGTTTTCAAAGCAGACGGGAAACGCTGTTTTCCTCAAGCTCGAAAACCTGCAGATGACGGGCGCATTCAAGGAGCGCGGCGCGCTGAACAAGATTCTGCTGCTTACCGAGGAAGAGCGGCGCCGCGGCGTGATCGCGGCCTCGGCAGGGAATCACGCGCAGGCGGTGGCGTATCACGCCACGAAACGCGGCATCAAGGCGCAAATCTGCATGCCGCTGACGACGCCGCTCGTGAAAGTATCCGCGACGCGCGGCTACGGCGCGGAAGTGATCCTCTTCGGCGCGAACTACGACGAAGCGTGCGAGGAAGCCCTGCGCCGCACCAAGGAACTCGGCCTGACGTTCATTCATCCATTCGATGACGAAGCCGTGATCGCCGGACAAGGCACGCTGGGCCTGGAAATGCTCGAGCAACATGCGGACCTCGACGCGCTGGTCATTCCCGTGGGCGGCGGCGGCCTGATCGCGGGCGTGGCCTGCGCGGTGAAAGAAATCAATCCGAAAATCCGGATCATTGGTGTGCAATCCTCGAAGCTCGCGTCGATGAAGGCGGCGCTGGAAAAAAATGCGCTGGTCACGCTTCCGGCGAACAAAACCATCGCGGACGGCATCGCCGTGCGCTGCGCCGGAACGCTCACGTTTCCGCTGGTCCGCAAGTACGTCGACGAGATCGTGACCGTGGATGAGGAAGAAATCGCCAGCGCGATTCTCCAACTCCTTGAAAAAGAAAAGATGCTCGCGGAAGGCGCTGGCGCGGCGGCCACCGCCGCGGTGTTGAACAAGAAAACGCCGAACCACGGGAAGAAACTGGGGGTCCTGGTGAGCGCGGGAAACATTGACGTCTCGCTGCTCTCCCTGATCATCGAGCGCGGCCTGGTGAAGGACGGGCGCCTGGTGCGCCTGCGCATTCACTTGCCGGATCATCCGGGCGCGCTGCAGAGGCTCGCCGGCGTGATTGCCGACCAGAAAGCGAACATCGTGGAGACCAACTACGACCGCGCGTATTACGGCGTGGTGCTGGGCGACACGGTCATCGACATTACGATGGAAACGCGCGGTCCCGAGCATGTCGCGGACTTGACCGCGGCACTCGAAGCGGCGGGGTATCCCTTCGAGCGCGTACAGTAGAGGATCGGTACGCCGCGGAAAAACCCCGGGTCTGAAGACCCGGGCTACAGCAATTGCGAACGCTTACCGCTTTGTTTTAGCCCGCCTCTTCAGAGGCGGGGATTTTTCGCCGATGCGAGGGAAAATGCCTCTTCCGCATCAAACGCGCGGGTTATAAATATTTTTTCAACACTGGAAACAAACAAATCGGCGCAGGTCCGCAGCGAGGAAACTTTCCCATGACCGCCACAAACTCCGATCCACTTTCGTATTTGCAGGATCAACTCCGCGAACTGGAGGCCAAGGGTCTGCATTTCCGCCTGCGCGTGCTTGACGGAGAGCAAAAACCGGTCGCGCGCTTCGACGGCAAGGAAGTCATCAATCTCAGCTCGAACAATTATTTGGGCCTGACCACGCACAAATCCCTGCGCCGCGCCGCCATCGAGGCGATTCGCACGCATGGTGTGGGAGCGGGCGCGGTACGCACCATCGCCGGCACTATGGACCTGCACATGGCGCTCGAGGAACAGATTGCGAAGTTCAAGGGCACCGAAGCGTGCGTGGTTTTCCAGTCCGGCTTCACGGCGAATGCCGGAACCGTCGCGGCCGTTCTGGGCAAGGACGATCTGATCATTTCCGATGAATTGAACCACGCTTCCATCATCGACGGCTGCCGCCTGTCGCGCGCCACGATTAAAGTTTTCAAGCACAAGGACGTCGCCGACTGCGAGCGCATCTGCAAGGAAACGGAAGCCTGGCCCGGCCACAAGCTGCTGATAACCGACGGCGTGTTTTCCATGGATGGCGATATCGCTCCGCTGCCGCAGCTCTGCGATCTGGCCGAAAAATTCAACTGCATCATGATGGTGGACGACGCGCATTCTTCCGGCGTGCTCGGCCGCAACGGGCGCGGCACCGTGGACCACCTCGGCTGCCACGGCCGCGTGCACATTCAAGTCGGCACGCTCAGCAAGGCTGTCGGGGCGATGGGCGGGTACGTCTGCGGATCGCGCGCACTGGTCGATTTTCTGTATCGCCGCGCGCGGCCTTTCCTGTATTCGACGGGGCATCCGCCGTCGGTCGTCGCCGCCAGCCAGGCCGCGTTCACTCTGCTGGATTCGCTCGAAGGAGAAAAACTGATCAAGAAACTCTGGGCCAATACGAAATTCTTTCAGCGCCTTCTGAAGAAGCTGGGCTTTTCCACGGGCGCGACACAAACGCCCATCACTCCGATCCACGTGGGAGACGCCGCGAAAGCATTTGAATTTTCTCGCCGCTTGTATGATGCGGGCGTGTACGCGCCCGCAGTGGGCGCGCCGACCGTCGCGGAAGGCAAAGCGCGCCTCCGCGCCATCGTCACTGCCACGCACAAGCGCGCGGACTTGGAACGCGCCTGCGAACTCATCGCGGAAACAGGGCGCGGGCTGGGCCTGATTTAGATTTGTTCTTTTCACAATCTTGGGCGTCAGAATCGCAGAAGATGTGGAAATAATTTTCCTCTGTAGAAATTGCTCGATTGTCCAAAATCGACTCAATTCCCTGTTTTACAGGGAAGTATCTAAATTCCGTATCTTCCTGAAAATACAAAAATTGCGCTATGGACAGAGAATTGCACCTGTCGATGCTGCGAATTCATTTGTGAAAGCTGAGGAAGCCAATCGCGGTATTTGCGTGTCACTCAGCCCACAGGAGGGGCTTCTCCATGAAAAAGCTATTTTCCATTCTAGCGGTAGGACTATTTGGCATATCCATCGCTGTTGCACA
>Ga0316628_100003500_pt1 | contig 12093 bp, 10 predicted proteins | sample OWC_Aug_M2_C1_D5_FD_207648 | JGI IMG/M metagenome (GOLD analysis project Ga0316628, IMG submission 207648) | Wetland soil microbial communities from Old Woman Creek delta, Ohio, United States - OWC_Aug_M2_C1_D5_C | ecosystem: Environmental > Terrestrial > Soil > Wetlands | place: USA: Ohio...
CCATGCACAATCTCGCGCTCTACTACTTCCGGGGCGAGGGCGGCCCGCGCGATCCTGCCGTCGCCGCCGCCTGGTTCCGCCGCGCCGCGGACGCGGGCGTGGTCGATTCCCAGTACAACCTCGGCCTGCTCTACGAGGCCGGATCCGGCGTGGAGCGCGACCTCGCCCAGGCGTACCTGTGGTTCTCCATCGCCGCGAACGGCGGCGACGACCAGGCGCGCGCCAACGCGGCCCGGCTGTCGGCGAAGCTCTCGCCGTCCGTCCTGGCCGCGGCGGAAAGCCAGGTCGCGGCCTTCCGTCCGCGGTCGGCGATCACGGCTGTGGTCCAGGCGTCGGGCGATCCGGGGCTCGCGTCCGCCCAGCATGTTCTCGGCCGCCTGGGATACTACCAAGGGCCCATCGATGGCGCGCCCTCCGCGCGGCTGAAGCTCGCGCTCTCCGCCTACCAGCGCGACCACGGCCTGCCCGCGACGGGCGCGCTCGACGCCGCCACGGCGTCCAGGCTCGCGACCCTCACCCGCTAGGGGCGCCGTCATCGTGAACGCGCCCTTTACCTTTCCGCGCTCCACAGGTCATGGTCGCAAGGTCTAGCTGCGAGGGTCTCGCGCTGCGTTGCGTCCCAAGGGGCCGACCGCCTGCGTAACGGGGGGACTGGATGCTGATGGACGACGCGGAGACCCTCACGCGCAACGAAGCGCCGCCCGCCGCCCTCTGGGTCATCGTCGTCCTGGCGCTCGCGCCCTTCCCGATCGCCGCGGCGGCCTATGGCTACGGCTCCGCCAACGTGGCGCGGCCTGCTCTCACCGTGATCCTCACCTGGTCAGCGGTGGTGATGTCGTTCCTGGGCGGCGTGCGCTGGGGGATGGAGACCCTCCTGCCGCAGCCGCGCTGGACGCGGCAGGTCATCTCGACCGCCTCGGCGGTCGTCGCCTGGCTCCTTCTGCTGGCCCGGCACCGCGTCCCGGACAGTTGGATCCTCGCCGCCGCGATCGGGGCCTTCCTCGTGCAGTGGCTGTTCGACCACCAGGGGCCGGACGTGCCGGCCCGCTACCCCAAGCTCTCCACCACCATCACCGCTGCGGCCTGCGTGTCGCTGGCGCTCTGCCTCGACCAAGCGCTGCGCGGCTAGATCAGGTTCGACCGGGCCCACCTGCCGCTCTTGCCGGGCGGCCGATTGGGGCGGATCATCGTTCCGATACAAGAGGGGCGAGCGGTGATCTTCGAGCAGATTGCGACCGGCGGATGCCAGTCCTACCTCCTCGGCTGCCAGGCCACGCGGGCGGCCGTGCTGATCGATCCGGAGCTGTCGCGCATCGACGAGTATCGCGGGCTGGCGGGCCAGCACGGGTTGCGCGTCCGCTACGTGGTCGACACCCACACCCACGCCGACCATTTCTCCGGAAGCCGCGAGCTCGGCCGCGTGTTCGATGCGCCGGTGGTCATGCATCGCCTGAGCCCGAGCCCGTACGCAGAGCTACGCCTCGATGACGGCGATATGCTGATCGTCGGCGATCTGCGCCTGAAGGCCCTGCACACCCCCGGCCACACGCGCGACTCCATGTGCCTGATCATGGACGACCGCGTGTTCACGGGCGACACCCTGCTGATCGGCGGCACGGGGCGCACCGACCTGCCGACCGGCGATCCGCACGCCCTCTACGAGAGCCTGTTCGAGAAGCTGCTCCGCTTGCCGCCGGAGACGCTCGTGTTCCCGGCCCACGACTACAAGGGCCGCTCGCACTCGACTATCGGGGCGGAGCTGGCCGACAATCCGCGGCTCGAGAAGCGCGAGCGCGCCGCCTTCGTCGAGATGATGCAGAGCCTCGACCTCTCCGCGCCGACCCACCTGACGGAGGCGCTCCGCACCAACATGAGCGGCGCCAAGCCCGTCTCGCAGCTCCTTGCCGAGGCGGCCGCCAAGGTGCCCTTCATGTCGCTCGCGGAGCTCGCGTCCCGCATCGGCGGCAACAGCCGCGACATGGTCATCCTCGACCTGCGCGAGAAGGACGCTTTCGAGACCGGCCATGTGCCAGGCGCGCTGCACCTTCCGCGCGGCCAGCTCGAGCTGCGGGTGAACAGCGACCTGCCCGATCCCACGGTGAAGATCCTGACCTGCTGCGAGTTCGGGAAGATCTCGACGCTCGCCGCGGCCACCCTGCGCGAGCTGGGCTACCCGCGGGCCACGGCGCTCGAGGGCGGCCTGGCCGCCTGGCGCGAGGCGGGTCATCCACTGGAGGCGGGCTGAGGCCGAACGTCCAGGCGGCGCCGCCGCTCAGCGCCCGTCGGTGACGAACCCCGAGGCGGGCTCGGATTCCGCGGAGGTTGGACGAGCCGCGCCACGCAACTCGTCCAGGAGCCATTCGAGGCTCTCCGGCGCCTCGCCAGGCAGGATCGACGGTCCGAAACGGGGCAGCACGTGGTGCGCCATGCCCGCCAGCAGATTGCGCGCATGCGCAGGCGTTCGGAAGAATCGCGCGAACATGAACATCTGGTGGGCGACCATCGCGCGGGCGCTCTCGGGCCGGAGCCGTGACAGGGACGGCTGGGTCTCCGGCAGCGTCTCGTCGGGCGAGAGGTAGTAGAACTCAAGGCCGCGGCGCGCCGCCGGCTTCATCTCCACGATCCGGCGCAGGATCGCCTGCGCCGCGGCCCAGTCGCCCTTGGCGATCAGCACCGTCGATTTCTTGACGAGCAGATAGACGTGGAACTCGGCGCCCGGCTCGCAGAGGGCCAGCGCCTGGTCATAGGTCGCGACGGCCGCCTCGAGGTCCCCCCGATAGGATTGGATGGATCCGAGTTGGGAGAGCGCGGCCGCGAACACGGCGCTGTCCGAAAGGCTCTCGTTCACGAGGGCCTCGACCAGCGCCAGGTGGCGCTCCGGATCGGCCACGAACAGCAGCTTGGCAGCCCCCAGCCTCAGGATGGGGTCGCCGCGCACCGCGGGAAGGTCGCCCAGCGCCAGCCCCTCGATCTCCGCCTCCATCGGCCGGTAGGCGGCCGGCTGCGAGTCGAAGTCGATGCGGAGCAGCATGCGCGCGTAGAGATAGGTCGCCCACATCACCGCGAGCGTCGGGTCCTCCGGCGTAGCCTCGCGCTCCTCCGAAAGTCGCGCGGCGATGTAGCCCCATCCCTGGTCGACCGACTTCGAGAGCGTCATGGCCGCGATCTGCATCCGGATCTCCAGCGGCGGCCCGGCGGGATCCAGGCCCGCGGTGGGAGCGAGCACGAGATCACGCCAGATCGCGCCGATGATCCGCCTCGCGGCCTCGCGGAGGCGCTCTTCGAGAGTCTCCTTCACGACCTCGCAGCGCACCACTCGGATGACGCGCCCGTCGCACTCGTCGCGCAGCGCGAAGGCCGCCTGCAGGCGGCCGCGCTCGAGGATGAAGTCGGCGCTCACCGAGAACCGGAACCCGGCGTCTGCGTCCCCGCGCGACCAGTTGGGGAGGAAGGCGATCTCCTGGCCCAAGGCGCAACGCGCGGCGATCTGCGCCCGAAGCCTTTCGATGGCGTCATGGATGAGCCAGTTCTCGCTCGCGCTAGGCGGCACGCCTCGCAGCGGTCCGATGACCACGAACCCCTCCCTCGCGAGGGGCTGGGGCCGCGCGATCCACATGTAGCCTTCGCCGTACTGCGTGGCGATGTACCGCGGCGCGCGCGCCCGGTCGCCGAGCTTCTTGCGCAGGCGGTTGATCACGAAATCGACGTTGCGGTCGCTGAGCTCTTCCGGCTCGGCGCTCATCGCAGCCAAGAGCTGCTCGCGCGAGAACAGCCGTTCTGGCCTCGCAGTTAGCGTGGTGAGAAGGGCACGTTCGAGCCGCGAGAGCCGAAGGCGCTGGCCGTCGCCCCGTGTCGCAGTGAGGAAGTCCGCATCGAAGGACAGGCCCTCGAAGCGGCGGGGAAGGGAACCAGGTTCCATTGACGTAACCGCCATTTGGCCGCCGATCCCCGAATCGGCGATTGAGCAATTTCTTGTCTCGAAAGACCACTGAGCCTTTAATGCGTCAACTCAATTGACGACGGAAATCAAATAATCGCGCAACAATTCACCCGCACGGTCCGACTCCGTGGAAACCGCTTCGGACGGGGTGCGATTATGCTCAAGTCAATTGCTACGACTGCGACCGTTACTCTTATCCTGGGTTGCGCCGCCGCCGCTTCAGCGCAACCGGCGCGCGTCATGGGCGAAGCGCCGCAGGCGTTCGTGAGCTATGCGGATCTGAACCTCGGCAGCGTGTCGGGACGGGCGCAGCTCGCCTCGCGCGTCTCCGCGGCCGCCGGCGCGCTCTGCGGTCAGGCGCCGTCGATCCGCGACCTTGGCGCCACCCAGGCGCACCGGGCCTGCCTGAGGGCGACCATCGCCAGCAGCACGCCCTCCCTTGATCAGGCGGCCGCGCTCCAGGCCAGGTCCCAGGATCAGCTTGCGGCGGCCGGAGATCGCTGATCCTCAACGACCGCCGCGGCGTGACCCCGCACCCATCCTCTGCGGGGCCACGCCCAGCGGCGCCCGTTCCAGACCCTCCCACCGCCTAGCGCCGGCAACTCCGCCATAGCGCAGGGCGTTCTTGGCGCGACGCCATTGTGGGAGGACAGACCCATGCGAACCTTCGTGATCGCCGCGGGGCTCGCCGCCTCCGCGCTGCTGGGCGCGGCGCCCACGGCGCTGGCCGAAGACAACCAGGCCGGCCTGCCGCTCGCGCCTTCCGAGGCCGCAGGGCCCTGGACGCTCGCCGCCGGCGGCCATGACATCTGCGTCGTGACGCTGAGCGCGCGGAAGACGGGCTCGGCCGCCTACGCCGCCCAGGCCCCGGCCTCCTGCGCCGCCGGCCTGCCCGGAGCGGTGGCCGGCTGGCAGCCGACCGCGGACGGCATGCGCTTCGTCTCCGCCGGCGGCGCGCCGCTCACCGCCTTCAACCGCTGGAGCAACAGCCTGTTCGTCTCGCATCGGGCCAGCGGCGTCGATCTGCAGCTCCGCCGCGGACGGGGCCCGGCCGGCTGAGGCTCAGGCCTCAGTCCGCCGCCAGCGAGCGCCAGCCGACCGCGTGCACGCGCGACCCGCCCAGCGCGCCGGCCAGGGGCGGGCGTGAGAACAGTCCGGCGAAGGCGGCGTCCCGCACGTTCAGCCCGCCGGCATAGGCGCCGAACGCGGGCAGCACGATCCGCTCGCCGTCGGTGACGAAGCACCGCCGCCGCACCGTGCCGCGCGGGGCCCGCACCTTGGCCGCCGGATGCAGGTGGCCCGCCGCCTCGCCGGGCGCCGGCCCGACGCGCGGCTCGTGCCGAAGGGTGAGGCCGGCCAGGACCACTTCGCCGGCGACCTCGCCCGGCAGGCGCTTCGGCCCTTCGGCGTCGTGGTTGCCGACCACCCAGACCAGCGTACGGCCCGCGGCCAGCGCGCCGAGCCGCGCCGCATCCCCGCGCGCCAGCCGCGCCTCCGATCCCGCGTCGTGGAAGGTGTCGCCCAGCAGCACCACGGTCCGCGGCGACAGCGCCTCCACCTCCGCCGCCAGGCGGTTCAGCGTCTCGCGGGTGTCGTACGGCGGCAGCATCTGGCCGCGCGCGGCGTAGGAGGATCCCTTCTCGAGGTGCAGGTCGGCGGCGACCAGCGCGCCTTGCGCCTCGAGCCACAGCGCGCCGGAGCGCCTGAGCGTCGCCGCCGCCCCGGCCACCTCGAGCCGCAGCGACCCGCAGGGGGCGGTCGCGAATGCATAGGCGGGCAGGGGCTTGGTCACTGAAGGGCCTCGGCGATCAGGTCTTCCTCCGCCTCGCGCAGGATGATCTCGCCCGCCTGGCCCGGCGACCGCTCCTTGCCGATCTCCAGCAGGATCGGCACCGAGAAGGGCGACAGATGGTCCAGGCGCGCGTGCCTTATCCGGCCGCGGATTCGCGTCAGCATCTGGCCCAGGCGCGCCACGTCGATGAGGCCGGTCGCCGCATCGGCCCGCGCGCAGCGCAGCAGCAGGTGGTCCGGCTCGTGCCGGCGCAGCACGTCGTAGATCAGGTCCGTCGAGAAGGTGATCTGCCGCCCTGTCTTCTGCCGGTCGCCCGGGAACCGCCGCTCGATCAGGCCCGCGATGATCGCGCAGCCCTTGAAGGCCCGCTTCATCATGAAGCTTTCCGCGAGCCAGGATTCCAAGTCGTCGCCCAGCATGTCCTCGGCGAACAGCTCGTCGAAGTCGAGCCCGTCCAGTGGGTTCAGCGCCCAGACCGCGAGCGCGTAGTCGTTGCAGACGAAGCCCAGCGGGGCGGCGCCCAGCCGCTCCAGCCGCCGCGTCAGCAGCATGGCGAGCGTGGTGTGCGCGAGCCGCCCCTCGAACGAGTAGCAGACCATGAAGTGCCGCCGGCCGCGCGCGAAGGTCTCCAGCAGCATCTCGTCCTCGCCGGGGATCAGCGAGCGGTCCCGCTGCACCTCCAGCCACTCGCGCACGTCGGCGGGCAGCACCCGCCAGTGGTCCTGGTCGGTCATCAGCTGGCGCACGCGCCTGGCGAGGAAGGTGGAGAGCGCGAACTTCGAGCCGCCCCACGACGGCATCTTCGCGTCGGCGTCGTTCGCCGGCTGCACCAGCACGTCGAGGTTCGTGATCCCCACCAGTCGCCAGACCTGGCCTGCGAAGACGAAGGTGTCGCCGGGATCGAGCATCTCGAGCATGCCCTCCTCGATCTCGCCGATCTTGCGGCCGACTGCGCCGCGGCGGCCCGCCAGGCGCACGGCGAGCATGGCCGGGGAGACGATCGCGCCCACGTTCAGCCGGTGCCGTTGCGCCACCTCGGCGTTGCGCGACTTCCAGCGGCCGTCCTCGCCCTTCACGATCCGGCGGAAGCGATCGTAGGTCTTGAGCGCGTAGCCGCCGGTCGAGACGAAATCGACGACCTGCTCGAAATCCTCCCACGCAAGGTCGCGGTAGGGTCCCGCCGTGCGCACCTCGTCATAGAATTCCAGCAGGTCGAACGGCTCGGCGCAGGCGCAGCCCATGACGTGCTGGGCCAGCACGTCGAGCGCGCCCTCGCGCGGCGGATCGCCGTCCAGGTGGTTGGCCGCGATCGCCTCGCGCGCGGCCTGGCATTCCAGCATCTCGAAGCGGTTGGCGGGCACGAACAGCGCCCGCGACGGCTCGTCCAGCCGGTGGTTGGCGCGGCCGATCCGCTGCACCATCCGCGCCGCCCCCTTGGGCGAGGCGAGCTGGATGACGAGGTCCACGTCGCCCCAGTCGATGCCGAGATCGAGGGTCGAGGTGCACACCACCGCCCTGAGCGCCCCGCGCGACATGGCCGCTTCCACCTTGCGCCGCTGCTCGGCGGCGAGCGAGCCGTGGTGGAGCGCGATCGGCAGCGCGTCCTCGTTGAGGCGCCACAGCTCCTGGAACGCGAACTCCGCCTGGAACCGGGTGTTGACGAACACCAGCGCCGTCCTCGCCCGCTTGATCGCCTCGTAGACCTCCGCCATCGCATGCTGCGCCGTGTGCCCCGCCCAGGGCACCCGGCCCTCCGACAGCAGCACGTCCACGATCGGCGCGGCGCCCGCGGGCCCGGTCACCAGCTCGATCGCATCCGCTCCGCCCGGCCCCGCCATCCACCGCTTGATCACCTCCGGATCGTCGACCGTCGCCGAAAGCCCGACGCGGCGCAGGTTCGGCGCGATCCTCGAAAGCCGCGCCAGGTCCAGCGCCAGGAGGTCGCCGCGCTTGGAGGCGTGCAGGGTGTGGACCTCGTCGAGGATCACCCGTCGCAGGCCCTCGAACAGCAGCCGCGAACCTTCCCAGGCGCAGAGCAGGGCGAGCTGCTCAGGCGTGGTCAGCAGGATCTCGGGCGGCTTCACCCGCTGCCGCTGACGCCGCGAAAGGCCCGTGTCGCCGGTGCGGGACTCCGCCGTGACCGCAAGCCCCATCTCCAGGATCGGCGCGTTCAGGTTCCGCTCCACGTCGACGGCGAGCGCCTTGAGCGGGGAGATGTACAGGGTGTGCAGGCCGGCGCGCGCATTGGCGGGCGGCTGCTCGGACAGCTCGATAAGCGAGGGCAGGAATCCCGCGAGCGTCTTGCCGCCGCCGGTGGGCGCGATCAGCAGCGCGTCGCGCCCGGCCTGCGCGGCCTCGATCATCGCCAGCTGGTGCGCGCGCGGGCTCCAGCCGCGCCCCTCGAACCACGCGCGGAACCTTGGCGGCAGGAGATCCGGAAGCTGCGCGCCCGCATCGGCCATGCGGACCCTATAGCATGTTCCCGTTCCGTTTCATCACGCCGCTGGACCCAACATCGCGGACGGCCACAATGCCGATCCGGGACGTGGCTTCTGTTTGCTTACGCTGTCAATTTTGGCCAAGTTGGGCGGCTCTGGAGCGGAGAGCGCACATGAACCCGAAGGCGGAATTCGATGTCGTCGTCTACGGCGCGAGCGGCTACACCGGCCGCCTCGTCGCCGAGCACCTGGCCCGCCGCTACGGCGTCGGCGGAGAGGTCAGATGGGCCATGGCCGGCCGCTCGCCCGATAAGCTCGCCGCCGTGCGCGACGAGATCGGCGCGCCGAAGGAGACGCCGCTGATCGTCGCCGACGCCGCCGACCCGGCCTCGCTGCAGGCCATGGTCCGCCGGGCGAAGGCCGTCATCACAACCGTTGGACCCTACCAACTCTATGGCGACGCGCTGATCGCGGCGTGCGCTGCGGAGGGGACTGACTACCTCGATCTGACGGGCGAGCCCAACTGGATGGCGAGGACGGTCGCGGCGCATGACGAGACGGCCAGGCGGACCGGCGCGCGTCTCGTCCACTCCGCCGGTTTCGACTCCATTCCCTTCGAATTGGGCGTTCTCGTCTGCGAAGAGACGGCGAAGGCGAAGCTCGGGGGCTACGTGCCCCGCGTGAAGGCGCGGGTGCGCGCCATAAAGGGCGGTCTGTCCGGCGGCACTGCGGCCTCGGGCGCCGCCACCATGGCGGCGGCCCAGAAGGACCCGTCGGTCCTGGGCGTGCTCATGGATCCCTTCGCGCTCACGCCGGGGTTCCGCGGCCCCGAGCAACCTCGTGGCGACCAGCCCCACCACGATCCGGACCTCAACGCCGACGTCGGTCCCTTCATGATGGCGATGATCAACAGCAAGAACGTCCATCGTTCGAACTACCTGATGGGCCATCCATGGGGGCGGGATTTCCAATACGACGAGATGGCGATCCTGGTCCCCGGGGCCCCGACGGAGTTCACTGGACTGGGCGAGGGCGGGCCGAAGCCGGGCGAGGGGCCCTCGAAGGAGGAGCGCGAGACGGGCTTCTACGATGTGCTGTTCGTGGGCGTCGACCGGGAGGGGCGGCAGGTCCGCGTCTCGGTCAAAGGCGACAAGGACCCGGGCTACGGATCGACCTCGAAGATGCTGGCCGAGGCCGCGCTTTGCCTCGTGAAGGAATGCCCCGACACGCCGGGCGGCGTGTGGACGCCCGGCGCGGCCATGGGGATGAGGCTGGTCGATCGCCTGCAGAAGAACGCCGGCCTGACGTTCCAGGAGGAGTAGCGCCGTTTCGCAAATTCCCCTCCCCCCTGCGGGGAGGGGCCAGGGGTGGGGGTGCAATCTCGGCGTCGGCGGGGCCAGCCCCCTGCTAGATCAGAGGCGTTCGTTTCGGCGCCCCCACTCCCAACGCTCTCTCCGCGAGGGGGAGAGGGCCTTGAACTGATCGCGCATAAGGAGACGATTCCAGCTCAGCACGGATACCTGTGCCGGATCAGCACGCGCTCGCGGATGTAGGGATCCCACACCCAGCGCTCGCTCGAGCAGACGCCGTAGGGCCGGTAGTAGCCGTAGTCGTAGTAGCCCGGCGCGTAGCCATAGTCGTAATAACCGGTGCGGTAGTAGGTCCGATGGCCCCCGTCGGCGAGCGCCGCCCCGATGGCGAGCCCTGCGATCCCGGCCACCAGCGCCGCGCCCGCGGCGTCGCCGTGATGGTGATGGTAGCCGCCGTAGTAGCGATATCCGCCGTGCCAATCGCGGGCCTCGGCGGCGGTGGGCAGGGCGGCCATGGCGACCGCGCCGCCGAAGGTGAGGGCCGCCATGCCGGCGGCGATGGTCTTCTTCATATCCACCTCCACGTCGTCGGCCTGCGGCGCGGCGCAGGCCGGTCAGTTTTCAAGGTTAACGCGCGGCGCCTGAACCGGGGCTGAATAACTTCGTCATCCGGGGCGGATCGCCGCGCGAGCCATTGCGAAGCCCCAGGCCGTGGTTTCATATCCCGCCGGCTCGGGGGCGCGGCAATACGGCCTGGCGCAGTGGGAGTTTCGTCATGGTTCGACCGGTTCTGGCCGCCCTCGCGGGCATGTCCTTGCTCGCCGCCGCAGGCGCGGCCTGCGCCCAGCCGCGCACGCCCACGATGAGCCTCCGCTGATACTCCGCACCTGGACTTCGCCGGGATGAGCAGCGCGGGGGCATGCTCCGCCTTCCCCGAAACCCAATTTCCCGATCGTCCCGGCGAAGGCCGGGACCCAGATCAGGCGCGCGGGCCGCTTAGATGGATCCCGGCCTTCGCCGGGATGAGCGGAGGGAGGTGATGCATGCCGCCCTTTCAGGGTATGCAGCCGACCCACGGCCCGCGCCGTGCCTTGGCCGATGGGGGGAAGCTTGCCGATGCGTTCCGTGATCGCCGCGATCGTCGCAGTCCTCGTGCTCGCCGGCACCGCCCGGGCGGCGCCCGCGCCGCAGGGCCACGACTACCTGATCGGGGACTTCCGCTTCCGCTCGGGCGAGAGCCTGCCGGAGCTTCGCATCCACTACTGGACGCTCGGCGCCCCGCACCGGAACGCGGGCGGCGAGGTCGACAACGCAGTCCTCATCCTGCACGGCACGGGCGGCTCGGGCCGCCAGTTCACGCAGCCTCAGTTCGCCGACGTGCTGTTCGCGCCGGGCGGCCTGCTCGATCCGGCGAAGTACTTCGTCGTCATGCCGGACGATATCGGCCATGGCGCCTCGTCGAAACCGTCGGACGGGCTGCGCGCCCGCTTCCCGCACTACGACTACGCCGACATGGTCACGGCCGAGCACGAGCTGATGACGGCGGGCCTCGGCGTCGCCCACCCGCGGCTGGTGATGGGCACGTCGATGGGCTGCATGCACACCTTCATGTGGGGCGAGATGTGGCCGGACGCCGCCCGCGCGCTGATGCCGCTCGCCTGCCTGCCCATGGAGATCGCCGGCCGCAACCGGCTCTGGCGGCAGATGGTCATCGACGCGATCACCTCGGACCCCGCCTACGAGGGCGGCGACTACAGGGCCGAGCCGGTCCAGGGCCTGCGCGACGCCGAGAACCTGCTGATCATCGCGGGCTCTGCGCCGCTGCCCATGCAGCGTCAGATGCCGACCGGCGCCGCCGTCCAGGCCTGGTACGAGTCGGAGCTGCCCCGTCGGCTGCAGGGCCTCGACGCCAACGACCTCGTCTACGCGGTCGCGTCGTCGCGCACCTACGATCCCTCGAAGGACCTCGACAAGATAACCACGCCCATCACCTGGGTGAATTCCGCCGATGACTTCATCAATCCGCCCGAACTCGGTGTCGCCCCCGCCGCCGCCAAACGCCTGAAGAGAGGCCGCTTCGTCCTGATCCCGGCGAGCGCAGACACCCACGGCCACGGAACCCACACCTGGGCCGCCTTCTGGAAGGATGAGCTTGCCGCGCTCCTGAAGAGATCGGAATAACCGCCTCCCGCCGTCGCGCCGCGATGGGGAAGTCGTCAGGCCCTCAGCGCCCGCTCCAGCGCGTCGCGCCGCAGCCGGAAATAGGCCTGGGCCGCGGCCGACTGGGGCGCCAGCGCCTCGAAGGCGTGGTAGGCGCCCGGGATCACGTGCAGCTCGACCGGAACGCCGGCGGCGAGCAGCCGGCTGGCGTAGTCGATGTCCTCCTGCAGGAAGAGGTCGAGCGATCCCACGGCGATGAAGGCCGGCGGCAGTCCCTTCAGCTCCTCCGCCCTGGCGGGCACGGCATAGTAGTGCGAGCCCTCGGAGCCCGGCTCCCTGCCGAGCAGCGCCTGCCAGCCGAAGCGGTTGGCGGCCGGGGTCCAGACGAACTCGCCGACGTGGGGGTTGCGCGCGCCCTGGCTGACGGTCCGATCGTCCAGCATGGGGTAGATC
>Ga0316628_100003501_pt1 | contig 12092 bp, 10 predicted proteins | sample OWC_Aug_M2_C1_D5_FD_207648 | JGI IMG/M metagenome (GOLD analysis project Ga0316628, IMG submission 207648) | Wetland soil microbial communities from Old Woman Creek delta, Ohio, United States - OWC_Aug_M2_C1_D5_C | ecosystem: Environmental > Terrestrial > Soil > Wetlands | place: USA: Ohio...
TCGAGAAGGGGCTGTACGCGGTGAACTTCGGCGGCGGCCAAGTCGACATCACGTCGGGTAAATTCGTGTTTTCGGCGAGCGAAGCGTATTTGATCGAGCACGGCAGGATCGGCGCGCCGGTCAAAGGTGCTACCTTGATCGGCAACGGCCCGGACGTGCTCACGCGAGTCAGCATGGTCGGCAACGATCTGAAGCTCGACGGCGGCGTCGGCACTTGCGGCAAAGAGGGCCAGTCGGTGCCCGTCGGCGTCGGCCAACCGACCTTGCGCATCGACGGGCTGACCGTCGGCGGAACCGGCTGAGGGCCGCGCTAGGGATTCCAGACGAGCGGCGGCAGGCCGTGCAGGCGCGACCACGCCGCGAACGGGTCGCCGCCTTCCGGGCCGGGGCGCATGAAATCGAAGTCGACGCATAGTCCGGGTGCCACATGGCCCGGCCGTTCGACCGTCGGCCATCGGCCGGATGCGGCGCTGCGGCGCGCGGCCTACGAGGGGTAGGTGTTCTACCCATACCGAGCACCTGCCGGGATCATCAATAATCGGACTGGAATCGCGCGGGCTGACGGCATGGGGACCATCATGATCAGACACATTCTCGCCACGCTGGGCTTCGTTTGCGTTTCCTTGGGGGTTGCGGCGGGCTACGCCGCGGACGCACGGGCCGATGCGCAAATGGACGGCGATCAAAAGGCGCGCCGATCCGAGGCCGAATATGTGATGCCGGCCGTCAAGCTGCTGCGCGCCGACGGCAGGACGGTCGCACTCGGCAATGAACTCAACGACGGCCGGCCGGTCGTGCTGAACTTCATATTCACGACCTGCACGACGATCTGCCCGATGAGCAGCCAATTATTCGAGCGGTTTCAACACGCACTCGGGCCTAAGCGCGAGAAGGTTCATCTCGTGTCGATCTCGATCGACCCGGAGGAGGATACGCCTGCGCGGCTGCGCGCCTATGCCAAGAAATTCCACGCCGAGCGCGGTTGGGACTACTACACCGGCACGACCGCGGCGATCGAGGCCGTCGAGCGGGCGTTTCTGTCCTACGGCGGCGACAAGATGAGCCATCGACCGCTGACGCTCGTGCGCGCGGCGCCGGGCCGGCGTTGGGTGCGCTTCGACGGCTTCGCGACCGCGGACGATCTGCTCGCCGAGAGCAAGCATTGGCCGGCGGCACCCGCACTCGCACTCGCTGGCCGGTAGATGGGCTGCGCGGATCGCGACGAAGCCGCGCCAAGCGTATCGGCCGCCGCCATGAAGCCGTTCGGGAATTGGTTCGCCTCCGCGCTCCTCGCGGCCGCGGCGGCCGTACCTTGCGTGGCGCGTGCGGACATCTACGCGTTCACGGACGCGCAGGGCGTCACGCATTTCAGCAATGTGCCCGCGGACGCGCGCTACAAGCTGATACTGTCGGAGGCTGAGCACGCGTCGAGCGCCGATGCCAAGGCGGCGCAGGCGGTCGACTGGCTTTCGCGATCGGCGAAATACGACCGCGTGATCGACCGCGCGGCGCATAATGCCACGCTGCAACCCGCACTCGTGCGCGCGGTGATCGTCGTCGAATCGGGGTTCAATCCGCGCGCGGTCTCGAAGAAGGGCGCCATCGGCCTGATGCAGCTACGGCCGTCGACGGCGCGGCGCTACGGGGTGAAGAATATCTTCGACCCGGACCAGAACATCCGCGCAGGCGCGCGCTATCTAGGCGACTTGATGGTCCGATTCGACAGCAACTTGGAACTCGCGCTCGCCGCCTATAACGCGGGCGAACAGGCTGTCGAACACTACGGGCGGCACATCCCGCCGTACCGTGAAACCTTGAATTACGTGCCGAGCGTGATTCGCGTCTACCACCGGCTGCTGCGCGAAGATCGAGCGAACGGCGTTTGACCGAACCCAAGCCGGGCGCCGGCGGTGCGAGAGCCGCCGGCGCCCGATCGTTCATGCCGCCACGGCGCTCACTTGGCGGCCCCCGCGTTCCGGGTCCTTTCGATGAACGCGGCGACGTTCGCGTGCAGTAGCTTCAGATCCGGCTCGTGCACGTAGACCATGTGTCCCGACGTGTAGAAGTGCGTCTCGATGTTCTTTTCCAGCGATGCCTCGATCGGCAGATGGCGCATTTCGTAGACTGCCGCGAAGAACGGCGTCGCGAGATCGAAATAGCCGCCGTTCAGCATGATCTTCAAGTTCGGGTCCGTCTTCATCGCGACCGCGAGGTCCGGCATGACGTTCGCCGGTCCCGGCAGCTTGAACGGTGCGCCGGGCGGTTGATGGGAGAAATCCCAGGTCTTCCAGAGTTCAATTTCCGGCTTGTAGGTCATGTCCCGGCCGAACTTGAGCTGCGTGCGCACGTAATCGTTGAACGCCGACACGTACGCGGAGGAAATCGCGGACGATTGCGGGTCGTAGTCGGATTCCTTGCTCAAGGGGTCTATCGTCGGGCCGGAGAACCGCGTGTCGAGGCGCCCGGTCGTGACCTGGCTGCCTTGCAGGTTCTTCTCGAACTCGCCGCCGTTGATCCGCAAATCGGCGCGCAGGATGTAATCGACCGGTAGTCCGGTGTAATCATGCAATTTCTGCGCGATTTCGGTCTTTTTGTCGCTGCTCAACGTCGATCCCGCGCTGAGCGCCTGCGCGTAGTCGCCGAGCGCGAATTGCTCGACCTCCTGCAGCAGGGGATCGAGGGTCGCGGGCGGATTCGGCAGCTTGTGGTGATACCACGCCGTCGCGGCGTAAGTCGGCAGCGCCAATTCGTACGGCAAGTCGACGCCGGGATTGAATTCGGGCCCGTCCACGCTGGTGTCGAAGTTCAAGATCTGCGACAGCAGGATGACGCCGTTCACGTCCAAGGATTTCTCGTTCTCCAAGACGTTGACGAGCGCCGCGGAACGCGTCGTTCCGTAGCTTTCGCCGAACAGGTATTTCGGCGAGTTCCAGCGATCGTGCAGCGACAGGAATTTGACGATGAAATTCGCGAACGCATGCGCGTCCTGGTCGATGCCGTAGAACGCCTTTTCCTTGTCCTTGCCGCGCAGATGCCCGAATCCGGTTCCCGGCGCGTCGATGAACACCAGGTCGCTGACATCGAGCAGGCTGTACTGGTTGTCGACGATGCGGTAGGGGGCCGCGGGGGTGTGAACGTCGTCCAATGTGACGACGCGCCTGGGGCCGAAGGCTCCCATGTGCAGCCAGATCGTCGAAGAACCCGGCCCGCCGTTGTACAGGAACGTGATCGGCCGGCGCGGATCCTCTTTGTCGCCCTTGAAATAGGCGACGTAGGACATGCTCGCTTCCGGCGGCTGCGGCGGCGGCGGGCCCGCGTGTTCGCCCGGCGGCGGCGGTGCATCCTCGTCCATCGGATCCTTCACGTGCACGACCAGGACCCCGGCATCCGCGTGATAAGCGATCGACTTGCCGCCGATCGTGACCGTGCCGGAAGTCACCTGGTGCTCGTCGCGCAGAAAACGCGTGGTCTCGCCGGTCTTCGGCGCCGCGCCCTTCTCGGCATCGGCGGGGGCGTTCGCCGAGGACGCCTGCGCGCACACCGCGATCGAGGCGCCGAGCGCGACACCGAGCAGCGAAAGGCTCGCCGGGCGGAATACCTTCAATTTCATGTACGGGTTCCTTTTTGAATGGCCGTCGGTTACGGCTGGTTTGGCGATAGGATATGGGCATACCGCGCCGCCGTCCAACGGCGAGCGTCGCGCGGGCCGGCCGGGCGATCAAATGCGGTTGATCAGGCCGTTGCGGATCGCGAACAGGGTCACTTCGGCCGTGTTGTGCAGCATCAGCTTACGCATCAGGTTGGAGCGGTGCTTCTCGACGGTCTTCACGGACAGCGTCATGGCCCGCGCCATTTGCTTGTTGGATTCGCCGCGCGCGATCCGCTCGAGTACATCCGTCTCGCGATTGGTCAGCTGATCGAGCGACGGGACCGGACGCTTGTCCTGGGGACTCATGTAATGCACGACCAGCAAGTCGGAGGTCGCATGGCAGAGGAAACGGCGCCCGGCCGCCACGGTCTGCAGACCCTGGACCAGTTCCGCGCAGCTCGCGTCCTTCAGTATGTAGCCGCTCGCGCCCGCTTCGAGCGCCGCGCGGATGTATTCCTCGGTTCTGTACGCCGTCAGCATGACGACGCGGCTGCAGAGACCTTGCACGTTCAAGTCGCGCACCAAGGAAATGCCGGAGCGGTCCGGCAGCGCAATGTCGGTCAGGACGATCGTCGGCCGCAGCAGAGCCGCCATTTCGAGCGCCTCGCCGGCGGTGCCGGCCTCGCCGACGATTTCGAGTTCCGGATTGATTTCGAGCAGTGCCCGCAGGCCCTCGCGCAGGACGACGTGGTCTTCGACCAGGAGAATCCGAATCGCGGCGAGCGCCGTTCCCTGGCCGCGGTCGAACGCTGGAACGCGATCTTGCGGACAAACGTTGCCAATCCCGTTGCGTAGATCCACTCGCTCCCTCGCCGGATACGCCAACAAATACCACTGCCGTGCTTGATTTTTTTCAAGGCCCGCGGCGAGCAAATCACAACTCCGGCCGGCCGTGGTGTGAGCTTCGTCACAATTTCGCCAGGCGGTCGTCGCGAGCGGCGGAATTTCCTATTATGTTCAATCCGTTATTGCCCTTTGCGCCGCAGTGTGCGCTGTATCGGCGGATGGTGCCCGTGCGATGAAATTTCCGTTGCGAAGCGGACGATCGGCAAGTCGCGTAGCGGCGCTCGTCTGCGCCGTGCCGGCGTTTCTTTCGTGTCCGCCGGCGATGTCGATGGACTCGGCGGGAAAGCCGGCCGATTTTTCCAATGCGCTGGAATTCTTCGTCAGCGCCGAAGCCCTGAGCCGATTCAAGCCGGACGCGTCGATCGCGCGCGACGAGGACCCGGCGCTGCAGGGCGACGCGATATTCGGCCGAACGGACCGCGGTTTCCATGTATTCGCCGATTTTCGCATGACGACCTCCGGTACCCATGCGGTCGAGCGCTTGCAGGTGGGCTACGAACTCGCGCCCGACACGCTGGTCTGGCTCGGGCGCTTCCAGCAGCCGGCGAGCGCCTGGAACGACGCCAGCGACCATGGGCAGTACCTGCAAACGTCGATCACGCGGCCGTACATCGAGCGTTGGGAGGACGATGAGGGCTTGATTCCGCAACACATCGCGGGCGCCCTCGTCGAATCGCGCCGGGCGCTGGGGCCGACCCACGGCGTGGAGTTCTCGCTGGGCCTCGGCGCCGGCGCCGCACTTTCGAGCACGGGCCTGCAGCCGATCCAGATCGTCGGCCAGAATGACGGCACGCATCGCCTCGCCGCCGGTGCGCGTCTCGCGTTCCTGCCGCAGTATCTTGGCGCCGATCGCATCGCCCTTCTGTGGGCGCACGACGAATTCGAAATACACGACGCGGCCATGCAACTAGGGCTGCAGGCGACCCGCGCCGGCCTCGACGTGGCCGGAGCCCAGGTCGACGTGAGCTTGCGCGCATGGCACTTCCTCGGCGCCGCGTATTTCCTGCAAGTGCGCTACTCGGGCTTCGGCGCCGCCGTCACGGAGCGGTTCAATGCCGGTTACTGGCAGGTCGAACGATCGCTGCCGCATGCCCTCACCGCGTTCGGGCGCATCGAACCGAGCTCCAATACGCAGAGGTCCCGCTGGGTGCAAGCCATCGGCGGCGACGACGACTGGGCTTATCGGCGCGATTCGATCGGCATGCGCTGGGATTTCGCGCGCCGGCAGGCGCTGACCGTCGAGGTCTCGCGGAGCGACACGAGCCTCGCGCGCCTGCGCGAATTGCGCTTGCAATGGAGCGCCGCGCTGCCGTGAGGTACGCTTGGCTCATCCGGGCGACGTTGACGGCGGTCCTCGGCGGCGCCGCGTTCGCGCAAGGTCACGACACCGTCGTCCTGGTCGTCGGCGCCAAGAGCGACGTCACGGCGCTCAGCTCCGTCGAAGTACGCAAACTGTTCATGGGGCTCACGGTGATGAGCGGCGGCCGGGCGCTGCACGCGCTGCGCAACGACAGCGATCCGCGCCTCGACCAAATATTCCTGCAAAACATCGTCTCGATGTCCGACGTCACGTACGAACGGCAGGTCCTCGGCCTCGCGCTGCGGCAGGGCCGTGAGCCGCCGCCGACGGTGCACAGCGAAAAGGCGCTGCTGCGCGTCCTCGCGTACGATCCCGCCGCGGTGAGCTTCGCGTGGAGCGCGGATGTGGCCGGCAACGCCGACGTCAAAGTCATCAGGGTTTTATGGCACGAATGAGAATCCCGTTGACGGCCGCGGTCGCCGCGATCGTCGTCCTGATCCACGCGGCGGCGCTGCCGGCGCTTTATTTCGCGTTGAGCGGCGTCGTGCGCACGAGCCATGAGCGCCTGTTCATCGACCACGCGCGCACGTTCGCGCGCATGCTCGCCGAACAACTCGAGCTGGAGGGCCCGGCGCCCGCGCCGCAGAGAATTCGCGACGTCCTGGACTTGGCGATATTGAACGGCGACGGCGTTTACGCCGAATACCTCGACGACCGGGGCAGCGTGCGCAGCCAGCTCGGGCGCGCCGGGCTCGACATGCCGGCGCAGCAGGATTTCAATTTCAACGAGCACGGCGATCACGTGTACTTTCTGAAGCTGCCGATCAGCGCGCGCGGCCACTTCGCCGAACTGCGCGTCGGCTTCGACGAGACCCCGACCGAGGAGAGCATCAAGCTCGCACTGCGCCGCATGCTCACGATACTCGCGGCGTATTCCGGCGTCTCCTTGCTGATCGCGGCGCTGCTCGGCCTGCGGTTCTCGCGGCCGATACGCGAGCTGCAGAACACGTCGAGAGCCATCGCGTCGGGCGATTACGCGAAGCGGCTGCAGGTCGAGAGCCGGGTCGCCGAGTTGCAGGATCTCACCGCCGACCTGGATCACATGCGCCGCACGCTCGTCGGCGTCAACGAGCTGCTGCGCTCGGAAATGATCGAGAAGGAGCGCGCGGAGTTGCGCCGCCGCGAGCTCGAGAACGACCTGCGCCACCGGCAGCGTCTGGAGACGGTCGGCACGCTCGCGGGCGGAATCGCGCATGAGTTCAACAACGCGCTCCTGCCCATCATCCTGTTCACGGAAGCGGCGCTCGAGGATCTTCCCGGCACCGCGCCGGTTCGCGAGGATTTGTCGCGCGTTCTCGGCAGCGCCCGGCGCGCGCGCGACGTCGTCCGCAAGATTCTGACGTTCAGCCACAAGGTCGAAGGCACGACGCTGAACGTCGTCGATCTTGCGGTCGTGGTCGACGAGGCGCTCAATCTCTTCTCCGCGTTGGCGCCGAGCTCGGTCATCGTGACGACCGAGTGCGAAGCGCGCAGCGCGCCGGTCAGGGGCGATGCGTCGCTGTTGCTGCAGATGGTCATGAATCTCTGCGTCAACGGCTACCAGGCCTTGGGCGAGCGCGACGGCAGGCTGACCATCGGCCTGCGCCGCGTTTCGCCGGCCGGCGCGCAGGCCGGATCCACAGGCGCACAGGCGGAACTTTGGGTGCGCGATAACGGTCATGGTATGGACGAAGCGACGGTCGCGCGCATTTTCGAGCCGTTCTTCACGACCCGCGGAGTCGGCCAGGGCACCGGTCTCGGGCTTTCGGTGGTGCACGGTATCGTCGAGAGTTGCGGAGCGCGCATCGCCGTCGAAACCGCAGTCGCCGCCGGCACGACCTTTCATGTGTTTTTTCCGATCGTCGAGGAGGCTGCATGATGGATGTTCTGGTGATCGACGACGAGGGAGACGTGCGCGATGCGCTGCGGCGCGTGCTCGAGCGGGCCGGGTTCCATGTGCGCGTCGCCGGCACCGGCGCGGACGCATTGGCCGAGATACGGCGCGCGGGCGTCGATGTCGTGGTCACGGACATCATCATGCCGGGAATCGGCGGCGTCGAGACGATCGGCACGATCCGCGAGGAATTTCCCGGAGTGCGCATCATCGCGATCTCGGGCGGCGGCAACTTCGGCGCCGGCGCATACCAGCCGAATGCAATCACCACGTCCGCCTATCTCGCGGCCGCGAACAGGGCCGGGGCCCATCACGTTCTCACCAAGCCGTTCGATACCGCGGACTTGCTGCAGGCAATCGGTCAATATTCCGCCGTCGGCCACGCCTGACGCCCGCCGGGGCGCACGAAGTCAACCGGCGACCCGATTTCCACCGAGATCGCCGGAGTCGGTGCCCAGGCATCGCAGTTCGTGGTCGCCGAGCTGCACGACGTCGCCCTGCGTCAGCCGATGCCGTTTGATCCGCCTGCCGTTGACGAGCGTGCCGTTGCGGCTGCCGAGGTCGACGAGGATCGTATGCACCTGCGGACCGTCGTTCACGGTGATGAGTTCGCAGTGCCGGCGGCTGACGTATTTGCTCTCGAGCGCGAGGTCGTTGTCCGACGCCCGCCCGATCTGCAGCCGGCCCGGCACCAGCGCGAGATTTGCGACCGCGCGCGTGCCCTTGACGACCACGATCCGGGCGCTGATCTGCGACGCGTGCGCGGCCTCGTTCGGCCGGCGCACGGTGGGTGCCGCGTCGGTCGCGCCGGCGAGGTCGGGTGTCGGCTCGGGCGCGCGCAGCTCGTGCCAGCGCGGATCCTGCGTGGCTTCGCGAATCTCGGACTCGGTCACGCGTTCGAGGTGGCGCGCGGCCGCGAGCGTCAACGCGAGGTCGCCCAACACGTTGATCGCGCGCGGCACGCCGCGCGTGTGGACGAACAATTGGGCGCAAGCCTCATGCGTGAACAAATTGCGCCGCGTGCTGCCGGCCGCGCGAAGCCGCGATTCGACGTAGGCCTCGACGTGCTCGGCGACGAGCGGCCGCAGGGTGATCGGCGCGACGGCCGCGGCAATGCCGCCGGTCTCGGTCCAGGGCGACGCTCCGCCGGCGCGCGCCTGCAGGACGATCGCGAGCCGGGATCCGCCCATTGCGAGCTTCAGCAGCGATTGCAACGACGCGGGCGCGAACAGGTGCGCGTGATCGAGCAACAACAGCGGCGGCGCCGAATGTGCCGCCGCGTCGGCCAACAGCGTTGCGAGGGGCGACCCGCCGCCGCTTTCCGCGGCCGACAATTGCAAGGCGATCGCCTCGGTCAGTTCAACCCAGGAAACCTGGGGCTGGTTGATTCGAACGACGGTCCGCTCGGCGGGCGAGGCGGCGAGCGCGGCTTCGACGAGCAGCGTCTTGCCGACGCCGGCCTCGCCGCTGACGATCGTCAGCGGGTCGCGGCGCCGTAGCGCCGCCTGCAGATCGTCGTGCGCGCGCCGGATCGCCGTATCCACATACCAAAACGCCGGGTCGGGGCGTAGTCGGAACGGCAATTGTCGCAGGCCGAAGATGTCGAGGTACATGAACGCTCTCCGCCAGTCGGCGCAGTCTCCGTGTTCTCGGTCGAAGCAGCCGGAACGCCGATTATCACCAGAGGCACGCTAAAACGCTCTAAATAAATTGGATGGCGGGAGCCTTGTCAACCGGTTTCGCGGCGCCGATCACCGATTAATCGCGTGAACCGATTAGAATCCCGGGCTTGTTGCATTGCATTCCATCAAACCCTAAAGGGACTCAGGGCTCGTGAACACGCTCGCACCATCACAAGAGGAACTGTCCGCCGAGATCTTGCGCCAGCTGCGCGGGTGGCTGCGGCGCAACGTTCCGCATGCGAGCGCGATGATCCTGAGCGTCGACGCCGACGGCGCCGGCGCGACCGTGCGCGCGACCGTGCGCATGCCGTCGAAGTGGGTCGGGCAGGTATTGAGCGGCCGCGCGCCGCTGAATCACGCACCGCTGCGGCCGGTCGAACTGCGCCGCGCCGGCAAGAAGGCGGTGCCGGGATTCCTCGCCGTTGATTGGCCGCCGCGGCTGCGGCGCTGCAATCAATGGTGGTTGTCGCTCGGCGCGGCGGCGGGAATCGTCAACGCGATGCTCGTATTCACACCCGACGAGCGCGACGCCTGGCGTGCCGATCAAAGGCACCTGAAGAATTCGCTGTGCATGCTCCAACTGTTGACGATGGCGCAGCTTCCGCAGCACGGCGGCCGCACGCATCCAGCGATCAACGCGAAGCAGCAATGGGAAGCCACCGTCGACGTGCTTCCCGAGATCATTTGCCTGTTGGACCGCGACCGGCGCGTGTTGCGCATCAACCGCACGATCGAGCGCTGGGATTTGGGCAATGTGCGCGATTCGATCGGACTCGACTTGCACGTCCTGCTCCATCCGAGCTGCGCCGATGCGGGTTGCGGTTTGCGCGCGGCGCTCGACGAAGGCTGGGTGCGGGCGGCGGGCACCGGCGCCACGAGCGAAATCCAGCTCTACGACCCGAGATTGAATCGGACGCTCGGCCTGAGCATGCGGCATTTGACGTCGCGGCCGGGATTCGCCGGACTCGACGCCGCGGTTCGCGCGGTCTGCCTGATCGCCGACGTGACGGCGCTGCGTGCCGCCCAGCAGCAGCTGCAGAGCCTCAACGAGCAGCTGGAAGAGCGCGTGCAGGCGCGCACCGAGGAGCTGACCCAGGCGAACGCCGAGCTGCGCAAGGAGATCGTGCGCCGCGAGGTCGCCGAAAGCGATTTGCGCGAGTCGCGCAACGAATTGTCGTCGCTGTCGGTGCAACTCATGCACGCGCAGGAGATCGAGCGCAAGCGGATCAGCCAGGAATTGCACGACGCGGTCGGCCAGTCCCTGTCCGCGGTCAAGTACACGCTCGAGCGGTCGGTACACCTGCTCGAACATCCCGAACGCGGCAGCCTGGCCGATGCGCTCGAGCTCGCCGTGTCGCACGTGCACAGGACGATCAACGACGTGCGCGCGATTTCCACGAGTCTGCGGCCGCGCCTGCTCGACGATCTCGGGCCGGCCTCCGCGTTGCGCGCGTTCTGCCGCGAATGGAGCGACGTCTATCCGAATGTCGAGGTCGTCGTCGACATGCCGTTGCGCGACGCCGATATACCGCGCTCCCTCGGGGTCAGCGTGTTCCGCATCGTCCAAGAGGCGCTCAACAACGTCGCCAAGCACGCGGCCGCAAGATCCGTCAAAGTCTCGCTCGGCATTCGCAGCGGCCTGCTGTATGCCGAAGTCGCCGACGACGGCGTCGGCTTCAATATCAGGGCCAAGAGCCGCCTCCGCAGGCACGGCAGCGGCTGGCGCGGCATGCGCGAGCGCGCCGAACATGACGGCGGCAAGCTCGCGATCGACTCGGCCCCGGGACGCGGCACCACCTTGTCCGTCTGCTGGCCGCTGAAACGCGACTAAAATCTGCGCCGCTCTGCCGGGGACGGCTTTTCCCCTACATAGAATCCCGTAGTTCCCCGCGGTAATCGACCTACTGCCCAAGCTTGCATTCGCTCTCCATGATGGCCTCCGTGCACAAATCGGTCGGGATGCCGGACGACGAGGGAGATCTGGATGGCCACCAACAAGCTGTTATGGTCGGTGACGGTCGCATGTTGCGGGGTATTGGGGGCGCTGTCGGCGGGCGCGCAATCATTCCGCGTGCAGTGTCCGCAAACTACGAACCTGCACCCGCAGGGGCAGACGATTGATCCAACCACCGGGCTGCCGATACCGGACCCGGCGCACCCGGGATTCATCAAGTGCCAACACATCGCCGGCGGCGACGGCTTCGCGACGATGGGCGACGGCCAGCAGATCTATCTGTTCGGCTTCGGTGCGCTGTCCGGACGCGTGTCGCTCGAGAACCAGGGCGGCGTCAACAACGTCGTCAACGGTCCCTACGTCGGCACGCAGCTCGCCGAGGAATTCGACAAGCCGTACGCGGGACCGATCACCGCCGACGGCGCTTCCGCGACCAACCCTGCGGGCGGCAGCGGCGATGCGGCGATCACCGAGCCCGCGATGATGATGAACATCGGCGTGATGGCGGCGAGCGCGCCGGCGCCGCTGATCGCGGTCGACGAGGACGACGAGCTGTTCCTGACCTTATCGAACGTCGGCATGATCATGCGGCCGGACCTGTTCGAGCAGCATACGGTCCACTGGCACGGATACCCGAACGCCTCCTCCTACTTCGACGGCGTGCCGGACGCCTCGGTTGCGATCAACATCGCCGGCAGCTTCACCTATTACTACACCGCGCCCGACGC
>Ga0316628_100003502_pt1 | contig 12090 bp, 34 predicted proteins | sample OWC_Aug_M2_C1_D5_FD_207648 | JGI IMG/M metagenome (GOLD analysis project Ga0316628, IMG submission 207648) | Wetland soil microbial communities from Old Woman Creek delta, Ohio, United States - OWC_Aug_M2_C1_D5_C | ecosystem: Environmental > Terrestrial > Soil > Wetlands | place: USA: Ohio...
TCGTGGTTCATCAACGAGACCTTGCAGATATCGAAGTAATGCCCCGTTCAGGCGCACTTTGCCGTCAATCGTGATCTTCATGACGCCTCCTCCTTACCAGTTCAAGGTTTCGAGTAGTCTGGCCGCGGCCTGTAGGTGCTCAATCGCAGCGAGCACCCAGGTACGCTTTGCTTGTGGTGAGTCGCACGTTTTGGCATTCTCCAGGGCTCCCTCCGCGGCCTCGATACGTTCGACCGCCATCTCGTATTTGATCGGGACCGCGGGGTCTTTCCGTTCGGAAGAGTTCGTCATGACGCTGCCCTCTCCTCATCTTCGAGGTGGGCCCCCACGACGCGATATACATCGCTGTACATCGGGAGCGACATCTGCCTGCGGATCTTTGCGCGCGCTCCACTGATCGCGGCATCCTCGTCGTCTGCGTAAACGTCGATGTTCCCCTCGTAGGGGCCAGCAAGGTAGTGAACCATGTACCTCATGACGCCTCCCTATCCTGCGCTGCAGACATCTTCAGTTCCCATGCCTGTCGACGCTGTACATTGGCGTAGACTTGTTCCCAGTCGGGACGAATGCCATCGTTGCATGAGTAATAGATCCGTGCGTATTCACGGCGGCCATCGTCGACCATCTGTCGTGTGAGCGATGGGTACAGCGGGTGAGGAAGTGCCGTAGTCATCTGATGTTCTGCAGTTTAAGCACCGGCCCCGTGGGCCATCCGACGTGGCGTATTACGCCTTTCTCGTCGAATCGGCCGACCACAACCAAGCGTCGAAAGTCACGCACCGCTGCGGCCTGTTCTGATTGCTGCACTATCGCCGTAGGCTTCTTCTTCATCGCTCCACTCCTGCCCAGTTCCTTGTTTCTCGCTCTCCTAGGGATATTCGATCGGGGAAGCAGCGCGACTGATGCCCCACGTGCAGGAACACGCTCGGCACGTGCACCGCATACTGCTGCCTTGCGGCATGTACGAGCAGCGATATCCGAATGTCGCTGCAGTTGCGGCCCCCGTCTTCATACGCTGCTCTGTGGGCGCGGACGCCGCGACTGTTCTCGATCTCCTCAGAGAACCAATCCGCAACAGCGAGGTACTCGGCTACGTCTCGACGAATCGCGATCGCCTGATTGCCCCACCATCCTCGCTGGTCACTCCCAAGCGCAGAGCAAGGATAGATTCCCGGCTTGGCCCCACTCGGCATCTCGCGCATGTCGCAGAATGACATCACGCCGACATGTTCAGGGAAGTCGGCTCCGAAGACATATGCCGGCGCCGTCCAGTGCATCTCGACGTCGTCCTCCAGGAAAAGGATATGCCGGGGATTGTTGTATCTGTTCGAGCTCACCTCAAGGGCCAACCGAATTGCCTCTTTCGTCGCGCGAGCAGCACCGAGACCGTCCCGATCGCAGAACATGACCGCGGGACCGATCTGATCCCGCACCTGCTGAATCAACAGGAACGGATCGTGTCCTGGCGTAGTGAGGATGACTGGTTGTACTATCATTTCTCGACTCCTGAATGCCCACCCCGCTAGCTGGTTCTGCAGTATCCGCAGATCACGGTTTCATCATCTCCACTTGTATCTCGCCAGGCCCGACGCCCAGCACGGCCATCAGCTCCTCCCTAGCGGCGTGCCATGTGCGCGCCACACAGAACGCCATCTTGGGACTATCGCGCGTCCCCGCGGTCCCACGCCACCGAACGGAATTGGCCGGCGTGGAGCTTGGTTCGGCAGACGACAGGGGCTTGATGGTGGAGATCATGCTCCCTCGGACATCGCGAACACGCGATCCTGGCCACACACGGGTTCGCGTAACACAACCTCTCGAATCTGTTTCTTCTCGATGAGGTAGTCGAGGGCGGCCAGCATCTTCCACGAATCTCCGGTCAACCCTCGCATAGCCGCCCATCCCGTCACGACCCCGCTTGCGGCGCACAATAGTCGCATCGATCGGAGCAACTCGAATACCATGTTCTGACCCTCGTCGGTCAGCACCGACGCTCGCATTTCCTTGTATTGGTACATTATTTTGTTGCCTCCGCCTTCAATGCGGTCAAGCCCACCTGACACAACGAGAATGGGTGATGTCGACACCAAGAGCAAACGTCGAGATGAGCGTGATATTCGTTTGGAAGCGCACGATTCCGACTGTGCAATGCGGCCTTTGCTTTCGTGCGCCACCGCTGCACATCGGGACTGTTCATGTCGTTGCGCAGTTTCATGGCCACGTCCGCGTCAGCTCTACCTCAATGTATGGGTCGCCAGGCATCAGTTTCTCGCTGCCGGCAAAGCGTGGAATGGTGGCGCGCGAGAGCGCTTGACAGTGCGTTACTTGGCATACGCCAAGGACCCGGCCACTTTCGGCCCGTACCATGTCGCCCTCACGCGGGACCTCCACGAACGCGGTGGGCCAGTCTTCGGTTTTGTACTCGTCTATGTTGGTTCTGCAGTATCCACGGATCAACGTTTCTCGGAGGCTCATGACGTCCGTCTATTCTCCTAATTCACGCTGGATCGCGCTGGCTATCACCCGCTCCAGCCACGCGCAGCAACACGGATCCGATTCTGGTTTTTGTGTTGTTGGCATAGAGTGGGCCTGTCTACGTAGGTAGAAGCTTCGTCTCTTCAATAGACCAGCGACGACTGCTTGATACTCTGAGCGTGGCATTACAGGATCTTCAATTCGAACCGAGAGCCGATCCAGGTTTCGCTCTAGAAACTCTGGCGTATGCGGCTCATTCGGTCTTAGTACGGCTATAAACGCGCGAAGCGCTACGCGCTCCATTGCTGTTTTTGATCGAAGAATTCGATCGACCGGGGTGATGTTATCCATTTCATGATTCCTTTTGATAGTGTACAGCTCACATTTGTTCACGACGCCATTCGCTCGCAATCGCACCCGCCAAGGTCTTCGCACGCTGCCAGCGTTTCGTGGCATTCAGGGCACCGCTCGCAGTGCAGGCAGCCTTGGCCGCGGCGCTCATTGCCGTCCGCAAGCTCGTCTCCGCACTGCGGGCAGTAGCCTACGGCGTCGGAGTCGACCTCGTCACAGAAGCAGGCAGTGAAGTCGGAGCACATCAGTCGTCCCCATTGTCGAGGATGTCGTGGACGGCCGCGACGTGGCGCCTGTTCCGCTTTCTCCACTCGTCGAATTCGCGCTGCAGCTCCTCGCCTGTCGGCTGCCACGACTCAAGCGGAGTGCTCTTCTCTGGAGCCAAATGCCCGGTGTCGCGATAGAACATCTGGGCGACAAGCTCGTAGACCATAAGGGCGTTACTCATTGCGTCTTCTCCGGTGAGGTGCGCGGGATCGTTGCGCACTTTGCACGTGGCTTTGCCTGGTCTCCCTCGGCCTTGCCGATGGCTTCGTGCAGCGTTCCGGCCAGCATCCCGAGCCCCACCTTGACGTTGGCCGCGCTCAGCCGAGAAGCTCCGGCGATGAAGTCGCGGACCGCTTGGCAAGCTTCCAGCAGCTGCGGCGCCGCCGCAAACAGCCGTGCGTAAGCGTCGACGTCCCGTTTCGGCAGTTCCTCGTCCGTGAGCCACCCCAGGTTGGCATTGACCCCTCGGTCAAGCCGAGGACGCCTGTCGTTCGTCGGCGGCGCTACCTGCAGGACAACGTGGTATTCGCCTCCGTCTGGATCCTGCGGCTGGAGCACGATGGCCCGGAGGCTCATTCTCCACCGCCTTGTTTCGGCGGAAGCCCAGCCCTGAGGGATTCGGCCTGGGCGCGAGCTTCCCCGAGTTCACGCTTGAGCCTCCTGATCTTGCCGCATCTATCGTCTTCCCGCCATATCAGCTGCCCCTCGTGCTGAGCCGAGCCCACGAGCTTTTCGAGAATCTTGTCCACCACTTCGTATGTTTTCATTGCTATCAACTCCACTTCAGACATCGACCCGTTCACTGATGCTCATCGCTCCTCCTTGTGAGGAAGCGGAGGCCGCCGATGCAGCGCCTCTTGCGCAGACACGAGCAGCTCCCGGTATCCCGCGCACCCTTCGGCGAGAGTCTGGCGATACGAGTTGGTTTGCGGATGCGTACACACTTTCTTTTGCCCCACGATGCCGGCCGTCTTTCCGATCCGCATCAGTCGGTCGCGCGCCAACCGGGAGAGCTCCCCGTTTTCGAGGATCTCGAGAGAGCAGTAGTCGGCGAAGAGCGCGTCGGCTTCGACCAGCTCTGCGCGATGCGCCTGTATGGCTCGCACCAGCTGCGCGTCGCTGAGCGGACTTCGGTGCCATGGATTCTGACGTGATGTGCGCTGAACTGTCATCGGAACAGCACTCCAAAGGAAAACCCAGTCAGGACGAGCGACAGGGCGAAGCAGCCCAAGCTGAACGTGATCACGCGGCCCTCCCTTTTGCTGCACGTCGGGCCATCCCGGCTACACCGTCGGCGTATCCCTCAAGATACGCGACGGCCTCGCTCGCGTCCTCGGCCACTTCCCAACTCCCGGTATGCATTTGCACCCAATATGATCCATCTGGGGAGCGCCGAAACCTAGGCGATCTGCGGAATGTGGCGTCGCCGAGGCCATAGGCGTGTGCTTGAGCGCTTCGTAGAAAGATTGTCACGGTGTTCTTCCAATCACTGAGTTGCGACCACAGTGTTCACACAATGGACCCTTGGTTTGCTTTCCGCAGAATGGGCATATGAATACCAGCATTGCATCCTGCCGGTCTCTAGCCGCATCTAACTCTATCCGTAGCCTATTCACCTCAGCCTGCAGTCGGCGGATCTCTTGTGTCCCCGCCTCGATCCCGACGGCAATGTCGCCAACGAATGACGTCTTTTCATCCGGGTCGATTGCCGCACGCATGCGCCCTAGAGCATGAGCAGTTTTCAGCTCTGGTGTGCGCCATGAGTCATCTTCCCCATCGTAGCTCCGTAGCGACGCCTCAAGCGCCTTTCGAGCTGAAGCAAACCTATTGGATTCTATGGTCATGACTCGTACCCATTCCAGTTCTCAACGGTTGGATCCGTCGCGTCATGTCGTTCCACCACCTTCGCTGCGTGCGCATCTGCCAGTTTTGCGCGTAGGTCCGCGTTTTCTTGCAGGAGCTTAGCCCGGCATCCCGCCAGGTAATCGATCTCCCGCGCAACGTCCTTCAGGAGTCGCCGAAGCTGATTGACAGTTTGCTCCACGCAGACGCAATCACACCACCGTCCATCTTCGTCTAGGTATCGCCCCTCCCCGTCGCACGAATCGCAAGTCTGCGGACCCATGTTGCCGGTATCGATATCGTGGTCGCGTTCGTATATCATCGTGCGACTCCATGCCGTGCGGGTTCGTGATGCACAGTGAACCCCTGCCGAAACCGCATGGCCATCCGGGCAGCTGGTTGCACCCCGGGGCCTTCGCATCCGTGAGCAACGGCCCTGCCGCCGTCACCCACGATCACTACTTGGAACGGTTCCAGAGCTCTCTGGACAACGGGGAGCTGCTCGCCCAACGGCTTGACCGTGAATCGCTTGCGACCGCCGCCCCGCATTCCCGTGGCGGCAAACCACTCATCCCGGTCGATGGTGTAGCAGGCGGGGCCGCATCCAGGATGCGTGTGCTGACTGTTGCCGCCATCGTGAGAGTGGTTGACCTGATTCAAGCGCTCACTATTAGTTCGAGGACCACTGACGACGCAGTGCTCGTGCACCTCAAGCTTGCCTCTACTGTCGCTTCTATGCTTCGAAGAACTCACGGGTTCCTCTCCTCAAGCACGATGACGTGCTGTAGCTTGCCGGTGTTCGGATCGTGGAGCCTAGCGCCGACCCCAGCGTCGGTACATGCTCGAATGGCCTCGTCGACCGTTCCGACGCCTGGGAGTTGCTGGGTGTCGAGAGCCCCCTCGTCGTAGATGATCAGGTATTCGTACGAATGCGCCATGTTCTGATGGTGTCACGACGCACCGTCGTATGCAAGGGGAAAGTTGTCTAGCCCCCGTAGATTCTTGGGTTCGTGAGTGAATTCGCGTGGTTGCGATCCATGCTACAAAAAGTCCTTGACTCCAAGGGTGCGGCGCAGCACCCTCCCGGTGAGATGTCACGAAAAATCACATTTCTGAACCTGCTCAACCAGTCTCTTCGCCGGACCTCCCAGAGAGCGTTGGCGCGCGAGATCGGCGTAGACCACTCTCGGGTGTGCCGGTGGGCTGCTGGCCAAGGTCTCCCGAGCGGAGGGACATTTCTGCCGCTCGCTGCCGCGCTTGGCGTATCGCTGGACGATCTGGTACACGCGATCAACTGTAGCACAACGCGTGGAAATCAATGAATATCGGCTCCCTCTTCTCAGGTGTGGGTGGTCTAGAGCTCGGCCTCGAGTGGGTAGGTCTCGGCCCTGTCATCTGGCAAGTGGAGATCGATCCGTTTTGCCGCGCGGTGCTGGAGAGGCATTGGCCGCACGCGATGAGGTTCACGGATGTCAGAAGCGTTGGAGCCCACAACCTCGCCCCAGTCGACCTCATCTGCGGCGGATTCCCCTGCCAAGATGTCTCAGCGGCTGGCAAAGGAGTTGGCCTTGCGGGTTCTCGCAGCGGCCTGTGGTTCGAATTCGCGCGAGTGGTCAGAGAGATTCATCCCCATTTCGTGGTGGTTGAAAACGTCGCTTCCGGCGCTTCGCGCTGGGTTGATGCGGTCCGACGTGACCTGGAACTCGCAGGCTATGCGAGCCTACCGATTCCGTTGTCGGCAAGCGATTGTGGAGCTCCACACCGACGCGCGCGGATCTTCCTTGTTGCCTACGCCGAGAGCGAGAGACGCAGACACGTACGGAGTCGGCAGCCGAGCACAGGGCGGCCCAGATCTACGAACGGCGATCCTCTGGCCAACGCCGACGGTATGCGGGAATTGGAACAGGGCAGGAGCCTCAGCGAACAGCGGCGACGGTCTGAGAACAGCGGTGGTCAGGACGATGTGGCCGACTCCGTGTCGACGCGACGAAAAGGGCCCGGGCCCGGCGCATTCGAAGACGGGGTCAGACCTTCCACAGTCGGCTGGTGGACCGCTGAACCACGTGTGGGTCGCTTGGTTGATGGGCTTCTCGTTCGATTGGTTCGACGGCATCGACGTGCCGCGCTCAGGGCCCTCGGCAACGCGGTCGTCCCGCAATGCGCGCAAGTCGTCGGCGAAGTGATTCGTTTGCTCTGCGAAACGGAGGCTGCATGAAACTGTGGATCGCGCTGGCAATCCTCGCGACTGAACTGGCCATCGCTGGTTCAGTCAAGAACATGGCGGCCGAGTTGGCGCGCATCCAATCTACGCTCGACACCGTCGGCGCGCAGTGCGCTCAGACCAGGTGTGGCACGACGGTAGTGGCCCCCGGCTCCCCCGTACCCGAATCCGCGCCAGAGCCATCATCTGGATGGGGCGGAAGGTTATGATGGCCGAGCAGACGATGATCCCCTTCCAGCGGGGCGTGACGGTACTGGTCACGGGAGGCCGCGACAATACTGACCGAGAGCCTCTGTGGTCCACGCTTGATTCGATCCACCGCGGCCCCCGGGGTCCCATCCGTCTGCTCGTGCACGGAGCCGCTAGGGGCATCGACACGACCGCGGCGCGGTGGGCCAAAGCCCGAAACGTCAGCGTCCACCCGATGCCGGCCGATCTGCGCTACGGGCCTGCCGTCGGGCGCTTCCGCAACCAGGCCATGGTCGACTACGTGCTCGCGCAGCGGGGCGATCGGCTTTGCGTCTGGGCTCGTGGCGGCACGGGTACGCAAGACTGCAAGGATAAAGCCAAGGCTGCTGGGATTGAGCTTTGGGAGGCAAAGGCATGACCATCAACTTCCTAGCCATCGTCGGCATCCTTTGGTTTGGGGCACTCGCTGCCGATCTTCTTGGCTGTCTTCTGGCCACCGTCCTGGTGGTTCCGGCCATCGTGGCTGACCATCTCAAGCGCCATTGGCGGAAGTCATGATGGATCTGTTGCTCAATCTCAGTGCCTATATTGTTGCCGCCGTCCTGGTGGTTCTAGCGAACATAGCTGACCGAACCAAGCATCGTCCGTAGTTCCCGGAGGAAGCATCATGCTGTACGTTGTGTTGTTCGCTGTTCTGGTTTTCGTTGTTCTGACAGCGGCAGGTATCGTCAATGGTCTGAGAATCGCGGTCACGGCTCGATCCGCCTCATCTTCGACGATTGACGACCGGCTTCGCGCGTCCTCGCTTCCACATCCCTACCGTCTGCCGTACGAATCCGATGGCGCCGCGAAAACACGCTTGAGGTGGTGGGAGCGGCAGCTTGCAACCATCGAAGAGCAGGTGAACGAGGATCTGCGGACCATCGCGGACCAATGGCGAGAAGAGCGGGAATGGTGCCGCGGAGAATTCGCCTCGCTGACCGGGTGGCCCAGCCTAGTCGATCTGTCGGATGATGATCCGACGCCCATCCACTATGGCTCGCTCTGCCGCGCATTGCGCGAATTTGGAGAGTGACTATGACCCTATTCGCCGTCTTAGCTGCAATCGCATCCTATTCGGTCGGCATCGCCATGGGGCGATGGTCGTATAGGGTTGAGTCGGAGACGTGCAGATCCGTCAGGAAAGTAGCGCAGCAATGAGACTTCGGGCAATAACCTCCAGCGAGTTGCTTGCCGGTGCAACGCCCGACAGAACCGGCGACAACCTCGTCAACGGCGGTTTGAGCGCCGTTGCGTTTGGCCCCGCGGGTGGCCCCCCAAACCCGCGTTCTTTCAACCTATTCCGGGTAGCTCAAAGTTCAGAGCGCCGCTGTGCTTTCCACGCATTTGCGCAGTCAGCGGATATGCCACGTGCAAGTCGTGGCCCCGGAGCTGAGAGCATCCCAGGCAACCGAGAATGCTTCACTCGTTTGGTGCTATCGAACGGATGCTCTCTTGTTTTTGGGAACGGCACCGCGGACAGTGACGCGGGGCACATATCTCCGTCTGTACTGATGTTTCTCGTGGCGGCCTTCACGCCCCCTCGCTTGGGTCAGCGACCCAGTTTAGGCGTGCGCCCGGCACCACTCGCATCAGTGCCAAACAGACAAGCCGGGGCAGCACCGGCCCGTTCCCTTCCTCAACTACCGGCGTGCAGGCCGATATCTGCAACGCGAGCAGCTGGAGGTCAGACATGAGCGACTCCTTCTGGAGCATGTGGGCCACTGCATCCATGATCATGTACACCGTCTACTGGTACCTCGCCGAGGCCGACATAAGGGCGCATGAGCGCTGAAGGGATTGCAAATGAGCAACAATAAAGATCAGATGCAGTTGGGTGCCCACATTACGTGGGAGTTCAGAGAGCTACAGACGGAGCAGCTCAAGCCATGTCGGCTGCAGCCTGACGTTCGCACAGACACCGCTAGGTTGAGTTCCCTCAACTCTCAGATCAGGAATCAGATTCTGCACCCGATCGCTGTAGTGCCAAGCAAGAACGGCTTGTACACCATAGCGGATGGGCACCGTAGGCGTGAGATAGCGTCCAGGCGTGGATGGGCAACTGTCCCGTGCCAAATCTACTACGGGATCTCGGCGGAGGATCTGTGGGTGGTGTTGAATGCCGGAACGGCGAGATTGTCTGGCAAGCATTGGTTCACCGGATGGGCCAAGTGTGCTCAGAAAGAGCGCAAACACTTTCTTGGCCTAGCCAACAAGACGATCCGTGGAAGCATTGAGAGGATGGTCCACGTCTTCGGTGAAAAGCGGGCTGAAGAGATTGCTCTGTTCGAATGGGTGCCACCGCATGCAGCGCACCACATCGGGGTTATCTATCAACTGTTACTCAAGTATTGCAAAGACAAGGCCCCAACGGAGCGGCAAGTGGGAGAATGGCTTCTTGCTAAACGGACAAGATTCTCCGACATGTTCTCCTTCCCCCGCTTGGCGAATGCGCGTAATGTACGGAAGCTTTGCACAGCCATGCATAGTGGGAAGGACTTCCTTCGCGGCCAGTGGGGATAGCATGTCAAGAGGTCCCGACTCTGGAGCGCTGATAGCAAAGGTGATCGTTCCAGCAGGCCACAGACCAGTAATCTTCGAGAGGGTGCGGGAGCTGGCGGACAGCATCAAACAGATTGGACTCCTGTCGCCGATCGTGATTGCGTGGCGAGGGGAAGGATCTGAGGAGTGCGACCTGGTGGCTGGGCGCCACCGACTCGAGGCGTGCAGGCTCCTAGGGTGGAAGCGCATTCCAGCGGTCAGCCGAGCCAGCATCCCTCTTGATGAACAGCATGAAGAGTCGCCCGAACTGGCCCGTCTGCTCAACCAGCTCACCGAAGTGGACGAGAACCTATGCCGAGCTGAGCTTTCCGCGCTTGATCGTGGGGAGGCGACAGCGAAACGGAAGCGCATCTATGAGCAGCTGCACCCCGAGACCAGGCCGGGCCGCGCTGAGAACTGCGGGAAGGGAGCAATTACAGCTACATCAAGTAAAGTGGCCACCGTGGCCGCGTTCACTTCCGACACGGCGGCCAAGACGGGCAGGTCGGAACGCTCGATCCGCCGTGATGCCCAGATCGGGGAGGCCCTCACGCCCGCCGCTGCCGAGGTTGTGCGTGGCACTCCGGTAGAGGACAGCCCAAGGGCACTCGTTGAGGTCAGCCGAGTCAAAGATCCGGATAAGCAGGTCCAGAAAGCCAAACTGAAGGTCATGGAAGCTTCCGAGGCTGAGACCAGGAAGAAGCGCGGCGGAATCACCAAACGCGAGGACGCCGAGGCGAAAGCGGCCAAGGTGCTGAAGGTGGTTGACGCGCTCGACGACAACGCTCGCATCGCGTTCTTCACAATGCTGGTCGACCGATACGGCAACCACCTGAAGTGGGCGAGATGATGGAGGCCGGCCGATGACGTGCCGTCATGAAGACTGGTCTACCTTGACGCCCATCGGGGTGCAGCCCTGCATTGCGGCAGGAGAGCGGTTTGCCGACTACGACCTCGAGCTGGCGAACTGTCCACTCTGCCGCACCACGGTGTCGCGTCGCGTCCCGGCTGATGACGGCCGCCCTGTAGTGCCTGACCTACGAATAGATGCCATCGTCGAACAACAGGAAGCTCAGCGGCGCTCATTCGCTTTCGGCAACTGCGCGATCGACAACCCGCTGGTCACCCGACGGATGGTCGACGAGTCGGTGGACGAAGCGGTGGCAATATTGAAGAAAGCGGGGACAGGATGAACTTGTGGCTGACTTTGCAGGTACGGACGGTCTACCGGCGGCATCCGCCGCTGGTCGCCGAACGCATTGAGGTCCGCCGACCATCGCCTCACCCGCTCGGCATCTCAGGATGGTTCGGGCGCTGCTCGTGTGGAGAGACGGCGTTTGCGTCTGCCGAAGATGATCATCTGGCTTGGCGCGAGCAGCACATCCCTTGCAGCCTCAAGGGCGCCGCTGTCGTGCGGCGGGATGGCCATTGGGTCCGGGAGGTCACGGCATGAGTCAGAAATCACGCATGCTGCTGCGGTGGCTGGATCGCGTATTGCGCTGGCACAAGAACAAGACGACTCCTTGCCCTCTATGCGGCCGCTCGTCAGATACTGGAGCGCAGCCTCGATGGAGCACACTGATGGCCATCCAATCTGGATACACCAAGGCCGCGGCAGACAACTGGGATGCTGTATTCAGTCCCAAGGGTGAAGCGCCAAGTCTTCCGCTCGAGGTCTTCGCGCGCGGCACCACCAATGACGGCAAGCGGGCCGACCCCGAGAAGGTGATCGGCTATGCCTGTCCGGAATGCCGCTTGTTCTTCTCGACCTCGATCTTCCGCGGCTGTCGGCCCGAGGAATCGTCCAAGCGTGCAGCGGCTGAGCATTGCAACCGCCGCTGTCAGGCGTGCGACGTCAAGCTGCCAAAGGAGCGTCTCACGTACACGCATTGCCCAGACTGCCGAGTGAAGCTGGCGGAACAGAGCGAGCGTGAGGCGTTCGACAATGCCGAGAAGATACATGAGTCGGCATGGGGTGGGCCTGTGTACTGGGATGGCCACGGCCCCGACGACGGCCATTTCACCAGCGTCGACGCCGTGCGCGAATATTGCGAGGACCATGGGTTAGATCTCCCACGGTACGTCAACGCCACCGAGCCGCACAGGCTGCACCTCGACGCCGACAGCATCCTCGATAGCGCGCTGGAGGAGCACCATGAAGGCGC
>Ga0316628_100003503_pt1 | contig 12090 bp, 8 predicted proteins | sample OWC_Aug_M2_C1_D5_FD_207648 | JGI IMG/M metagenome (GOLD analysis project Ga0316628, IMG submission 207648) | Wetland soil microbial communities from Old Woman Creek delta, Ohio, United States - OWC_Aug_M2_C1_D5_C | ecosystem: Environmental > Terrestrial > Soil > Wetlands | place: USA: Ohio...
CAGGAGTGAATCTCACGGTCTTGACTTCGTGCGGTGACAGGTCGACCTGCTGCTGCAGATGGATGCCGCCGATATCGCCCTTCAGCAAACCGTTCACGGTCCTCCCGGTCGCGTTGCGAAGCTCGGCTGTAACTGTAAGGTGGGCTTTGTCAGCAGCCGGGAGCTCAAGACGCGTGATTACTTGCGGGTACCTTAGGGAGACCGGTCCGGTCGCGGTCAGATAGACATCACGCCAGATTCCCATACATTTGTCAGGGGGTGTGGGAGCCCAGTCTACGAAGGTGATCGCGAGGTCATCCGGCCCGGGCGGAAAGACTTCCAGGGCGAGACAGTTTACACCGGCGACCACAAACCTGGTGACATCGAACTCAAAGGTGCGCCAGGTTCCCGCCATTTCGGCGGCGTTTACGATTTGATGGCCATTAAGCCAGACGTTCGATCGATAGTTCACTCCGCTGAAGTGGAGCCATACCGTCCTGTCATGGAACGCCGAAGGGATGCTGAACTCAGTCCGATACCACCACGACGAGCGGAACGGACTCTCCGGCGGCATTGGCCTGAGCATAAAGTCCTCGCTTCCGATTGGATTGGTTGCACCGGGCAGGGACCGCAGATTCAGGCCATAATACGGGTCCAAAAAGACCTGATTCTCGACCAGCGCAGCGAGCACGGTCGATGGGACAGTTGCGGGATACCAGTTGTCTGTTCGGAATCCCACGGTTGAGATTTCTTTGCCGTCCCTTTGAACCTGGGCTGATGGCTGAATCTTCCAGTTTTCCTTCAACATCAGTCTGGAACCAGCTTGCGCGTCGGCGGGTGTGGCAGCATGGGTGTACGAAAAACCGACACATGAAATAAGAAAGACGATGCCGGAAAAGGTCCGCATAGGTGACTCCCCCATTAACGTGTGGGAAAATCTCATACTGCGCATGACCGCCTTAACTTACAATCGTTTTCGTAACCGTCTTGAGTTCCGCAGCTCTGGCAGACGGCGTAAGAGTGAAACGTGAGCGTCTATTTGAAGCAACGTCCGAAGGTAATGATCCTCGGAAGATACCTCTTCGTCTTCGCCGGATGCCAGGTGCTGTTCTTCTCTTTTACGTGGACGGGCTTTGCCGAGGTCGTCATGGAAAAGATCAACTATCACGGTTGGCAAAAAGTTTACCGAATGGCCAACGACAAGGTGGAGTTGCTGGTCCTCGCTGACGTGGGCCCCCGCATCCTCCGCTACGGGTTTGTCGGGGAGCGCAACGAATTTCACGAGTTCACTGAGGACGCCGGCAAAACCGGAGGCAATAAGTATCTCAGCTACGGCGGACACCGGTTCTGGGTTTCCCCGGAGACGGAGAGAACCTACTATCCGGACAACTTCGAGGTGGAGATCCACACCGCTGGCAACACGCTGGTGGTGACGGCGCCGGTCGAGGACAGAGCCTCGCCAAATACCGGCCTTCAGAAATCCATGGAAATCACCCTCGCGCCAACGGGCACGCGCGTGACGGTGTCGCACCGCATTACAAATCGCTCTCAAGCAGCCACAGAACTGGCACCGTGGGGCCTGTCGGTCATGGCGCCAGGCGGCCGCGCAATTCTGCCCCTGCCCCCGCGAGCTCCTATTGGCAAAGACCATCTGTTGCCGGAGAGCGTGTTTGCAGTCTGGTCTTACACCAATTTCTCAGATCCCCGCTGGCGCCTGGGTGGGAAATACGTGCAGCTTTTCGCAGACCCTGTGCACACGGGCCGCTTCAGGGAACAGATGGGCGGCATCTATGCTTCCGCCGGCTGGGGTGCCTATTTTCGCGATGGTCGGCTCTTCGTGAAGCGCGTGCTTCCGGTGCCAGACGCGAAGTATCCCGATTATGGCTGCAACTTCGAACTCTACACACAGCCCGAGTTCCTCGAGCTGGAGAGCCTTGCCCCGCTGACAGTGCTTCAGCCAGGTCAAAGTGTGAAGCATGTGGAGGATTGGATGCTGTTCGATGGCGTTCCGGCTGGGAACGATGAGAACTGGCTCGACCAGACGGTCCTGCCGCTTGTGGAAAGGACGCTTGCTGCATGTAGCAGCCGCGAGATCCGGTAGTCGGTCTAATAGCCGGCCAGCGTATCGGAGAAGTCCGTCGCGGGATGTGCGAAGAGTCCCGTTGACGCTCAACCCCCGGTTACCTGTCTGCTACTGTCGAGCAGGGTCCGGCTAAGACTGGAACCCCAGTTGTTGTCCTCAGTCCGCCTTTATGCGGCTCTCGAACTCGTAGGCGCCGGAACCTGCCTCGAACACAGCGCGGCCCTTCTCCATTCTCAGGAACTTGACACCTGCTGCCCCGGAGGCGGCCTTCCCACCTTCGGTGACTACGTCCGGGCTGGAGGCCGGCACGTAAACCATCGCGGTCGTATTCGGCGGCACCCGGAAGTGCCAGCGGAACGTGCCGGCCTCTGACTTCCATTCGCTACGGATCTCACCGTAGGGCGAATGAAATGTCGCGGACGCCGAATCGAGGCCTGCAACCATGACAGGACGAAGGACGAAGTGCTTGTACCCCGGGGGCTTTTCGCCCGGGCGGATGCCTGCAAGGTCCTCCGTGAACCACTGCCCGGCTCCCATGAGGGTCGAGTGCAACCTGGAATTGTTGCCGTTCCATTCCTCCCAGGCGGTGGTCGCTCCCTGATCGAGCATGTACCCCCACGACGGATACGTCCGCTGCTCCATCATCATGGCAAGGAGGTCGTCTCGCCCGATGCTGCCCAAGTAGCGATAGAGCAGCCAGGTGCCGTGCATGCCTGCGTTTATGTGCCTCTTGTCATCCACCTTGATGCGCTCCTCGAGCCGGCCAAGGATGTCGGCGCGAAGTTCTTCAGGAACGATGCCTACGGCAAGTGGAAACACCAGATATGTCTGTTCCCCGTTGGCGTAAGTCTGTCGGCTCGCGTCAAAGAATGTCCGGTGTGCCTGGGCCGAAACCTGATCGGCCCGTTTGCGGTACCGGCGGGCGTCGTCGGCATGCCCGAGAACCTCGGCCCAGTCCGCCGCGATCCTCAGGTTGAGGATCCAATAACAGTTGTTGAAAAAATGCGTCGATCGCTCGTCGACCCGCTCCGCAGGTTCCTGTCCCCGCCCCGGCGCAACCCAGTCACCAAGAAAGCTCCAGATAGGCTGGCCGGGAGTGCTGAAGGATGTAAAGGGCTGCAACAGGTCGCCCGACGACTTCGAATCCAGAAATTCGAGCCACTTCCGGGCAGAGGCATATGAGGTTTCGAGGATTCGGATGTCTGTGTAGCGGCGGTAGAGTTCCCAGGGCAGGACGACGCAGATGCCGCCCCAGGCCGGCCCGCCGCCCCCGTCCATCTGTGGCGCCGTGTGCGGCATTTCGCCGGTGGGCGCCTGCGAGTCGCGCCAGTCCTGGAGCCATTTCGTGTACAAAGCCTCGGTGCGAAACTGGCTCATCCCCGTTTCCATGGTAGCATGCGCATCGCCGCCATAACCCAAACGCTCGCGGTGAGGGCAATCGACGAGGTAACCGCCGAGTGCCAGCGATTCATACGTCCACGACATTATCTCGTGAAGCCTGTTCAGCAGGGGGTTGGAGCAGGAGAAGGTGGCGGCTGGCCGGAAATCAGTACGCACGAGATAACCCGTCACATCGGCCTTCGCGGGCACATATTCAAGGTTCCGAATGGTGACCCAGCGGAACGCGTGATAGTTGAAACGGCTCCGGAAGTGTTCCTCGCCTCTGCCCGAACAAATATACACGTCGCGCTGGCTGTAGGAAGACGCCTCGTTCTCCCGCTCTGAGTATTCCAGTGAAATCTCCTGCCCGGCCGATCCCTTGAGGGCGATCTCCAACCAACCCGTGAAGTTCCGGCCCAGGTCGACCCGTACGGAACGGTCCGGGTGCTGCTGGATGGAAACGGGCTCGAGTCTCCGGACGAGCCGGTTCGGTTCGATCATCTCGGCGGAGAGCGCCTGGGTATGGTTATCAAACACCTTGATCCGCCCCCAATTCGAGTCGTCGAATTTCGCTGTACTCCATCCCGGCGTTTCCAGACGGGCATCGTATCGTTCGCCCCCGAACTCCCTTGCTTTCCAGTGGCCGATACCTGTCAGCGGGCTGGGGTGCGTCTTCCAGGATGCATCACTTGCGACGGTAACATCGGAACCGTCCTCGAGCGTGGCCTCAACTTGCAGGAGAAACCTGGCTCCCCCCGTTAGCCCGTACTCGGGGTGCGACGCCCAGCCATTGCCCAGCCATACGCCGACGCAGTTCTCGCCAGGGGTCAGCAGGCCCGAGACATCGTAGGTCACGTACCGGACACGGCGGCCGAGGTGAGAGACCGAGGGACACAAAACCGCGTCCCCTGCCTTTCTGCCGTTGATGTAAAGCTCGTGATACCCGATCGAGGCAACGTAGACGTAGGCGCTTCGAGGGCGTGCAGAGATCGAGAAGGCTTTCCTGAACCAGGGCGTCACCTGGTCCGGCCCTGTAACGGACGGCGTACCTATCCACCTGCCCCGCCAGTCCTCCGTTTTGAGCAGTCCCATGGTCCAGTGTGCGGGGTGACTCCATTCGGATACATTGCCCTCCTGGTCCCACACACGCACCTTCCAGTAGCATTGCATCCGGGACGCCAGTTCCCTGCCGGCGTACGTCACGTTGACCGATTCGTCGGATGTGACACGGCCGCTGTCCCACAAGTCTCCTTCGTTCGAAGCAATCTTCGCCCTGCTGCCCGCGACCAGGACCTGGTAGCCGGCCTGGCGCAGGCCGCGGGGGCCGTAGACCGGGCTGAACTCCCAGCTCAGCCGTGGCCTGGCGACATCTATCCCGAGTGGATCCTGCAGATACTCGCAGCGGAGCCCGGCCGGTTCGAGGGAGGCACCGTTGGCAAGCAGGCAGAAGGACAACAGCTGGACGACGGCCAGCAGGATGGGAAAACGTCTCATGATGGATGTCTCCTGTCGATTCGACCTTATCGCGAGGAACGGCTGGTCACGGCCAACTCGCGCGGAGCTGGCTAGCCTACATCTTCCTTCGAGCTACCTTGTCCAGGCTCCACGGGCCGGGGCCTGCAAAGACAAAGTAGAGGAAGATGAAACAGTACAGGACGGCCAGTTCCCCGCCGCTGACAATCGGCCAGAAACTGCGCGGTGCGTGCGAACGGAAATATGCAACGGCCATCTCACCGGAGAGGATAAACGCGACCAGCCTGGTATAGAGCCCGGCACAGACGAGCAAACCGCCGAAACACTCGAGGATGCCGGCGACCCAGAGCAGCGAATACGCGTCGGCCGTGCCCCCTTTCCCGCCCATCCCGCCGAAGGCGCCGAACAGCTTCTGCATGCCGTGGAGCGAGAAGGTGAAACCTGCCACGATGCGAAGGAGCGAAAGAGCGTATGGCTCAAATCGAGTTACGGTGCTGATATTCATGACAAGCCCTCCCACGCAAGCAGGCGAGGCAAAACCGGCCCCGCCCCGGAATTCTCACTCGCCTGCTGTTCCAGGCGGAGAGCAGGCGGCACATGATCAAACTCCTTTTGGGCTCTCCCGCTCCGGCATGAGGCAGCGTTTGAACCATAGCAACCAGGTAATAGCTTGATTTTCCCAACCGGGAGCAGGGTAGCACCGGTTGGAGCAGAAATCTCCCGGAATTATCCCATTTGGCAAACGGCCGCAGGTAAGACCGGGAGATACCTGAAGCAGGCGGAGCCAATAGTCTGAGAGGATGAGTCGAAGCGTCCCCCGAACTCGACGAGTGTTCCGCGCCCACTGGAGCAAGCAGGCGTCAGAGCCGTCCCGCCGGCTCAATCCAGCACACCACATCAAACGCATTTATCGCCTCAGAGGTCCGGATTTCCTCACGGCAGACGTTTGAGACAACCACAGACCCGCGTACCGAACTCCTCCAGCGTGCAGACGGGAGCCCGATATGACGCCGAACTCGCATTCACGCTGGTACAATGGCCGGCACAAGTCAGGAGGGCGTATGCCGAAGCGCGATTGGATGGTGGAGTTTCGCGACAATCTATTGCACAGCGTCCTGCAATTCTGGATTGACCACGGCATCGACCACCAATACGGCGGCGCCATGGGCTGGCTCGACCGACAAGGCAACCCGGTTCCTCCCGGAACCAAATCCGTGGCGCAGCAAGGGCGGCTATTGTGGGCGTTCGCCGAAGTCTATCGGCGCTATCCCGAGCCCATATACTCGGAAGCCGCCACGCACCTTCTGAAGTTCCTGCGCGCCAGGATGTGGGACGCCAAGCGCGGTGGCTACTACTGGTTGGTGGATCGTCAAGGTCAGTTGCGCGACGGCATGAAGCTTCTCAACCCGATGTCCTATGTGCTCGAGGGACTGGCTCAGTACGCACTCGCGTTTCATGACGCACAGGCCCGCCAGCAGGCGCTGGATTTATTTGAGCTCATGGACCGCCACGCTCATGATGGCGTACACGGAGGCTACCACGTCGCCTTCACCGAAGACTGGGAACCGATTCGGGACTATCGGCGCGGTCCGGCGGTCGCCGCCTCGTCATGCGTCGCGCCGGACGAGGAAATTCACCCGGTCCTGGTCGACTCGCACGGCCGGAAGTCCTCGGATTGGCACCTCGGCATCCTCGAGGCGTTGGCCACACTTTATGACGTGACCGCGGAAGCCGGCGTTCGCGCTCGCGTTGAAGAATTGGTTGATATCTTCGCGGAGAAGGTTGCGGCTTTGGAGCAGGGCTACGCCCGCTTGTACTTCACGGAGGATTGGCAGCCCGCCGACCGGGACGGCGATTTGACCCGGTGTGTGTACGGCCTCGACATGGAGATGAGCTGGCTGGTAACCGAGGCCGCCGCGCTCGTGGGGCGTTGCCGGGATCCGAAAATCGAGCGCACTTGCCTGGCGTTGGTAGACCATGCGCTGCGCGACGGTTTTGACAACGAGCGCGGCGGGCTCTACCTGGAGGGGCCGGCCTCAGGCCCCGCCGACAGGAAGCGCAAAGAATGGTGGCAACAGGCCGAGGCGCTTGTCGGAACTCTGAACGCCTACCAGTTGACGGGGCAGCCGAGATATTGGCAGGCGTTCGAGCGCGAGGCACAGTTCATCCTCGATGATTTCGTGGACCGCGAGTATGGTGAGTGGTACGCGGCAATAGATGCCGACGGGAAAATCGACGGAACCAAAGCTGGCCCCTGGCGCGGCCCCTATCATGCTTCGCGGGCCTGCCTCGAAGTCATTCGACGTCTGGCGCGCACACTTTGAAAGCGGCCAGGAGAGATAAGGGCGGGCCTCCCAGCGAGACACTTGAGACGAAAATCCCGCGTATCTTGCTTGCAGACAAAAGGGGATTCAGGCAACTTCAGAAAGGTAGCCCCGCTCACTCATGGAGGGAGTGCCTCAATGACCTCGCGGCACCGTATCGATCGACGTTCTTTCCTCAAGCTCTCGTCCGCAACCCTGGCCGCCACTTCTTTCGCCCGCAGGCGCGTGTTTCCACAGGCGGCCGAGCCCGGCGGCGTTGTCTACTCCGCGGGTTTCGTGCCACCGGGCGCTGACTGCAAAGTTGCGTTCGTGTGCGATCACCACTACTGGCCGGGACACCTCGAGAACTGGGGAGACGGCAGCCAGATCACCACCAGTACCGACCGGCGGATGCCCGACCTGGTCAAGGTTCTAAACGAGGAAAGTCCCGACCTCTCCATCCATGCAGGGGATGTCATCAGCGCCGGCGGATCCTTCTTTCCGCCGCCGGAGGAATACGGGCGCCAACTGGCTTTTGCGGAAAGGTTCTATGGCGGCCTTTCCCATCCCTACATGCCCTTGCCCGGCAACCACGAAACCCTGGAACCGCAGTACGTGAGCGACACCCAGCTCGAATCGTGGAGCCGGCATTTCGGCGCGCCCTACCGTTTCTACGATCAGGAGGGCTGGCGATTTGTCGGGGTCAACTGCCTCCTGCCCAATCCGGAAGGCCGCTACGGTTATGGCGACGCTTACGGACTCGACCCTGTGCAGCTCGAGTGGCTCAAAGGCAGCCTGAAGGATGCCTCCGCGCACGGACTGAAGGTAGTAATCTGCACGCACGTTCCTCCGGCCGGTTGGGTGAACGCGGCGGATTTCGAACAGCTGATCGCCACGTCCGGCTGCGTCAAGGCCGTCCTGTGCGGCCATACGCACCGGAACTCGATCAGTTTCCTCGGAGGAGTCCCCATCCTTGTGCGGGTGGCAAATGTCACTTCGCCCTTCGGGTACACGATGGTACACCTCTACCCGGATGGCGGCATCCTCGCCATCCAGAAGTCACAGCATTTCCCGTTCGACGACTTCATCTCGGCACGATTCCAGCCAGGGGGTCTGGGCTCCGAAGGGGATCGTTACCTGACGATCGGGAGGACTTCGCGGCTCCCCCTGGAGCGGCTGAAGGTCATTGGCGCCGATGTGCGGGCCGTGATCGTGGACGGACATCTGCGCCTGACTGCGAGAAGCGAGCGGGCACTGGTCCTTGTTGACAGCTCGGAGCTCCGCAACGCGCGCCTTACCCTGACAGCGGTGAAGGCGGGGGGCGAACGCATGGGAGGCATCGCGCTGGCAGCGGCCGATGGATCCGGGGGCATCGAAGCCTCGGTGACAAGCCGTTATTCGCCTGACGGGAAAGTCTACCTTGCCCGGAACAAGCCGGGCGACCGGGAGGTCCTGGCGAGATCCTGGTTCAATATCGGCGACAACATCGCGTACAGGCTCGTCCTCGAGATCCGGGACGGCCGTGTCCGCGCCTCCTGGAAGAACATGCTCGATCTCGAGGCGTCAGTCGATCCCGGCACGGCTGGCAACTTCGGCTTTTTCGTTGATCGCGGCTCCATTTTTGTCACAGACCTGAAGCTGGAGCGCCTCGGACCCGCGTAGAACGCGCACGTCTAGAGGTAACTTCGATGAGCGCTAATTGGACGCTTGAGCCTGAATGCAGTCGGGTTCGTTCAGCGACGGTGTTCGACTTTTCGCCGTGCAACGAACAAAGTCATGGCTTTCCCCCCAGGAGCGGACGAGTCTGAGCGAGTTCACACTCATGCTTACCATAACTCCGGCTGCTGAGTCGATCATCGGACCATGCCCTGCTGAAGCGGAACCCTTGCAGGCGATCAGGCGTCGGCGTCCCAAAGGCGCTTGCGGAAGTACTCTTTCCAGCCGTCCGGAAGCGCAGTCAGCTCGCTGGCACGGCGGAGCAGCTCCTGGTTTGCGAAATCTGATACGTAGAGAGCGACGAGGTACGGAACGATGGCTGCTGACATTGGGGCGATTTTGCAGAGGCTGCTCGCCTTCTTCGACTTTTCAGGAAAGAGCGTGTTGGCTGTAGGTGCCGGCGGCGGCCAATTTGCCGAGTACGCGCGGCCGATGCGGAAAGTGCTTGCGATCGACCGTGACCTCGCGGCCATGAGGCAATTGCAGGAAGCGGCGATGAGGTTGGGCCTGCAGGACCGTTTTGAATATTGGACTGGCGACTTCGCCGACTGCGAACGCCACGGCGACGTGGTGCTGTTCGAGTTCTGCCTGCATGAGATGGACGATCCTGCAGGAGCAGTGGCCAAAGCTACTGCCCTGGCCCCCGAAGTCGTCGTCATCGATCATGCCCCAGGCTCGCCATGGGTCTATTTCACTGCCGAGGATGAGAAAGTGGACCGCAGCTGGCAGGCGTTAGGCCGGCTGCAGGTCACTCGTAAATGCTGTTACACAGCCGAACAGCGCTTCGGCAATTATGAAGAGCTGCATGCGAAGGTAAGAACGCAAGGCGCTGAGAGCATCCGGCGCATCGAGCGGTTCCGGGAAAAGACAAACATCACCATCCCCATGACCTACGCCCTGGCTCTGATAGCGGACGAAGTCGGACGAGATGCCGCAGACCAGGGCGGCAACCCCAGGAGAGAGCGCGTGTGACTCTACGCCGCTCGAGCGGCACGCTCCTTCATCCAAGGTTCCTGCCCGGGCCCTTTGGGGCTTGTGTCGGTCCGCTACAACCGGTTGTTCTGCGGAGATGGCTTTTCGAGTACAGCTCAAATCCTTTGCCCGGTGCAGCCAGTTCGAATACTTCCTCGAATTCGTCGCTACTGAGGATGTGGTAGGTCTCCCGCGCGCGCCAGCCAGGTGCTATATTTTCGATCGCCTCCGTAACGAACACCATGGTCTTGGGATCTCGAACAGGTTCCATTGCGTACTGGTTGACGAATCCTTCGATGTGGAACTGGCGAAAAATGATTGTCTTGCGAGCTTTGTCGTAGCCCATCAATCCCAGGTCTTCATGAGTTTCCCCCTCAGGGGTTTTATCTCGTGGGGCCCAATGCGACACATTTTTCGCTTGCAGGAATTTTCCACCCAGAACGAATTGGTACTCTCGTTCCACGGTTGACCTGCCGGGCTCTCCGATGCCGGTGCCCTCCCAATGTCCTACAAAGAACCTCACTGTTGCGAGGGGATCATCCTTTGCCGCCGATTGTGGCAAGGCCGTGAAAAACAGAGCAGACACCAGAAACGTAATAGTCATAGAACGATCTTAACAAACTGAGCATGGAGATTGACTGTAATTAGTTCTCAGCTCCCTAATCCGGTTGCCCCCGTGCTGAGTACTGAGGAACAAAGATTCTGCACTCGGCCGAGGAGTCCACCCCAAACGAGAGCTCCTCCGTGGATATAGTAGTCTGTAGTCAGCCATCGGCAATCAGTCGATATCTTTGCGCAATTTAAGAGAATTGCGTCAACAACTTTCCCTCGACGCCGTTACCTGAATTCCCATTCCCTGCACACAATTGTTTCGAGTGTTTCGCAGCGTTTTTGCGGTTACAATCGTTTCCCGTCGAGAAGGAGTAGACCTTCATGCCGCTGGTCGAAGCGCTGAGCAGGACCCTCAGCTATCCCACAACCGAGAATCTGTGGCGACTGCGAGCTGAGCTGCTTGAATCCGGTGTGCCGCCGGGAGGCCGGGTGTGGGGCATCCTCGGCGAATATCAGCGCTTTCTCGAGCAGGTGCGCACCAGCACGGAGTCGCGCCACTACAGCGAGCTCGCATCGAAACTCGACATCGGAAGCATCAGCGGTGTCGTCGTGGAGCGTTTTCTTGAACCCCAGGGTGCCCGCGAACTGGCGCTGTCCGTCATAAGCGGCATCCTGAGCGAGGGGTTGATGGCTTTTGCGACGCGCCAGCACGTGAAGGCGTGGGAGGCGGGTCTGGCTTCGGTGTGTGCAGGCTCCGCCTGGTTCCTCTACGAGGAAATGTGGCACTGGGCCCAGCGGAAGAAACCCAAACTCAGTGCGGGCGAGCGTCGCCATCTGCTTGACACTCTGTTCGCACCGATCTGTTCCGCGAATCCGGGCAACGTCAGCGCGTTCCGCCTCATTGGATCGCTCTTTCAGGTTCTCCTGATAAGCGAGGTCGCCGACGAAACCGCCCGGCTCCCTGCCGCCCAAAAAGCGGAGGCCTGAATCTGCGCCCCAGCTCTTCGGTGAGCGAGCCGTGCCCGCTGTTTGAGCAATCGGGCTACGATCGTGGTGCTCCGATCCGCGGATGGGTTATCTTCCCCGACGCTGGTGATTTCCAATAAGGTGTCGGCGATGGAAAGAATCCGTCGCAAGAGCCTGCACTACAAGAGCGGCCTCGGCTTCTGGTGTGCTAACCACGCCCAGGGCTGCGCCGGTAGCCAACGCTACTGTTCGTGCGCCGCACTGCCGGACCAGTTGCACGCCAGGTCTCGTCGTCCTAGCGGAAGCCCTGACCCGGCTCTCGATCGTATTCGCGGTTTGTGCGTCCCATTCGTTCCGCCGAAAACGCGTGGTAAAGGCTAACACGCTGGACAGATCAAGGCATACTTTGGTTATGGACAAAGAAACCAATATTGGCAGGGTATTGCTGATATTGGGGGCTAGCGTGAATTTTGCGATTGCCATATTACACGTTGGAATTGTGATCGCGGGGGAGCCTGCATATCTCTACTTTGGCGCGGCCAGTCTGGCGCGTCTGGCCTCTGCAGGTTCTTCCCTTCCGGCGGCAGCAACCCTGTTTCTCGCGGTGATTTTTGCGGGTTTCGGATTCTACGCTCTCGCTGGCGCGCGCCTGTTTCCTCGCTTACC
>Ga0316628_100003505_pt1 | contig 12088 bp, 8 predicted proteins | sample OWC_Aug_M2_C1_D5_FD_207648 | JGI IMG/M metagenome (GOLD analysis project Ga0316628, IMG submission 207648) | Wetland soil microbial communities from Old Woman Creek delta, Ohio, United States - OWC_Aug_M2_C1_D5_C | ecosystem: Environmental > Terrestrial > Soil > Wetlands | place: USA: Ohio...
CTCCGAGGCGAACGAGCCGGGCGACACCGTGTTCACCAGGATCTCCTCCTTGGCGAGCACCAGCGACATGTTCTTGCTGATGCTGGTCATCGCCGCCTTGGCGGCCGTGTACGCGGCCAGGCGCTCGCCCTGGCGCTTGGTGGAGTGCGCCGCGACGTTGACGACGCGCGCCCACTCGGCCTTGCGCAGAAGCGGTAGCGCGGCGCGGGTGCAACGGACTGCGGCGAGCGCGCCGATCTCGTACGAGGCGAGCCACTCGGCATCGTCGGTCGACTCGAAGGTCGACTGACTCGCGCCGGGGCCGGCCGCGTTCACCAGCGTGTTCAGCTCACCCCAGCGGCCGTCGATGGCGGCGAAGGCGGCAGCGATCGTTGCCGGCTGCGTGAGATCCACCCGGATGCCCCAGGCATCCGGGCTGCCGAGCCGCGTCAGTGCGGCGACCGTGTCGTCGATGCCCGCCTGCCCTCGCGCCAGCACCACCACGCGCCCGCCGTCGCGCGCGAAGCACTCCGCCGCCGCGCGCCCCATGCCCTTGGTGCCGCCCTGCACGCACACCGCGGCGCCTGCCAAGCCGAGATCCATTCGGGTTGCATAGCGCAACTACGACCCGTTGCTCCACCCCGGCGACGGGGATGATGTCGGCCACGAATGCCGACGACAACGAGCGGTGCGGCGGCTGCGATACAAGCGACGTCCCGCCCGCAGACTCGTTGCCGCAAACGGAGCGGGGTGGCGGGCTTCAATCCGGAACGAACGAGTGTCCTTCCTCTTACTGGGAGAGGGTTGGGGTGAGGGACACAGGAGCCGCGACGGTGCATTTTCTACCCTCACCCTGTCCCTCTCCCAAAGGGACTGTCGATTTTCTTGAGCGTCGGGGTCCCCCGGGGGAACTCCGAGTCGATCCCTCCTGATCGAGAAAATCGACAGTCTCTTACGAAGGAGAGGGCCAGGGGAGGTTCCCCCCGTCACCGTCGACCCGAAGAAACCTCAGCCCAGCCCTCTCCTTCGTAAGGAGAGGGTGCGGAGTGGCAGACCGTTGCAGGTAACACACGTGCGGGGAAACACAACCAGCGCTAGCAACGGTGGCGAGTGCGGTGTCAGCGGATCGGTGTCGTGCACCGCCACTTGCTCGCGGACGCTGCCGTCAATTACTTGCTGAGTCAGCGCCCAGCGGGTCGAAGTCGAAGACGACTTTCACGGCCACCGCACCACCGCGTCCGCTGCAGGTGGCGAAAGCGTCGGCGTAGCTCGCCAGCGAAAAACGATGGGTGACGAGGCCGCCGAGGTCGGCCAAGCGCCCGTCCCGGACGAGCTCGAGGTACACCTGGTAGGTGTGAAGCCGCTCGCCTTCGAAGGATTCGGCCCCCACCGCCATCGAGCCGGTGAGGTTGATCTCGCGAAACCAGATGGGCGACCACTCGACCCGTTTCGGCACGTCGACGCCGATGATGACGACCGTCCCCCTGGCGTCGCACAGGCGCAGGCTGGTTTCGATCGTGCCGGCGCCGCCGATGCAATCGTAGACGCGCTGCACCCCTCCCATCAGGATCGGCTTGCCGCGCATCGGGTGATAGCTGCGGGCGCCGGTGAGCTTGCCGACGGTGGCGATCAGCTCGCGCTCGGGGCGCGGGTCGACGACCTCGTTCGCCCCGAGTTGGTCGGCGAGCTGCTTCTGGAAATCGTACTTGGCAACCGCGATGATCTGCGCGTTGGGATGCAACGCGCGCAGGCAGGCGATCGCGCCGAGGCCGAGGATGCCGCAGCCGTAGACGAGGCAGACATCGCGCTCGCCCGGCGGATGGCGGAGGATCGCCCGCAACGTCACCGCCACCGGATCAGTCAGCACGGCCTGCTCGAGGCTGACCGTATCGGGCACACCGATGCACTGATCCTCGTGCACGGCGACGAAGGGCGCGAAGCCGCCGTTGATCCCGCGCGTCGAGCCGATCAGCATTCCCGGCGCCAGCAGCCCCTCGGCGAAGTTGCGGCAGAGGCTGAGCTCGCCGGCCTGACACGCGGCGCACGGCGGCTCGATGCCCCGCGGCGTGCACGACAGCATCGGGTTGACCACCACCCGCTGCCCGACCTCCACGCGCCGCGCCGTCGCCCCTCGCTCGACCACGGTGCCGACGATCTCGTGCCCCATCACCATGGGAAACGACACGAACGGCGTCAGCGGCGAATCCGGGCTGCCCTTGAGGAAGAGCGCGCTCATGTCGCTGCCGCAGATGCCGCACAGTTGCGTCTGCACCCGCACCCAGCGATCGGTGCGCAGCTTCGGCTCGGCGATTTCCACGTAGGCGAGGGCCGACCACTGATCCCAATACGCGCTGGTTCTCCAGCGCCCGATCAGCTTCGAGTACGCGTAGCGTGGAATCGAGAAGCGGAACTGGAGGGCCTTCATGGAACTGCGTCACTGGGTCAGTGAGTCACTGAGTCATTGTCGGAACTGCGGATCATTTTCTTGCTGAGGCTGGGGCGGATTTGGCGGTGCGTTGGGAGGCGGCGAAGATGGCGAGGAGCTCGTTTGCCTCGGTGTGCAGCGCCTCCAATCGATGCTTTGCGATGATACCGCCGTCGACGAGGAGTTCCAGCCAGAAGACGGTCTCGTCAGATTCTTCCACAACGACTCCGATCTTGGCGACGAACTCGGCTTTTGAGCGGGCGCGGCAAGCAGCTCGATAGTTCGCCGCAACCGCCGTGCCCGACCGCAGCAGCTGCCCGCCGATGACGCGGGCCTCGGCCGTTCTCGGCAGCAGCCGAAACAACTTCACGACGCGCAAGGCAAACTGCTTGGTGCGCTCCTTCAGCTCCTCGGTAGGCCCCGCCATTGCAATCGATGACTCAGTGACTCACTGATTCAGTGACTCAGTCAATTCACTTCCCTTGAAACTTCGGTGCCCGGCGCTCCATGAACGCCGTCATGCCTTCGCGTGTATCCTCGGACTGGGTCACCAGCGACTGCACCAGCGCCTCTTCTTCCAGCGCCGTCTCGAACGACGATTCGAGCGAACGGTTGAGCAGCCGCTTGGACATGCCGATGGCGAACGTCGGACCTTGGGCCAGCTTCTCGGCCCACTCGCGCGCGGCCCCGGCGAGCTGGTCTCCGGGGACGACCTTGCTGACGAGTCCGGCACGGAGGGCGTCGTCGGCGCTCAGATCGTCGCCGAAGAACACCAACTCCTTGGCTTTCTGCAGGCCGATCAGGCGTGGGAGCAGAAAGGCGCCGGCGGCGTCGATGGCGATGCCGCGGCGGACGAACACTTCGATGAACCGCGCTTCCTGCGCCGCGAGGACCAGATCGCTGGCGAAGGCGAGATGGCAGCCCAAGCCGGCGGCGACGCCGTTGACCGCAGCAATCACGGGCTTCTCCAGCTCCCACAGCGTGCGAATGAGGCGCTGCGAGCTCTGCTTCATCACCTCGCGTCCGGCGCCGGGGCCGGCCGGGCCCTGGCCGCGCGGGCCGCTGAGGTCGGCGCCGGTGCAGAACCCCTTGCCGCTGCCGGTGAGCACCAGGGCGCGAATGTCGCCGTTGGTGCGCGCGTCGGTGAGCACCGAGATGATCTCGTCACGCATGTCGGCGTTGACCGCGTTGCGCGCCTCGGGGCGGTTCATGGTAATCCAGGCGACTTGGTTTTCGATCTTGAGCTGAATGGCCTTGAAGTCCGGCATGGCTCCTCTCTCTCTGCGCTCCCTCTCCCAGCAGAGGGAGAGGGGACCCTTGTTTGACCTAATCCAGCTTCAGCACCCGCCGCGCGTTGTCGCGTAGAAACTTCCGTTTCACCTCCGGCGACAGGCCGAGGTGCTCGTCGATCTCCTTGGTGACGCGGTCGAAGCCGAGCAGCGGGTAGTCGGTGGCGAAGCACACCTTGTCCTGCCCGAACGTCTTCAGAAAGTTGGCGAATGCCGGCGGATAGTGGCGCGGGGCGTGCGCGGAGGTGTCGACGAAGACATTGGCGTGCTTCCAGGCGATCGCGATCATTTCCTCGGTCCACGGCCAGCCGATGTGGCCGCAGATGATCCGCAGCTCGGGGAAGTCGAGCGCCACCTGGTCGATGTAGGTCGGGCGGCCGGTCTCCGAGGGAAACAGCGGGCCGGTATTGCCGACCTGGGTCTGGAAGGCGACGTCGAGCTCGACGCACTTGGCGTAGAGCGGATAGTAGACGGCGTCGGTCGGCGGCTTGCGCCACATGAACGGCTCGATGCGCAGCACTCTGAACCCGTACTTCTCGACGTGCTCTTGCAGCCCGCGAACCGCCGACATGATGTTGGTGGGATCGGCATGGTACTCGCCGATGAACCGCTCGGGGTGCTTGCGGACGGCCTCGCGAACGTGGGTTGGCTCGCCCGAGATGCAGGCGATCTCGACCCCGGCCCGGTCCATGTCCTCCAACATCTGCTCGATGTTGGTGCCGTTGTGGTACCAGTCGAGCTTGCCGTAGCGGCGAAAGACGTTCTCGGCCTGCGCGCTGCGTCTCTCCGGCGGTGTCGGCGAGAGGTACTGTGTCCACACGTCGATGATCTTGATATGTTCGCTCATGCTTGCCCTCACCCTAACCCTCTCCCAGAGGGAGAGGGAACCAAACCTCAACGTGGCAGACCCAGCACGCGTTGGGCGATGATGTTGCGCTGGACCTCGGAGGTGCCGGCGTAGATGGTGGCCGCGCGCGACCAGAGCAGCTCGCGCGCCCAAAAGCCGGCGTCGACCGCTCGCGGCGACTCGGCGCAGAGCAGGCCTTGCGTGCCGAGAATCTCGATCGCTGTTTCTTTCATGCGTTGATCGAGCTCGCTCCAGAACAGCTTCAGGATGGAGCCCTCCGGCCCCGGCCGGCCGTCACGCGCCATGACGGACACGTTGCGGTAGGCCGTCAGGCGAAGGATTTCCACCTCGATGGCGAACTGCGCCAGGCGCTGGCGCACCAATGGATCGGCGGCCGTGCCGGCTCCATTGCATGACGGGCGGCGGGCGAGCTCGGTCAACCGCCGGCGCTCGATCTGCAGGCGGGCGTGCGGAGCGGCGGCGCCGCGCTCGTGCGCGAGCGTGGTCATGATCACGTCCCAGCCGCGATTGATCTCGCCGACGACGTTGGCGCGCGGCACGCGTACCTCGTCGAAGAAGACCTCGTTGAACCAGGCCTCACCGGTCATCTCGCGCAGCGGACGGATGGTGATGCCGGCGCTCTTCATGTCGACCAGCAAGAAGCTGAGCCCCTTGTGCTTGGGCGCGCTCGGGTCGGTGCGGACGACGAGGATGCACCAGTCGGCGTACCGGGCATAGCTGCACCAGACTTTTTGGCCGCGGACGACCAGCTCGTCGCCGCGCACCTCGGCCGCCGTGCGCACGGCGGCGAGATCGGAGCCGGCGTTGGGCTCGGAGAAGCCCTGGCACCAGATCTCATCGCCCTTCAGGATGCCGGGCAGGAAACGTTCCTTGTGCCAGGGCTGGCCGCAGGCGATCAACGTAGGCCCAACCAGGCCATTGCCGACCGCGAGATTGATCAGGTCCGGGGCCCGAGCGGCGGCGTACTCCTCGTTGAAGATCAGCTGTTCGACGATGCTCGCTCCGCGGCCGCCATATTCCTTCGGCCACGCGATTCCGGCCCAGCCTCCTTCGAACAAAGTGTGCTGCCACGCCTTGGCGAAGGCCATCTTGTCGCTCGCCGCGCCCGGCTCACGAAAGGAGGGCGTACCCCAGCCGGGGGGAAGATGACGGCGCAGCCACTGACGCACCTCCGCGCGAAGGCGCGCTTCATCTTCGGTAGGTCGGAAATCCATGCATTGAGCAACGGCGAACGCGCGGAAGCTGACGATCCTGCGCGCCGCTCACTTCCCGAATCTCTGCAGGGTCGTATAGTCGAAGAAGCTGGGATCGTAGCGCACGCGACGATCGTTGGGGACATCCTTCCCTGGGGGCAGCAGGCCTCCCAGTGTGGCGCGATTCATCTTGACGTTCTCGGCGCACTGGAAGGATTGAGTCGAGGCCCAGAGCCACTCGTGCTGGCCGTCGGGGCGGGTCAACTCCTGCTTCTGGTACGCCAGGGTCTCCAGCGTGTTGAGCAGTTCGCCGGTCCAGCCGAACTTGCGATTCCAGGCGCCCTGGTAGGTCTCCTTGTCGACGTAGAGCTGGATCTTTCCGTAGAGGTAGTACTTGTCTCGCGGCGTGGCCTCGATGATCCAGCACGGGCGGCGTGCCAGTGCCGCTCGCACCGGCGCCCAGGCCAGCCCCGTCCACTTGGAATCCTGGTAGCCCACGATCGGATCGTCGGGCCAGACGGCGCGCCAGCCGCCGGTCGGCAGCCAGACCTGGGTCGCATGACCCTCGAAGCTCCTGGGATCGACGAAGCGCAGCATCTCGGCCTCGCCGACGAACTTCCAGATGAAGTCCTCCGGCTTGCCGTCGAAGAACGGGCCGTCGTCCTGGCTCATGTCGGAGCCGAGCACACCGTCGGAACGGTTGGCGGGGCTGACCTGGCGGACGCGGCGAAGCGCGGGCACGTACACCCAGTTCGAGTCGCGCTTGTCCGAGTCGCGATAGCGCCAAGTGAGCGAGGCGGTGCCGTTGAGGTCGGCGGGCGTGGTGGCGATGGTGACGAATTGGCTGGCGAAGTTGTTGGGGTTGGGCAGCCGGTAGTCGGGTTCCTGGCCGTCGTAGTAGAGGAATCGAACATCCTGAGTCGACTCCCGGTCGAGGTGCTCGGGGCTGACCCAGCTGAGCACCGTGACGTTGTGGCTGTTACCCTCGTCCCAGTAGGCGTACTGGAAGTTCCACAGCACCTTGATGCCGGCATCCGGATCCTTGGGATCGATGGTCGGGAACGGCAGACCGTAGATGAACGGGGGTTGCTTGCCGCTGGCCTGCTCGACCACGGTGCCGGCGCTGTTGACCTTGTATCGGCCCTCGTTGGCTTGCGACGCCTGCTTGAAGGACGGCGCCCACTTGTAGATGCCAACCGGCCAGTCGATGATCTTGTTGAGGTAGCCGCCGTCCTTGTAGTGCTTGAGGATCTCGGGGGGGAGCAGGTCTTTGGCCAGTTCCCAATTGTCCTTGCCGAGCACGTCTCCTGGTTTGAGGCCGGTCTCCCCGGCCTGCTTGGCCGCCATCTGCGTGTCGGGCGGCGGCCCCGCTTGCACGGCCGTCATGGCGAACATGGAGAACGCGAGGACAAACACGAACCGCAGTGGTCGTGTGCGCATCGTCACCCCCCCTTTGCGACGTCAACCGCGTGTTCCGGTGCGTACTGCCATCTGCACACGCTGGGCGGCACGCTCCACCGCGAAACGCGGCCGCAACAGCGATACCATCGCCGGGATGAAGACCAATGCTCCCACGGCGTGAAAAATCATCAGCATCATCAGCACGAAGGCCATCTCGGCTTCGAACTTGAGCGGGAAGAAGAGCCAGAACACGACGCTCGCCACCAAGGTCGTGCCGGTGAAGATGATGGCCTTGCCGGTGGTGGCGATGGCGCGCCGGTTGGCCTCGTCGAAGTCGTTCGTGGTCTCGTACTCTTCCACGATTCGACTGAGCACGTAGTACCCGTAATCAATGCCGATGCCGATCCCGACGGCCGCCACCGGCAGCGAGTTGATGTTGAAATCGATGCCCATCAGGTACATCACCGCCTCGGAGAGGGGCTGGGCCACCAGCGAGGGAATCATCACGATGAGCGCGCCGACCACCGAGCGGTAGGTGGCGAAGCTGAGCACGAACACGACGAAAAAGATCAACGGCACGTTGACGCGGTACGACCACTCAACCTCTTCGTTGGAAGCCGCCAGAATGCCGAGCAGACCGCCGGCGAGCAGATAGCGTACGCTGTCTTGCGGGTGGCTGTGCTCGGCGATGTAGGCCTTGGCGCGATTGATGGCGTCGTGGATGATCTCGTTGTTGTAGTTCTTGTAGAAAATGGTGATCGTCGCGTTGGTATAGTCCGGGCTGAAAAAGCGGTCCATTTCGCCCCGGCTGGTTCCCGAGGTGATCAGGAAGAACAGTTGGCCGACGTAGTCGTTGCGGGTGGGCAGCATCTCCCACTTCGGATCGCCTTCATGGAAGGTGCGATAGATCTTCTTGAGCAAGGTCCCGGCCGTGAGCGAGCCGCCGGCGCCGTCGCCCTGGGCCATATAGCGGGCGAACAGGTCCAGGTTGTTCAAGGTGTCAGCATCCTTGATGGCGTCCCGCTTTTTGCCCTCGGCGATGACCACGAGCTGGCTGGCGCCGACGAACTTCTTGTTCATCTCGCGGAAGGCCTGGTTGTACGGATGGTTGTAGTAGAGCAGAGCCGCGCCCGGCTCGGCGTCGCCCACCTTCAGCTTGTGGGCGAAGTAGATGCCGAACACCATGACGAAGGCGAAGGTCGCCACCACCACCCAGCGCAGGTTGCCGGTGCCGAGCGCGATCAGCCCACGCGTGATCCCGTCATAGAGGTTGTCCGAGAGGCGACGGCCGGCGGGCTTTTCCTTGGGGGGGTGCACGTACGAGAGAATGATCGGGTGCAGGGTGACGACGCTGAGGAAGATGCTGATGATCCAGAAGCTGGCCACGAAGGCGAGCTTCTGCATGAGCGGAATGCTGGCCACGGCAATGGTGAGGATCGCCACCCCGTCGGCCATGATCGACACCATCGCCGGGCTGTAGAGGCTGACGTAGGAGCGCATGATGGCGGTGTGCTTGTCGTGGCAGAGGTGATACTCCTCGTGATAGCGCTCCATCGACTGCACGGAGTGGCTGAGCGCCCGCGCCGTGATGAGCACGAACACGACCAGCACCAGGGGGTCGAGCGTGAAACCGCACAGCCCGGCGAAGCCGAGACCCCAGATGGCGCTCATCAGACCCGAGAACGTCGGAATCACGACGCCCTGCAGGCTGCGGAAGTAGAACCACAGCAAACCGACCATGGCCAGGCCGGTCGCCAGAAAGACCCAGCCCATCTTCGAAACCGCCTGATTGAAATACGCGTACAGGACGGGCGGGCCGGCGACGTAGATCTTGACCGTGCCGTCGGCCTCTTCGCGTTTGACGATCTCCTGGATCTTCGTCCACATCGCGTTGAGGTCGAAGTACTCTTCCCAGAACCCGGCCGAGATCAGGGTGGCCTTGTCGTCGGGCGAGACGAAGAAGCCGCGCACGCCCTCGGTGGTGTAGATCTTCTGCCGCAGAAACTCGAGATCGGACTTGTCCTGCGGCAACCGCGGATACATCAGCGGCACCACTTTGATGCCGGAGCCCGAGGTCAGCGTCGTCTTCAGCTTGGGATGGGTGATCGAGATGACCTGCTCGCCGTTCACGCCCGGGACGTTGTGCAGCAGATCGAGGGTGATGCGGTTCACCTTGGCGATGGTCTCGGGGCTGTCGAAGATCGTGCCGTGCTTGACCTCCACCACCATCACGAGCGCGTTGGCGGTGCCGAACATGCTCCGATACTTGGTGTAGAGCTGAATGTAGGGGTGCCGCGGCGGATAGAGATCGAAGAAGTTGGTGAAGATCGTCAAACGGGTGGCCGTGAACCAGACGAAGAAGAGGGTGCCGAGCATGATCGCGATCGAAATCGGCACGCGTCGGCGCAGAAGAAAGGTCAGGTACCGCTCGATCAGGTGTTTCGGCAGCATTTCACTTCCCGTGGGGCAGCTCGATGCGACCGCCGTCGACCAGGATGCGATGGCCCGCGGCCCCGACGATGGCTCCGTGTGTCCCGGGAACCAGGGAGACGCTCCGCAACCAACTCACATCCCAACCTGGCGGTGTCGGCTCGCGCGCCCACGTCTGGCCGCCGTCGGAGCTGTGAAAGATCGTTCCGAGGTCACCTGTGGCGATACCCTGGTCCTTGACGACCGTCACCGCGTAGAGGCTGGGATTGTCGAAGGCTTCGGCGAAGCCGACCTGCTCGAGCGTGTCTGTCGTCGTCGATCCGTGCTGGACCTGCCAGGTCGCGCCGCCATCCTCGGTGTGGAGAATGATCGCATCGATGCCGACCGCCCAACCGCGACGAAGATCGGCGAAGTGAACGCCGAAGAGAGACTTGTCGATTCCGCTGCTCTGCTCGGTCCAGGTCGTGCCGCTGTCCGTGGTGGCCAGGATGGCGCCGGCCTCGCCGACGATCCACCCGTGCTGGCGGTCGACCAAGGAGACTCCGTTGAGGATCACGTCGCGCGGGAGCGGCCGCGGCTCCCAGGTCTTGCCCCCGTCGGTGGTGAGAACGATCGTGCCCCAATCGCCCACGGCGCAACCGAAGTCCGGGTTGGCGAAATCGACGCTGAAGAGATGCTTCTCGACTCCGCTCTTCTGCGCCTCCCAGGTGTCGCCACCATCGGCGGTGTGGAGGATCAACCCCGTCCGCCCAACCACCCAGCCGTCGCGTCGATCGGGAAAGCTGACGTCGAAGAGCGGCTCCTGGGTGTGGGAAAGTTGCGGCTGCCAGCTCTTCCCTCCGTCCTGGGTGTGGTAGATGACGCCGAAGGCTCCCACCACCCATCCCTCGAGTGCGCTCACGAAGGCGGTGCCGTACAGATTGTCGGTGATGCGGGCGCCGGTGGAGGGGAGCGCTCCTCGAGCGAGCCCGGGAGTGCCGATCAAGGCAACCAGAGTCACGACTGCGACATAGCCGTAACCCAAAGCCGACGCTATTTGGGAACGCCTCAACACCCCGAACTCGGTTTCAGTGCACTAAGCCGCCGCGTTATAAGTCGCGGGATTGATTGCTGTCAACAAAATTCTTCCGATCCGGCAGGAATGCCGGCAGAAGTGTGTCAGTTGCCTCGAGGAGTTTTGGCACACGGGTGGCCGGCGAGACAAACAAACGTATGTTCACACCTGATTCCTCTCGCCTCGGGCTTTGACGGCCTCCGGTCACTTCGGTTATCGGATCGCCTGTGGCTCTGCGACCAACTCGGTCATCGTGCGCCGGCCAGCCCGACTACCGCGTGGTAGGCTGTTGGGGTGATCAGCCGTTGCATCGACACTTCGAGCGCACGGTGGCAGCCCATCCGGCGCGGGTCGCCGTCATCGACGGCGAGCGGCGGTGGACTTTTCTCGAGATCGATCGAATCAGCCGCCGGGCGGCGCGTGGGCTGCTCCAGCTCGGTATCGGCCGGGGGGACGTGGTTGCCTACCAGCTCCCCAACTGGTGGGAGGCGATCGTGCTTTTCCTGGCAGCCGCCCGGCTCGGGGCGACGCTCAATCCTCTGTTGCCGATGTTCCGCGAACGCGAGCTGCAATTCACGCTGTCACAGTCGGGTGCCCGCGCGGCGATCATTCCGGGGGGGTACCGCGGCTACGACTACCGGCCACTTTGGCTCCGCTTGCGCGCGCAGCTCCCGGCACTCGAGCACCTTTTCGTCGCCCGCGACGAGGCGCCGCCGGAAATGCGTTCGCTCACGTCTTTCCTGGAAACCCCGTGGGAGCGCGCCTCACGGCCCGAGCCCGAGCGACACGAGGCGGAGGACCCGGACGCGATCCTGCTGTTGATGTACACCTCGGGCACCACGGCCGAGCCCAAGGGCGTCCTGCACACGCACAATACGCTGCGAGCCGAGGTGCTCTCGCTCGAGCGCGTGCACCAGCTCACCTCCGCGGATCGCACCCTGATGCCGTCACCGCTGACCCACATCTCCGGCGTGATTCACGGAATTTTGACGCCGGCCTTGCTCGCCACCGGCGCCGTGCTGATGGAGCGCTGGGATCCCGTCCGGGCGTTGGCGCTGATTGCCGGCGAGCGGGTGACATACATGGTGGGAGCACCGGCCTTTCTGCAGGATCTGTTGGCGCACGCGGACACGGCGGGCGACGTCGATCTCCGCTCCCTGCGGCTTTTCTCCTGCGGGGGAGCGGGGGTGTCGCCCGAGCTGATGCGGCGCGCGCGGCAACGCCTTCCGCATTGCGTCGCCAAACGGGTCTACGGATCGACCGAATTTCCCACTCTCACCACGACGGCGGGCGACGACGCCGTCACCTACGGCGCCGACACCGAAGGGCGAGCCATCGCGCCAGCGGAGGTGCGCATCGCCGACGATGCCGGCCGGCGGGTACCCGCGGGCGTGGAGGGCGAGGTGCAGGGTCGAGGCCCGGAGTGCTTCGTCGGCTACCTGGATGCCA
>Ga0316628_100003506_pt1 | contig 12088 bp, 13 predicted proteins | sample OWC_Aug_M2_C1_D5_FD_207648 | JGI IMG/M metagenome (GOLD analysis project Ga0316628, IMG submission 207648) | Wetland soil microbial communities from Old Woman Creek delta, Ohio, United States - OWC_Aug_M2_C1_D5_C | ecosystem: Environmental > Terrestrial > Soil > Wetlands | place: USA: Ohio...
CCACGGGAAGCCAGTAATCCACCCGTTTCCGGTCGAGTCCCGGCTTCACATCATGATCGGGGCAGCAGAAACGGTCGAAATACCAGGAGGACTCCACAAAGGTGTCCATCGTGTCCGTGTCACGCCGGGCTTTTGCCTTGCATTTCGGACAGGTTGTGTTCACGAAGGATTCGTGTTTTTCCAGAGGCGAGCCCCCCTCTCCCTTGATTTCCACATCCCGCGGAAGGACCACGGGCAAATCCGCCTCCGGTACGGGCACCACACCGCACTTGGCGCAATAGATAATCGGGATAGGGGCTCCCCAGTATCTCTGTCGCGAGATGCCCCAGTCACGGAGCCGGAACTGAATGGTGGGCTTTCCCCGGCCGATGGATTCGAGGTGATCGGCGATGGCGCCCATCGCCTCCGTGTTCTTCATGCCATTGAAGGGGCCCGAGTTGACCAGAACACCTTCCTCCACGTAGGCCTCAGCCATCTTCTCGACGGCGAGGGGGGTCTTGGGATTCTGGATGACGAGGATCATGGGCAGACGGTACTTCTCGGCAAACTCAAAGTCACGCTGGTCATGGGTCGGCACGGCCATGACGCATCCCGTCCCGTAGTCGGCTAGGACGAAGTTGGCGGCATAAATGGGCATTTTCTGCTCCGTCACGGGGTTCAGGCAGTAGCTCTCGAGGAAGATGCCCTCCTTCTCGTAGTAGTCGGAGGTGCGCATGAGCTTGTCCTGCTTCTTGACCCGCTCGACGTATTCCATCACGTCCTTTTCGGTGCCCTTTCCGGCGGCAAGCTCCATGACCAGTGGATGCTCGGCGGCGATGAGCATGAAGGTCGCGCCGTAGATGGTGTCCTGTCTCGTCGTAAACACCTTGATATCGCCCTTGCCGTCCGCCATAGGGAATGAGATCTCGACGCCGGTGCTCTTGCCGATCCAGTTTTTCTGCATGGTGATGACGCGCTCCGGCCAGCCGGGAAGCCTGTCACAGTATTCCAGCAGCTCATCCACGTAAGCGGTGATGCGGAAGAACCACTGCTCGAGGAATTTTTCCTCAACGGCGCTGCCGCACCGCCAGCACTGACCGGCCTCGACCTGTTCGTTGGCGAGCACCGTCGTACAGCTGGGGCACCAGTTCACCGTCGAGCCTTTCTTGTAGGCGAGCCCCTTTTCATACATCCACAGGAAGAAAAGCTGTTCCCACTTGTAGTAGAAGGGTTCACAGGTGGAGAGCTCCCGATCCCAGTCGTAGCTGAAGCCCATCCGCTTGAGCTGCTTTTTCATGTTGTCGATGTTCTCGTTCGTCCAGATTGCCGGATGAATCCCGTGCTCAATGGCGGCATTTTCCGCCGGCATCCCGAAGGCATCCCACCCCATGGGATGAAGGACGTTGAACCCTCTCATCCGCTTGTAACGGGCGACGACGTCCCCAATGGTGTAATTTCTCACGTGACCCATGTGGATCCGCCCGGAGGGGTAGGGGAACATCTCCAGGAGGTAGTATTTCTCCCTGGAGGGGTCCTCGGTCACTTTGAAGATGCGGTCCGCTTCCCATCGCTTCTGCCATTTTTCTTCGATGTGGTGGGGGTTGTATTTTCTTGTCATGGATGCTCTCCGTCGGATGAAAGGTTAAACTCCCGTAACACAGGCGGGGGGGACTTTCAACGCCATTTTTACCAGGTTTGGGCTGGAACGGGGCCGAAGGCCCGCATGTCCTATTCTGCTATTCGACGCCAGGAAAAAAAGAAGATTAAATCGGTGCGGGCGGATTGTTTCGCTTGATGAGGATGTCCACGGGGATTCTGTCCCGCACACTCAGCTTGTATCTGTGGAGACCGAGGAGGGCCTTCTGAAAGTAGGGTTCCTCGGCCAGCACGCAGGGGCATGGCGTTTTCTCAGCATCGGAGGTCCCCGATAGGACCGCCTCGAAGAATCCTCGAATAAGGGCTTCCGTCATCTGGGTGATATCCAGATCCGTCCGCGCTGCCGCGGGGATGTCAAGAGCGAGATCCCCGCACCGGATTCCGAAGACCGTTCTGGCAAGGTGGGTTCCTGCCCGATGCAGCCTTTCGTAGGAGAGTTCATGAAACGGGCCCAAGCCATGGAGGAGAACTTTCGGCGACGGGATTCTCCCGCCCGTTTCGATCATGACGTTTTCGTGGAGAGCACCGCTGATCCTGCCTGCGGCCAGAAGGTTTGAAATGAGACCATTGAGACGCCAGTCCGCGAAGCCGCAGGGTCCCCTGGGGGGCCTCTCGTCGGAGAAAAAACCGAGCATCAGGCATTCAGGATGCAGGATGTCCAGATGTTCCGTCGATATCTTGATCTGCATGTTGGCCGCGTATCTTTGCGTACAGCGCGTCGAGGATGCCGTTGATGAAGGAGCCGGAATTTTCCGAGCCGTAATCCTTCCCGAGATCAATCGCTTCGTTGAGGATCACTTTCGGGGGAACGTTGCGGCAGTATAGAAGCTCGTAAACGGCGAGCCGAAGGATGTTCCGGTCGACACGGGCCATTCGCTCGAGCGACCAGTTTTCGGAGCAACTGCTGATCAGCCTGTCGATTTCATCGCGGTGGCCGCAGGTCCCCTCAATGAGTTCAGAGGAGTATTTCCTGGCCTCCTCGGGCCCGCTGAAATGGCTCCAGAAAAGATCTACAGCTTTCCCGGCGTCAATGTTCAGGACATCGATCTGATAAAGAACCTGTAAGGCAATCTCCCTTGCCTTTCGTCTACGACGCATCGTGTTAACCGGCTCGATCCCCGTGAGTCGTCCCGGGGGACTCTCCGGGGATCTGTGATATTGATCGTGACAGGGCGAATACGTCTTGTCGGAACCCTTCTTCTTATTTCATCTTCCTGAAGAGGTCCACCATCTCGACGGCCGACAGGGCCGCGTCGAAGCCCTTGTTCCCGGACTTCGTGCCGGCCCGTTCAATCGCCTGTTCGATGGTGTCGGTTGTGATGACACCGAAGACAACAGGAATGTCCGTCTCGAGAGCCACGGTGGCGATCCCTTTGGACACTTCCGCACTGATGTACTCGAAGTGAGGCGTGGCACCCCGTATTACGGCCCCCAGGCAGATGACGGCGTCCACCTTGCCCGTGCGGGCCATCCGCTTTGCCGCCAGCGGGATCTCGAAAGCGCCCGGTACCTTCGCGATCGTAATGTCCTTTTCATCCGCGCCGGCCCTTGTCAGGGCGTCCAGGGCTCCCTCGATCAGCTTCGCCGAAATGAAATCGTTGAAGCGGCTGGCCACGATCCCGAACCGCATGCCCTTGGCTATAATTTTCCCCTCTATGATTTTGCCCATAATCCTCTCTCCGTGCCTTAGATTTTTAACAGGTGCCCCATCTTTTCCTTTTTCGTCTTCAGGTAGCGGACGTTTGCCTTGTTCGGCTGCATCTCGATGGGAACTCGCTCCACGATGGTCATCCCGTAGCCCTCGAGACCGACGACCTTTTTGGGGTTATTGGTGAGAAGACGCATCTTTTTCACACCCAGATCCACGAGGATCTGGGCCCCGATACCGTAATCCCTCAGGTCTTCCTTGAAGCCGAGCTCGAGGTTGGCCTCCACCGTATCCTTGCCGAGTTCCTGCAACTCATAGGCCTTGACCTTGTTGACGAGACCGATGCCCCGCCCTTCCTGGTGCATGTAGACGATAACGCCCTTGCCCTCCTTGGCGACCATCTCCATGGCCGCCTGGAGCTGCTCCCCACAGTCGCATCGCATGGATCCGAAGACATCCCCGGTCAGGCACTCGGAATGAACCCTCACGAGCACCTCATCGCCGGGCTGGATGCTTCCCTTGACGAGCGCGACGTGCTTCATCTCATCGACGTCGTTTTCATAGACGATGAACTTGAATTCGCCGCCATAGGCCGTCGGCAGCGTCGCCGTTGCGGCTCTCCGCACCAGGGATTCGTGCTGCATGCGAAAGGTGATCAGATCGGCGATGGTGGCGATCTTCAGTCCGTGTTTTTTTGCGAAGATTTCGAGGTCCGGCATCCGGGCCATGGAGCCGTCGTCGTTCATGATCTCGCAGATGACCCCGGTGGATTTCAAACCCGCCAACCTCGCCAGGTCGACGGAGCCCTCCGTCTGTCCCGTCCGGACGAGAACACCGCCCTTCTTGGCCAGGATCGGGAAAACGTGGCCGGGGCTCACGATGTCCTCGGGTTTCGCCTCGTCGGCTATGGCTGTACGGATCGTTGTGGCGCGATCGGCGGCGGAGATGCCGGTGGTGACGCCGCGCTTGGCTTCGATCGAGATGGTGAAAGCTGTCTTGAATCGGGACTGGTTGTCCGAAACCATCATGGGAATCTTCAGCCGTTCCATGAATTCGTTGCTGAGGGTGAGGCAGATCAGCCCGCGACCATACCTGGCCATGAAGTTGATGGCCTCGGGTGTGACAAACTCCGAGGCCATGCAGAGATCCCCTTCATTCTCCCGGTCTTCGTCGTCGACCAGGATAATCATTTTGCCGTTTCGGATGTCTTCGATTGCGTCTGCGATTGTGCTCGTTGCCATACCTTATCCCTCTAGGCGGCTGTTGAAAAACGTCCGTCTGCCGCGTTTCCCTTTACCCTCGTCGGTCAACGTACGCACAAAGTACGCTTCCTCCTCGCGCGTTCGGGTGCTCTGCATCCGGCCATTTTTGAACAGCTTTTAAGTCATTTGTGTTTTGGCGATCCGCGTCACCTCTATTTCAAAAAACCATGTTCCCGGAGAAAATCTATGCCGATACGCCCCCCGGGCTGAAGGAGCTTCTCCACATATTTCCCGAGGATGTCCGTCTCGATGTTGACGGGATCCCCCGCCTTTTTGAACGACAGGGTGGTGTTCTCTATCGTGTGTGGAATGATATTAACATAAAATCGGTCTTTAGCATATCGGTTGACCGTAAGGCTGATCCCGTCAACAGCGATGGACCCTTTTTCCACGATATAACGGCCCAGACCCTCCTCCACGGTCACGGCCAGGACGACGGATCCTGACTTCGGGGTTCTCTCGACGATCTTTCCGGGACCATCGATGTGGCCGAGGACTATGTGCCCCCCGAGGAAATCCGTCAACCGGAGAGCCTTTTCCAGATTGACCCGTTCCCCCGCTTTCACAAACTGCAGATTGGTCCTCGCGAGCGTCTCGGCCGACACATCGGCGCTGAAGATCTGGCCGGAAATCGACGTGATCGTAAGGCACACACCGTTGACGGCGATACTGTCCCCCTGCTTCAGGTCATTCAGGGGAATAGCCGTCTCCACGCCCATGAGAGCGTCCTGACCCTTGCGAGTCATGCTCCGGACCGTACCCAGTCCCTGGATGATGCCGGTAAACATGGCTTTAACCCGAGTTTCGGCGGGAATTCTTTTCCTCTGCAGGTTTTTCGGCGCGTGTCTTGTTTTCGCCCTTGTCCTCTTTGAGGTTCAGGATACCCTTCAGTTCTTCGAGGAACTCCGTGGCGTCACGGAACTGACGGTAAACCGAAGCGAATCGGACGTAGGCCACCTTGTCGAGGTTGTGAAGTTCCGCCATGACCCGCTCGCCGATGAAGGACGAAGGTATTTCCTTTGCCTGGGATTCCTGGCAGGCCTGCTCGATGCGATCCACGGCGGCCTCGATGGCGTCCATGCTGATCGGCCGCTTTTCACAGGCCTTCTTGATCCCCGATAAAATCTTGGTCCGGTCGAAGGACTCTCGCCTGCCGTCCTTCTTGACGACAACGGGATGAACTTCCTCGACGAATTCGTAGGTGGTGAACCGTTTGCTGCAGCCGAGGCACTCCCTCCGGCGCCGGACGGCGTTTCCTTCCTTGCTGATGCGGGAATCGATCACCTTGTTCGCGGGATTCGCACAGAAGGGGCATTTCATAATTTCTTTGCCTCGATGCCGGTTTCCTCGAGCATCTGCCCGGCCAGTTTGTCGCTGTACCCTTCCCGGTAAATGATCGTTGTGATTCCGGCATTGATGATCATCTTCAGGCAGATCGCGCAGGGGTGGCTGGTGCAATAGAGCGTCGCCCCTTTGATGCTCACGCCGTGGACGGCGGCCTGGATGATCGCGTTCTGCTCCGCGTGGAGGCCCCGGCAGAGCTCGTGACGCTCCCCCGAAGAAATGTTCAGTTGCTCCCTCAGGCAACCCGTCTCCAGGCAGTGGCGAAGCCCGCTGGGCGCGCCGTTATAACCTGTTGTGAGGAGTCTTCGATCCTTGACGATGACGGCCCCGACCTCGCGTCTCAGGCACGTGGACCGCCGGGCGACGAGCGCCACGATATCCATGAAGTACTCATCCCAGCTGGGGCGGGTCCTGGGCGTTGCGGGTTTGGCGACCCTTGCGGATTTGATGTTCGGTTTTTGAGCCATTTTTCCTACTTGCGGAGGATCCGATCCCTGTAGAGGGGAAACTTCTCACAGAGGGTTCGGACCTGCTCCCGCACTTCCCTCTGGCGGTTTTCGTCCTTGGTGTCCTTCAGGACGTGGGCGATGAGCCGACCGATGGTCTTCATCTCCGCCTCCTTCATTCCCCTCGTGGTGATGGCCGGCGTCCCGATTCGAACGCCGCTGGTAACCTGGGGGCCTTTCGTGTCGAAGGGGATCATGTTCTTGTTGGTGGTGATGCCCGCCTTGTCCAGGGCCGCACCCCCTTCTAGACCCGTCATCCCCTTGTCGGTGAGGTCGATGAGCATGAGGTGGTTGTCCGTGCCCCCGGAGACCAAGCGGAATCCCTCGGCGACCAGCGTTTCGGCGAGCGTCCTGGCATTATTGACCAGCTGATGCTGGTACTGCTTGAACTCATCCGTCAGCGCCTCCTTCAGGGCAACGGCCTTCGCGGCGATAATGTGCATCAGCGGGCCGCCCTGGCTCCCGGGGAAGACACGGCTGTCCAGGACCTTGGCCTGGTCCTGCCGGCACATGATGAGCCCCCCTCTCGGCCCCCGGAGGGTCTTGTGCGTTGTCGTCGTCACGAACTCGCAGACGGGCACCGGGGTGGGGTGAATTCCCACGGCCACCATGCCCGCGATGTGTGCGATGTCGGACATGACCACGGCTCCCACCTGGTCGGCAATCGCCCTGAAAGGTTCGAAGGGGATCGTCCGCGGGTAAGCGCTCGCACCCACGACAATGATCTGAGGGCGGTGTTTCTTGGCCTGGGATTCCACCTCGTTGAAGTCGATGGTTTCGGTTTTGCGGTCCACACCGTAATGGACAACGTTGTATAGCCTGCCCGAGAAATTCGCGGGGCTTCCGTGGGAGAGATGGCCTCCGTGGGCGAGGTTCATGCCGAGGATGGTGTCTCCCGGTCGCAGGGCGGCGAAGTAGACGGCCATGTTGGCCTGTGTCCCGGAGTGGGGCTGGACGTTGACATGGTCGCAGCCGAAGAGCTTCTTACACCGCTCGATGGCCAGCGCCTCGACGACATCGACATATTCGCAGCCGTAGTAATATCTCTTGCCCGGGTAGCCCTCGGCGTACTTGTTGGTCATGATGCATCCCTGGGCCTCCAGCACGGCCTCATCCACAAAATTCTCCGAGGGGATGAGCTCCAGTTTTTCCGCCTGCCTTTTGGTTTCCTGCCAGATGGCCTCTGCGACTTCGGGGTCGATTTTCTTTAACATGGACATATTGTGATGATCCCTCCTCTTTCGTCTAATACTTCCCGGTGAGACGTCTCTCGATGTCCCGGATCTTGTCCACGCGGGCTTTGTGGCGGCCGCCCTCGAATTCCGTCTCCAGCCATATCTTTAAAATTCTCTGAGCGGTCTCCGTGTCTGTCCGCCGCTCCGCGAAAGCGATGATGTTGGTGTCATTGTGGCACCGGCTGATGCGGGCCGTTTCTTCATCGAGGCAGACAACGGCCCGTACATTGGGGAATTTGTTGGCCGCGATGGCCATGCCGACGCCGGACCCGCAGACAAGGATCCCTCTCTGGAACTGCCCTATGGAAACCGCCTCGGCCACCTTGCCGGCAAAATCGGGGTAATCCGAAGCCTGGTCGCTGTGGGTCCCCATGTCGTGGACGCGCAAGCCCATGTTGCCCAGGAATTCTTTGAGTTCCTCCTTGAGTGAAAGCCCCGCGTGGTCCGATCCTATCACGATTTTCATAACTCTGCCTCTACCCCGCGAACTTTATGAAAAGAAGGACGGCATTCACGCCGCCAAACCCGAAGGTGTTGGAAAGTGCCGCCCGCACATCCCGTTTTCTCGACTGATGAGGGACGTAATCGAGATCACATTCCGCATCCGGGTGGTCCAGGTTGATCGTCGGGGGAACCACCCCTTCGTGTATGGCCTTAACACACACAATGGCCTCCAGCCCCCCGGCCCCGCCCAGGAGATGTCCCGTCATCGATTTCGTCGAGCTGACCATCACGTTGCGGCTGTGAGGACCGAAGACCGCTTTGATGGCCTGCGTCTCGTAGAGATCATTGAGCGGTGTCGAGGTCCCGTGGGCGTTGATGTAATCGATCTCTTCGGGCGCCATCCCGGCATCCTGCAGGGCGAGTCGCATGGATCTTGCGGCCCCCTCGTGACCCGGGGGGGGTGCGGCCATGTGAAAGGCGTCGCTGCTCAAGCCGAAACCCGCGAGTTCAGCGTAAATCCGTGCGCCCCTCTTCAGGGCATGGCTCTGTTCTTCCAGAATGAGGAGCCCGCAGCCTTCCCCGATGACAAAGCCGTCACGATCCCGGTCGAAGGGCCGGCTGGCCGCTTCGGGCCGGTCGTTTCTTACGGAGATGGCGCGCATGGCATTGAAACCGGCAACACACATGGGGCAGACCGCCGCCTCGACACCACCCGCGATCATCGCATCGGCGTATCCCCGCTGAATCATCCAGAAGGCTTCGCCGATGGCATTGGTTCCCGCCGCACAGGCCGTCACCGTGCAGTTGATCGGACCCTTGGCCCCGAAACGGATCGAGACATGACCTGCTGCCATGTTGGCGAGAATGCCCGGGATGGTAAAGGGCGATATCTTCCGGGGCCCCCCGCGCAGGATGGCCTCCTTTTCTCTTTCTATGGTGATAAGGCCGCCGATGCCCGATCCGATAATAACACCTGTACGCTCCGCTGTTTCATTCCCGATGGAGAGCCCGGCGTCGGCCAGGGCCATCTCGGCGGCGGCCAGGGCGTAGATGATGAAATCGTCGTAGCGACGGTGCTCTTTCTTGTTGACGAACTGAAGGGGGTCGAAGTTCTTCAGTTCTCCTGCGATCCGTGTCTGGAAGTCGGCAGCATCAAATTTGGTGATGGGCCCGATGCCGGACCGGCCGGCGCACAGGGCCCCCCAGGAGTCACGGACACTGTTGCCCAGCGGGTTCACCGTTCCGAGCCCCGTTATGACTACCCTGCGCTTCAATCCTTTTCTCCGACCTTTCTCAGCTCAGTAACCCTTTCTTTTTCTTGATGAAGTTGATCGAATCCTGAATCGTCCGTATCTTCCGCAGCTCATCGTCGTTGATCTCGATGCTGAAATTTTCCTCCAGGGCCATGATCAATTCGACGATATCCAGGGAATCCGCGCCCAGATCATCAATGAATGAAGCCTCAGGGACACACTCTTCCTTCGTGACATCCAGCTGCTCCACGATAATTTCCACGACCTTGTCTTCGATTGACATGAACTCAAACCTCCTTCTGTAGAGTAGATCAGTATGTCCTTGCGCTCTAAAGTCCCTGGGGATCAGGGATTTCTCGTTCTATTTGTCCGTTCGGCAACCGGTCTCGAGCCTTCCGGGCTCGGTCCGACCCTACATGTAGAGCCCCCCGTTGACGTGGATGACCTGGCCCGTGATGTAAGCGGCTTCCTCCGTCGCCAGAAAGGCGACGGCAGCGCCCACGTCTTCTGGTGTGCCCGGTTTCGCGAGGGGGATCTGTTCCTTTATCTGTTCCCGGATCTCTTCCGGCAGGGATTGCGTCATTTCCGTCACGATGAATCCCGGGGCCACGGCGTTGACGCAGATATTTCGGGGGCCGAGTTCCCTCGCCAGCGATTTGGTCAGCCCGATGATGCCCGCCTTCGAGGCGCTGTAGTTGACCTGGCCGGCATTTCCGGACTCCGCGACGACGGAAGTGATGTTGATGATCCGCCCCCACCGGTGCTTCATCATGCCGTAGGCGACGGCTCGGCAGCAGTTGTAGGTTCCCGTCAGGTTCGTCCGGATCACCGATTCCCAGTCCCGGTCTTTCATCCGGACCAGCAGCCCGTCGGCCGACGTGCCGGCGTTGTTGACCAAAATATCGATTTTCTCTTTCCGGGAGATGATTTCCGCGATTGCCTTGCGGGTGTCTTCCGCATTGGCGACGTCAAACTGGGCGATCTCCCCGCTGCCGCCCTGCTTCCGGATCAGGGTGAGCGTTTCTTCGGCTGCCGCGAGGTTTCTCGCGTAATTGACGACGGCGTAAACCCCCAGGGTGGAGAGCTTCACGGCGATTGCCCTGCCGATGCCTCTCGAGCCCCCTGTGATGAGGGCCACTCTGTCCTGGAGTACGGGGTGATTTTTCATGTGCTGAGAGACTCCAGGGTCTTTGTCAGTGAATTCCGGTCTTCCACGTTGAGCATCCGGATCCGACTGTCGATCCTCTTGGACAGGGCCGACAGTATTTTTCGGGGACCCATTTCCACGATGGTGTCTATACCCATGAGGGCCATCTTCTCGATCGTTTCCTGCCATCTCACGGGGGCAACGATGTGACGGACCAGCAGCGCCTTCGTAATGTCCGGCGCGTGAACCACTGCAGGATCTACATTTGAAAGAACGGGAATATCGCCCTGGCGGATCTCGATGCTTTCCAGGTCCTTTTTAAACCGCTCCGCGGCCTCGACCAGCAAACCGCAGTGGAAGGGGACACTCAGGGGAAGCCGGATCGCCCGCTTGGCCCCTTTTTCCCTGGCCCGGATCATGACCGACTCGACAGCGGCGGCCAGACCGGAGACGGCGGTCTGGTCGGGCGCATTGAAATTCGCCGGTGCGACCATGCCGTCCTTCCGGGAGACCTCGCTGCAGAGATTCTCCACCACCAACCTCTCAAGACCGATGATGGCCGCCATGGAACCCACACCCACAGGGACGGCCTCCTGCTGACGCCGGCTGCGGGCTTGAACGAGCCTCAGGACATCCGCGAAGGATATCGCGCCGGAGGCGCAAAGGGCGCTGTATTCACCCAGGCTGTGTCCCGCCATGACCTCGGGGCGAAACGATGTCAATTGTGCAAAAACCCTGTAGGCTGCCTCGCTCAGGGTCAGGATCGTCAACTGTGTGTTGATGGTGAGGTCCAGTTGCGCCTGGGGGCCTTCGAAGCAGAGGGATGCCACATCGAAACCCAGAACCTCGCCGGCCTCCGAAAAGGTGGACCGGACAACCTCGAAGCCGTCGTAGAGGTCTCGCCCCATCCCGACGTACTGTGCGCCCTGTCCGGGAAAGACAATGCCCAGCCTGTGCATGCGCTCCCCTGAAGCCGGTTCGTGAGGCTTAAGACTCTTTCTCAATGCTGATCACTTCCCTGCCTTTATAAGATCCACAGCTCGGGCAGGCATGATGCGGCATTTTGGGTTCGTTGCACTGTGGGCAAACAGAGGTCGCCGGGAATTTGAGAAAATCATGAGAGCGCCTCTTGTTCCTTCTTGATTTTGAATGTCGCTTGACTGGATTCGGCATAATGTTAAACCCTCTTTCTCTGGTTTTATTTTGTGACTTTCAGGTTCTTCAACGCTGCAAAAGGGCTGTCGGCGTGTTCCTCCCGGCAGCTGCAGGATGATACGTTCAGGTTGGTCCCGCAGCGGGGACAAAGCCCCCGGCAATTCTCCCTGCATAGGGGCTTCAGGGGGATCTGGAGAAGGACCTGCTCATAGACCAGGGATTCCAGATCGATCAGGTCTTCCCTGTAAAATCCGAACGCATCATCTTCACCTGACCACTCCCCTTCGCCCTTCGCCTCCTCCCTGAAGGGCACCAGGGTGTAGTGCGTATCACCCTTGACGGGCAGGCTGAAGAATTCGAGGCAACGCCCGCAGTCAAAATCGAGCTCTGTCTCCAAGCGGAGATCGAGACTGACCGTTTCCTGGACCTTGACTATGTCGCAGGACACGTCAAGCGTGT
>Ga0316628_100003507_pt1 | contig 12088 bp, 9 predicted proteins | sample OWC_Aug_M2_C1_D5_FD_207648 | JGI IMG/M metagenome (GOLD analysis project Ga0316628, IMG submission 207648) | Wetland soil microbial communities from Old Woman Creek delta, Ohio, United States - OWC_Aug_M2_C1_D5_C | ecosystem: Environmental > Terrestrial > Soil > Wetlands | place: USA: Ohio...
GGTGAGCCGGGCGAAGGAGGCGTTGGAAAATTTTCCGCCCATTCCCATGAGGATGGAGGTCATTCCCCTCAAAGGCGGAGAGATTCTGATCAACGATGCCTACAACGCCAATCCTTCTTCGATGGAGCTGGCCTTGGAGAGCCTTGTCGAGGCCAGAGGAGAGGGGAGGGCTATCGCCGTGCTGGGTGATATGTTAGAACTGGCAAATTTCGCTGAAGAAGCCCATCAACGAATAGGACAAAAGGTAAATGAGCTCTCGATCGACTTCCTTCTCGCCATGGGAGAGAAAGCACCCGTGGTCATTGAGTCAGCGATTCGCCACGGGTTTCCGAGGGAGAAGGCAAGGATCGTGGAGAATCATTCAGAAGCCGTCTCCCTGGTAAGGCAGATAATGCGGAAGGGGGATTGGATATTGATCAAGGGTTCAAGGGGGATGGCCATGGAGAAGATTGTAGGGGATTTGGCAGGAGGGAGGGCCTAAAGAATGTTATATCATCTCCTTTATCCTCTTCATGAGGTTTTTTCCTTTTTCAATGTATTCCGTTACATCACTTTTAGGACTATCTATTCGATCCTGACCGCGCTTCTCATCGGTTTCATCATCGGGCCCTGGCTGATTAAAAAGTTGAGGGCCTTTCAGATGCAGCAGGTGGTAAGGGAGGATGTTCCCTCCCGACACATGGCCAAGAACGGGACCCCGACGATGGGAGGAAGCCTCATCCTGGCTGGCATTCTCATCCCGACTCTCTTCTGGTCCGACCTGACCAATCCCTATATCTGGATCGTTTTGGTGACGACGTTGGCGTTCGGCCTTCTCGGTTTTTGGGATGATTATAAGAAGGTCATGGACAAAAAGGGCATCGGCATCCGGGCTCGGTACAAGTTCCCTATTCAAGTGGTTATCGGACTGGTGGTAAGCTTCGTCCTCTTCAACACGATTGACCACGATTCCAGGTTGATTTTTCCTTTTTTTAAGAAAGTGACGCCGGACATTGGGGGATGGTACATTCTCTTCAGCATGTTCGTCATTGTGGGTTCGGCCAATGCAGTCAACCTGACCGACGGACTGGATGGGTTGGCCATCGGCCCCGTGCTCATTGCCAGCGCAACCTTCATGCTCTTCTGCTATCTTGCGGGGAACTTCAAATTTGCCACCTATCTTCAGATTCCCTTTGTCAAAGGAGGCGGAGAATTAACCATCCTATGCGGGGCGCTGGTCGGCTCGAGCCTGGGATTTCTCTGGTTCAACACCTATCCGGCTCAGGTGTTTATGGGTGACGTGGGTTCTTTATCCCTGGGAGCAGCGTTGGGAACCATGGCTGTGATCATCAAGCAAGAGTTTCTTCTGGTCATTGTGGGCGGGATTTTTGTGATCGAAGCCCTCTCCGTGATCATCCAAGTCGTCTCTTATCAGGTTCGCAAGAAACGGGTTTTCAGAATGGCGCCGATTCACCACCACTTTGAATTGAAGGGCTGGGCTGAACCGAAGATCATTGTCCGGTTCTGGATCATTGGCATTATCCTCGGGCTGATTGCGATCAGCACCTTGAAGATAAGATAACCGCTTAGGAAAAGTTCAAATGACAAAGTTCAAATGCCAAATGAAATCCAAATTTCAAAGCTCAAAACTTCAATTTGGCATTTGTCATTGATTTGAACTTGATTCACCTTCGGTTCATCACTTCGTGCGGAATTTGACATTTGGCATTTTCTTTATGGCAAGAAGTATGGATCTTCTCGGCAAGAAAGTATTGGTGGTAGGCATGGCTCGAACGGGAATCGCCACAGCGAAATTCCTTAAGGCAAAAGGTTCTCTGGTGACGACGACGGAGGTGAGGCCGGAAGAGGAGATGAAGGAGGCTGTCGAGGAATTGAGAGGCATGGGTGTCTCGGCAGAATGGGGTGGTCATCGGACGGAGACTTTTCTCAGACAGGATATCGTTGTGGTAAGCCCCGGCGTGGACCTGAACATCGGTCCCATTCAGAAGGCCATCCGGCACGGAGTTCGGGTCATCAGCGAAATTGAGCTGGCTTGCCATTTTATCCATGTCCCGATCATTGCGGTCACAGGAACCAACGGAAAGACAACCACCACCCTGCTCATCGGTGAGATGCTGAAAGAGGACGGGAGGAAAGCGGGAGTGGGAGGCAACGTCGGTGAGCCGTTGATCCTTTTTACAGATGGAAGAGACCGGTGGGAAGTATTGGTAGCAGAGATCTCCAGTTTTCAATTGGAGGCCGTAGAAGATTTCCGGCCGCGAATTTCAGTCTTGTTAAATATTACTGAAGATCATCTGGACCGGTATCCCAGTTACGATCAGTATATCGAGGCGAAGGTGAGGATTTTTGCGAATCAGAATTCCGGGGATCTGGCTATCCTGAACCGAGATGATCCCATGGTGATGCGGTTCAAAGAGAAGGTGAAAGCGAGAACACTTTTCTTCAGCCTAAAAGAGAAACTTGACCAGGGTGCTTCCTCCGATGGCCGAACGATCTCTCTCAGACTGGGAGAAAACGGAGAAGAATATTCCTTAGCCAAAACCCCCTTAAAGGGGATCCACAATGTGGAAAATATGATGGCGGCCCTTGTCGCGGCAAGAAGCTTTGGCTGTTCAAAAAGAGCGGTCCAAGCGGTTCTCAATCGATTTAAAGGTCTCGAGCACCGTGTCGAATTTGTCCGGGAGATCGGAGGGGTTCGTTTTTATAATGACTCCAAGGGAACGAACGTGGGCTCAGTAATCAAATCTCTCCAAAGTTTTTCAGAACCCGTGATCTTGATTGCAGGGGGGAAGGATAAGAACGGGGATTTGAGTCCCCTCGAAGAATGGATTCAGAAACGGGTCAAACATCTGATCTTGATCGGGGAGGCGAAAGAGAGGATGAACCGCGAGCTGGGAGGGCTGACCGATACGATCCTAGCGAAGACCATGGAAGAGGCGGTGCTTCTCGCCCGCGAAAAAGCCAAGGCAGGTGAGGTGGTTCTTCTCTCGCCCGCCTGTTCAAGTTTCGATATGTTCAAAGATTATAAGGAGAGGGGAAAAGTATTTAAAGAAGCGGTTCACCGCCTTTGAAAGGCGGAGTGAATGTTTCGGAGTAATGCATTCGGATCCTGGTTATAGATCGACACTCCGAACTCCAAACTTAAGATATGAAGGGTAGAAGAAGGCTCGATTTTATTCTGCTGTTTGCGACGCTTGCCCTTGTGGCGATTGGGATTGTAATGGTCTATAGCACCAGTGCGATCCTCGCCGGCGATCGTTTCGGAGACCCGTACTACTTTCTAAGACGACAAGCCCTGTATGCGGCCATCGGTATTGCTCTGATGATCCTTGCGATGTTCTTTCCTTATGAAAATCTGAAGCAGTATGCCTATCCCATTTTCGTCGTTTCCGTCCTTTTCCTGATTGCCGTGCTCATCCCCGGGATCGGGCACCGGGCCGGCGGTGCCATGCGTTGGTTGAAGATCCAGTCTTTCTCCTTCCAACCCTCGGAGTTTGCCAAGCTGGGTTTGATTGTTTTTCTTGCCTATCTTTTAGCTAAGAAGGAGGAGAAGATTCGGAGTTTCTCTTTTGGATTTCTTCCCCCGCTTCTCCTCTCCGGTCTCGTCATCGCCCTGGTGATGAAAGAACCCGATTTTGGAGCGGCCTTCTTTCTCACCGCGATGGTCTTTCTCCTTCTCTTCGTCAGCGGCGCCAGGGTGATTTATATGCTGGGCGCGTTGTCGATGGCGATTCCTGTGGCTTACGTTTTGTTGATGAACGTTGGATATCGTTATAAAAGGTTGACAAGTTTCATCCGGCCCTGGGAAGATCCCAGCGGCACGAGCTTCCAAATTATTCAATCCTTCCTCTCCTTTGGCTCCGGAGGTTTCTTCGGATTAGGACTGGGAGAAGGAAGACAGAAACTCTTTTTCCTTCCGGCTCCCCATACGGACTTCATCTTTTCCATCATCGGAGAGGAGTTGGGATTGTTGGGTGCGATGGTTGTCGTGCTTCTCTTCTTCATTCTTACGCTCAGAGCGGTCCAGATTGGACTTTCCCTCGAGGACCGGTTTGGCGCCTATTTGGCATTGGGGATCACGCTGATGATCTCCCTTCAGGCCGTGATCAATATGGGAGTGGTTTTAGGGCTTCTTCCCACAAAAGGGCTGACCCTTCCTTTCGTCAGTTATGGGGGGACGTCATTGATCGTCAATTTAATCGGGGTGGGGATACTCCTTCACCTTTCAACCCATGCGGAACGACGATGAGGTGTGTGATTGCCGGGGGAGGTACGGGAGGTCATCTATTTCCAGGCATAGCGATTGCGGAGGCCTTCGTTGAAAGAGAAAAAGGGAATGAAGTTCTGTTTATTGGGACGGAAAGAGGGATTGAAGCCAGGGTTTTACCAGGAGGGACATTCCCTCTGAGAACCATCAAAGCCAGACCCATTCAGGGGAGATCTCTTCTGGAAAAGGGCAAGGCCGTCTGGAGCTTACCGATGGCCGTTTGCGAAGCTTGTTCCATCTTAAAGGAGTTTCAACCCCAACTCGTATTGGGCGTGGGAGGATATGCCGCCGGACCGACCCTGTTGGCCGCATTTTTTCTCGGTATGAAGAGGGCCATCCAAGAGCAGAATGTGATGCCTGGAATGACGAATCGAATGCTAAAGTGGTTCAGCCAACGGATCTTCGTCGCCTTCGAAGAGGCGAAGAAGTACTTCCCTCAGGAAAAGACCGTTGTGACCGGAAACCCGATCAGAAAAAAATTTTTTACCACGCTGCAGGAAAGCAATGGAATGTCGAGGCAAGAGGATCGATTTACCCTCCTCATCTTTGGAGGAAGCGCGGGGGCTCACCGGATCAATCAGGCGATGATCGAAGCTCTGGATCACCTTCAAGGAATAAGATCCTCTTTGAAGATCATCCACCAAACAGGAAATAAGGATTTCGATTTCGTATCAGAAGGGTATCGAGAAAAAGGGTTTGAGGCATTGGTCAAACCTTTCATTGAGGATATGGCCACCTACTACCGGATCTCCGATCTGGTCGTCTGCAGGTCGGGAGCAAGCACTGTAGCGGAACTGGCGGTTTGCGGGAAGGCCGCTCTCCTCATCCCTTATCCTTATGCTGCTCACGATCATCAGTTTATCAACGCCAAGAAATTGGTCGATCTGGGCGCAGCGAGAATGGTTTTGGATCGAGAGTTAACGGGACAGATTATGGCCGAAACGCTCCTTCACCTTTACGACCATCCCGAGGAGCGTGTTGGGATGGAGGGGGCGATTCGACGGTTGGGCAGACCGAGAGCAGCGGAAGAAATCGTGGACCACTGTTACAGTTTGATTGCGGGAGATCGTTGATAAATAGTGAGTGGTAACGTTCAAGGCCAAGATGAAATTCCAAATACCAAGCGCCCATACCCAAATAAATTCCAATTACCAAACTCCAGGACTTTTGGTAATTGAGATTTGGATATTGGATATTGTTTGGAATTTGTAATTTGGGATTTGTGTATTGTCGATTTGCTATGTATCGAAGGGGAAAGATTCAGCATATCCATTTTGTCGGAATCGGCGGGATTGGCATGAGCGGGATTGCCGAAGTGTTGTTTAACCTTGGTTACCATATCAGCGGTTCCGATCTCAAGGAAACAGAGGTGACCCGAAGACTCCGGTCGCTGGGCTGCCAAATCTCCTACGGCCACCGAAAGGAGAATCTGAAGGAAGCGGACGTGGTGGTCATCTCCTCAGCCGTCCGGCAAGGAAACCCTGAGGTTGAGGCGGCCGAAGAGAGGCTCATCCCCGTCATCCCGAGGGCAGAGATGCTCGCGGAGTTGATGCGAATGAAGGTTGGGATTGCCATCGCCGGGACTCATGGAAAGACCACGACCACCTCCCTCATTTCTACCGTCCTGGCAGCGGGTGGTCTTGATCCCACGGTGGTGATCGGAGGGAGGCTCAACAGTATCGGAAGCAATGCCAGGCTCGGTCAGGGAGAGTTCTTGGTGGCCGAAGCCGATGAGAGCGACGGCTCATTTCTGAAGCTGATGCCTACCATTGCCGTGGTGACGAACATCGACCCGGAGCATCTTGATTATTATAAGGGCATCGAAGAGATCAAAGAGACTTTCCTCTGCTTTCTCAACAAGATTCCTTTTTTCGGATTGGCTGTGCTCTGCCTCGATCATCCGAACATCCAGAGTCTTCTTCCGAGGTTGAAGAAACGGTTTACCACTTACGGGTTGACCACGCAAGCGGACTTTCAAGCGAAAGAAATCGTATATGAAGGGCTTTCAACCTCTTTTGATGTCATACACCAGCGTCAGGAAATAGGCAGAATAAGCCTCAGGATGCCAGGACTCCATAATGTCTACAATGCCTTGGCCACGTTAGCCACCGCCTTTGAACTGGACATTCCCTTTCGGGTCGTCCAAGAAACACTGCGGGATTTTAGCGGGATTCAGAGACGGTTCCAGATCAAAGGAGAGAAGAAAGGGATCCTCGTCGTCGATGATTATGGACATCATCCTGTGGAGATTATGGCCACGCTTAAGGCAGCACGCACCGGTTGGGGCAGGAGGATCATTGCGGTATTTCAACCGCATCGTTATACGAGGACCCAAGCCCTGTTTAAAGATTTTCTCACTGCGTTTTATGATGCCGACGTCCTTATTCTTACCGATATCTACGCGGCAGGAGAAGATCGGATAGAGGGCGTGGAATCGAAAGCGCTCTATGAGGGGCTCCGGGAATATGGCCATAAGGACGTCACTTATTTGGGAGACAAAAAGGAGATCGTTGAGCATCTCCTCCGGATTGTTTCTCCAGGCGATTTGGTAATCACCCTGGGAGCAGGAGATGTCTGGCAGGTTTCAGAGGAGTTAGCGAACAGGCTGAACTGATAGTTCGGAGTATTTAGTTCGGAGACTCGAACTTTCAGTTTCTACTCCGAGCCCCGAACTCCTAACTCCAAACGCGAAGCGAATGCAAAGGGATTACAAGAAATGGGCGTCGGGTCTGATCAAAGGAAAGGTTCTTTTCGATGCGCCCATGAGGCAATTCACATCGATGAAAGTGGGCGGGGGTGCGGATTGTCTTTTCTTTCCAAGGAATGTAGACGAATTGGCAAAGGTCGTTCAATTCGCCAGGAGAAAAAAAATTCCTTTTTTGATTTTAGGAAAAGGAACCAATCTTGTTGTTAGGGATAAAGGAGTGCGGGGATGGGTCATCAATCTAACTCAAGGGATGAAAAAGATCGAGATCGATGGAGAGATCGTGGGGGCAGAGGCAGGTCTCTCTCTTCAACGGCTGGTTCATTTCTCCGTTCAGAAGGGGCTCACGGGGCTCGAACCCTTTTCCGGAATTCCTGGAACCGTGGGAGGAGGGGTGGCGATGAATGCCGGAGCCTGGGGTGCCGAATTGAAGGATGTCCTTCTTTCTGTAACGTTGATGAGGGAGGATGGAGAAATCGTACAGAGGTCCCGTTCGAGGCTTCGATTTTCTTATCGAGGATTGGGCATTCCTTCTTCTTGGATTATTCTCAAGGGCAGGTTTCAGCTGAAGGAGGGGAAAAGAGAAGACATTCTTGAGCGGGTGGCATCCTATTCGGAGATGAGAAAGAAAAGGCAACCTTTAGATTACCCCAGCGCCGGGTCCATTTTCAAAAACCCCAAAGAAGGCCCGGCAGGAAAATGGATCGAAGAAGCGGGGTTGAAAGGGTTTCGGATAGGCCGCGCGATGATTTCAGAACGGCATGCTAATTTTATCATCAATCTGGGAAGAGCCAAGGCCGAAGAGGTCATCCGTTTGATGGAGTTCGTTGAAAAGAAGGTCTATGAAGAAAGGGGCATCTCCCTCCAACGGGAGGTGAAGGTGGTCGGCGAACCCTAACGCAGATTTCTGAAGGGGGATTCCGGAAAAAAGTTGGTGGGGGTTAGCGGTCAGCACATGAAAGAGCTGTCGTTCAAGAAGAAGAAAATTGCAGTGATGATGGGGGGGCTTTCCCGGGAGAGAGAGATTTCCCTGAAGACGGGGAAGTCAATCCTGAAGGCTCTCGGCGAGAAGGGCTATACGGTGGTTCCCATCGACGTAGGGGATGATATTGCGGAAAAATTGGTCAAAGAAAAGGTCGAATGTGCCTTTTTGGCCCTCCACGGGAGATTTGGGGAAGACGGGACGATTCAGGGGATGTTGGAGTTGATGAGAATTCCTTATACCGGGTCGGGCGTGCTGGCGAGCGCTTTGGCCATGGATAAAATCATGTCCAAGAAGTTCTTCCTTTGTGAAAAGATTCCGACTCCCCGCTTCGAGGTTTTTCAGCGTGAACAGATAAAAAAGGATCGCCCCCAAAAGGTGTCCCTCCCTTTACCAGTCGTGGTGAAACCGGCCAGGGAGGGATCGACGATCGGTATTTCCATTGTCCGGAGGGACGAAGAACTGGACCCCGCTCTCAAGATGGCAGGAGAATACGATGAGGAGATATTGGTAGAGGAATTTATCAAAGGCAGAGAGATCACCGTTGGCATTCTTCAAAACATTCCTTTACCCGTCATTGAGATTGCCCCCAAGAGCGGCTTTTACGATTACCATTCGAAATATACAAAGGGTGAGACGGAATACATCCTCCCCGCTCGAATTCCGAGGGAAAAGTATCTTTACGCACAAGAGATTAGTCTTAAGGCCTTTCAGGAGTTGGGTTGCTCCGGTGTGGGGAGAGTCGATTTAATGGCCGATGAAGATGAAAATCCATTTGTGATTGACGTCAACACCATGCCCGGAATGACGGAGACGAGTCTTTTACCCAAGGCGGCCAGTTATGCAGGCATTCCGTTTGAAGACCTGGTGGAACGTATCTTGTTGGGAGCTTCTTTAAAGATGGAGGGTAGAAAGTAGAAGGTCGAGTGCGGATCTTTAAGAAAGCCACTTTCCACCTTCCACTTTCCACTTACGAACATGGGAGAGTCCCTTACCGTACGAGACGGAAAGTTTCTCCGACCGAGAGTAAAAAGGGAAGAGAAAGGAGCGGAAAAATTCTTGAGGATCGTAAAGAAAACGGTCCAAGTGTCGTTTCAGCTTCTTCTCCTCTCTTTCCTCCTCTTGTTCGGTCATTGGGTTTACGTCCATCTCTTGGGAGATTCCTATTTTCGAGTGAGAGAAGTCGAGGTGGAGGGAGGTCGAAAGATTCCGAAAGAGACTCTTCTTTCCCTGACGGTGATGGAAGGAATGCCCAATCTCTTCTCGGTTAGGTTGAAGGAAGTCGTCAAACGATTAGAGTCCCATCCGTGGATTGAACAGGTTCGGGTGAGGAAGGTTTTCCCCGATAAGATACTAATTCAGGTAGACGAGAGGAAGCCGATGGCGATCGTCCAGTTAGATGAGCTTTACTATGTCGATACCCAGGGAGAGATCTTTTCTCCTGTCAGAGATAGAGATGAGTATAACTACCCTTATCTCACTGGCTTGACCCGGCGGGCTTTAGAAAAGGATCCGGAGGAGGCAAAACGCCTGATCACCAAAGCCTTGGAGTTCTTGCGGATCGTGGGTCAAGAAAAATTGCCCCCCCTGGGGGAAATCTCTGAGATCCATATGGAGGAAGTCTTTGGAATCCGCTGTTTTACGAAGGCAGAGGGAGTGGAAATCAGAATGGGATGGGAGGACTTTGGGGAGAAGTTGAGAAGACTATCTCTCATCTGGTCCGACCTTCGGAAAAGAGGATTATGTGCTGCTTCGATTGATTGCAGTGATTTGAGGAGAATGGTAGTCAGAAAGGTCCCCTCGGGGGATTGAAAGGAGGTGATGAATCGGTGGGGAAGAAAGATTCGTTGGTCGTTGGGCTGGATATCGGGACGACAAAGATCAGCACTGTGGTTGGAGAGATTTCTGAGGGTCAGGTCAACATCATCGGCCTTGGAACGTTTCCATCGAAAGGTTTACGAAAAGGGGTGGTCATTAATATCGAGAGCACCGTTCACTCGATCAAGAAGGCGGTGGAAGAAGCGGAGCTCATGGCGGGTTATCACCTTACCTCGGTCTATGCAGGAATTGCAGGAGGGCATATCAGAGGAATTAACAGTCATGGTGTCGTCGCCGTCAAAAACAAAGAGATCGGTCCGAATGATGTAAAAAGAGTGATCAATGCCGCCAGCGCTGTCGCCATGCCTATGGATCGAGAGGTCATTCACATCATTCCTCAGGAATTCATCGTGGATGATCAGGACGGGATCAAAGACCCTGTCGGGATGTCGGGGGTGAGACTGGAAGGAAGGGTTCATATTGTCACCGGTGCCATCACCTCTGCCCAAAACATCATCAAGTGCGCCAACAAAGCCGGGTTGGACGTGGACGACATTGTTTTGGAACAGCTGGGGTCGAGTGAAGCGGTCCTGACGCCTGAGGAGAAGGACCTGGGAGTCGCCATCATCGATATTGGCGGCGGAACCACGGATATGGTCATCTTTTCAAATGGTGCGATCAAACAGACGTCGATTTTTTCATTAGCAGGAAGCCATATCACGAGTGATATCTCGATGGGACTTCGGACACCGGTGGAGGAAGCGGAAAAGATCAAAATAAAATATGGATGCGCCCTCGCTTCCTTGGTTCGAAAGGACGAAACCATCGAAGTGCCCAGCGTGGGGGGCAGGAAACCTCGTGTCCTTTCCAGGCAGATGTTGGCAGAGATCATCGAACCCCGGGTCGAGGAGATACTCTCCTTGGTTCATAATGAGGTGGTGAAGACAGGCTTTGCGAATCTCCTTGCCTCCGGGATTGTCCTCACTGGCGGCAGCGCCATCCTGGAGGGCGTTCCTGAGCTGACGGAGCAGATCTTTAATCTGCCCGTTCGGAGAGGAGCCCCAATCGGTATCGGGGGATTGGTGGATCTGGTCGCGAGTCCAATGTATGCGACGGGAGTGGGTTTGGTCCTGTATGGAAGTCGAAGCAAAGGGCAGAGTCGGTTTAAGGTGGGTGAGGGGAATATCTTCAGTAAGGTCACCCACCGGATGAGGGAATGGATTGAAGAATTTTTTTAATTCAAGAGGGATTCATGGGGCCAAGGATTCCAGAGCCAAGCGAATCGCACAGGAAAAAATTATTGCGAAACACTCGAACCCAGGATCTCTCGAAGCCTTGAACACTTAGTTAAAAAAGGAGGGAGGATATGATCGAATTTGACGAGAATAAGAATCTGGCTGCCAAGGTCAAGATCATCGGAATCGGAGGAGGTGGCAATAATGCCTTGAACACGATGATTTCTTATCAACTCTCTGGGGTCGAGTTTATCGCCGCAAATACCGATGCTCAGGCCATGGCGGAAAATATGGCACCTTTCAAACTGCAATTGGGCGAGAATTTGACCAAGGGCCTGGGAGCCGGAGCCAATCCAGAGATAGGAAGAAAGGCCGCCCTGGAGGATATTGAAAAGATTCGCGAAGCCCTCACAGGGGCGGACATGGTCTTCATCACAGCCGGGTTAGGCGGCGGGACCGGCACGGGCGGGGCGCCGGTGATTGCAGAGGCGGCCCGGGAATTGGGTGCCCTCACCGTGGCGATCGTGACCAAACCCTTCTACTTTGAAGGAAAGAAGAGGATGAAACAGGCGGAGGAAGGGTTGGCCAATCTGAAGATGACCGCGGATGCCCTCATTACCATCCCGAACCAGCGACTCCTGAGCATCAGCGGGAAGAGCATGACTCTGCTGGAGGCCTTCAAAAGGGCGGATGAGGTACTCTACCATGCTGCCAAAGGGATCTCCGATATCATCGTCGGCCATGGAATTATCAACCTGGACTTTGCCGATGTCCGAACCGTCATGTCCGAGACGGGCATGGCATTGATGGGAACGGGAATTGCTACGGGTGAGAATCGATCCGTGGAAGCTGCCCAAAAAGCGATTTCCAGCCCTCTTTTGGAAGATATTACGATTGAAGGGGCCCGGGGGCTTCTCATCAACATCACCGGGGGCGAGAATATGACCCTCAGCGAGATCAATGAGGCAACCACTTTGATTCAGAAGGAAGCCCACGAAGATGCCAATGTGATCTGGGGAATGGTGGTCGACAAAAACATGAAGGAGGAGATTCGGGTAACCGTGATCGCTACCGGTTTCGGA
>Ga0316628_100003508_pt1 | contig 12088 bp, 13 predicted proteins | sample OWC_Aug_M2_C1_D5_FD_207648 | JGI IMG/M metagenome (GOLD analysis project Ga0316628, IMG submission 207648) | Wetland soil microbial communities from Old Woman Creek delta, Ohio, United States - OWC_Aug_M2_C1_D5_C | ecosystem: Environmental > Terrestrial > Soil > Wetlands | place: USA: Ohio...
ACGACTCCTTGATCACGCCGGCGTGTGCGTTCGCGAGCGCCGGGCCCTCCGCAGCCAGACCCCGCAGCGCGTCGAGCACGCGGCCGAGCGGCGCCGCCGCGGGTGGCAGAACGCCCCGCGTGGCTTCGGCGAGCGAACCGTCGGCGAGCACGCACTGGATGCCGCGCACCCACCGGCGCATCGACCCGAAGCGCATCGAGTGCGGGCCCGCGGCGTTCGTTGCCGCCATGCCGCCCACGGTGCAGAACGCCCCGCTCGACGGATCCACCGGGAACCGGAGCCCACGCGCGCGCGCGGCTCTGTCCACGTCGGCACGCAGAACGCCGGGCGCGGCGCGGATCGTTCGCGTCGCCGCGTCGACCATACCGAGCGTGCGCCACCGGCTGAGGTCCACGATCACGCCGTCGCCCACCGCGCCGTTCGGCATGCTGCTGCCCGATCCGCGCGCGATGAGCGGCGTGCCGGTGCTCGACGCCCAGCGAACGAGCGCGGAGAGATCGTCTGCGTCCAATGGAACGGCGACGGCGCGCGGCCAGATGCGCGCGATGCCGGCGGCCTCCGAGTAGGCGGCGCGCGCGTCGTCGTCGGCGCGAAAGACGCCGCGAAATCCGGTTGGGGGAGCGGAGGCGATCGTGGTCATGAATGCGGGCGGCCGGGCGAGATCGCGGGCCAGAGTCTATCTTCCACCCGCCGCGTTGAAGTGTAACGGCGGCAAAGCGACCAACGCGAGCGACGCGAGCACGATGCCCCGCCCGAACGAGCCAGCGCGTGATGCCGACGAGTTCTGCCGTGAGATTCTGCCCGCGGTATCGCGAACGTTCTCGCTCAGCATTCGCGTGCTGCCCGGCGAGCTCGGGCACGCGGTGCGCGACGCATACCTCCTCTGCCGCATCGCCGACACGGTCGAAGACGAGCCGCGCATTCCCGCCGAGGAGAAGGCGGCGCTCTTCGACGCGCTCGGCGCGTGCTTCCGCGGCGCCGCCGACGTGCGCGCGTTCGCGAGCCTCGCCGCCGACCTGACCGGCGATCCCGCGCACGTCCGCCTCGTCCGGAACGCCGATCTCGTGTTCGAGAGCTACCGCGCCCTCCCCGAGCCGACGCGCGACGCGGTGAGCCGCTGGGTGGGCGAGATGATCCGTGGGATGCGCAAATTCGCGCTCGCCTACCCGGGCGGCGTCCGCATTCAGAGTCTCGAGGAATACCGGGAGTACTGCTACTACGTCGCGGGCACCGTCGGCTACCTGGTCACCGATCTCTGGCGCCAGCACGCGCCGAGCATCGGAGAGCGTGAATACCAGGCTCTACGTCAGCGGTGCCGCGCGTTCGGCGAGGCGCTCCAGACGGTGAACATCCTGAAGGACGTCGCGCGCGACGCCGAGCACGAGAACTCCATCTACGTTCCCGACGACCTGCTTCGGGCGTGCGGAAGCGCGCACGAGACGATCCTCGCGTCCAATCGCGCCGACGCGAACCACGCCGCGCTGGGCATGCTCGTGCAGCTCGCCTGGCAGGATCTGGAACAGGCGACGGCGTATCTCCTGGCGATTCCGCGCCGCGCAGTGGCCATCCGGCTGTGTTGCGCGCTGCCACTGCTCTTCGCCTACGCCACGCTCCGCGACCTCACGAAGAACCCCGGCGCGCTCGGGGGGGCGCGTCGCGAGGTGGTCAAGATCTCGCGCTCCGAGGTGAAGTCGCTCACCGCGCTGAGCGTGCTCGGCGTATTGAGCAATCGCATGCTCGCGCGTCTGGTCGCGCGGACGAGAGCTCGTCCCGTCGTTCTCGGTTGGTGACTACCGGCGCCGCGGCGGAACCGCGGTGGCCGCGGCCACGATGGCGCCGAGAAGCGAGTCGGCGCCGCGACGGCCGAACTCTCCGCGCTCGAGCCGGTCGAGGAGCTGCTCCAGGGCGAGTTGCGCGCGCGTGACGACGCGCGACTGCATGGCGCGGGCGCCGGCGAGTCCGGCCGCCGGAAGGATGATCACCGGCGCGACGGCCACCGCGGCCATCGCGCCCATCATCAACAGGGCGGCGGTCGCCGCCGCGCCCACCACGGTGGCGCCTCCCACCTGTTCGGCCGAGTGGCGGCGGCTCGTGCGAAAGTCGGCGTCGAGACCGACGTGCACGCGCGCGTCGTCCACCTGAACGACCGTCGCCGACGCCTCGAACGCATGCGAGAGCGCGTAGTCGCGGCCGCCCACGCGCAGCGCGCGCTTGATGCCGACGAGTAAATCGCGGCGCGGCTCCCAGACGATCCGGTCGGCGTGGTGGCGCTTGACGATGAGCAGCTCCGCGCGCTGCATCCACGCGTCGATGGAGCCGAGCACGTCCGCCGCCGTGCCGGGGACCGTTCTCGCCGCCCGAACGCGACTCGGGCCGAACAGCGACGCGGCAATGCCGCCCTCGGAATCGGGAACGATCGATCGCGTGCGTTCCTCGGCGAGCGCTTGCCGGAGATGCTGAGGCGACAGGCCGACCTCGCGGCCGAGGTCGAGGAGCTGGTCCTCCGTGAACTCCTCGGGCGTGTCGCCCGTACCCGCCTGCAGTTCGGCGGCGCGCGACAGCACGCGTTCCAGCGACGCGCGATCGAGACGCGGGGCCGGTGGCTTGGCTGACGGGTCGGACATGATTGAAGTCTACTCGCTCCGCCGGGAGAACGCCCGGCGCTCCCCGGCCCGGGCGCTCACCCGTCAGATGCCGCCGAGCACGATGTCGATTTGCCGGCCAATCGCGGCGACGATCGCCTCGGGCAGCGGAAACGCCGCGTTGAACGCCGCCGTGGGATCGCCCGCCGGCGGGGTCCGGCCGAGCGTCCGGAGGTAGTACCGCATGTAGGCCGGCGCGAGGCCGGGTAGCACGCGCTGAAGCAGCAGTGCGCCGCCGCGAACCTGCCCAGTGCCCACGTACTCGTTCGCCGCGCCGGAGCGTTGCTCCGCGGGAGTGGTGTTGTCGTTGATCGCTCCTTGAACGACCTGCCCCACGGCCTCGTGCGCCACGACGAAGAACGCATCGGGCGCCGCGTCCACGGTTCTCGGGAATGCCACCGCGATCATGTTCGACTGCTTTCCGTCGTTGATCGTCCGCCCCTCGCCGCCCAGCGGAAGGGAGAGAACGACCTGCCCGCTCGCCTGCTGGGTGTTGTTCAGGAAACGCGAGAGCTTGGGGTAGTAGCGCGATGTCCACTGTTCGTTGAACGCCGCGTACGCCGCGCCGCGGGTCTGCTGCTCGGCGACCCAGTAGTCGTGGAAGAATCGTGTGCTTTCGTCCTGGAGACTCTGGACGAACAGTCGCAGCCAGTCGCGATCGGCGGGACTTCGGAAGGTCGCCGCCAGCAGGGCGATCTCCTGTTGCACCTGCGGGTCGCTCGCCGCGCGCGGGTCTCCCCCCGATCGGATGAAGAAGTCCGTCGCGCTCACGATCTGCTGAAACGACGAGAAGTACATGGCGAGAAACTGCGCGTTCGTCAGCGCCGGATTTGCCGCGAACCGCGCCGAGAGCGTGGCCTGGTTGGCGTCGAGCTGGCTGTACACGTTCCGCTGCCGCTTGAGCGCGGTCACCTGCTGCTTGTAGCCTCGCTCGAAGAAGGGCACGCGTCCGGTGTCGCTCGTGAGCAGGGCGAAGCCGTGGAGCCACAGGTCCACGTGCTCGAGCGCGGCCACGCGCCATGGCGCCTGCTGCGTGGCCGGCGCGCCGGCGCTCGGCGCCGCGCCCGAGGGCGTCGCCGTCGTCGTGCCGGCGCCGGCGGTGACGCACCCGGCGAGCATGAGCGCGCCGCCGAGAGCCGCGCGGTGCGCGCGCGAACGTCGCCCGCGAAAGAGATCGATCATCGTCCGTTCACCACCACTGAGGTCGTGCCCGCTGGTCTTGCACCACGCGGGCCACGCGCCGACCCGCGGTCCTCCAGTTATACCGCGGCGCTCCGCATCGGTTCGATCACGGTGTGGCCGCCGGACGGCCGCAGGTGGGACAGAACTTCCAACCCACCTCGAGCTCGGAGCCGCACGCGGGGCAGTGCATGGTCGTGACGTTCTGGCCGCAGTGCGGACAGAAGGTGATGGCTCGCCCCGGCGGGAGGACCTCGTTGCACGACCCGCACCGCTCGCCGGACTGAGGCACGAGCGACCGCGGCGCGATGGTCGGCTCGGGCGCGGGGGTCGTGGCGAGCACGGCACCGACTGTCGCGGCGGCCGACGCCGAGGGACGCGGCGCCGCTGGGACGCTCGGGCGTGCGAGGCGTTCCGGGGGGGGGTTGGGGGGGGGGGCGGGGGGGGGGGCCGGTGTGGCGGCGCTCGCGCGCGGCACGTCCTCGTCGGGCCCGATTGCCAGGCTGCGCACCGCGTTCGGCGACAGTGCCACCGTGGACCCCGCGAACTGCTTGAACGCGCTCGGATCCGGATTCTTCGACGCGAGCTCGGAGCGCAGCGTGTCGCGCATCCGGTCGTCCACGATCAGGTAGTCGCGGGCGCCCGAGAGCAGCTCCATGAGCGTGATCTCGTAGTCCTCGTTGGTCTCGAGGCCGAGCTCTCTCCGGTGAAGCCGGTACGGGAGAATGTTCTGATGGAGCTCGGCGACGTCGAACGGTTGCGACGCATACTGCGGAAACCGAGCGCGAATGGTCCGCGCGAGATGGCGGAACATGCGGTCGAGATTGTCCATCGTTGGCGGACCCTGGACTGGAAGCTGACTGATGATAGCGCTTCGGCGGCCGTGAACAACGGTCTGACGCCGCCCACCGCTGTCAGTCTACGGCTTGCTCGCGTCCTCCACGCGCTTCTCCCGCGCTTCCTGCGCCGCCTTGACCTTGGAGGTACCGAACTTGTCGAGCGTGCGCTCGACGACCGATGGACGTCCCTCTGTCCCGTCGCCGAACCCCCAGTTGTACCCGACCGCCACGCCGATGATCAACGCCAGTATGACTCGCTTCATCTCACCACCCCTTCGCGCGCGCCGCGCGCGGGCTCAGGTGATCAGCGTCGGTCGCGCCATTGCCGGATACGGCCGAACGGCGCGAAAGCGCTCCGAGCTCGGAAACGCCTCGGGTTCCACCGCCATTCGATCGTGTTCGCGCTCCGCCGCCAACCACTCGTCGAACTTCGAGGCGACGATGCCGTCCGAGCTCGTCTGCTCGCGCGCGGCGCGCGTCGCCAGGTAGTTCGCGTACTCGTTCTGCGGGTGTCCCTCGTGTCCCCGCACCCACCGCCAGCTCACCGGATGGCCCCCCGCTCGGACCGCGTCCACCGCGTCCATCCACAGCTCGAGATTCAGGATCGGACCATCCTTCTTCTTCCAGCCACGCGCCATCCACCCGAACACCCACTCGCTCATTCCCTTCACCAGATACTGCGAGTCGCTCGTGAAGGTGACGCGAAAACGGACGCCCTTTCGCGAGATCGCCCGGAAGGCCTCGATCGCGCTCCGGAGCGCCATGCGGTTGTTCGTCGTGGCCGGCTCCGACACCCAATAGTCCCACCGCGTGAGGTTGCCGGAGTCCGCGTGTACATACTCGATGACTCCCGCCGCACCGCCCGGGTTACTTCCTTCACGGCCGTTCCCCAGGCACGATTCGTCGGCGTAAATGGCCACCAAGGGAAAGGTGGACGGCTCGGTGCCGGCGCGCGTGTGACTCACCTCACAACCTCGAGCCGCTCGACCTCGTCGAGGAAGATGGTCAGATCGTGGCCCGTCGTCGGGTTGCGCGCCTCGATGGCCTCGCGGCCGTCGCGCACACTCAGCTTCCGCGGCACGAGCACGTGCTCCCGACCTCCGGCGCGCTGCACCACGATGCGCGTTCCGTCGATCACCGCGCGCTCCAACCGCTCGTACTCGGCGTGCGTCAACTGCGCCATCAATCGCCCCCGCGCCAACTTCTCGCCAGGCGCGCCAGCACCTCCGTCGCGCGCTCGATCTCATTCACCTGGACCCATTCCTCGGCCGCATGGGCCAGTGAAATGTCGCCCGGGCCAAAACAGATGGCCGGAATGCCCGCGGCGTTGAGCAGCGCGGCGTCGGTCCATGCGCTCATGCCTTCGATGCGCACCGTTTCATTCGCCTCGCGGAGCGCGGCGCCGAGCGCCCGCACCAGCGGCGCGTCCGGACTCACGTCGCTCGGCACCTGCGAGAAGGTCACGCGGACGTCGGCGCGGAAGTTGGTCCGCCCCAGGCCCGCGCGCGCACACAACGCTTCCAGCTCTCGCCGAACGTCATCCGCCGTCTCGCCCGGAATCGTTCGCCGCTCGATCCTCACGACGCAGCGATCGGGGTAGGTGGACATCCCGGTTCCGCCCTGCACCATGGACGCGTGCACGGACGGGCGACCGAGCAGCGGATGCCCCGCGCGCGGCAGCTCCTCGGCGTCGAACCGGTCGAGCTCCGCGAGAAAGAGCCCCGCGTGGCGAATCGCGTCCACGCCGATCTCCCAGCGACTCCCGTGCGCGGCGCGGCCATGCGTCGTGACATCCGCCCACACGAATCCGAGATGGGCGGGCATGATCGCGAGGCGCGTCGGCTCGGTGACGATAGCCGCGGCCGCGCGCGTGTCGCGGGCGATCAGCGCGCGCGTTCCGAGACTCTCGAACTCCTCATCGGCCACCGCGGCAACGACGATCCCGCGGTCGGGCGTCTGCACCGCCGCGCGCGCGGCCGCGGCGCACATCGCCGCGATGCCCGCCTTCATGTCGGACGAGCCGCGACCGTGAATGCGCGCGTCGCGCGGCGTCGAATCCCACGGGTCGTGCGTCATTCCCTCGACGCCAACGACGTCGAGGTGTCCGTTGAACATGAGGTCGGGCGTCCCGCCGTCTCGGCCGATCCGCGCGACGACGTTCGGGCGACCCGGCGCCACGTCATACGTCTCCACGCGGAATCCCCAGGCCTCGAGCACGTCGGCGAGCGCGCGGGCCACTGCGCCCTCACCCGGTCCTCCGGGAACCAGTGATGGATTGCGTGAATCGATGGCGACCAGCTCGCGCGTGAGGGCGACGGCGTCGCCGCGCGCTACCCGCATCGCTCTACGCCCGTCTGGTCGATCGTGAACGACAGCACGGTGCCCAGCGGCGACACCGCGGCTCGCACCTGCTCCACGCGGTCGCCGCGCGCGATCACCAGCACGCATCCCCCGCCCGACGCGCCGAGCGCCTTGGCGCCGACGCTCCCCGCTTCGCGCCCTCTGGCGATGATCTCGTCGATCGTCGGAGTGGGGATGGCGGGATGCAGCGACCGCTGATGCACCCACTGCTCGGCCACGAGCGCGCCGAGCGCGTCGATGTTGCCGGCAGCGAGAAGGTCGGGCATCTGCTCGGCGATCTCGCGCATTCGCCTGAGCGCGCCGAGGACCTGCGGGTCGCGCTCGCGAAACGCGTTCATCACCGCCTTGATCGTGTCACCGGAGATCCGGCTCTGTCCCGTGTACACGACGATGCAGCGGCGCTCGAGCTCCGCCCGCACCTTTGCGGCGAGCGGAATGTTGCGCACGTCCACGCGCCCCGCCCCGAAGCGCAAGCCGAGCGCTCCGCCGTACGCGGCGGCGTAGTGATCCTGGCGGCCACCCGGGATTCCCAGATCCGAGATCTCGATCTCCCGGCTCAGTTCGGCGATGGCGGTGGGCGTCATCCGCTCGCCGCGCGCCGCGGCCAGCGCCGCGACCGTCGCCACCCCGACGGCCGACGAGCCGCCCAGGCCAGCGCCGACCGGAAAGTCGCTGTGGACGCTCACCCACGCGTCGCTCATGCGAAACCGTCGCGCGGCCGCGGCGGCGATCGACCGATCGCCGAAGTGCTGCTCCGCCGGCTGCGCGGTCGCGGCGTCGGCGCCGCGGCTCACCGTGACCGTCGCGTAGCGCGCGATCGCCATATTACAGACGTATCCGCCGATCTCGTCGGAGTATGGAGGCACGTCCGTCCATCCGCCGCCGAAGTCGATGCGCGTGGGCGCGCGGGTCACGATGTGAGGCACCGATCGGAAATGGCTGGCTGCTGGCTCGTTTGCGTTTCGGGCCGCGACACTCACACGCTCGCGTGCCTGGCCATGTCGCGTTGTCCGGAGGGGCCCGGCCGGCTCAAACGTACGCGTCGCGCACGGTTTCGCCAATTGGTGTTCGCGATACCACGGAGGTGGTATGCCTGTCGCCCGTCCGTTTCACGCTCGACATCACCCATTACCCGCGTGAAGGCAATTTCATTTCCGCTTCGAACGCGCGCGATCGCCGAGCGCCTGTCCGGACACCCATTCGTCGCGCTGCTCGATCTCGACGGCACGCTGGCTCCCATCGCGTCGCGGCCGACCGCCGCGGCGGTTCCCATCGAGACGCGGCGCATCGTTGAAACGTTGACGTCGCTGCCGGGCGTGCGCGTCGTGGCGGTTTCCGGTCGGGCGGCAGTGGACGCCGCTCGGATGCTCGATGTGCGCGACACGTGGACCATTGGCAATCACGGGCTCGAGCTCGCGCCGCCGAACGCACCGCCCGAGCCTCGAGCCGACGCCGTGCCGTTCGAGTCCGCGCTCGCTTCGGCGCGTGAGCAGTGCGTGGCATTCGCGAGCTCGCACGGCGGCGTGATCGTCGAAGACAAGCACTGGACGGTGAGCGTTCACTATCGGCGGGCCGACGACCGCGCGACGTCGGAAATCGTCAACGGGGTACGGCGAATCGCGGAACGGTTCGGCCTGCGCGCCACGCGGGGCAAGAGCGTGCTGGAGATCCGGCCACCAATCAACGTGGACAAGGGAATCGCCTCGGTGGAGCTGCTCCGCCGACTCGGCGCGCCGACTCCGGGCTCGTCGGTGTTCTGCGCGGGAGACGACCGCACCGACGAGGACATGTTTCGTGAGATCAGGCTCGCGTACCCACGCGCCGTGACCGTTCACGTGGCCAGCGGTGGCGCGAGCGCGGGTCAGTATTCGGGAGCGGCGGAGCTCACCGTGGCGGACCCGCTCGCGCTCCAGCACATGCTCGAGGCGATCGTCGATCTGCGACGGAGCGTTCCGGGGCCCGCTTGACTCAGTGCTTTCGGCCCTTTCCCTTGGCCGCGGGCTTGGACGCCTTGGCGGGCTTTGACGTCTTCACGGTTTTGGCGGCGGGCTTCGCCGCGGGTTTGGCTCTTTCGTCGGCGTGCTTCGGCGTGGGCTTGGCCGATTCTCTTGCCGGTTCTTTCGGCGCGGGCTTGGCCGCGACCGCGGGGCGCGCTGGCGCGACGACAGGCGGAGCAATTGGCGGACGCACCGCCGGGCGGAAGGGGGGTGCGATCGCGGCTTGCGCAGCGGCGCGCGCGGCGGCTTCCGCTTTGGCGACTGCCGCGCGCTCGGCCGCGACTTTGGTGGCCGTGGGTCGGGCCTTCTCGGTCGCGGGCCGTTTTTCGTGTGCGGCTTCGGCCTCGCGAATGAGCTTTTCCGCCTCTTCGGGGGTCATCTGGCCGCGCTTCACCATGTACTGCACGAGGTCGCGTGCGCTCTCGATGGCGAACCCGGCGATGCCGGCGGCGGCGCTGATGACGTCTTTCATGGCGGCGGCCACCTTGCTGCCCGCCTCCTGGCTGATGAGCTGAGCGCGCTCAGCCATTTCCGCGACGGTGTCTCGCATGTCGGCGCCGCGATGCCCGGGTCCGCGCCGCGGCGCGGTGGGTACGGCGGCGGGCGGAGTTCCGTCAGTCGGTTGTGGCTTGTCCACCATAATGAAGGCGCGAGGGCGGGTTCGTTGTCGGGCGGCGCCAGCCGCGCTATCTTCGCGCGCGGCCAGGCGTCAGGTGGCGGAAGTATATGATTTTGCAGCAGCTATGCAAGGCGGGTTGATGGCGAGCCTCGGCGGGTCAGCGCTCGATCCGACCGCAGGACAATCTGGTGACTCCGGTCAAAATTTAGATATCAATATAGAAACATAAAGGCGACACAATAGTGCTAGAAGACATCAAAATTCTCGATCTGACCCGCGTTCTCGCTGGACCGCTGTGCACCATGTTACTCGGTGACCTCGGCGCGGACGTCATCAAGGTCGAGCGACCGGGAACGGGGGATGAAAGCCGGACCTGGGGGCCCCCGTTCGACGAACAGGGCCGAAGCGCCTATTACCTGAGCGTCAACAGGAACAAGCTCGGGCTCGGCGCCGACCTCGACGACGCGGGCGATCGAGACCTCGTCCAGCGGCTCATGGCGGAGGCGGACGTGGTGGTGGACAACTTCCGTCCCGGCGTATTGGAGCGCCGCGGCATCTCGCCCGGCGCATGGTGCACGCGGCGGCCCGAGCTGGTCTGGTGCACGATCACCGGGTTCGGCGCGAACAACGACCGACCGGGCTACGATTTCGTGGCGCAAGCAGAAAGCGGGTGGATGTCGATCACCGGCGAGCCGGATGGCGATCCCATGAAGGTGGGCGTGGCGCTGGCCGACGTCGTCGCGGGCAAGGACGCCGCCGTCGCGATTCTCGCCGCCTTGGTGGGGCGGCTGCGCTCCGGCCGGGGCGGGCGCGTGGTGATCTCGTTGCTCGACAGCGCGCGCGCCGCGCTCGTGAACGTCGCCCAGAACGCCCTGGTCAGCGGCGCCGACGCGACGCGGTGGGGCAATGCGCACCCCAACCTGGTTCCGTACGAGCTGTTTCGAGCGGCGGACACGCCGATCGTCGTTGCCGTCGGGAGCGACGCGCAATGGGTGGCCTGCGCCCGCGCCCTCGAGCTCAACGACCTGGCCGGCGATCCCGAGCTGGCGACCAACGCGGGACGTTTGGCGAACCGCGCGCGAATTGTCAGAGAATTCTCACAGCGGATCGCGTCGGCGCCGGCGGCCATCTGGCGCGACCGGCTCGATGCCGCCGCGGTCCCGAACGGCGTCGTCTACTCGGTGCTCGAGGCGCTCCACCAGACGAACGCGTCCGCCCTGACCGGAATGCCGTCCGCCGTGGGCGGCGCGGTGAGGTTCCCGCCGCCGGCGGTCGGGGAGCACGACGACCTGATTCGCCGCGCCGGGTGGGGTGCGTTTCGCGCGGTGCCGCGCCTCCGCTCCGCCCCCGCGGGGGACTGAGCGGCCCGAGGCCGCCCCGGAGCGGGCGACGAGTGTTTCCGCAACGTGCCCCGGATCCGGGGGGTGCCCGTGTTACCCCGGCGGCGCCGTCATCGTCCTTTCAACGTGGCGAACCTTGTCGAGCGGCGCGGCGGCGCGGGTGGCCTGTCCGAAGCGCGAAAAGTGCGTTACTCTGTTGTCGTGAAGACGACGGAGCCAGCCGTAAAGGCTGATCAGAGCGCGGTTGATCAGGACAACACTGATCAACTCATCATACAGCGCGTGCTCGGCGGAAACCGCGACGCGTTCAAGACTCTGATTCAGCGATACACCGACCCGCTCTACCGCCATGCCCTGTGCATGACGGGCAGCCCGGACGTCGCGGAAGACATTCTGCAGCTCAGCTTCATCAAGGCGTACCAGCACCTCGCCGAGGTTCGCGGTCGCTTCGATGCATGGGTCTTCAGAATCGTCGCCAACGGATGCAAGGATTGGCTCAAGAACATCCGGCGGTCGCATCTGAGCTACGACGAGGACGATCAGCCCTCGGGGTACGCGACACCGGATGAGGAGTTGGACCGTACGGAGCTACGTACGGATCTGGACCGCGCGCTCACGACGCTTCCGGCGTCACTGCGCGAGGCGTTCGTGATGAAGCACGTGGAAGGCCGCTCCTACGAGGAGATGGCCGATTTGCTTGGCACTACGGTTGGAGCGCTGAAGATGCGCGTACACCGCGCGCGTGAGGCTCTCCAGGCACTCTTAGAGGAGAAGTACGCCTGATATGGTAGACGACCTCCGCTCCGACGACGGCCTCGGCGGATTCGACGGCCACCACCATCGTCCAGCGCGGCGCCCCGAACGGGAGCGCCCTCTGGCCGATCGCGAGGTGCCGCTCGGCCATCAGGAGCAGGATTCACGGGTGCTTGCGCCGGCAGTGCACGCGTGGTTGGATGGGGAGCTTCCGGAAGCCAGCGTTCGCCGCGGCGACACCGCGCGCGACGTGGAGTTCTGGAAGAACATCAACGTCGAGGTCGAGCGTCGTCGCCGCATGGTGACGCCGACGTACCTCGAGTCGCGGATCATGTCCGCTCTCCCGCAAACGGCGCCG
>Ga0316628_100003509_pt1 | contig 12088 bp, 8 predicted proteins | sample OWC_Aug_M2_C1_D5_FD_207648 | JGI IMG/M metagenome (GOLD analysis project Ga0316628, IMG submission 207648) | Wetland soil microbial communities from Old Woman Creek delta, Ohio, United States - OWC_Aug_M2_C1_D5_C | ecosystem: Environmental > Terrestrial > Soil > Wetlands | place: USA: Ohio...
TGGTCGCCGGAGTCGAGCGTCCGGACGGCGGCTGCGTCGAGATCGAAGGACATGACCTGTGGAAGGAGGAGGTGGTTGCCAGGAAAAACCTGGCTTATGTCTCCGAGCAGCCGGACCTGACTCCCTACGCGACCATCAGCGACATCCTGCGGCTCGTCTGCAGGCTCCGCTCACAGCCCGTCCAGGCCGGGGTCGAGGCGCTGGAAAAGGCCGGGCTGGCGCGCATTGCCAACCGGTCGATCCGTGAACTGTCCCAGGGACAACGCAGGCGGGCGGTCCTGGCGGCGGCATGGATAGGAGATCCCCGAATCGCGCTTCTGGATGAGCCGTTGGAAGCGATGGACCGCACGATGCGCGAGGAGATCCTGGCGTGGATCGGTAGGATGCGCGAACGTGGGGCGGCGGTCGTCATCGCGACGCACGAGATCGAGCCCTTCGTGGGCACGGCGTCAGTGGCTGTCACGGTCCAGGGAGGGAAGTGCCGGCTCCGAGCACCCCTGCCGGAAGGCGCCGACGAGCGCCTGGCTTTCCTTGAGTCCTGGAGCCGGGGAACATGAAAATATGTCCCTGTCTACTATTTTCCGAATTTAATGTACCGACGACTTCAGGCAATTCGATTCTTAAATTGGGAAAATAGTAGACAGGGACATATTTTAAGAATGGAGGGTTATGGAGCCATTTCGGTATCACGTGTTTGTCTGCGATCAGAAGAAGCCCGAAGGCGTGCCTTGCTGTTCGGCGCGCGGCTCGGCGTCCGTCCTCGAGACTCTGAGGAGAGAAATTGCCTCCCGGGGACTGACGGATGCCGTCCAGGTCACCGTTTGCGGCTCACTCGGCTTGTGCGAGCACGGCCCGAACATGGTGGTCTACCCCGAAGGAATCTGGTATTCGCGGGTTGCGCCGGAAGATGTGCCCGAGATCGTCAGCTCGCATTTCGGCGAAGGCAACCCCGTCGAGCGCCTGGCCCGCATCGACACCCAGGAGCTGCGCGCGGAAATCCTCTCGAACCGGGAGAAGATGCAGACGGCGATGCGCGCCAAGGAAGCCGCCGGCGCGCTTCCCGACGACCTTTTGGAAAGCTTGCGCTCCTTCCAGGACAGCCGGGTGATTCTGGCGGCGGTCGAGCTGAACCTGTTCGAAGCGATCGGTTCTGGGGCGGACGCGACGACCGTGGCGCGCGCGATTGGGGCCGACCCCAGGGCAACGGAAATGCTGCTGAATGCCCTTTGTTCACTGCGCCTGTTGAAGAAAGAAGGCCGGCTCTTCCACAACACTGCGGTGGGCAGTCGCTATTTTGTGGCTGCATCGCCCGACAGCGCCAGGGACTACCTGATGCACATCGCCAATATCTGGACCCGATGGTCCGGCCTGACCGAGTGCGTGAAAGCCGGAACCGCAGTCGGCCGCAACGAGGTGTCGGACCGGGGCAGCGAGTGGACGCGCCATTTCATCGGAGCAATGAACTGCATCGCGCGGGAAAGGGTGCCGCTGGTCGTGCGCGCTGTCGGCGCAGAGGCAAGAAAGCGCATGCTCGATGCCGGCGGCGGCTCGGCGGCGTACTCCATCGGCTTCTGCCGCGCCAATCCGTCGCTTACGGCGGAGGTGTTCGATCTGCCCGAGGTCGTCGAACTTACGAAGCGGTATGTCGAGAGCGCCGGGCTCTCCGAGCGCATAAAGATCCGCCCGGGGGATCTGACACGCGACAGCCTTGGAAGCGGGTTCGACCTGGTGATGGTTTCTCAGGTCTGCCACAGCCTGAGCAGTGCGGAAAACCTGCGTCTGGTCGGCAGATGCCGCGATGCACTGATTCCGGGCGGGACGCTGGCGATCCAGGAGTTCATCCTGGAAGAGGACAGGACGTCCCCAAAACATGCCACCCTGTTCGCCCTCAACATGCTCGTCGGCACCCCCGCGGGCAGAACATATACCGAAGGAGAGATCTCAGAGTGGATTCGGGCTTCCGGATTCAAAGAAATCCGCCGTGTCCGGTTGCCGGGGCCCTCCGGATTGATGCTCGCGACCCGTGCCTGAAATGCCAGAAATTATGTATTGTGTCCTGGTGCCTTGGTGGTTGCTTTTCAAAGCCACCACTAGGACAACGGATCGCTAGTAGCCGCTCTGTTCAATGAGTTTGGCGACCAGGCCGGTCCAGCCGGTCTGGTGATTCGCGCCTATGCCGCGCCCATTGTCGCCGTGGAAATACTCGTAAAAGAGAATGAGATCCCTCCAGTGGGGATCGTTCTGGAACTTCTCGCAGTCCCCGTAGACCGCGCGCCGGCCGTCCTTCCCGCGCATGAAAATGCGCACCAGGCGCTGTGAAATATCGACCCCTATTTCCCAGAGGGTCTTCCTCTGCCCCGAGCCGGTGGGATACTCGACCGTATATCCGTTGCCGAAGAAGTGGTGGTATCGCTGCAGAGCCTCGATGAGCAGGAAATTGAGCGGGAACCAGACGGGGCCGCGCCAATTGGAATTCCCTCCAAAGAGGCCGGTGGTCGACTCCGCAGGATCATAGGCGACCTTGTGCAGCTCGCCGTCCAGGTTGAACACATAAGGATTCCCGGCGTGATACTTGGACAGCGATCGAATCCCGTACGGCGACAGGAACTCTGCTTCGCTCAGCATATACTTCAGGACACGCTCGAGCCGGCTGCGGTTCGCAATCGCCAGGAGGCGGCGGTCTCCGCGCTCGGATCTCAGGCAGGTGTCGAAGTGGGCCGTGACGTCGGGGGCGTTGTCGAGAAACCAGCGCATGCGTCTCTTGAATCCCGGAAGGCGATCGATGTTGTACGGCTCGAGGGTGAGGACCGCGAATAGCGGAATGAGGCCGACCAGGGACCGGATCTTGATCGGAAAGTAGCGGTCACCCCCGGTGTGCAGGACGTCGTAATAAAAGCCGTCCTGTTCATCCCAGAGCCGGATCCCTTCGCCTCCCAGGTTGTTCATGGCGCGTGCGATATAGACGAAGTGCTCGAAGAACTTGCTGGCGACGTCCTCGTAGGCCGGGTCCTCCTGGGCCAGTTCCAGAGCGATGGCCAGCATGTTCAGGCAGTACATTCCCATCCAGCTGGTTGCGTCGGACTGCTCGAAGTAACCGCCCGTAGGCAGCGGTTTGGAGCGGTCGAACACCCCGATGTTGTCGAGGCCGAGGAATCCGCCCTGAAACACGTTCATTCCGTCAGGATCCTTGCGGTTGACCCACCAGGTGAAATTCAGCAGCAGTTTGTGGAAGATGCGCTCCAGAAAAACCCGGTCCGGCCTGCCGCGCATGCGTTTTTCGATTTTGTAGACGCGCCACGCCGCCCAGGCGTGGACGGGCGGATTGACGTCTCCGAGCGCCCACTCGTACGCCGGAATCTGGCCGTTCGGGTGCATGTACCACTCGCGCACGAAGAGGATGAGTTGCTCCTTGGCGAAATCCGGATCGACCAGGGCGAGGGGAATGCAGTGGAACGCCAGGTCCCACGCCGCGTACCAGGGATATTCCCACTTGTCGGGCATGGAGATGACGTCGGCGTTGTACAGGTGCGTCCAGTCCCGGTTGCGTCCCCGGCTTCGCTCCGACGGCGGAGGTGGGGCCGCGGGATCCCCCCGCAGCCAGGTCCGCACGTCGTAGTGGTAGAACTGCTTGCTCCAGAGCATGCCCGCAAAGGCCTGATGCTGCACGGCGCACGAGTCCTTCGACCTGCACACTCCGATTCGTCTCCCGTAGAATTCGTCGGATTCCATCATCCGCTGGTCGAAAACCGCGTCGAATCCTCCGTCGATCGCGCCGACAGGAGGCTCCTGGTCGGTCAGCCGCAGGCGCAGGACGGTCGGCGATCCTGGCTCCACATCCAGCTTGTAATGCGCTGCGGCCTTGGTTCCGGTCTGGGCCGGATTTACCGCCGAAACATCTCCGTTCACGACAAAGTCGTGAAAGCCGTCCTTTACCCACCTGGTTTGATTCGGGCTGCCGTAGAGCCTCTCGAAGTTGGTCTCGTTTTCGACGAACAGAAGTTCGGGTGTGCCCCCGCAGAGGAGCCACCTCTTGCCGTATTTGTCGTGGTCGAGGGCGATGATCTCGGTTCCCGGGCTGCCGACCGCTCGCCTCAACTGCGGCCGCCGGGTTTCGATGCCCCAGGACCAGGTGTTGCGAAACCAGATCGTCGGCAGAAGGTGGAGACGGGCAGGCTCCGGACCGCGGTTGTGAACCGTTATGCGAATGCAGATGTCTTCTACGGAAGTCTTGGCATACTCGACAAAGACGTCAAAGTAGCGGTCCCCGTCGAAGACACCCGTGTCGATCAGCTCGAACTCCGGTTCGTTCCTGCCGCGTCTTCTGTTCTCTTCGACGAGACGGGCGTACGGGTATTCGGCCTGGGGATATTTGTAAAGGAAGTTCATGTAGGAATGGGTGGGCGTGGAAGCAAGGTAGAAGTAGTACTCCTTCACGTCCTCAGAGTGGTTGCCCTCATGCCCGTTCAGGCCGAACAGGCGTTCCTTGAGGATAGGATCGCGGCCATTCCAAAACGCCGGCGCAAAACAGATGTACTGGTGCCGGTCGCAGATTCCGCCGATCCCGTCCTCCCCCCAGCGGTATGCGCGGGAACGCGCGTGATCGTGAGGGAAATAATCCCAGGCGGTTCCCCCGGGGCTGTAGTCTTCGCGCACAGTGCCCCACTGGCGTTCGCTCAGATAGGGTCCCCATCGCTTCCAGTGGGCCTCGCGGCTGGCGGACTGCTCGAGGCGCTTTTCTTCGGCGGTCTGATCGGGCGGTTTGCCATTTTTCATTCAGTATGATTGCTTACCCAGCCCACGAATTCCATATCCCAGGCTGCAATTTGAGTATTTCACAGCATAAGACTCACCATCAGGGCACCAGGTCCACCAAGAAGTAGACACCAAAAAGCGGAGCTTCGTGTCCCTGGCACCTTGGTGGCCTGGTGGCGGCTTTTTTTGCCGCGCTGGCCATGTGTTAAGCTTTAAAGAAACTTTAACCGGGTGAAGGCAGGAAAGGAGATAAGAATGGCTGGAAAAGTCAAAGCTGTCCCTGATGGCAGGAGTTCGGTCACCCCGCACCTCGTGGCGCGGGATGCTGTCAAGGCAATCGAGTTTTACCAAAAAGCATTTGGAGCGGAGGTCAGGGGTGTCCACAAGACGCCGGACGGCAAGGTCATGCACGCCGAACTGAGAATCGGCGACTCCACGATCTTTCTGAACGATGAATTCCCCAGGACGGGGGGCTGCACGTCCCCCCAGACGCTGGGCGGCACCAGCGTCACACTGAACCTCTATCGGGAAAACATCGATCAGCTCTTCAACCAGGCGGTCTCGGCGGGTGCCACCGTCGTGATGCCGCTGTCAAACCAGTTCTGGGGTGACCGTTATGGCCAGATCACGGATCCATTCGGCCACTCCTGGGCCTTAGGCCAGCACGTGGAAGACGTCTCTCCCGACGAACTGGAACGCCGCGGCCGAGAAGCCATGGCTCAGATGTCCCGGAAATAGATCACGACGCTATTCACCGCAGAGACGCAGGGGACGCAGAGACGCCAATGGAGTTTACCGCCGCGCACTCTGCGCCTCTGCGGTGCGGGAGTCCTCTGAAAAAATGGGGACTGCTTTTAGGGAGAGGTCCACATCCATCGTCCCGCCCTTGGGGCCTGCGGTTTCATCATACGGCACAACTACGAGCTCAGGGTTGCGCGGGCTTGAGGTAGTTGCCGTAGCCGATGATGACCAGGGAAGCGACGAGAATGACCAGCCCGGCGACGAGCAGCGCCCGGGTCCGGCTGCTCACGCCTTTCCACTCGCCCAGACCGACGCCGAGGAGCGAACTGAAGAATATGGAGCTGGACATCAGGACCGTCCAGCCGGCAAAAGCATAGGCCCCGATCTTCGTGTCGGCCATCTTGAAGAAGATGAACTGAGAACACCAGATCGCGCCGGCCAGACCCGCGAAAACGAAATTTCCGGCCAGAGGCGCGCCTCCTTTCAGATAGTCGCCGGCGCTGCCGTTTTTGAAGTTGAGATAGAAGCACCAGAGGAAGTTGACCGCGAAACCACCCAGCAGGACGACGACCAGGACCGGAATGCCTTTCCACATGGCGGCGGTGGCCGGAGCGATTTCAAGCGCCGATTTCTCGATGGATGCGCCGCCGCCGAGCCCGAAGGCCATGCCCGCGCTCATGATTCCGGAGAATATCGCGATCAGAAGTCCCTTCCTGAAGTTGAACTCGGCGACCGCGGCCTTTTTCTGTTCTTCCGGGAGCTCTTTTTCTTTCGACATACCCGCAGCGCCGACAACGACGATGCCGATCAGCGAAACCGCCACGCCTGCGAGGGCGGCGATCCCCGAATCCGATGAAACGAGCGACTGGAACTCGCCCCTGAAGATCGGCGGGATGAGCGTTCCGGTGGCGGCGCACAATCCGCAACCCAGCGCAAGGCCGAGGCCCACCCCGAGATAACGGATCATCAGCCCCCAGGTCAGTCCCCCCACTCCCCACATCGCGCCAAAGACGAAGCACCGCAGCAGCACCGCCCCCGGAGCCGACTGGAGCACCGACACGACGTTCGGCGAGACCACGAGTGCAAGTCCCCAGGGGACCAGAACCAGGCCGACGACGGAGTAGATCATCCAGTAACTCTCCCATGCCCAGCGCTTCACATTTTTGAAGGGGAGGTAGAAACTGGCGCCGGCCGCGCCGCCGAGAACATAGAGCAATATTCCGAGAACAGGATTGGCAACAAGATCCGTAGTTGGGTTCATATCCGCCGCCAGGATTAGGATTCCAGCCTGAGATGAACACGTACACACACGGATCGAGCAGGAGCGATCCGTGTCTATCCGTGTTCGTTCATGGTCGAATTGAGCGTGCCGCGCTACGCGCGCTTGGAAAGGACTGCGCGTTCATAGCTCTTTACCTCCGCAAGCCAGTCATCGCCCGCGGGCACGCCGGACGACAGGCAGTGGTAGTCCCAGACCGCGCCCAACGGCATGGTTTTGGCTTCCTCCTGCAACGCCAGCCGCGAGGTAAAATCGCCGTCCGACTCCGCACGGCGAAGGGCGTCCGCCGGCTCGAGCAGGGCCTTGAGCAGCGCCTTGACCATATTGCGGGCGCCGATGACCCACGCCGCCACCCGGTTGATGCTGGCGTCGAAGTAGTCCAGGCCGATGCGCACACGCCCGAGATAACCGCCTCGCACGAGCTCGATCGCGATTGCCTGCAGCTCATCGTTGAAGGTGATCACGTGGTCGCTGTCCCAGCGTACGCCGCGGCTCACGTGGAGCGCGATCTCGGGAAGGTACTGAAGGACCGCGGAGATCTTGTCGGCGATGCTCTCGGTCGGGTGATAGTGCCCCGCGTCCAGGCACAGCAGCTTCTTCCGGCTTACCGCATATCCCAGGTAGAACTCGTGGGAACCCACGACATAGCTCTCCGAGCCGATTCCGAAGAGTTTGGGCTCCACCGAGTCCACGTTGAGCCTGGGATCGATCTTTTTGGCGAACACATGATCCAGGGCCTCGGCCAGCCGCTCGCGCGGCGCGCGGCGATCCGCCGGGGTGTCCTTCATGCCGTCGGGAATCCACAGGTTGGTCAGGCAGGTCTTGCCCAGCGCCTTGCCGAAAGCCGCTCCGATCTCACGGCAGCGGATGCCGTGTTCGATCCAGAATCGCCGAATCCCTTTGTCGGGATGGGCAAGCGTAAATCCGTCCGCCGCCTTCGGGTGCGCGAAGTAGGTCTGATTGAAGTCCATGCCCAGGCGGTTGGCCCTGGCCCAGGAGATCCAGTTCTTGAAATGCTCCGGCCTCAGCTCGTCGCGATCGACCTTCTTGCCGCCGGTTTCCGCGTAACACGCGTGGAGATTGAACCGGTGACGCCCGGGGACAAGAGAAACCGCCTTCAGGAAGTCGCCGCGCAGCTCGTCCGGGGTACGCGCCTTGCCCGGGTAATTCCCGGTCACGGCAAGGCCCCCGCCCAGCTCGCTGCCCATGTTCTCGAACCCGCCGACATCGTCTCCCTGCCAGCAGTGCAGGGAGATGGAAATGCCGGACAATTTCTTGAGCGCCTGGTCGGTGTCGATCCCCATCCGGGCATAGCGTTGCTTGGAGATTTGATATGCTCGTTCGATGCTCTTCGATTTAATTGGCATGGTCAGCCGTCTCTGAAATAGGTTGTCGGATATGCTCGCACGATAGTGCCAAAGAACTGCGGGAAATTGCCACTGAATAATCGAGCCGTGGCTGCCGCGCTCGCCGTGTTTTGCACACTGAAACACACCGCAGATTACACTGGTTCCACAGATTTGATTTCCGGGCGAATCCGTGTAATCCGTGGCTGTCTTTTTGGCGACGCTTGGGGTATGGTTGCGCCCGATGAGCGTTGATGGTTGTTTTCGAACGGTCTGCCCGCGCAACTGCTACTGCACCTGCGGGATGATCGTGACGGTGCGCAGCGGCCGTATCACCGCGATCGAAGGAGACCCCCTCAATCCTGCCACGGCCGGCAGGGTGTGCCTGAAGGGCCTGAGCTACGCCGACCGGATCACGGCAGCCGACCGCATCACGACGCCGCTCCGGCGCCGGTCCGGGGGAGCGGGTTTCGAGCGCGTAGACTGGGATTCGGCGCTGGACGACATTGCGGCGCGCCTGGAGCGCCTGCGCTCCGAATCGGGCCCCTCCTCGGTGCTTTACTATGAAGGTTCCGGAAGCCACGGTGCGCTTTCCGTCCTCTCCGACGCATTCTGGAACCCCTTCGGCGGGCCCACGAGGACGCACGGCGATCTGTGCTGGCCCGCGGGGCTGGAAGCCGGTCGGCTGACTTACGGCGCCAACCTGCACAGCCATCCCCGGCTGACCGTGGAGAGCCGGTTCATACTCATGTGGGGCCACAATCCCGCCGAAACGAACATTCACCAGATGCGCCTGATCCTCGAGGCGCAGGAGAAGGGCGCCGTGGTTGCGGTTGTCGATCCGCGCTCCACGGACACTTCGGATGCCGCCGACATCCACGTTCAGCCGAGACCCGGTACCGACACCGCGCTGGCTCTGGGGCTGGCCAACGTGATCGTGGAAGCGGGGCTGCACGACGAGGCGTATCTTTCGCGCCACGCGACGGGCGTGGGCGAGTACCTGGCGCGCGCGCGGGAGTTTCCGCCGGAACGGGTCGGCGCCATCACCGGGATCGATCCTGAAGGGATCCGTGAGCTGGCACTCGCTTACGGACGGACGCGTCCGGCGCTTCTGATCGCGGGATTCGGCCTTCAGCGGCACAGCCACGCGGGCCAGACCATGCGTGCCGTGGCGCTGCTTCCGGCCCTGACCGGAAACGTGGGGGTGCCTGGCGGCGGATGGCAATACGCGAACCTGGCGAGCCACCAGTTGCGGCCTCCCCCGCTGCCGCCGGCCCCGCAGGGACCGCCTCGCTCGATCCTTGCCGCAAGGTTGGGGCGGGGAATTCTCGACTGCGCGGATCCGCGGATCCGCGCGGCGTGGATCGAGAAAGCCAACCCCGTCAGTCAGCACCCGAGCACGGCCAGCGTTGTCCGGGGGCTCGAGACCCTGGACCTGCTGGTCGTGGTGGATCAGTTCATGACGGACAGCGCCCGCCTCGCGCACTACGTCCTGCCCGCGAAATCGATGTTCGAGCAGGAAGACCTGGTCACGGCTTACTGGCATCCCTACCTGCAGTTGCGCCGGCGCATTCTTGCGCCGCCGGGGCAGGTCAAAGCGGAATCGGAGATCTGGCGCCTGCTGTGCGTGCGATTCGGATTTGAAACGAACTTCTTCGCGGCCGATCCACGCGAGACGCTGCGCGCCATGCTGCCCGAGGGCAAGGCGGACCTTCTGGAATCGCTCGAGTCTGAACCGGTCGATCCATCCGGCAACGGGGAGTTGCTCTGGCGCGACGGCGTTTTTCCGACTCCCTCCGGAAAGATCGAATTTGCCTCGCCCGAAGCGGCCCGTCTGTGGGGAGTCGATCCTGTCCCCGACTACGTTGCGCTCGAGGAGGGGCATGAGTCGGCCCGGGCCGGCCGGCATCCCCTCCAGCTACTCACCTGCAAGACGCGCGAGCGCATTCATTCTCAATTCGGCAATCTGGAGTGGATCCGGCAGGTCGAGCGGCCGCGCCGGCTGGACATCCATCCCGCCGACGCCCGCGCTCGGGGGCTCTCGGACGGCGATGCGGCGCAGGTCTGGAACGATCGCGGGTCCGTGCGGGTGAAGGTTCACCTGGACCCCGGCATTCGTCCCGGGGTCGTGCACGTTATCGAGGGCCGGTGTGTGCCGGAGGACCCCGAGATGAACCGGCTCATCGGCGACGGCGTCACGGACATGAACTTCGGCGCGGTCTTCTACGAATGCCTGGTCGAGGTGAGCAAACCATGAGAGGCGCAGGCTTTGTCCTCGATCTCGGCCGGTGCGTAGGATGCGGCGCATGCGTCCTCGGCTGCCGCCTCTCAAACGCCTGGCCGGCAGGCGTTTCGTGGCGCCGGATCGTTCCGTTCAACCTGGACAGGCGTGGTGGAGGGCCGACCTATCACCTTTCGCTCTCGTGTCATCACTGCGAACGTCCCGCTTGCGTGAATGCCTGCCCTGCCGGCGCCTACACGAAGCGCTCGGACGGGGTTGTGGTTCTCAATGAGGAACGCTGCATCGGCTGCAGGTACTGCGAGATGGCGTGCCCGTTCGACGCCCCCAGCTACGACGGTGCAGCGGGAGTGATGACCAAGTGCCACCTGTGCAGCGAACGAATCGACAGTCGCCTGCAGCCTGCCTGCGTCGCTGCCTGCCCGACAGAAGCTCTTACCTTTCGCGGGCGCAACGGCGTGGAACGGGAGAAGGAACCGGTGCCGGGATTTTCCGACCCGGCGGGCTGTGCCCCCAGCCTTGACTTTATCCCTCCGCGGAGGGCAAAGCGCTCGCACCTCTATGAACGGCTTCGGGAGGTGCTCAAAAGGTGACGGCAACGAGGCCCGATTGGTCCCGCGGATTTCACGAAACGACCCTCGTCTGTTTTACCGCCGCGGCTCTCTCCGGCGCCGGAGTGGCGGCTGCGAGGCCGCTGGCATGGGCAACGGGCCTGCGCGCGGACGATCCGGGAAGGGGCGCGGCAGCGTCCGTCCTGACGCTGATCTGTGCCGGACTCCTGATTTCGATCGGGCACCTGGGGCGACCCTCGAGGATGATGCGTGCCCTCCTGCGGACGGGAAAAAACGCACTGGGGACCGAAGTGACATTTGCGGCACTCACCGCGGCGGCGGCGCTGCTGCTTGTGTGCGTTCCTCTGCGGGCGGCCGCTCTCCAGCTGCTCTGGGTGCTTGCTTCGCTTGCCGGACTGGGCTTGCTCGCTTCGCTGGCCTGGGTCTACTGGCTTCCCGGCCAGATTGCGTGGAAGGGGGTCCCGGCGCTGTCGGTGATCCCGCTGGGACTGCTCGTCGGATACGTCGTTCACACGGCGACGGCGTTCCCGCGGGCGCGTCCAGGCATGTGGGGCGCCCTGATTCTGGCGGCACTGGACGCCCTCGCCTGGGCCGCGCGCTGTGCGCGGGTCGAAGCGGGAGCCGGCCGCGGCGAGGCCGCTCATCCGTCTGCCATGGCGCAGCGACGATGGATCTATGTCCTGCGCTTCCTGCTCGTCTCACTGCCGCCACTGGCCGTGGTGCTGTTTGATGCCGGCCTTGCCGGTCTCGTGCCGATGGCACTGGGGGTGATAGTGGACCGCTATGCCTTCTACAGTCTGGCCATCAAGCAAACCACCGAGAGCGAAGTCGCCCGAATCGAGTCAAAAATGACGAGTGACGAATGAAAAACTCGCGTCAGGCAACTGCCGCCAATGTCGGCAGGAGACGTCCGCATGAGGACTATTTGTCATTCCTCACTGTCTTTTCGGGATTTAGTGTAGTGCGTGGTAAATCCGTTGCCGAAATTCTCAGTTGGGCACGCCACGCCGTGCCCTAACTGAGAATTTCGGCCGGGTTATTCCGATTCAAATACGACCGTCGGAAGGGCACAACGTCAGATCGACGGGCCGCAGTAGGGGCACGGCGTGCCGTGCCCTCAAGCTCCCGAGTCGCCCGTGCCCCAACTGAGGAATTCGGC